>Ga0335079_10008458_pt1 | contig 11723 bp, 4 predicted proteins | sample Lox_Sample_33_FD_206719 | JGI IMG/M metagenome (GOLD analysis project Ga0335079, IMG submission 206719) | Soil microbial communities from Loxahatchee National Wildlife Refuge, Florida, United States - Lox_Sample_3.3 | ecosystem: Environmental > Terrestrial > Soil > Wetlands | place: USA: Florida... | reverse complement strand
GTGGGCGCGATGATGCTTTCCAGCATCGGATCGTTGGTGCGCTGGTACGGCGAATAAGGGAACGGATCGAACGAGGTGACGTTCGAATCGTAAACGCTGCCGAGCTTGCCTTCTTCGCGAAACACCTCGCGCAAGTAGGCGCTGATTTCCAGGCGTCCGCCGGCGCGCCGCACAAATTCTTCCTGCAGGCCGGTGAGCTCGGTCACGCGCTTGACGATGCGCGACGCCGCCTGCGGATCGGAGCGGCCCTTCAGCAGGTCGGTGGCGTACTCGCCGCGGGTGTAGGCGATCACCTGCGCCATGGCATCCGGAGTGAGCTTGTGAATTCGTTCCAGGTGGGCGGCGGCGATGGAAGGCAGGGACATCAGCCACGCCATCGGCGAGACATCGGCATTCTCGTCGAGCGTGGGATTCAGATACGGCGAAACCAGCACGACGCCGTTCATCGCCACGCCAAGCTGCGTCTGCAGGTAGTGCGTGATGCGCGGGCCGCGATAGCCGCCGTAGCTTTCACCCACCAGATATTTGCGCGAGTTCAGGCGCGAATTCTTCACCAGCCAGTCGTAAATGATCCGCGACAGGTAATGGATGTCGTTCTCGGTGTTGTAGAACTGTTTTTTGGTTTCATCGGCGGCCACCAGCGATCGGCTGAAGCCGGTGCCGACGGGGTCGATGAAGACCAGGTCGGTGAAATCCAGCCACGTGCCGGGGTTGTCCTTCAAAACCGCCGGATCGGAGGGGCTGTCGCCTTCTTTCCCGAACTCCACATGCTTCGGTCCGATGGCGCCGAAATTCAGGTACACCGACGACGCGCCCGGTCCGCCGTTCAACGCGAAGGTGACCGCGCGATCGGGGCCGTCCATGGTGTACGCCGTGTAGACCACTTCCGCGCTCTTCTTGCCGTCCTTGTCGAAGACCGGCAGCGTGCCCACGGTTACCGTGTAGTTGAGCGTCTTGCCATCGAGCTGGATGCTTTGCGAAACATGCGCGTCGGCTGGAAGCGGAGGCAGTTTGTCGCTCGACCGGGTATCGGCAGATTTCGCATCGGCGGGCGGCGGTGTCGCGGGCTTGGTCTCCTGGGCGGCGAGGATCACCGGCATCAGAACTGATAGTAGAGCGGCGGCGGCAAAGCCCCTCACGAGCTTTGAGGACAAAATGAACTTCATTTGGCTACAATACCCCACTTTTTGGCGTTGATACTGGCTGATGGACGGCCTTCGGGAACTTTTGTCACGAATGCGGTTTCTATATTCCGCAGCTTCCCATAAGATGATTATGGGAAGCAGGAGGCCGCATGCTCGAAGTCCGCCATCTTACCAAGCGCTTCAGTGGCATTCCCGCCGTCGAAGGCGTCAGCTTTACGCTGCAGCCCGGCGAAATTCTGGGCTACGTCGGACCCAATGGCGCCGGAAAAAGTACCACCGTCAAGATGATCATCGGCCTGCTCGAGCCGAGCGAAGGACAGATTCTGTACCGCGGCAGGAGCATTATCGACGACCTTCCGGCTTTCCAATCGCGCATCGGCTACGTTCCGGAAGAGCCGCATCTCTACCCGCACCTTTCCGGCCGCGAATATTTACAATTGGCCGGACGCCTGCGCGGCATCGCGCGCGAGGTGCTGGAACCGAAGATCGACGAATTCCTGCGCCTCTTCGCGCTCTTCGACGACCGGCACACGCCCGTCTCGTCCTACTCCAAGGGGATGCGGCAGAAGATTCTGTTGTCGGCCGCGCTGCTCCACAATCCCGACGTCCTGATTCTCGACGAGCCGCTGTCCGGTCTGGACGTCACCACGGCGCTGGTGTTGCGCGACTTGCTCGATGAACTCGCCGCCGCGGGACGAATGATCCTCTACAGCTCGCACGTGCTGGATGTGCTGGAGAAGGTCTGTTCGCGCGTGCTGATTCTCAACCGAGGCCGCGTGGCCGCGCACGACACCATCGAAAACTTGCGCGCCACCATGCACGAATCGTCGCTCGAAGGAATCTTCAGTCATTTGACACGCGAGCACGATCATCACGCGGTGGCGGGACACATCCTGGAGGTGATGCGATCGTGAGCTGGCTGGCGAAGACGCATGGCGTGAAGTTCGAGCTGATCCGCCATTTCTTCAGCCGAATGCTGGATGGCGACTGGTCCGGCGAACGAGGCCAGTTTCAACAGGCTGCCATCGGGCTCGTCTCGCTTCTGCTGCCGGCGGGATTGCTCATGGTGCGGGAAGGCTCGCTCAACCCCCTCGACGCCTCGAAGTACAGCATTCTCCAGCGCGCCGGCGCTGTGGACGCCCTGCGCGCCGCGTCCCTCAGCGACGAGCTGACGCTGATCACGGTGCTCTGCTGTGTCACCGGACTCATCGCGCTGCTCGAGTGGCAGTCGCTCTTTCCGAGCGGGCGCGATTGCCTGGCGCTGGCCTCGTTCCCGGTCCGCCCGCGTCAGCTTTTCGCGGCCCGATTCCTTACCGTGATGCTGTTCTCGACGGTTCTGATCGCCGTCCTCAATCTGCTCCCCAGCCTGATCGCACCTGCTGAACTCGGCGGCGGATGGAAAGTCGACGCGGAGTGGTTCGCACAGGTCGCAGCGCAGGCTGCGGCGTCCGGGATGGCGTGCTTCTTCGTGTTTTTCGCGATCGTGGCGCTGCAGGGGTTGTTGCTGAACCTGGTTCCGGCGCGATGGTTTGTGCGCGTATCGGCGCGTGTGCAGGGACTTCTAGTGGGCGTCTTCCTGCTCGGCGGGATCTACAGTTGCAACGTCAAGCAGTGGGCGCCGCAGCGAACTCCCTGGCTGCCGCCGGTCTGGTTTACCGGGCTGCACGAATCGCTGGCGCGCGCCGCGGATCCATTCTCCGTCCTGATGGCGAAGCGCGCCCTTTTCGCGGCCGCGATTGCAGCCGCGCTCACCATAGCCGGCTACCTGGTCAGTTACCGGCGATACCGCAAGCTGCTGCTCGAATCACCGGCTCGCCTGGCGGCGCGGCGCTCCTGGCCGTGGAGCCTGCCGCGGTTGTTGGGCCGGTCTTCGCAGCGCGTCGCCATCCTCGATTTCATGGCCAAGACACTGGCGCGCAGCCGGACGCATCGGGTGGTCTGGCTGGCGTATGTCGGCGTCGCCATCGCCATCATGCTCAACAGCTCGCTGGTGGACGGCGCGATGTTCGGCCGCAACTTCGGCGTGCACGCCCATAGTCTCAGCAAAGCCCTGCAATTTATCGTGCTGTTCTGGCCGCTGGCGTGTTCGATGGTGCTCATTTCCGGATTCCGGCACGTGATCTCGATCCCATCGGAACTCGGCGCCAACTGGGTCTTCCGCCTCACCGAGAGCCAGGGCCGGGCCGAATGGATGTCGGCGGTGGAGCGGTTCGTCATCGCGTACGCCGTGGCGCCGGCCTATCTGCTTCTGTTTCCCGTTGCCGTCGCTGAATTGGGCTGGCTGATTGCGCTGGCTATGACGGTGCTCCAGGTTCTGGTCTCGCTGGGCATTTTCGAACTGCTGTTCTACAGTTGGCAGCAGCTTCCGTTCGCCTGCTCCTACCAGCCTGGAAAGCGGCCGATGGTGATTGTGATCGCCTCGTACTTTGCGGCCATCTGTGTGGCCGCGCCGATGCTCTCGGTTATGATCTCGGCTGCCGCCGAAACCGTCGGCTTCCTGCCCGGATTTTATCTGTTCTACCTGGCCAATTTCGGCCTGATCTGGTTCTTCGCGCGGCGGCGACGTCGTGAAGGTTGGGGCGAAGCCAGGTTGCTTTACGAAGATCTGCCGCAGACGGTGATTGGTCTCGGCATCAAGGAGATGACGTATGCGGGAGTCCAAGCCCTCCAGCGAGATTCTGCCCGGAACGTTGGATATGCTGATCCTGAAGACGCTGATTCGCGGCGAAATGCACGGCTACGCGATCGCGGAGTTCATCCAGGACACGACCGAGGACGTGCTGCGAGTGGAGGAGGGAGCGTTGTACCCGGCGCTGCATCGGCTGGAATTGCGGGGCCTGCTGGCGGCGGAATGGGGGATTTCGGAGAACAACCGCCGCGCGAAGTACTACCGGCTGACGGCGGCAGGACGCCGGCAACTGGCCGAAGAGGCGGCGCGATGGACCCGCATGATCGGCGCCATCGCGAAGATCATGGAGCCGGCATAGGTTTTTTGTGGGGCAGGCTGGCAGCCCGGCTGGCAGCCTGCGGCCGGTTGGCAACCGGCCTTCTTCGACCGTCATCGGAGAGCCCGCTGGAAACCTTATCTGACGGCCCGCCAGGGCGGACTGCCCGTCCGCCGCAGGCTGCCAGCCTGCCCTACATATTTCTTCGCGTTCGCGCCCTCCTGCACCGCCGCCAGCTCGATCGCGACCTGGAAGACGAACTCTCCTTCCATGTCGCCATGCGCGCGGCCAAAACCGGCGACGAAGCCGCGGCGCGCCGTCAATTCGGAAACTTCACCTCCTTCAAGGAGACCTGCCGCGATATGTGGACTTTCACCTGGCTGGAAACGTTCCTGCAGGACCTGCGCTACGCCGTTCGCCAGTTGCGTGTGCATCCCGGATTCACGGCGGTGGCGGGCCTTACGCTGGGGCTCGGCATCGGCGCCACAACATCCATCTACAGCATGCTCGATACGCTTATGTGGCGCCCGATGGCCTGGGTACAGCCCGAGGGAATGACCATCCTGCAACAGGATGTCCCCGGGGAGCATGTGGGAGATTCGCTCACCGCCGCCGACATCGAAGACATCCGTCACAGCGTTTCTTCACTTGGCGATCTCACGGTCTGGAACCATGCCACCGCCAACCTCGTGGACGCCTCCGGTGAGCCCATGCGGGTGGAATTCTGCCGCGTCACACCCAACTTCTTCGATGTCGTCGGCGTGTATCCGGCACTCGGGCGTGCCTTCCAGCGCGGCGAAGACGAACCCGGACGCGACCACGTCACCATCCTCAGCGACGATCTCTGGCGACGTCATTTCGGCGCCGATCCGTCGATCGCCGGCCGGACGATCCGCTTCAATGGCGAGGATTTCACGGTGGTGGGCGTGATGCCACCGAAATTCCGCTTTCCGAGGAACCTTCGCGATCTCTGGATTCCGCTCTCGCTGACGCCGGCCGAGCGGCAATCCCGCACGCGCATGATAGGCGACCCGGCAGGCCGTCTGAAGCCAGGCCGTACCCTCCGCCAACTTGCCGCCGAATTGAACACCATCGGAAGAAGGCTGGAACGCGAGCATCCCGACACTAACGCCGGGCGCCGTTTCTCGCCGTGGACGCTGCATCGCTACCAGGTCGGCGACTACGCCGACGTTTATGTTTCGATGATGCTGGGCGCGGCCATTTTCGTTCTGCTGATTGCGTGCGTCAACGTGGCCAATCTGCAATTCGCGCGCGCCACGGGACGATGGCGCGAGGTGGCCGTGCGCACGGCGCTCGGGGCGGGCCGCAGCCGCATTCTGCGGCAGCTCGTCACCGAATCGCTGGTGCTTGGCTGCGGAGGCCTCCTCATCGGCCTGCTGTTCGCGCGATGGGGCCTGGCGGCAATCAAAGCCGGTATTCCCGCCGAAATGCGCCACTACATGACCAGTTGGGACGAGATCGGCCTCAACCCGCGCACCTTCTGGTTCTCCTTTGCTGCCGCCGTCCTCAGCGGATTGTTGTCCGGCCTTCTGCCCGCCTGGCGATGCTCGCGCCCCAACCTGATCGAGTCGCTCAAAGAAGGTACCCGCTCATCGGGCGGTCCCGGGCGGCATCGTCTGCGCGCCATTCTGGTGGCCGGTGAGATCGCGCTATCCGTGGTGCTGCTGGTGGGCGCGGCGCTCATGGTCCGCAGTTTCCGCGGGATGATCTCCGGCCAGCCGAACCTCCACGGCGGATCGCTGCTGACACTGCGCATCGAGCTCGACGACAGCACGCATCACTCGACTGGCGCGGTCGCGGCCTTCTATCGCGATCTTCTCGACCGTTTGCGAAACCTGCCGGGGGTGCAATCCGCCGGTGTGGTGACTGCGGCGCCGTACAGCCGGAGCGGCGCGTCGTATCCGCTGACCATCGAAGGAGAGGCGCCCGGACGCGGCGCGCCTCCGGTGGTGTTGACGCAATCGGCCAGCCCGGATTATTTCCGCGCGCTGGAAATACCGCTTCGCGCCGGCCGCCTGCTGCGCGACTCCGATACCGCGGACGCCGCGCCGGTGGTGGTGATCAGCGAGCGCATGGCGCATGGCTGGTGGCCGGGAGAACCGTTCGCCGGCATCGTGGGAAAGCGCATCCACCTGGGGCCGGTTGCCCGTCCCTGGCTGACCATCGCCGGGATTTGCGGCGACATCCACCAGAGCGCCACGGAGCGTTCGATGGTGCCGATCGCCTACGTTTCGTACCAGCAATGGCCGGTCCGGCAAATGAACGTGGCCATCCGCGCTTCGGGCAGCGCAATGCTCCAGGCGCCTGCTGTGACCGCCGCGATCCGGGAGATCGATCGCGAGCAACCGATCGAGAACGTCGCAACGCTCGACGAGCTCATGCATCAGGAGATCTTCGTCTTCTCCTACATGGCGTGGGTGATGGGCACGTTCGGATTGTTGGCGCTGGGGGTCTACGGCGTAATGTCGTACGTGATTTCGCAGCAAGCCCACGATATCGGCGTGCGCATTGCCCTGGGCGCGCCACGACGCCGCGTGATCGGGGGCTTGCTCCGCCGCGGCATGGTGTCGACGGTGATCGGGCTCGCCGCCGGGATGCTGCCGGCGTTCGCCATGGCGCGCGTTCTGGCATTCGCCGTCTGGAGCGTGAACGCCGCCGACGCCGGAACCTTCCTCGGCATCCCGTTCCTGCTCGCCCTGGCCGCCGGTATTGCCATCTTGATTCCGGCGCGCCGCGCGGTGGGCGTCGATCCGATCGTCGCCTTGCGGGAGGAATGACGGGATTGAGGCGTTTTCGGGCGGGATCGCGCGACGTTCATTGACGGCATCGCTCACATCTCGTGTGAGCCGTACTAGATTGATGGATGGAGTTTCACGTGATGCTCGCAAGACTGACGGCACTTTCCCTGGTTTTCGCATTTTGCGGAAGCGCCCAGACCACACTCCGCCAGGCGGCCGCGCAGCGGGCCCTGCCGATCGGCGCGGCGGCCGACGCGGACGAATACGGCCAGGCCAACAAGTTGAACATCCCGGCGTATGCTACGACTTTGTCCACACAGTTCAGCATGCTGGAACCGGAAAACGCCATGAAGTGGGACGTCACGCAGCCCGGGCAAAACACGTTCAACTTCGAGCCGGCCGACAAGCTGGTGGCCTTCGCGCAAGCCAATCACATGGTCGTGCGCGGGCACAATCTCTGCTGGCACTCGCAGCTCCCCGCCTGGCTCGGTCCTTACGCGCAAACGGCAACACCCGCGCAGATGTCCACGGTGTTGCAGAATCACATCAATACCGTAGTCGGCCATTTCCAGGGCCAGGTCTTTGCCTGGGATGTCGTCAACGAGCCCTTCAACGACCCGGCCACGGGCGTGCTCCCCGACCTTCGGAATTCCATCTGGTATAACCAGCCGGGCATCGGGCAATCGGGCACGGGATACATCGAGCAGGCGCTGCGATGGGCGCACGCGGCCGATCCGAATGCTCTGCTCTTCATCAACGACTACAACCTGGAGGCGCCGGGAGCGAAATTCAACGCGCTCTACGCCATGGTGAAGGATTTCGTCTCCCGTGGCGTGCCCATCAACGGCGTCGGGTTCGAGATGCATCTCACCCTGGGCAGCTATCCCAGCTCGACCGGGCTGGCGCAAAACATCCAGGCGCTCTACGCGCTCGGGCTTCAGGTTCACATCACCGAGATGGACGTGCGTTTGCAAGTGGATTCCAACGGAAATGCCTCGGCGGCCGATTTGCAGAGCCAGGCCGCGCAATATCAGCGCATCATGACCGTGTGCCTGCAAAATCCGGGATGCACGGCGTTCCAGGTCTGGGGTGTTTCCGACGGCAATTCCTGGATTCCTGGTTCCTTTCCCGGCTTTGGCGCGGCGCTGCCGTTCGACGTGAACTACCAGCCCAAGCCGGCATTCAATTCGCTGATCAGTGCGATGCAGACCGTCACGCCCACCTTGAACAGCGCCAATATAGTCAACGCGGCTAATTATAAAGGCGGTTCGGTGGCCCCGGGCGAGCTGGTCACGATCTTCGGGGCGAACTTCGGACCGCCTTCGCTGGCAGGCGCGCAACTCGACAGCAACGGCCGCGTCGCGTCGACACTCTCGGGCACGCAGGTGCTTTTCGATGGCACGCCGGCGCCGCTGATCTACTCGCTGGCCGGACAGGTAAGCGCGGTGGTCCCCTACGAAGTCGCGGGTAAGACGCAGACGGTGGTGCAGTATGTGTACAACAACGTGCAGTCGAACACGGTGACGGTGCCGGTCGTCCCGGCGGTCCCCGGGATTTTCAGCCAGAACTCGCTGGGCACCGGGCCGGGGTCGATGTTGAATCCGGATAACACGCTCAACACGGCGCAAAATCCGATTGCGGCAGGGAGCTACGTGCAAATATTCGCTACCGGCGCCGGCACGATCGCCGGCGGCGCGGTGGATGGCGCGCCGGCGCCCGGAGCGGGCGCCCAGACACTGACGGTGACGGCGACGGTGAACGGCGTCAATGCGCCGATTCTATACGCCGGCCCGGCGCCGGGCGAGGTGAATGGCGTCTTGCAGGTGGATCTGACGATTCCGTCGGGGACGCCGTCAGGGCCGCAGGCGGTGGCGGTTCTGGTGAATGGCGTGGCAAGCCAGGGCGGGGTCACGGTCGCGGTGAAGTGATTTGTATAGACAATTCGCTGCAATATCTATCATTTCCGGGTTTCAGTGGGATGGTGACAACCCCGGGCATATCGGCCGGCATGGATTCGGCAAGCGATATTGATTTGATTGAATATCATTAGGGTTAAAAACCGGCCCCACACTCCATGCGTTTACGGAATCACTTCTTTTCCGGCCGCCAGATTCAATTGTCCGGCGGCGGTCAGATAGCTTCCCACCAGGGTCAGGTACGCCACCTGCGTCGCCCGATAGTCGCGCTGAGCGTCCAGATAGTCGACCAGGGCCGCCTGACCGCGCTGGTATGCGTATGACATCGTGTCGCGAACTTCGGTGGCGGTCTTCAGGTAGGTATCGCGGTAGGGGCGCAACAGATTCACCGCGCTCTGCACCGTATAGTAGGCCGAATCGACATCGCTGAAGACCTGGGCTTCGGCGGCATCGCGGGATTTTTCGGCGCGATGGATATCCAGTTCCGTGCGCGCCTTCTCTCCCTGATTGCGATCGAAGATCCGCAGCGGGATATCGACGCTGAAGCCGATATACACCGGGATCGGAGGATTGCGCGCCAGATCCATACCGAAAGTCGGATCGGCGGAGCCGTTCGCGACCGCCAGTTTATGGTCGGTGTAGGCCTTGGTGACGGCCTGTTTGGCCGCTCGCAGATCGGGGCGCGATGCCAGCGCGATGGCGTGAATCTCATCCAATGTTTGCGGCATTTCACCGAAGTCAAATGGCCCGATCACGTCGAAGCGATCCACGGGTGTGCGGTCATTGAGGAGCATCAGCAGCGCGATTTTGGCCGTCCGCAGCCCGATCTGCGCCGATTCGTAGTCCGACTCGAATTGCACGCGCTGCAGCACCAGGCGGTTGTAGTCCACCTGGGCGATATCGCCGGCGCGGAAGCGTTCGCGATTGATGGCCAGTTCGCGGTCGAAGTATTCCAGATCGGCTTTGGCCAGCGCCAGCAGGGCCTTGGCTTGCAGGGTGGCCACGAAAGCCGTCCGCAGGCTGAAGTTCATATTGCGGATCAGATCGACCTGCTGCGATTCGGCGATGCCGGTGGCCTGGCGGGCGCTGTCCAGCCGCAACTCGCGCTTGTGCTCGCGCTCGTGCAGATAGCCGAAGGAGATGGCGGGAAAGGTGAGGGAGAATGGGCGATACGGAACTCCCGTGCCCGGGAACGGCTGAAGCTGGTCGACCAAAACATTGAAGTCGGGATTCGGCCGCAGATTGGCTGTGATCTCCTCCGCCCTTGACTCCTGAATGCCGATTTCGCCGGCCTGCAGCGTGGGATTGTTGGCCAGAAAGCGGTCCTTCACCTGCTGCCACGTCAATGCTGCCGGCGTCTGCGCCGAGGCGGCCGCCGACAGCAGAACTATCGTACCGATTTGCCGTGGAATGCTCATGATTTATACCTGCAACGTATCTCCCTCGCGCGCTACCAGGGAGTAGAGCACGGGCGAAAGGAAAATCGACAACAACAGCCGCGACGCCAGCCCGCCGACAATGACGATCGCGAAGGGCTTCTGCGAGTCGCTGCCGATGCCGGTCGACATAGCGGCCGGCAGCAGGCCGAAGCACGCCACCAGGGCCGTCATCATGATGGGCCGCAATCGCAGGAGCGACGCCTCCAACGTGGCCTGGAGGATGTCGTGGCCTTCCAGCCGCAGCTTATTGATGAACGAGTACAGAATGACGCTGGTCTGAACGGCCACGCCCATGAGGGCCACGAAGCCGAGCAACGACGACACGCTGAAATTGGTATGGGTGATGCGCAGGGCCAGCAATCCGCCGACCGGCTCGGTCACCAGCACGCTGAAGAAAATTACCAGCGGGAATTTCAGGTTGCCGTAGAGGGCGAACAGAATGAGCAGGATCAGGACCACTGTCACCGGCCCGATGACCTTCATTTGTTCCTGCGAAGCCAGGTAATCCTTGTACTCGCCGCCCCAATCGAATTTGTAGCCCGAGGGGAGTTTCACCGCCGCATCGACCTTCTGCCGCGCTTCCCCGACGGCGCTGGCCAGGTCGCGCCCTTCCACGCTGAATTGGACGCCGATATAGCGGGAATTAGCTTCGCGGTAGATGAAGGAAGCGCCGCTGTCCACGCGCACATCGGCGAACTGGCTGAGCGGCAGATACTGGCCGTCGGGCGTGGCGACGAGCAGGTTTTTGATGCTGGTCTCGTCGCTGCGGTATCCCTCCTGCATGCGCACGATCAGGTCGAACTGGCGTTCGCCCTGGATCACCTGCGTGGCGGCGGTCCCACCGAGGGCGGTTTCGACCAGGGTGTTAATGTCGCTCACGTTCAGGCCGTAGCGCGCCAGCTTGGCGCGGTTCGGCTCAATGATGAGGGACGGCTGGCCCAACTCCCGCACCACGGTGATCTCGTTGATGCCGCGGGTTTTGGTGAGAATGTCTTTCACCTGCGCGGCTTTGTCCTCCAGGGTGCGCAGATCGGGACCGAAAATTTTTACCGCCAGCGCGCTCTTCAGTCCGGTCTCGGCTTCGTCGACGGCGTCCTCGGCCGGCTGCGTGTAATTGAAGATGATCCCGGGGAATGCCGACAACTTTTTCTGAATGGCCTCGACCAACTGCGGCTTGGTGCGGATCTCGCCCGACCACGCCTTGTCTTTGTAAGGCTTGAGGTCGACGAAGAATTCGTTGTTGAAAAATCCGGTGGGATCGGTTCCATCGTCGGGCCGTCCGAGTTCGTTGGCGACGGTGGTCACCTGCGGAAAACTGGCCAGGATGTCGCGGATTTGCGGCGAAAGCCGGGACGCCTCTTCGAAGGAAATCGTGTACGGCGTAGTGGCGCGAACCCACAAGGCGCCCTCATCCAGGTGCGGCATGAACTCGCCGCCGATGAAGGGAATGAGCAACAGGGAACTCCCGAACACCGCCAGCACCAGCGCCACCGTGACCAGGCGGTGGCCCAGGCACCAG
>Ga0335079_10008457_pt1 | contig 11723 bp, 10 predicted proteins | sample Lox_Sample_33_FD_206719 | JGI IMG/M metagenome (GOLD analysis project Ga0335079, IMG submission 206719) | Soil microbial communities from Loxahatchee National Wildlife Refuge, Florida, United States - Lox_Sample_3.3 | ecosystem: Environmental > Terrestrial > Soil > Wetlands | place: USA... | reverse complement strand
TGCGTATTCGCAGGCTATGGCGAAAATGTATGAGCGATGGCCCGCGGACAATGAAGTCGCAATTTTTTATGCGCTGTCATTGCTTGGAACGGTGCGGCCGGGAGACACGGGATTCCGGCGTCAGGCGCTGGCCGCGTCCATTGCCATGAAGGTGTACAAGGAAAATCCGAACCATCCGGGCGCGGCGCATCTCATCATCCATTCTTTCGATGATCCGGACCACGCGATTCTGGCGCTGCCCGCCGCGCGCGCTTACACCAAGATCGCGCCCTCTGCGGCGCACGCGCTGCACATGCCGTCGCACATTTTCCTCCGGTTGGGAATGTGGCAGGACGTGGTGGACTCAAATATTTTGGCGTATCAATCCGCGGTGGCGCTGAACCAACGCATGCATTTGCCCGAAGGCAGAGAGGATTTTCATACGCTCGCGTGGCTGGAGTACGGAAACATGATGCTTGGAAAATTTGATGAGGCCAAGAAGAACCTCGAATTGGCGCGGGCGGCAGATGAACGGAATCCCGGGAACCGCGCCGTGCACCAGGGATATCTGGTGATGCGTGCCCGTTACATCATGGAATCCGGGCTGTGGGAAAGAATCCCGCTTGAACCGCCAGCGACTGCGCCGACAGGCGACGGCATGGATTATGCGCGCGGAGCTGACAATGGGACATGGACGTTCATTGCCGGGCTATGCGCGGTGAAGCTGAATAATTTGGCAACAACAGAAAAGGCTATCGCGCAGCTCGATGGGATGCGGGAACGGACCGCGGCAAGCGGAAATACTTTCGGCGCGCAACAATTTGAAATTATGGAAAAGGAACTCGATTCACTTTTGCATGTCGCGCGGGGGCAGAAGGACGACGCGATTCGCTTAGCGAAAGAAGCAGCCGACATTGATAAGGCGATGGCTCCGCCATCTGGGCCGCCGGAACCGATCCTGCCCGCAATCGAACTGTATGGTGACGTGCTGATGGAAACCGGACACGCGAAAGAGGCCGTTGCGGCATACGAGATGGAGTTGCTGCGCACGCCAAACCGTACGCCAACGGTTAAGAGTTTAGCGCGCGCGAAGGAAATGCTTGGAAGCAAGAATTAGCGATATTGGCTCGCGAGTGACGCACGGACACTCCCTCTGCTAAACTTCCCCGCGCATTCCCGATAACTTCGATGCCTGATTTTTACGACACAACAATTCGCGTGCGCTACGCCGAGACCGACCAGATGGGCGTGGTGTATTACGGGAATTATTATGTGTGGTTTGAAATCGGGCGCGTTGAACTCTTTCGCCAGATGGGTTTTTCGTATAAGGAAATGGAAGAAAAGGATGACTGCTTCATTGTGGTGGGCGAATCGCAATGCCGGTACAAATTACCCGCGCGATACGATGATGTGTTGCGTATCCGCACCTGTATCCTGCACGCCCGGAAGCGAACGATTCGATTTGGATATGAAGTGCTGAACGAATCGACTGGCGCGCTGCTGGCCACCGGCGAAACGACTCACATTATTTGCGGACGAGACAGACGGCCGAAACAACTTCCCGACAATTACTGCAAGTTATTTGGCGTGCGCGATGCGGCGACACCATCCCATGCAGCCACGGTAAAAACTTGAATATGTCCTCAGCGCAAACAATTCGGCTTGACGGGGAAACTCTGACATTCGCGCAGGTGTACGACGTTGCGCTGGGTGGCGCACAGGCGGCGCTGGATGACGCTGCGCGAAAGCGAATGGAAGCCTCGCGCGCCGCGGTCGAAAAACTGATTGCTTCCGGCGCCACCGCTTACGGAATTAACACGGGTTTCGGCGAACTGGCGCAAGTGCGCATTTCGCCGGACAAGATCCGTCAACTGCAACTAAATCTTGTGCGCAGCCATTGTTGCGGCGTGGGCGCAGCGCTGAACGAAGCCGAAACGCGAGCAATGACTCTCTTGCGCGCGAACACGCTGGCGAAAGGGCTTTCGGGCGTGCGCCCGGCAGTGGTGGAAACGCTCTGCTCGATGCTTAACCGGCGCGTGCATCCGGTGATTCCGGCGCAGGGGTCCGTGGGCGCGTCGGGCGACCTTGCGCCGCTGGCGCATCTTGCCGCGGTTGCGATTGGCGAAGGCGAAGCGATATTTGAGGGCGCGCGAATACCCGGCGGTGATGCGATGAAACGGGCGGGTGTAGCGACGCTGGTGCTGGAGGCAAAAGAAGGATTGTCATTATTGAATGGGACGCAGGGCATGCTCGCGCTGCTGGCGCTTGCGCTGCGCGACTCGCAAATTCTTTGCGATGCCGCGGATATTGCGGCGGCGCTCTCACTTGATGCACTGCGAGGAAGTCCCGCGCCGTTCGATGAACGCATCATGGCGGCGCGGGCGCATGCGGGCGCGGCGACGACGGCGCGAAATCTGGTGAGACTGAATGCGGGGAGCCAAATCCGCGAATCACATCGCGCAGTTACGAAAGATACGCGCGTGCAGGACGCATACAGCTTGCGCTGCACGCCTCAAGTTCATGGAGCGGCGCGCGATTCCCTTTCACAGGCGCGGGCGGTTGCGGCGATTGAGTTGAATAGCGCGACGGACAATCCGCTGGTGTTTATCGGCAAAGATGGTTCGAGCGACATCTTAAGCGGGGGAAATTTTCACGGGCAGCCGCTTGCGATGGCTTCGGACCAGATCGCGGTCGCGCTGGCAACGCTGGGCGGAATTGCAGAGCGACGCATCGAACATTTGACGAACCCGCACACTAGCCTGCTTCCGGCGTTTCTGACGCGAGAAGCGGGCCTCAATTCCGGATTCATGATCGCCCAAGTGGCCGCGGCGGCGCTTGCGAGCGAACTGAAGGCGCTTTCGACGCCGCATTCGGTGGACTCGATTCCAACTTCGGCGGACCAGGAAGATTACGTTTCGATGGGAATGGCGGCGGCGCGGCGTCTGGCGCCGATGCTGGACAATCTGCGACGCATCGTTGCAATCGAATTGCTTGCCGCATGCCAGGGGATTGACTTGTTGTCACCACTCCGCACTGGGCCTGCCGCCGAGAATGCATTCAAGCTGGTGCGGGGTGTTGCGCCGACGCTGGATTCAGACAGGCCGCTTGCGCCGGATATTGAGGCGGTTGCGTCGCTGATTCGCGACGACTCTTTCACCAAGTTTCTAGCCTAGCGCCTTGTTCAACTACTCAGGAAAATTTAAGGACATTTTCAAGCAAGCTGTTGCATCAGGTAAGTGCCGATGCGATAGGCGGCGACGTGGGCGAACGGCGTTAGTTCGAGCGAATAATGTCCGCACGGCAGCACCAAAGTTTCGTGCGGCACTTTGTTGGCGCGCAGGGCGGCAAACATTTCGTATGTGAATTCGGGAAGAAAAGTTGGATCGTGGTCGCCGGCTACAGCCAGGAATTGGCGTTTGCCTCCGCCGAGGCGATGGAGATATGGCATGGGGCTAATTGGCGACCAATAGTTGCGCAGTTCCTCCGCTGTAATTTTTCCGCGCATGCCTTCCCACACGTGCGACGTGTTCATGCCAGTGCGGACGACGTCACCAAAATAAGTGGAAACGTGAAGAAATGCGGCGCTGCGGACGAGCGGCTCGTGTGCCATCGTGATGCTGCCTACGGAAGAGCCGATGCTGATGCCGACGAGACCGAGGCGGTCATAGCCCTGCTCGGCGAGCCACGCGAGGCACTGGCGCGTGTCGGTGACGGCCTGACGATTTGCCTGGAGGGTGAGGCCGATGTTAGAGCCTACCAAATAATCGGCGCGATCGTGGCCGGGAATGGCGCGGCGATCGTGATACGGCATCGTCAACTTCAAAACAGAAATGCCGAGAGCATTCAGCCACCGACAGAGCGTCAACTGTCCATCCCACTTCGCATTCCATTGGGGGAGCATCACAATCGCCGCGCCGGTTTTTCTTGCCTGGAGGAATCTGGCTGAAACGCGATTGTTTTCGGGCCAGGGCGATTTCACAGCACTGGTGAATGTTAAGGCGCCTTCACCCTTTCGACCGGGGACGATTTTTTCAAAGCGGTAATCCGTGGCGGGGCGGGCGCGGAACCATTCATCGCTGTGCGCGATGGTTTTGGGGACCCAGTTTTTCAAGAATCCGCGCGGGTCGGGGTCGTTGGGGCGTCCGCCGATGTGCTCGAGGCCCCATTCAAATGGAAGAACGCGCCGGTTGTCGTCGGTTGTCCACCGGGCATGTTCGTATCGGCGAATTCTTTGTTCGAGCCAGCGCATTGAGTCAGACGACCGACCGGATAAATTTTACAGGAAAGCGAAGTCTTGCGTATTTGGATGTGCGGAAAGCGCCCGGCCATCTGGAACGAGTGCGACCCCAGCTCACCAGTTGATGACTCACAAAGCCGGCGGCGTTAGGCATCGGGCACCAGTGTTTGTGGGCTTCATTGAGGAGCAGCGAGCAATGTGGCAAAGTGAAACTGTGATTGGCGCCGCAGCTTTTCTCATTGGATTGCTCATCGGGAGCTTCCTCAACGTTTGCATTCTCCGGATTCCGAAGGGTGAGTCCATCGTCAATCCGCCCTCGCACTGCCCGAAGTGCAATAAACCGATCAAGCCATACGACAACATTCCGGTGCTAAGCTGGCTGATACTGGGCGGCAAGTGCCGAAATTGTAAAACCAGGATTTCGGCGATGTATCCGGCGATTGAGCTGCTGACCGGAGTGCTGTTTCTTCTTTGCTACCGGATATTCGGTCTTACGCTGGATGGCGCGAAGTGGGCGATATTCTGCGCGCTGATTATCGTGCTGATCGCAACGGATATCCGCGAGCGCATACTTCCGAATCTTGTGAATCTTGCGGGATTTGTAATTGGCTTGGTGATTAGTTTGTTCACGCTGCCGACGGATGGCGCAGCACTGTGGCTTTCAAATCACCTGTTCGATTTTCCGCCGCCACGTTCAGCGATATCGGTAGTGGATGCGTTAGTTGGCTCATTCGCGGGAGCAGGTTTGCTGTGGATCGTCGGCGAGGGATATTTCCGGTTGCGCGGCAAGGAAGGCATGGGCCTCGGCGACGTGAAGATGATGGGAATGGTCGGCGTGTTTCTGGGGCTCAAGCGCACGCTGCTTACGGTTCTTGCCGGTTCACTGCTCGGAAGCGTGATTGGAATCATTATCGTGCTTGCGACGCGCAAGGGACGCGATTACGAATTGCCCTTCGGCGCATTTCTTGGGGCGGGCGCGCTGCTGACCGTTTTCTTCGGCTCTCCGCTGCTGGCTTGGTATCAATCACTGCTGGGGCCTCGTTAGATTTGTGATTGGGGTTTGAAGATGTTTTTGGCGCTTCTTGACAAACCGATCTCCTGGACATTCTGGCTCGCAGGCGGCGCGGGTTTCCTCGCGCTCCTCTTGTTGCTCTTTGTGGGTTTTTCCGTCGCGGCGCGGCGTTTCATTTATCGCGGCGGCAAGACAAAGAGTTCATCTGAATTGGCGTCGCGGCCAAATGCTGAAAATCCGGCCGCATTCATGACCGCATCGATGCAGGCGGTGATCCAAAAACTGCGCGAGCAGGAGAAAGAGCTTGAGCAACTGCACCAGCGCGAGAAGCAGCGGGCGCAGCAAACGGAGCGGTTGAGCGAGGCCGTGACGCGCAACATGCCCGCGGGCCTACTGCTGGTGAATTCATCGGGTTTGATTTCAAGCGCGAACCCCGCCGCGGAGACCGCACTCGGAATCCGTTCGCTTCCCTTCCGGCGATACACGGAAGTGTTCGGGCCGGAGTCGACGCTCGCGCGAATGATTCAAGGATGCCTGGAACAGGGCGAAACATTCCGGCGTGAGGAAGTGGAGTACACCACGCCGAACCGCGAATTGCGCCAGTTGGGTGTGACAATCTCTCCCATCACAAACAAGCCGGGCGAAATCTCCGGCGCGCTGTTCCTGCTGAGCGATCTGACCGAGCTTGCAGGGTTGCAGCGGCAAGTCCAGATGAAGGAAAACCTTGCGGCGCTTGGCGAGCTTTCCGCCGGCATCGCGCACGAATTCAAGAATGCGCTGGCCACGATTTCCGGTTACGCGCAAATGATTCGCAGTGAGTCGGGCCGCGGTGAAGCGGCAGAAAACGCCGAGCGCATCCTGGAGCAGACGCGCGCCATCACGCACGTTGTGACAGAGTTTTTAAAATTCGCGCGGCCTTTGAATCTTGCCGATGAGGACGTGATGCTGGAGGCGCTTGTCCGACGCCTTGCGGATGATGTACACGAGGCGCATCCGGGCGTGAGCATTTCTGTCGAAGGCGATTTCGCCGAGCTTTCCGGAGACGAAGCACTGCTGCGGCAAGCATTGCTGAATTTGGTGAAGAACGCGGCCGAAGCAGCCGACGAGCAATCTTTCGGCGGGCGCATCACCGTGCATGGAAGCCTGGAGACCGGCGCGGGTGGACCCACGCAACGCATCTCGATCGCCGACAATGGCCGCGGGATACCGGCAGAAAGCCTGCCAAAGATATTTGTTCCCTTCTATACGACGAAGCCGCAGGGCACAGGGCTCGGATTGGCCATCGTGCAGAAGATCATCGTCCAGCACGGCGGGTCGGTCGAGGCGCGGAACCATTCCGAAGGCGGGGCCGAGTTTATCGTTTGGCTACCAAATCGCCGGGTAGTACCACAGGCCGTTGTATCCACCGCTGCGCGCATCTAAACTAAATAGGAGCAGCCCTCAGCATTGCTCCAGAAAGGCCCACGCTATGAGACTCCATAGGGTCTTCGCAGTTATCGCAGGATTATCGGTAATGGGTTTGGCGGCAGGCGCGAGCGCGGCCCGGCAGCAGACGCCGCCCGCGCAAGCGGCTCCGCCTGTTCAAACACCTCCGCCGGCCCAGCAACAGTCTCTGGGAGATGCGGCACGGAAGGCGCGCGAACAGGAAAAAAACGCGCCACATGCTGCGAAGACTTATACGAACGAAGATCTTGGCTCGATTCACGCCGGCGGCATTTCAACTGTGGGCTCAACCTCCGCGCCCGCAGCGGGTACGGGAGGTGCTCCGGAGGGCACTGCGAAGCCCGACAAGAAAAAGACGGAGGCCGACTGGCGGAAAAAATTTGCGGATGCGCGGTTGAAATTGGAGCTGGCCCAAAAAGACCTCGACATCATGCAGCGCGAGTTGGCTGTGCTGAATGTGCAGTACTACCCGGATCCAAATCAGGCGATGCAGCAACAGCACGATCGATCCGACATTAACGACAAATTGCAGAAGATCGAGGATAAGAAAGCGGAAGTCGCCAAGCTCGAGCAAGCCATCACGGATTTGCACGATGAACTGCGTCGCGCCGGGGGCGACCCGAGTTGGGCGTACTGACGCCGGAATGTTGATTTAAGAGAAAGTTCACGCCGCGCATTCGCGGCTGCCACAACCTACATGCCAGACACCGCACAAGCGACCGCGCCTGAAGTAACCGCTCCAGCAAAGCGCGGCAAAAATGAATCCGCGATGGAGCCGATCCTCCTTGTGGAGGATAAGAGCGAATTGCGCGCGATGCTGCGCAAAGCGCTCGAGCGCGCGGGATACGCCGTGGACGATGCAGCGGATGGGATTGAGGCTGTCACAAAGATCCGCGCTCGCCGCTATTTAATGGTGTTGACGGACCTGAAGCTTCCGGGGCGATCAGGAATTGAAATCCTGCGGGAGTCCAAACAGTCGGATCCCTCCATTCCAGTAATTCTGATTACCGCGTACGGTTCCATCGAAGAAGCCGTGACGGCAATGAAGGACGGGGCGTTTGATTTCATTCAAAAGCCGGTGGACCTGGATCACTTGAAGCTATTGGTCGGCCGCGCCACCGAGCAGCAAAACCTGCTGCGCGAAAATCTTTTGCTGCGCGAGGAATATTCATCGCGGTACGGCTTTCCGCGGATTGTCGGGGAAAGCGCCGCGATGAAGGACGCCACGTCGCAAGCGCAGCGAGTGGCGGCCACGGATTCGACCGCTCTTCTGCTTGGTCCGAGCGGGACGGGAAAAGAACTTTTCGCGCGTGCGATTCACCATCTTTCGCCGCGCCGCGAGAAACCGTTTGTGGCGCTGAACTGCGCGGCGATCCCAGAGGGATTGGTGGAAAACGAACTCTTCGGGCACGAGCGCGGGGCTTACACGGGCGCGGGCGCGCGGAAGATTGGGAAATTGGAGCTGGCGCATCACGGGACATTTTTCCTGGATGAGATCGGCGAGCTTCCCCTTGCGATCCAGACGAAACTTTTGCGCGTGCTGGAGGAACGCTGCTTCGAGCGCGTGGGCGGTACGCAATTGATTGATGTGGATGTCCGCATCATCGCGGCCACCAACAAGGATTTGCGCGCGGCTGTGGAGGTGCGGACGTTCCGCGAGGACCTTTACTTCCGCATTTCCGCGGTGCCGATATCGATTCCCCGCCTAGCGGACCGGGGCGATGACGTTGTTTTACTATCCGATTATTTCTTGAGCAAGTTCCGGCTCGAATTCCGCAAGCCGGGGCTGCGGCTTTCCAAGGATGCGGTCTCGCGGCTGAAGGAATATTCATGGCCGGGAAATGTGCGCGAATTGCAGAACACGATCGAGCGCGCGGCGATTCTTGCCGACGCGGATGAGATTGACGCCGAAGCGCTGCAGCTTCCCGCGGCACGACCCGCGCCGGGACTGATGCCTGCCACGATGCTTGACGAGAATTTCAATTGGGAAGGCTCGCTTGAGGAAGTTGCTTCGCGCGCGGTGGCGCATGTGGAGCGGTTCAAAATTGCCGAAGCGCTGCGTGAGTGCAAGTGGAACAAGTCGCGGGCTTCGGAACGTCTGGGCGTTTCCTACAAGACACTCCTGCATAAAATCAAGTTGTTCGGGCTGGAAAGCTAGACTTCGGTACGCAGGAATCCCCAAAAACGGGAGCATGGCTCCCGCACTCCAAAAAAATGGAACTAGGGCTTGGTAGCGCGGTGAAGCGCTAGCGTGCCCGCTGTCCAGAGTTCGGAATTAACTTCGACGAAGCCTGCGTTGATGATCCTTCCTTTTAATTCCGTGGGTGAGGGAAATTGTCCTACTGAGACAGGCAAATAACCGTAGGCTGTGCGGCTGCCGGAGATGGTGTTGCCGACGCGCGGCAAAACGCGGTGAAAATAAAACCTGTAAAGGCGTCTGAAGAACGCGCCGGATGGCTCTGCGAATTCGAGTATCCCGATTTGGCCGCCGGGGCGAAGCACGCGGAACATTTCGCGAAGGCCACGGTCGTAATTTGCGAGATTCCGGAAGCCGAAAGAGACAGTGATTAGATCAAAACTGCCGGCGGCGAAGGGCATGGAAAGCGCGTCAGCTTGAAGGAATGCGCGCGGCGCGTGGCTCCCATTTGCGCCGGCAAGGCGACTCGATTTCTGAAGGGCGCGGACGAGCATCGGATGGGAAAAGTCCGCCCCGAAAACGGATGCTTGCGCGCGGACGGAAAGCGCGAAGGCTAAGTCTCCCGTGCCGCAGCAGAGGTCCAGCACGCAAGCGCCGGGTCTTTCGAGGACCGGGCGAAACCGGCGCACGACACGCCTGCGCCAGAGGCGATCCAATTGGAACGAAAGAAAGTGGTTGAGGAAATCGTAGCGCGGCGCGATTCCGTCAAACATTTCGCGGACTTGCGCGGCAGCTTCCCTTTCACCGTAGGCTCCGGCGGGACGAGCGCCGGTTGATTGGCTTTCAGTTTGTGTCGGGCCAGCGGCGTTCATGGGATTCACGCGCCTTCGCTTGCGGTGACTTCCGCCCAGGTTTCCTCGATCAGCGATTCCGGCAATTCCACGCCGTGCTTGACGCTGCCGATACGAGTGGGCAGGACAAAACGCAGCGTGCCTCCGCGCGTCTTTTTGTCCGTGAGCATCGCAGCAACGATCTGCGCGGCTGGAACTTTCGGCAGGGGCGGCAAAGCTCCCACACGGCGCACAAGGCGGATGACCCGGACGGCATCACTTATTGCCAGATTAATTGCGGCGATTCCGAAGGCGGTCGCAACGATCATTCCCCACCCCACGGCTTCGCCATGGCGGAAAACCTTGTAGCGCGTAACCGATTCCAAGGCATGACCCAGCGTGTGGCCGAAGTTGAGAATTTCTCGCAAGCCAGATTCCTTTTCGTCCCCAACGGTAACGCGAGCTTTCAGAGCGATACATCTTGGGATCACGGTGCTGAGGACTTGCGGCTCGCGGCGGAGCAATTTACCGAGATCGCGTTCGAGCTGCGCGAAAAGTTTTACATCTCCGATGACGCCATACTTGATAACTTCATAGATTCCCGAGCGGTAATCCCTATCGGGCAAAGTCTTGAGAGTGGCTGGGTCCGCGAGCACTAGATCGGGCTGGTAAAATGCTCCGGCTAAATTCTTGCCTTCGGGAAGATTCACTCCGGTCTTGCCGCCGATGGCGCTATCCACTTGGGCAACGAGCGTTGTGGGAACGTGGACGAGTCGAACGCCGCGCAGAAAGCTGGCGCCAACGAAACCGGCGACGTCGCCAACCACTCCTCCACCCACCGCTACGAGTGTGCACTTGCGATCCGCGCCAGCGCGGGCGAGTTGGCGGCACACGCGCTCGACGGTGGCGAGGTTTTTCGCGACTTCGCGATCGTCAAACTGGACAACCTTCGCTTTCAGAGGGCGGACAATAGATTTCTGAAGATGTGCGCGGAGACTGCTCCAAACCTTAGGCGAGGTAAGCAGGAAGACGCCTGTGGCCGGCCCAAGGCACGCAATGTGTTTTGCGGCCCCGGAAAGAGCTCCTACACCGCACAAAACATCATACTGCTTCGATGGCGTGCGCACCCTGATTTTTCGTAAAGATGGCATGACAGATCTCATTGAATTTAGCACATTCAACGGATTGGCCGGGAAAACGGGGAGACAACCGGAACGACACGATTGGGAGGGGCCCAAAATAAAAACGCCGCCATAAGAGGCGGTAATCGCGCTTCTTCCCATCTATTATTTTAGCGAATCAGGAATAAATGTCAGTGACTCTCTGTAAGGGCCAAATTAGCGCAATCCAGAGTGCATTTAGGCTGAAAATTTATTTTGGACCCTGTGAAAAGCGCAGTTTCTACGCCTCGGTTTTAGTGAATGTGCCTAGCGATTTCGGGTAAGCTGGCGAGAATTACATCCCCTACGGCCTGATCTTATCGAGCGTGTCCTGGGGCGTGTGCCAGTAAATGTGCCAGACGTCACCGATGATATCGACTGATGGGACATTTCTGTGCAAGAAAGCCAGGTGGTCGTCTTCGATGCCGCCGACTTTTTCCGAGACGAATGAATCGGTGTGACCGAGTTGAGCCGCTTTGCCCCAGACGATGTCAACGAGCCAGGGTGTCGAGTTTTCCTCGGGATTGATGTGCAGGTTCTTGTAGCCCACCAAATCCGCAAGGACAAAAGCCTTTACGCGCGCGAGTTCGCCCGACGCGGCGAGCTTGGCGGCCATTTCCCTGCTGCCATAGCAGCTATCGGTATCACTCCAGTGCTGCAAGGCTTCTTCTCCGTCAAAGAACGCTATCCAAATGTTGGCGGGCTGTGGTTTGCCGCAAAGGTCACGCGCGATTTCCATCATCAAACCCGTGGATGAACCGGCATCGTCGGCGCCTACGAAATTGGTCATTTTCTTGTCGTTGGGGTCGAGCGTGTCCGTGTCGTAATGCGTTCCGAGGAGAATAATGTTTGAGCTTGTACCCGAAATTTTGACGAGGATATTTTTCATTGCAAGTCGCCCGGCAGGAGTGTTGGCGTGGAAGTC
>Ga0335079_10008456_pt1 | contig 11724 bp, 9 predicted proteins | sample Lox_Sample_33_FD_206719 | JGI IMG/M metagenome (GOLD analysis project Ga0335079, IMG submission 206719) | Soil microbial communities from Loxahatchee National Wildlife Refuge, Florida, United States - Lox_Sample_3.3 | ecosystem: Environmental > Terrestrial > Soil > Wetlands | place: USA: Florida... | reverse complement strand
TTTATTGATCTTACTATCGTTTTTTTACTCACGCAGCTGCCTCATGCCTTTAGGCCCTTCATGTACTTCCCGATAATGGGAGTCAGATCCTTTTTCGTCTTGAACGGGATCAGGTTCTCGGGTGTCATGATCGTGCTCCTGAGCGACTCACTGCATCCGCACGCTCTCGTCTCCGGCAGGATCCGGACAGCTTCACGGATCATATCTTTCGATGTTTCGATGTTCTTCTTCATGACCGCCAGCACTGCCTCGACGGACACGGCCTCTTCGCTGTGGTGCCAGCAGTCATAGTCCGTTGCCAGAGAAATGGTACTGTAGCATATCTCGGCCTCGCGAGCGAGTTTGGCCTCCGTGGCATTCGTCATGCCGATGACGTCGACGTCCCACTTCCGGTAGGTTAGCGACTCGGCGCGGGTCGAAAACTGTGGCCCCTCCATGCACAGGTACGTACCGCCCCGGTGCACCGTGGCCCCTACGGCAATTCCTGACTTCACAAGAATCTCGAAGAGATAGGTACACACCGGATCGGCCATGCCCACGTGCGCTACGATACCATTACCGAAGAAGGTGCTCCGCCTTTGCCTGGTGTGATCATAAAACTGGTCAGGAATCACGATATCACCGGGCTTAATCTCTTCCTTCATGCTGCCGACTGCGCTCACCGAGATGATCCGCTCCACGCCCAGCTTCTTCATGCCGTAGATGTTCGCCTGGTAGTTGATGTCCGTTGGTATAATGCGATGGCCGCGGCCGTGCCGGGGCAGGAACGCCACGCGCTTGCCGTGCAGCGTGCCGATGATGTAGTCGTCCGAGGGTTTGCCGAAGGGCGTCGTGACCTTCATGCTCATCACCTGGGTCAGCCCTTCCATTTCGTATAAGCCGCTGCCGCCGATAACACCGATGTTTATTTTTTCCGCTTTTGTACTCCGCTTTGCCATTCTTGATAATTCCTTGAAACCACAGGGGACGCAGTTTTCGCAGACCAACGGAGATTACAAGGTGCTGAAACTGATGGTTCCTCGCCCTTTTCTTGTCGTTTCTTGGACCTCTGGATGCCGCGCTCCGAAATCCGTAATCGCCTCACCCTTGCGCCGCCTGCTCCTGTTCTGTTTTCTTGATTTCCACGGTCTCCAGGAGATCCACGGGTTTTTCGGGGATGATGGTCGAGATGGCGTGCTTATAAACGAGTTGCTGATTCTCCTGCTTCATAAGAATAACGAAGTTGTCGAAGCCCTTGATTATTCCTGTAAGCCGTGCTCCGTTCACGAGGTACATCGTCACCGGGATCTTTTCCTTGCGCATCTGGTTCAAAAAAACGTCCTGAAGATTAACCTGCGACTTACCCATCCACCCCTCCATGAAGCATGAAGCGAGATACGCTCTTCACGGCTGCTTCAACCTGAATATTTTTTTATCTTATACCAACTTGTTTGAAATTTCAATGTTTTTCTTTATCCGCGCTACGATCTCTCCCGTATTGACAAGCCCACTAATGTCAATCCACTGAGCCTCTGGCTCCCTTCTGAACCAGGTGAACTGACGTTTGGCAAACCGTTTTGTGTCACGCTTGAGAAGGGTAACGGCCTCATCCTGCGAAGTCTTGCCGAGAAGATAGTCCATAAACTGCTTGTAACCCAGCCCCTGCATCGAGGGAAGCTCTGGCCTGCATCCCCGCTCCAACAGGGTTTTCACCTCGGCCTCAAGCCCGTCGATGACCATCTGGTCTACTCGTTTCTCTATCCGGGGATAGAGTTCCGTTCGCGACCTGACAAGAAAGAGCAGTCGGAAGCGGTATGGCCTGTCCCGGAACGAATGTTCCCGCTGGAATTCCGAAAGTTTCCTATCCTTGAGGTGATAGACCTCAAGTGCCCTAACCGTACGCCGGAGATCGTTCGGATGGATTTTAATCGCTGCCTCGGGATCGACTTTCACCAGGTCGGAATAGAGCATCCCCGGTTCACTTTCGGCCTCTCGCTGAAGCAGGCGTTCGCGCAAGTCGAGGTCTGCAGGAGGACCATGGAACAGCCCGCGCGTGAGCGCGCGGATATAAAGCCCCGTCCCGCCGACAACGATGGGAGTCCCGCCGGAGGAGATGATGCCATCGATCGCCGCCCGCGCATCTCTAAGATAGTCGCCCACACTGTACGGTTGGTGAGGCTCCACAATGTCGATCATATGATGGTACACGATTCTGCGCTGCTCCCTAGAGGGCTTGGCCGTGCCGATGTCCATACCGCGGTAGATCTGCATGGAGTCGGCGCTTACGATCTCTGCACAGAGTTCCTGCGCCAGAAGGATGGACGTATCGGTTTTGCCCACGGCAGTGGGCCCGGCGATGATAAGTATGGGTTTGTCTTTAGACATAGTCTAGCAGATCATTCTCTCGACCGAAAGTTCGTTTTTCCCCCAACTTTTTATTATTGCATCAAGCTGATATGCCGTATCGTGTCCGACAGAAAGGCATGAATCCGGCAAGCCCCGACCAGGCCTTGCCCGCAGGAAAGAATAACCGGATCTAGTTACAAAAATCGTTCTCCATGGGGCTGGTACCGATGGGATGAATCGGGATAGTTATTGCTCATGGGACTTCGTCTTTGACATATTCTCCCTGAGGTCGGCATCACCGACCAACGGAGCCGCTCCCTTCAACAGTTGCCAGAAAAGGTCTTCTCAGATGATACGCATGGCACAACCGGAGTCGCCGACACCTATAACTGCGGTTTTGACATTCTCCCCGGCCGAAAGAGAGGGGATTTTACGGCACAAATTAATAAATATAGTGGGAACGGTTCATAGCAGATGTCATTCACTCGCTTCTTTAGCTTTTCTCGATGCCCACTTAATGAAGCTTTACCGGGTGCGCCGCCCTTTTCCGAACTCTCATGTTGAGCATCTCTACCGTAACCGAAAAAGCCATGGCAAAATAGATATACCCCCTCGGAATGTGGAAATCGAATCCTTCCGCGATCATAGTTACGCCGTGAGAACATCAAACGACAACGGCGATGACGATCTACCGTGACCCCTATACCCTCTTAAACATTTTCCTGATATCGTTCAGGGGAAGACGTATGATCGTTGGCCTTCCGTGCGGGCAGGTATGCGGCATACGACACCGGAAAAGATCGCTGATCAGCTTCTCCATCTCCTTCTGGTCAAGGTGCCGATGGACTTTGATGGCAGGATGACAAGCCATCACGCTCAGGATCTTGTCTCGAAACTCGTCCATCTTCCTGCTCTCCCCAAAGACATTCACTTCATCGAGAACATCGAGCACCAGCTTCCGGTAATCCGCACCAACGAGAAGTGACGGCACGGCTTTGATCATGAACGTCCCGCCGCCGAATTCTTCGACTGTGAACCCGAGCCGGTTGAACTCGGGTAAATACTCCGAAAGCAGGCTGCTCTGGGCCGGTCCGAGCTCAACCTGATCCGGCATGAGCAGGGACTGGACGGGAATATTTCTGTTGTCGAACTGGTCCTGGAGCTTCTCGAACAACACACGCTCATGCGCAGCATGCTGGTCGATGATCGCCATTCCTTCCTCTGATTGGGCAATGATGAAGGAATCGTGGACTTGGGCGAGTGGATACAAGTTTTGTTCAGGGCTTCCGGATGGCCGGGCTTGGGGATCCGCATAGCTCTCTCGCTGCACAGAAGAGTCATGGTCATACGAAAGAGGTGCGGTTCCGACATCGTTCTTTCTGCGTCCGAAAAAGGGAGATGGTTTTGTCGTATTTGATCCGTCTTCTTGCATGGTCTGATTCCTGAGATAATCCGCAAGGGCTTCGCTCACCCCCTCAGCATGAGACCGGTATGTCGTTACCGCCGCGTCAGCCACACGTATTCCTTGAGTCCGCAGTCCTTCCCTGATCACATCCCGGACAAGATCATGTATCTGTGATTGATTGCGGAACCGCACTTCGGCCTTGGCTGGATGAACATTCACATCCACTAGTGCCGGATCGATCTCGATAAAGATAAAGCCCACGGGATGCCGGTCTCGCATAAGCATGTCATGGCAAGCGCTATAAAGGGCGTGTGTAAGTGACGGGTTCTTCACTGCGCGGCGGTTCACATAGAAGTCCTGATATGTCCGATCTGCCCTTGTGTACGGAGGGCGGCCGATAAGGCCGTAGATTCTTATCCCGTCCCGATTCCCCTCGAAATCCATCAGGTTTTCAGCAATTTCATTGCCATAAAGCTGGAATGTCCGCTCCTTCAGACTCATGGATGTTGGGAGGTCGAGTACCGTTTTTTTGTTATGGGTGAGCCGGAACCGGATGTCGGGATGGGCCATGGCCTGACGGGACACGGCAGAAACAATATGCGAGAATTCGGTTGCTGCGCTTTTCAGGAATTTAAGCCGTGCTGGTGTGTTATAGAACAGGTGGTTTATTTCAATGGAGGTGCCTTGTGGCGCTGCGGCATCAGTAATGACCTTTATAGCATCACCCTTGATCTCGATAAGCACACCTGCTGCCGTGCCCTTTACTGCGGTGACCATTCTTACCTGTGACACGGCGGCAATGCTCGAAAGTGCCTCGCCTCGAAAACCCATGGTGCGTATGGCCTCCAGGTCTGCATCCGAAGTTATCTTGCTCGTGGCATGGCGCTGGAAGGCGGTCTGCGCGTCCTGCTTCGACATTCCGCTCCCGTTGTCGGTAATCCGGATCAGACGCCTGCCTGCCTGTTCGATGTCGATGAATATTTCAGACGCACCTGCATCGATCGAGTTTTCAATCAGTTCTTTGACCGCCGATGCCGGTCTTTCGACCACTTCACCTGCGGCGATCTTGTTCACAACGTGGTCTGGGAGTATATTTATTTTATCAGGCATACGAGCACAATTTCAACGGGGATCGCGCCTCACGAAAAGGTATCGATCCAGTACAGAATGGCGTGAATACTGCCTGCCCGGGATTTTCAGCGTTCGATTGCTTTGAACGATCAAACGCGCTCGTTTGCTTCTCGCGGGCGCTAAGGCCGAGAAGCCTTTCCTTCATACCGAACTCGCTTTTCATCTCACGGATATGCATATCGTTCATGTAATAGCAGAGCATATCGCCGCGCACATCGATTTTCTGCCAAGTAGTCAGCGCTCGATCCGTTTTTCCTGAATTACAGTATTTCTAGGGGATCAGCTCTGGTTGCTATGTGCCGTATCGATAGAGCTCAATTTTGCCTGTCCGCGAACGGAAACAATGAACTGATGGGAATTTTCACGGTCATTCCCGGCCCAAGCCTTATGCCTCCGTCCGCCTTGGCTGTAGTATACTCGGCAACACGTCAATTGCTCAATAACTCAACTTTGCCTTTCCCAGGTTTGCAACCACCACGATCACCAAGCTGTCGGGATGAAGATACTTCTGCGCTACCCGTTTGATATCTTCGCTGGTCACAGCGTTTATCATCGCAGAGTACTTCTGAGGATAATCGAGACCGAGGTTATAGATCTCGATAGACGTCAGCATCCCGGCAATCTTCGCGTATGTGTCCACCTTCAATGGGAAACTTCCCGTTAGGTATGCCTTGGCATCGGCAAGTTCCTTGTCGGATACAGGCTCAGCCTGTATCCTCCGGATTTCCTTCAGCGTCTCGGCAATCACTTCGTTCGCTGACTCATTCTTCGTCTTGATGCTGACCGAGAATGCTCCCGGTTCCTTCTGCGCGGAAAATACGCTGTGCACGTCATATGCCAGCCCTTTGTTATCGCGAATATTATCCATAAGCCGGGAAGAAAATCCACCCCCGCCGAGTATGTAGTTCATGATCATCACGGCGTAGTAGTCGGGGTTTTCCCTGCTGATGCCGATATTGCCCATCTCGATATTCGCCTGGGTAATGTTCTTGTCGATCTTTTGTACTACGGTTTTCTCGATTGCCGTCGGCGGAATGGAGGCAGGAAGGGGCTGATCGCTCCGCTTCCATCCCTTGAAGTATTCCTGGAGAAGAGCAATTATCTCTTTTTCGTTCACGTCCCCTACCACGGCAACGATAGTGCTTTTTGGACTGTAGCGTACTGAATAGAAATTTAAGATGTCCTGCCGCGTGAGTTTTGGCAAATAGGCTGCCACATCGTCGCTCGTCCTCCCATACGCATGTCTGCCGTATACCGCTTTCTTGAATGCCTCACCGGCAACGATGCCTGGTTCTTCTTTCTGCCGCTGGATCTGGGCAAGAATTTCCTTGACCTTGCGGTCGATCTCTTTCTGGTCGAAAACGGGATTCATGAGGACATCGGAGAGCAGGTCAAGGCCCGTCCGTATGTCCTTCCTGAGAACCCGCAGGCTTGCCGAGGCGAAGTCGTTTCCCCCGGATACGGAGAGCGACCCGCCGATGAAGTCGATCTCGCTGTTGATCCTGCCGGCCGGCCTTTTTGACGTCCCCTGCATGAGCAGCGACGCAGTGATCGATGCAAGGCCGGGCTTGTCCTCGGGTTCCGCTGTGCTCCCTGCCTTGATCGCCATGTTCACCGTGACCATAGGAATGTCATGCTTTTCTGAGAGTAACAGGACCATGCCGTTGTCGAGAGGGATGCGCTTGCCGATCAGCTCGGCGGCGGATGTTTTTTGGGAGAATTGACAAACCACCGTTAATATAACAAGAAGTATGAACCTTTTAAGCCTCATTTTGTCGCCTCGCGTTTTCATTGTAAAATTTGCAATGCTCAATTCTTTGTTGGCACCAGTATCCCTACCGTCCTATTGTCCTCTGAGAAATAATCTTTTGCCACACGCTGAATGTCTTCCTTAGTGACCGCATGGATGTTCTCCAGGTATTTCTCAAGCAGTTTCCTGTTCGCGACGCTCTCATACTCACCGAGAAGCATGGCCTGGTAGAATACGGAATCCTGCCCCATGATGAATCCCGCTTCAATCTGGTTCTTTGCCTTCTGGAGCTCTTCGTCGGCAACCGGCGTTGTCTTAAGCTTTTCGATCTCGGTATAGAGCGCCTTCTCCACCTCCTCTGTAGTCTTACCGGGCATCACACCGGCATAGACGTAGAACAGATTCGGATCGTTTGAGATATTATCGTAATCGCCTCCGGCGTAGATAGCGAGCTGTTTTTCGTATACCAGCGACTTGTACAGGCGGGAACTCTTGCCCGAGGAGAGAATGCCTTGCAGGACCTCGAGGGCATAAGAGTCCTTGTCCTTGAGATCAGGCGTATGGTATCCGGCAAAAACAGCCGGAAGCTCTGCCTGTTTCTTAACGATGATCCTGCGTTCACCCAGCTGTTTGGGCTCGACAGCAGCGACCCTTGGTACATCTGGTCCGCGCGGAATGGGGCCGAAATACTTTTCTATTTGCGGAAGGAGCGTCTTCGTATCGAAATCACCAGCCACAACGATGGTGGCATTGTTTGGTGCGTAGTAGGTGTGATAGTGATTATAGAGATCGTCGCGGGTAATGTTATTGATGTCCGCCATCCAGCCGATCACCGGCCATTCATAGGGATGGGCAATGAAAGCCGCTGCCGTCATCTCTTCCACCATAGTCGATGTCGGGTCATCATCCGTTCTCATGCGGCGCTCTTCCTTAACCACCTCCCGTTCGGAGATGAACTCCTTCGGATCAATGAGCAAGTTCTGCATGCGGTCGGACTCGAGATCGAGCGCGATGCCGATACGGTCTGCGGCAAAGTTCTCGAAGTAGGCGGTATAGTCCTTGCCGGTGAATGCGTTGTCATCTCCTCCGTTCCGCATCACAGTCTGGGAAAAGGTCTTGGGCCCATACTTTTTCGTTCCCTTGAACATCATGTGTTCAAGCATGTGCGAGATGCCGGTCGTCCCGAGCTTTTCGTTCCGTGATCCGACCTTGTACCAGATCTGAAACGTTATCACCGGCGCCTTATGCTCTTCTTTGAGCAACACCTTGAGCCCGTTGGGCAGAACTTTTTCGGTAACGTTCATGTCCTGCCCCAAGGCAGACGTTACAACGAATACAGCATACAGGAACAGCAGTATTACTGATTTTACATATTTCATTATCGATTCACCAACCTTCATTTTGGACTTTGAATTTGCCTTATCTCGCTCCTGTGTGTCCGAACCCTCCCTCCCCCCTCGCGGTCTCGGACAGCACATCCACCCTCATGAGCTTAGCCTTCTCAATCTTTGCGAAAATAATCTGGGCAATGCGGTCGCCACGGTGAATGATGAACGGCTTAGCACTGAAATTGAAAAGGATGACACCGATCTCGCCGCGGTAATCGGCGTCGATGGTGCCAGGCGCGTTCAGCATACCAATGCCGTGCTTGAGCGCGAGACCGCTCCGGGGCCGCACCTGACCTTCATATCCTTCGGGAATAGCAATCGCAATACCTGTCGGGACGAGTTTCCACATTCCCGCCTCGATGACCGTCTCTCCAGCGACAGCTGCGTACAGGTCAACGCCGGCAGAGTGTTCTGTCTGGTAGTGCGGGATGGGGAGTCCTTCGGAATTTTTAAGCTGTGTTATGTGAACAACGAGATGGCTGGGCATATTTTTTTGACGACAGCATTAGCATAGAGCATTGTGTTGTCATCCCATTCGCTCCATAAATCTACGAGCGCTGCACTTTGACGATTATATTTCCAAAACCGAATCCGGCACATCAGCCCTGCTCAGCGGGCCGAGGATCGCGAGCGACAGATTGTCCCGTGTAAATAGTTGCTGGGCGAGCCGCTGCACCTGCTCTGCGGTCACTTTTTCGACGCCCCTAATGATATCATCGATCGAGATATATTTGCCAAAATAGATCTCCTGTCTCGCCAGCCTGCTCATGTGGCTGTTGCTGCTCTCGAGGGAAAGGACAAGGTTCCCTTTGATCTGGTTCTTTACCCGCATCTCTTCCGCCGGCGTTATGCCCTCGTCCTTGATCTTCTTGAGCTCCCTGGTCACGAGCCGCAGCACCTCAAGCGTGTTCGTCGGATCGGTTCCGGCATACACCGTCAGCAGCCCCGTATCGCGGTACGAGGTCACATAAGAATAGATGGAATAAGCGAGTGCGTTCTGTTCGCGCACCTCCTGAAACAGTCGAGAGCTCATGCTGTTTCCAAGCACGGTGTTGAGCGCGGAGATCACATAGCGGTCATCGTGCATATAATTCATTCCCCGGCACCCGATACAGACCTGCACCTGCTCAAGCTGTTTCTTCCTCACCGCCACGGCATGGCTGAAAGCAGGAGTCGCCTCTTTCTTGGGAATGCCTGCCCGCGATAGCCTTCCGAAGCTCTTATCCAGAAGCTCGATCAGTCGGGCGTGTTCGAAATTGCCGGCAACGGATATCACGATCTCCTTAGGGCTGTAATAATGCTCGATATAGGAGATGATATCCTGGTGCTTGAGCGCTTTGATGGTCTCTTTTGTACCGAGGATGGGGCGGCCTAACGGATTGTCGGGCCAGACCGTGCTCGTGAAAAACTCGTGGATATAGTCATCGGGCGTGTCTTCCACTCCCTTAATCTCCTCAAGGATTACCTTGCGTTCCTTTTCCATTTCAATGGGGTCGAACTTGGAGCCAAGGAGAATGTCCGACAGGATATCGACGGCCACCGGAAGGTGCTCGTCCACGACCTTGGCATAATAGGTGGTCGTTTCCTGCGAGGTGAAGGCATTCATCTCACCGCCAAGAGAGTCCATTTCGATCGCAATATCCTTGGCGGTCCTCTTCTCCGTTCCCTTGAAGAACAGATGCTCGATGAAGTGTGATATCCCGCCTATCTCCTCCGGTTCATGGCGAGATCCCACCTTTACCCACACGCCTATGGAGACGGACCGCGATTTCGGCAGGGTTTCGGACACGACCCGTATCCCGTTGGAAAGGGTGTCTTTTCTGTACATTTATTTTTCTTTCTGGATCTGGTTGCCTTGTCCGTGCTGCGCAGCGCGCTCCTGGACGATCTTCTGCGCCAGGTGGCTCGGAACGTCTTCATAGCCGTAGAACTCCATGGTATACATGCCCCTTCCGCTCGTGAGCGAATTGAGCGTCGGTGCGTAGGAGAGCATTTCGGACATGGGCACAAGGGCCTTGATCGTCTGGCCATTCGCCTGGGGAACCACGCCCTGCACCTTGCCGCGGCGCGAGTTCAGGTCGCCGATCACGGCCCCGAGCGTATCATCCGGCGAAACCACTTCCACGCTCATGATCGGTTCGAGCAGTACCGGCCTCGCAGCTTCAACGGCCTTTTTGAATCCCATGGACGCAGCAACCTTGAATGCCATTTCCGATGAGTCTACGGTGTGATAGGACCCGTCATAGAGTGTGACACGGAGATCCACCATGGGATACCCGGCAAGAGAACCTTCATGCATGGCCTCAACTACCCCTTTTTCAACGGCGGGAATGTATTGACGCGGGATCACGCCGCCAACGATCTTGTCTACGAACTCGAACCCGCTGCCGCGCGGTAGGGGCTCGAGCTCGATCCATGCATCCCCGTATTGGCCATGGCCTCCGCTCTGCTTCTTATACTTGCCCTGGGCATTCGCCTTGGCCCTGATCGTTTCTTTGTACGGGACCTTCGGCGTCTTCATCTTTACGTCGACGCCGAACTTCCGCTTGAGCTTCTCGAGCGTTACCTCGATATGCACCTGTCCCATGCCCGACAAGATCATTTCCTTGGTCTGATCATCAAAGGCGAAGCGGAGCGTCGGGTCTTCGTCGAGCAGTTTGTGAATACCGATGCTCACCTTGTCCTCGTCACCCCGTGATTTCGGTTCTATGGCAAAGGAGAGCACCGGGTCAATGAACTTTGCAAAATCAAGCACAATCGCCTGCGTCTCTGGGCACAGCGTATCACCGGTGAGGGTCTCCTTGAGTTTGGCCACAGCGCCGATCTGGCCCGCTGAAAGTGCCTGCGCGGTGACTTGTTTCTTGCCTTCGATGTAGAACAATGAGCCGATTTTTTCTTTTGTCTGCTTATTCGAGTTATAGACGGCAGAATCTGCCTTCAGCGTTCCAGAGAAAACCCGCACCAAGGAAAGTTTACCGGCAAAAGGGTCGATGACGGTCTTGAATACGAGTGCGGCAAGCGGTTCCTCGGGGGTTGGCTTTCGCACAATCTCTTTTCCGGCCTTCGGATCTTTCCCCTTGATCGCCACGATACCGGCCCGTTCGACCGGGGAAGGGAGGCACATGATCACGGCATCCATGAGTTGTTGAATCCCCATATTTTTGACCGGTGAGCCGCACAGAACAGGCAAGAGTCCGCCGCCGAGCGTTCCATGCTTGAGCCCGGCTATGAGATCTTCCTGCGAGAGGTCTCCTTTGTCCAGATACTTTTCGAGCAGGCTGTCTTCGGTCTCCGCAATCTGCTCCACAAGCTTCTTGCGGTAATTAGCTGCATCCTGCTTCATGTTGTCGGGGATCTCTTTTTCCTCAACCTTGCCGCTATTGTCCTTCGCAAAATAGAGGGCTTTCATCTTGACGAGATCGATGACGCCCGCAAAGTTTTCTTCGAGGCCGATAGGAAGCTGGAGTATGAGGGCGCCTTTGCAGAAGTACTTCTCCATATCGCCTACGGCACGAAAAAAGTCGGCACGCTCCTTGTCAAGCTTGCTCACGAAGGCGATACGTGGTATCTCGTAGTCGCAGGCGAACTTGTAAATCTTTTCGGTCTCGGCCTTGACACCGGACAGGGCGGATACGATGACTATAGCACCGTCAACAGCTCGGAGGGTCCCCTTCGTTTCTTCGAGGAAGTTGATATAACCAGGGGTGTCGATTATATTGATCCGG
>Ga0335079_10008455_pt1 | contig 11724 bp, 5 predicted proteins | sample Lox_Sample_33_FD_206719 | JGI IMG/M metagenome (GOLD analysis project Ga0335079, IMG submission 206719) | Soil microbial communities from Loxahatchee National Wildlife Refuge, Florida, United States - Lox_Sample_3.3 | ecosystem: Environmental > Terrestrial > Soil > Wetlands | place: USA: Florida... | reverse complement strand
GCCCAGTTCCGACGACTGCGTGTTCACCACGGCCAGGCCTTCGCCGTGAACCGTCACCTCCTCATGCGTGTTTCCCACCTGCAGGGTCACATCGATGCGGGCGTTCTGCGCAACCCGCAGGATCACCCCTTGAGCCTGATATTTGCGGAATCCAGTCACCGTCACCGTGAGGTTGTATTGACCGGGGGCCAGCGCCGCGGCAACGTATTCTCCCGCCGAGTTCGCCGTAAGTTCACGAACGATGCCGGTCGCGGTGTTCTTCAACGTGACCGACGCACCGGGAAGAGCGGCGCCCGTTGGATCGCGGATCGTGCCTGTCAGGGTGGCCGTGTCTTGCGCGAAGGCGACCGCAGAGAGCAGCAGGAACAGTCCAACGACAAGAAAGCGGAACTGCAGAATTTTCGTCTGCATATTTCCCCCTGGGAACTGCCGGCATACGTAAAACGCCTAGAATTCCGGCGTCATGGCTTTCGCTTCTTCCAGCGTCACCCGCCGCTTGTTCTTGTAGGAAAGGTTCGACATGTGCACGGCGATGGCCGAGCGATAGCCGATCTCCGCCGGAGCGTTGGGCGTGGCGCGGTTTCGGACGCAGTCAATCCAGTTGGCCATGTGATTCTGATTGTGGCTGCTGCCCTTCTTGGACTCGCCATCCGGACGGTTCGTCTTTTCCGGCCAGTATTCGAGCGCTTCCTCGAAGTGGTGCTCGAGAGTACCGTCGCTTCCCAGAATGCGATCCGCCATGTCGTAGTGTTTGTTGCTGAAGCTGGATTGCCAGGTCACGACGATATCCTTGGGGAAATCGAGCGTCACCGCAATGGTGTCGGGGACCTCGCGACCGTCTTTTTCCGAGAACACGCCGCCCGACATATACGCGGCGGACGGCAGAGGAAGGTCGAGGGCGCCCATGATCCAGGCAATCTGGTGAACCATATTCTCGGCACAGTTGCCGCCGGAAAATTCCCAGAATAAGCGCCAGTTGATGAGCTTGAAGGGATCAAACGGACGATCGGGGCGGCCATTCAAAAAGGCGCTCCAGTTGACGTTCTGCGCGGTGCAATCAGAAGGGACGGGTCGTACCCACTGGCCCTTGCCGTGGGGAGTGTTGCGGCTCATCCAGGACTCTACCTGGGTAACCTTGCCGACCCATCCGTCTTTGATCCACTGCCGCGCGTCCATCTGGGCACCGGAACTCTGGTGCTGCAATCCGATCTGGACGACGCGGTTCGATTCTTTCGCAGCCGCCAGGCACTTATCGGCTTCCGGAATCGACCAAGTCATGGTCTTCTCGGAATAGAGATCTTTGCCGGCAGCCAGCGAGTCGAGAAAATGCCGCGAATGGATGTGCAGCGGGCTGGCCACGATGACGGCATCAATATCCTTCATGTCGAGCAGACGCCGGTGATCGTCGAAGGTCTGAATGTCGGGCACCTTACTCTTCGCCTCGTCCCGGCGGCGGCTGTAGACATCTGCCATCGCCACGAGTTCCACGCCATGCACTCCGCGAATCTGACCCAGCAGATCGTTGCCGCGATCTCCAACACCGATCATGCCCACGCGCACACGGTCATTCGCGCCCAGCACGGTAGAACTTGGATATGCCAGCACAGCAGCCGTTCCCAATGCAGCCTGCTTCAGAAAAGTGCGTCGAGTGTGGTCGGTCATGTTTCCTCCCGTGTTCGGGTCTTACAGCGCGTCAGCCCCTTGCAGAAGTTTCTTCATTCCTGCCCAGCTCTTGCGGGAGCATTCTTCGGGAGTCCCGCCGCCGCTCCAGTGCGTTTCAAGACTCACCGCAAAGTGGTAGCCGTCACGTTTGAGCGCGTTGAACTGGCCGCCCCAGTCGATGAATCCTCCACCCATGGGCGCCCAATCATACTTCTTGCCCTTCTTGACTGCATCCTTGCAGTGGCAGTGACCGATGCGCTCCTTGGGCAGTAGATTGTAGCCATTGGGATATGGAGTCTCTCCGCTGGCCGCGGCGTTGCCTGGATCCCAGTTCAGCATGAGCGAGGGAGATTGCACTGCGCTCAAAACCTTCGCAGCCTCGGCACCAGTTGCCGTGTTGCAGGCGGATTCATTTTCAAGAACAAGGATGATGCCCTTCTTCTCCGCCTTGGCGGCGGCGTCCCGCAGCTTCTGATTGATGGCCTCGCGATAAGGAGCCTGATCTTCAAGCCGCCAGAAGTCAAAGCAGCGAACGCGATCGGTCTGAAATGCTTTCGCCATCGCGATGGCGCGATCGAGCACTTCGTCCTGCTGGCCAAGCGTGAAGTTCGCCCCGAAACTATTGCCCTCGCTGACCTTCGATTTGGGAGCGCCCGGCCAATCGGCCTTGAACAGTGGACTGGCGATGTCGGTCACCTTGAGTTCGTACTTTTGGAGAATCCGGCGAGCTTCGGCGACTTCCTTCTCGTCGAGGTTGACAATGTTTTTCTTCCACATGCCGCGCAGTTCCATCCACCCCATGCCGAATTCGCGCGCCGCCACCTCGCAGGCGTGGCCGAAATCCTGGGTGATCTCATCGTTGATGACAGAGACGCGGAAAGGCGAGTTGTTCTCGGGTGCCGTTGCAAGGCGAGATGCGAGGCTTGTTGCGGTCACGGCGACCATACCTGCAAGGAATTCCCGGCGTGCAAGGTGAACGGGCATGACCTGCTCCTGGACTGATTCGGTCACGGCAAAGAAAGGCGTAAACAAATCTACACCATTGAAACCGTGAAGGGGTAGCTGGGCCCAGGAATTGTGAAATGAGATCAGCGCCAAAGTCACAAAGGGCACGATGGATCACCAGGGAAGCCGGTTGGTGATGTTTCCTTCGTGTGCCTTCGTGTCCTTCGTGGTAAGGGCTTTTCGCGTACAAAACAAAACGCCCCAAGACTCGATTTGAGTCCGGAGCGTCTGTTGATCAGCCCTCCCCCAAGTGCTGCTCAAGAACAATCTAACTCTGACCCCAATTCCGGTAAATGGCTCCCCCGTGCTATTACCTTCCAAAACTCGGGCGCGGCGGCGGACTTTTGCGCGCAAAACAAAACGCCCCAGGACTCAATTTGAGTCTCGGGACGTCTGTTGATCAGCCCTCCCCCAAGTGCTGCTCAAAGACAATGTAACGCTGACCCCAATCCCGGTAAATGGCTCTGCCGTGCCATTACCGGCACGAACGTGCTGGCCTGCCTAAGTGATTGGAACCATTGAAGTAACCGACTCTTGGCCCTGGTAGCTAAATCGTAATGGTCACCTCGGTGAAAGAAAACTCGAGCGCTCCGGCGGACTTTGTAAAATGGGGCGCCATGAAATCCCAGAAGATTCGGTTCATCGCCCTCGTCCTTTTCGCCTATGCCATTGCACAAGCGCAAGATTCGCATTTCTCTCCCACCGATCAGCAGATTCCCGTGCCCGACTGTCTATCGGCGGCGAGAGATCTTTGGCTCGCCGGCGCCAAACTCTGCACTCAGGCCGACCATGACGCATGGCTGGCCGACATCCGCCACTGGCGCGACGAGCGCCGCATCCGCACCGGCTATGACGGTTCACGCTATGACCTGCCCGCATTGCGGTGGACCCAATCCAGCTTCATGCAGCCCCAGATGATGGCTCATGATCGCTACTTCTACGATCCCGTCGCGGGCAAGTACACCGTGGATCGCTACCTCGACGATCTCGAGAAGCGCTACGGTGGAATCGACTCGGTGCTCATCTGGCCGACGTATCCGAACATGGGTATCGACAACCGAAATCAGCACGACATGATTCGCAGCATGCCGGGTGGTGTGGCCGGAGTCAGAGCGATGATCGCCGACTTCCATCGCCGCGGCGTGCGCGTTCTGTTCCCAATGATGATGTGGGACCAGGGCACGCGCCAACCCGACCGCTCATGGCCGGATGAGATTGCCAGTCTCATGGCCGAAGTTGGCGCCGACGGAATTAACGGCGATACCCAGGACGGCGTTCCCCTCGCTTTTTCGCTCGCGGCCGACAAGACGGGCCATCCACTCGTCTTCGAACCGGAAGGCGGTCCCTCCGACGAGGCGCTCGCCTGGAATCTGATGACCTGGGGACAATACCAGTTTCCGTTCACTCCGCTCATCGACAAGTACAAGTGGATCGAGCCCCGGCACATGGTGAATATTTCCGATCGCTGGAATCGCGACAAGACCAGCGACCTCCAGTTCGCCTTCTTCAATGGAGTCGGCTGGGAGAGCTGGGAAAATATTTGGGGCATCTGGAACGGAATCACGCCGCGCGACGCCGAGGCCACACGACGTGTCGCCGCCATCGAGCGCGCCTTCGCTCCGTTTCTGATCAGTCGCGATTGGGAACCCATGGCTCCCATGTTGCGCTATGGAGTTTTCGCCAGCCGCTGGCCGCTCAAAGACCAGACGCTCTGGACCCTCGTCAATCGCAACGAATACGCCGTGGAGGGTGGCCAATTTGAAGTCCCCGTGGTGCCGGGAATGCACTACTTCGATGTTTATCATGGCGTCGAACTCAAACCGAAGGCGGGAGACGGACGCCTCGTGCTCAGTTTCGCAATCGAAGGCAAAGGATTCGGCGCGATCCTCGCGACCAATTCCGAACCTGACGCTTCCCTTCAGAGCCTGTTGCCGAAGATGAAACAGATGACCAGCACTCCCCTGGCAAGTTATTCGCATGACTGGAAGGTTCTGCCCCAGCAGATCGTTCCCATCAAGCCGACCGATGCTGCAACCAGCACGCCGACCGACATGGTGCGCATTCCCGCTGCCGATTTTTCGTTCGAGGTCTCGGGCATTGAAATCGAAGGCACCAACGATATGGGCGTGGATGTGCAGTATCCGTGGGAGGACTCGCCGCGACGCTTTCACCGGCACGCCATGCACATCGAAGCGTTCTACATCGACAAGTTCCCGGTCACGAATGCCGAATTCAAGAAATTCCTCGACGCCACGCACTACCACCCTCAGGACAATCTGAATTTCCTGCGCGACTGGAAGGATGGAGCGATTCCCTCCGGATGGGAGAACCGTCCGGTGACGTGGGTGTCTCTTGAAGACGCACGAGCCTACGCGACCTGGGCCGGAAAGCGCTTGCCGCATGAGTGGGAATGGCAGTACGCGGCACAAGGGAGCGACGGCCGCCTCTATCCCTGGGGCAACGAATGGGATGCGTCTGCGGTTCCGGCGCCCGACAAGTCCCGCACGCTGCGTGGCACCGACGCGGTAGATGCACATCCGAAAGGAGCGAGCCCTTTCGGCGTAATGGACATGGTCGGCAACGTCTGGCAGTGGACCGAAGAATTCACCGACGAGCACACCCGCGCCGGCATCGTTCGCGGTGGCAGCTACTACCAGCCGCAGGGCACGATCTGGTACTTCCCTCAGGCCTACCACCTGAATGAACACGGAAAGCTCTTGCTGATGTCCCCCAGTATGGACCGATCGGGTACGCTGGGATTCCGCTGTGTTCGAGACGCAAAGTAAAGCGCCAACAGCACGAAAAACATGGAAGAAGGCATAACCCCGCTTGTAGGAAAGGAGGCGGCGAGCGGGTGGGCGCCCCCGCGTATTCTCAACTTAAAGAGGGTCATTGAACGCGCCGAACAAGTTCTCCATGCAAAGCGCTCCACGCTCCTTCTTCCACCGATGACCATTTTGTGTGAAACTTGGACCCCAAGAAACGCAAATCGAAAACGAGGCAAAATGAGCCCTTCCAGATTGGCCTTAATCCTTGTCTCTTTTATTCTGCTTTCCGCTGCCGTGGCCCCTTCCCAAGAATTGAATTCCACGTTCGCCCGCGATCCTGTGCAACCCATCGATCAGCAGTACACGGACCAGATACACAAATACACCACAGACCCTTCCTTCATCTCTCCACTCGTAGACTACCTTCCAGCCTCGAAAACCGTCCCTACACCCGCCAAGATGCTCGGGGACATCGCCGGCGCGCCCGACATGCTTCCTTATGCCGAAGATGTGTACAAATATTTCCGTCTGCTGGCGGCGAACAGTCCGCGGGTAAAGGTGTTCACCATCGGCCACTCCGAGGAAGGACGGGAGATGATTGCCGCCGCGGTAGCCGACCCGAAACTCCTGGCTGGCGCGAAAGAAAATGATGCGCGTCTGGCGCAACTTGCGGACCCGCGCACGATCAACCTCGATGATGCCAAAGCCCGCCAGCTTGTCGACCAATCCTGGCCCATCTATTACATCACCGGAACGATTCACTCGCCTGAGACCGGAGCTCCCACAGCTTTGATGGAGCTCGCGTATCGTCTGGCAGTCGACGATGCGCCCTACGTTAAGTACATCCGCTCCCACATGATCGTGCTCATCACTCCCGTGGTCGAAGTCGACGGCCGTGACCGCATGGTCGATATCTACAATTGGCACAAAGCACATCCCGGCCAAACTTGGCCTCGCCTTCTTTATTGGGGGCACTACGTCGCCCACGACAACAACCGCGACGCCATGGCCATGACGCTCGGTCTGACGCGAAATGTTCTCGACACCTATCTTGCCTGGCATGCGCAGGTGTTGCACGACCTGCACGAGTCCGTTCCGTTTCTTTACGACAACACGGTGGGCGATGGACCTTACAACGCGTGGGCGGATCCAACCCTAGCCGACGAGTGGGCGGAACTTGGCTGGAACAATGTGGCCCAGATGCAGAGTTTCGGCATGCCTGGAGTGTTCACTCATGGTGACTTCGACACCTGGAGTCCGGGCTATCTGATGTTCCTTGCAGGTTTGCACAACGGCATCAGCCGGCTCTATGAGACCTTCGGAAACGGGGGAGCCGACACAGAGAAGCGTATCCTTCGGCCTGAAGATTATTCGCGCACCTGGTATCGTCAGAATCCCCCGCTGCCCGTAGTAAAGTGGTCGCAACGCGATAACAACAACTACGAGGAGAGCGCTCTGCTGTCCACTCTCTACTACTTCTCGCACAACACCCACCATTTCCTCGAAAACTATTACCTCAAGAGCAAGCGCGCAGTCGAGAAACCATCGCTGGAGGGACCGGCCGCGTACGTGATCCCGCAGGACCCGGCCGAAACGAATCGGCAGATCGAGTTACTCAAAGTGATGAAGCGCCAGCACGTCGAGGTGGAAGAACTTTCCGACGCGGTCACTTCTACTGTGCCGGGTGAGAAACGTGGAGACAAGCCGAGGCAGGAAACCTTCCCCGCTGGTAGCCTCGTCATCCGCATGGATCAGCCCTATTCCCGCGTTGCAGATGCGCTCCTCGACCGCCAATTCTGGGCCGCGGGTGACCCGCAAAAGCATCCCTACGACGACACCGGGTGGTCCTTCTCTCACCTCTTTAATCTGAAAGTTGTCCGCGTGCTCGATCCCTCCATCCTCAAGTCCAAGATGGCGCGGCTTGACGATCCAGCGAAGCTCGCTGGTAACGTCGCCGGCGCCGGCGCCGTGCTTGCCGTTGCCAACACCGGCCAGGTTTCACTGCTTCCACTGGCCTACAAACTCAAAGGTGCAGCCATTCAGGTCGCGGAGAAATCCTTCGATGTCGACGGCAAACATTTCGCAGCCGGTTCGCTGCTGATCACCGGTTTTCCGGAAAACCAGATCGAGGGAATCCTGCGCGATCTGGCGCTGGACGCGTTGCGACTGGCAGCAGCGCCTTCCGTGCCGGTCCATTTAGTCACCGTTCCGCGCATCGCCTTTATGCACACCTGGTTGGGCACGCAGACGGAAGGCTGGTGGCGCTATGCCTTCGATACTGCAGGCGTGCCCTTTGATTACATCAGCACCCAGGCGGTCGCGAGCGAACAAGACCTGCACTCAAAGTACGACGTCATCGTCTTCGCTCCAGTGGGCCGATCTTCTACGCAGGAAATCCTGAACGGCATTCCTATGTGGAACAATCCGATGCCCTGGCAGAAATCGGAGCTGACTCCAAACCTCGGTGCGATCGACAGCACCTCCGACATCCGCCCCGGCCTGGGTTTCGAAGGGCTCGCTCACCTGAAGCAGTTCATTGAGCAAGGCGGGCTCCTCATAACCTGTGAAGACACTGCTCAGTTCGCCATTGAAACGAGTCTCGCTCCGGGTGTCAGCCTCGCTCCACACGGTGACGTGCGTATCGTCGGCTCTGTGCTCAACACGGTCTTCGTCGACACCGACAATCCAATCGCCTTCGGCTACGGTAAGGGTGTTCCGGTGATCAGCGCCAGCGGCACAGCTTTCAACGTGAGTCACACTCTCGGTCGCACCGGAGGGCGCGTTCTGATGGATCCCCTGACCGATCCTTTGGACCCCTATGCAAAGCGCGAAACTGGCCGCGGCAGCGTTGATGACAGCGATGTACCCCAGGGCAGAAAGACTGTCGAGCCCGAACCTCTCGTAAAGCAGCAACCGTGGGAGGCAGCCCACTTGGACGAGGAACAGACGCGCAACAACCCGCTGGTGATTCCAGTGCAGAGCAGGCCCGACGTCATCCTGCGATTCTCAGACGCAAAGACCCTCTTGCTTGACGGTCTGCTGGACAAAGGTTCGTCGATCGCCGAGCATGCCGTAGTGGTGAACGCTCACTTGGGCCAGGGAAATGTGCTGCTGTTCGGCAACAATCCTGTTTATCGCGGGGAGACCATCGGCACGTATGCTCTGGTGTTCAACGCGATCCTCAACTATCAGCACCTCACGCACGAACCGGCGTCGACAGACAAACAGTTGCCGGTCACTCGGGAGATCCCCGGACAGGAATCGATCGAGCACGAAGCGGGTCGATAGTATGGGGAACAGGTCCGTACTTATGGGACGACTCGTGGTTGTTTCTACGTGTATGAGCATAACGCTTGGCAGTTGCATCGAAAGACTTGCATGAGAAAGCAGACGACATGAAACTCCGCACACTTTTGTTGCCGATTTGTGCTTTCGCCTGTGCTTGTTATTCCTTTGTGGGAAGCATGCCCGCCCAGACGACAGCATCTGCACCACCGTCTCCGCGCGCGATCACAGTGGACGATCTCTTTGAGATCCATGACGTGCGCGATCCCCAGATTGCAGAGGATGGCAAGTGGGTGGCTTACACGGTCGCCACCGCCAAACTGAAGGAAGACAAGACCGAGACGCGCATATGGATGACGCCGACCGGCGGCGGCGATGCCATTGGGCTGACCGCCGAAGATGTTTCCTCCTCGCATCCGCGCTGGAGTCCGGACGGCAAGTATCTCGCGTTCCTTTCCAAGCGCAACGAAGGCAAGACACAGGTGTGGCTGCTTAACCGCATGGGCGGGGAGGCTCAGCGACTCACAGATACGATTCAAGATGTGGACGATTTTGCGTGGTCTCCCAACAGCAAGCGCCTCGTGCTTGTGCTCCGGGATCCTACTCCGGAGGAATTGGAGGAGGCCAAAACGAAAGACAAGGACAAGCCAGGCAGCGGGGATAAAGATAAAGACACGAAGGCGAAAAAACCGAAGACTCCCCTTCCAATGGTCGTAGACCGCTATCGCTTCAAGACTGATACGGTTGGATATCTCGACCGTCGCCGCACTCATCTTTACGTGTTCGATGTCGCCGCTAAATCAAACGTGCAGATTACTTCCGGCGACTTCGACGACAGCGAGCCGGCGTGGTCTCCCGACGGCACTCTGCTGGCGTTCCGCAGCAACCGCTCGACCCCAGATCCCGACCGCACCTACGACACGAACATCTGGGTAGTTGCTGGGGACAACACCGACAAGGGCGCACATCTGACGCAAGTCACGACGAACCCGGGAGCGGATTCCTCACCTTCATGGTCGCCCGATGGAAAGTCGATCACCTACATCTCCCAGTTGGAACCGAAGCTCCTGGTATACGCCACTCACCATGTAGCTGTTTCTCCTGCCGAGGGAGGCGAGGCCAAGGTGCTCACACGGACGTTCGACCGTACGTCGCGATCGCCCCGCTTCTCGCCCGACGGAAAGTTCGTCTACTTCCTCGCCGATGACGACGGAGCGCAAAACTTGTGCCGCGTGCCGGTCACAGGCGGCGAGATCACACGCGCAATCTCCGGACACGTTATGGTCTCCGGCTATACCATGGCCAAGTCGGGCGAAATCGCGGCGCAGGTGGCGAGCATGGATCGTCCGGGAGAAATCTTCACTACTTCGACGTCAGGCGGCCCGCTCACCCGCATCACGCATGTGAACGATGAGTTCCTCGCGAAGATAAAGATTGTCACTCCGGAGTATGTCAAATTCCGGAGCAAGGACGGCACCACGGTTGCCGGCTACCTCTTCAAACCGCTGGATTACGTCGCAGGAAAAAAATATCCCACGATACTGCACCCGCACGGTGGACCCGTGGGAGCTTATTACGGCGATTTCAACCACTTCTCGCAGCTTTTCGCCGCCAATGGATACGTCGTCCTGGAACCAAATCCACGCGGCTCTTCCGGCTATGGACAGGATTTCTGCAAAGCTATCTTTGCCGATTGGGGGAACAAGGACTATCAGGACGACATGGCCATGGTCGACTACGCCATCGCCCAGGGCGTGGCCGATCCCGACAAGCTAGGCGTGGGCGGATGGTCCTACGGAGGTATTTCAACCGACTTCATCATTACGCAGACCACCCGCTTCAAGGCGGCTATCTCTGGCGCGGGCTCTGCGTTCCTGGCGGCCCTGTACGGACACGACCAATACATCCTCGACTACGACGTGGAACTCGGTCACCCGTGGGAAAACCGATCAGTATGGGACAAGATCTCTCCCTACTACCGTGTCGCAAACATCACTACCCCGACCCTGTTCATGGGCGGCGACATTGATTGGAATGTGCCGATCCTCGGAGGCGAGCAGATGTACGAGGCCCTGAAGAGTCTGGGCCGCGAAACGGAGCTGGTCGTGTATCCCGGCGAATATCACGGCCTCAAGGCACCGTCGCATCTCAGGGATCGGCTCGAACGCCACATCAGCTGGTTCGCACACTACGTCAAGGCCGACGGCAGCCCCGCACGGCCGGCAGTGAAAGTAAACTAGCGCGGGCCCCCTGCCGGGTGTCTTGGTTCAGCCGGAAATGGAGAAGCGACGTTCTCCGTTAGTGAGTATTCCGCCCTTCGGGGCGGGGATTTTCAAGGCATGGGGTCTATCGATCCGATGATGGACGGACAGCGCAAGAAGCTGGTTCCCCGCGCTGCTGAGCGTCGGCTCAATGAGCCCTCCGGTTATTCCTCGGCATGGTTGCGTCCCCGCAGAGCCCGTCTCCGTTTCACCCGGCAGGTTCATTGTGGCTCCGCAACGACCTGCCGTTTCTCAACATCCGCGTTGGCCCTGATTCCGCCAGAACCCAGACCGGGCCTGACCTGAATCGGGAATGTAATCGCTTGCTTTCGTCACTTGTGCTGGGAACTCAGGGACTTTCGTTGGGGTCTAGACTATTTGATGTGATCGAGAACTATTCAAAGAGAACCGATACCCACCCTCGATTTCGCGCCACCTTGCGCTGGGTGGCTCGACTGATCCTCCTATCGATTACTGGTAGCTGGCTATTCCTATATCTCGACTCGGTCTATCAGTGTCGTAGAGCGGAGGCGTTCTTTGCTGACCTAAGATCTCTTGACTTCGCGACCGCCGGCTTTCCCGAGGTTCGGGACATCGTGATTCGTAACGGGGGCGCTGCCTTTCGTGAAAAGCCGGGGACGACGTGCACGCCCCGAGACTGCACATTTCGATTGGTAATTATGACTCGGCTGCCGCGGATTCCGTTAATAGACAGAAAGGCAGAATTCCTTTATGCAACGCTT
>Ga0335079_10008454_pt1 | contig 11724 bp, 7 predicted proteins | sample Lox_Sample_33_FD_206719 | JGI IMG/M metagenome (GOLD analysis project Ga0335079, IMG submission 206719) | Soil microbial communities from Loxahatchee National Wildlife Refuge, Florida, United States - Lox_Sample_3.3 | ecosystem: Environmental > Terrestrial > Soil > Wetlands | place: USA: Florida... | reverse complement strand
CAACTGCCAGCGGCGGCGGACGGAAAGCGTCGCGCCGCGCAGCGTAGCCCGCGCTATTTGCCGTCAACCGAGAAGGCCAGCAGGACGTTTCCGGGTGCCCCGCCAAAAATTGCGTATCCGGAATTGACGTAGAGCATGCCGCCCACGATCACGGGGCCCGGGCCATCGATTGAACCACCGGTTGCGGGGACTCCGTTCACGGTCTGATAGTCCCGGCCGGTATCCACATCCCAAACAATACGGCCATCGCTTGTGGAATAGGCGCGCAGGTGGCCATCGAGCGAACCGGAAAATACAATCTGCGGGATCGCGGTGACCGCGGCTGATTGCGCCGGGCTGCAACCGGGACGTTCTCCGCAACCGGGATTGGGCGTGGTCCAGACGCGCTCACCAGTGGCGAGCTTGAGAGCGAAGAGGCCGCCGCCGGATTTGGGATCCAACGCAGTATTTCCCAGAAGGCCAGGCCGCGCGCCGGGCGTTCCGGCGGGAACCGGGCGAAGGCCAACGTCGGAGAGAGCGGCGTAAACGTTGTTGCCGTCAGTCGCGGATCCCCACTGAATTCCACCTAACGCAGAGCCGTGACCAATGCGGGTTTGCCAGAGGACCTCGCCCTGCTGGTCGGGATCAACGGCGTGCACGACGCCGGATTTCTGGCCGGCGATGAGCGCTCGCTTTCCATTCGGCAGAGTGACGAGGATCGGAGAGGAACCGAAGTCGAAGTCCGGCCCCTTGGCTTGCGGGCAGGCATCCTGAAGCGCGGGATTGCCGCAGGCGACGGTGAACGCATCGCCTTCGGTCATCTGGCGGGACCAGAGAATTTTCCCAGTGGCGAGATCGAGCGCGAGAAAGGCATCGGACGTGCGCGCCGGCGGATCTGAATAGCTGTCGCCGGTGGTGATGTAGACGGCGCGCTTGGCGGTATCGATGGTGGGGGAGTTCCAAACCGCGGCGCCGGACGGGCCGTACAGTTGGACGCCTTTCTGGTTCTTGCGCGTGGGCTTGGGCTCGTCGGGGATCGTGTAGGCCCTCCAGATCAATTTGCCTGTGGCGGCGTCGAGGGCCGTGACACTGCCGCGGAACTGGCAGCAGGGATAATTCGGCGAGGCGCCCGCGACTTCCTCGCCTGAGGAGGCGGGCACATACAGCCGGTCTTCAAACAGAGTGGGCGCGCCGGTGGTCATGGCGAGCGGATGGTCGTTGACGCGGGTTTTCCAGACGAGTGCGCCGGTCATGGCATCGAGCGCGTACGCGTTAGCGTGCTGATCGCCGAAGTACGCCATCCAGCGGCCGGCTTGCTGGCCGACGGTAATGGCGGAGCGGACGGGGAAATCGGCGTCGGCGGCCCAGTAAATACAGCCGGTCGATGCGTTGAGTGAATAAACGCGGCGGCCCTGGCTACCGACGAAAACACGCCCGCCGACCACGGCAGGCTGGGCGAAGGCGCGCGCATCGCCGGGAAATCCGAAAGCCCACTTGAGCTTCAGGCGCGGAACATCGGCGGAGGCGAGCTGTGCCATGGCGGCGGGTTGAAAGCGGTGGTTGGAGGAGTCGACGCCCCAACCGTTCCAGTTCGGGCGCGATAAGGCTTGATCGAGCGGCGCGGGCTGGTCGCTGCAGTAGGCTTGCTTGCCAAATTCGTCTTTGGAAAAGCTCTTTCCGGTGACGAATTCGCTGACCGCGCGGATCTGGGCCTGCGTGAGCGAGGAGCCCTGTTGCTGCATGACGCCCGATTTGAGGGCGAACTGAACGTTGGCGGGCGACATCTGTTTGAGAGCCGCGAGCTGCGGTGCGCGCGCCACGGCGCCGTCGTGGCAACTGGCGCAACGGTCGCGATAGATGGCGCTGCCGTCCTGTGCGGCGAGAACGGCGCTCAGGAAAACGAAGAGAGCAAAGGCGCTGGCTTTTCGCATTTCGACAGAATATCGCAAAGTTTCTTTGTTTTCACTCAAGCCCCGAGAGTCTATAGAATATGCCGCATGGCTACTCAACCCGATTGGGGAAAGCGTGGGGTCATTGCCGCGTACGCCGCCATTGGTGCGGCGGTTATTTTGTTTTTCGCCGCCGAGGTCTGGCCGCCGAATCCGGACCACCCGGCATCCCTCGCCTTTCTGGGCGCATCTCTGACGGTCACGCTCTGGATGGGAATCCTGGTTGCTACCAGTTTGATTCTCATTACTGTTTTCATTACCCGAAAAGTGATGAACTCGACGTCATCGCCGGCCGACCTTCCAGAACACCCATCCGCTCCTCCCGTCGCTACCAGCGCTTTTCTTGGCGTGCACGCGACCTCGCTTGATGGCCGCACATTGTCACAAACAGCAAACGTAACATACACCGCGAAGCTCAGGCTCTCTCTTCAAAACAAATCGACGACTCCCATTCGCGTCTTGCCGGCACAGTGGTTAACGTGCCCGGGAAATGTTTCGGTACAATGCGGCAACTCGCCATTCCCGGGAATCCCTTACACTCCTGGGATGAATGAATTCGGTTATCGATATCAGCTCGAGGAATACGTTGGCTCCTGGAAGCTGGATAAATGGAAAATGTCGGGCACTAAACATGATGAGCATGAGGAGATTACCGTTGAGCCGAATTGGACTTTCCGCATTTGGATAGGGATGAACCCCTGCGTGCCGCACGACATTCTGGAGAAACGGCGCAAGACCCACAGCCTCGGAACTCTGATTCTTCCGCTGATGATTGGGAACGAGAGCTATGAGTGGAAGCAAGAACTTTGAGTGCTCGCAAGGTGATCGAAAGCCGAAATACCCACCCAAGCGGAATCGCTATAGTCGGCGGATTACCGACTGATCCCGGGGAGACGGTGTCGTATAACTGGGAAGAGCCGATGCTGCTTGCGCAACTGGTGGAGACATCGCGGCGTGTCGCGGAGACTTCGCGGCGATTGGAGAAGGTGGAGCTGTTGGCGACGCTGCTGCGAGAGGCACATCCGGATGAAATTGAAACGGTGACGGCGTTTCTGTCGGGGCGTCCGCGTCAGAATCGGATCGGCGTGGGATATGCGGCGCTGCGAGACGCAGAAGCACCGGCCGCGGAACGGGCGGCTCTGGAAATCGCGGAGGTGGATCGGGCGCTCGAGGCCCTGGCAGCGACCGCCGGGCGCGGTTCGGAGCGGCAGAGGCGCGAATTGCTGCACGGGCTGTTCGCGCGGGCGACTCAATCCGAACAAGTTTTTCTGACCGCATTGCTACACGGCGAACTGCGGCAGGGGGCGCTCGAGGGGGTGATGCTGGAGGCGCTGGCGCGAGCGTTCGAGGCGGATCCCGCGCGGGTGCGGCGCGCGGCGATGATGACGGGAGACGGGGTGCCGGTGGCGCGGATGCTGGCGGAGCGAGGAGAAGCGGGGCTCGAGCGGTGCGATATCCAGTTGTTTCGTCCGGTGCAGCCGATGCTCGCGCAAACGGCGGAAGACGTGGAGGCGGCGCTTGGCGATCTGGGCGAAGCCGCGCTGGAATACAAATTCGACGGAGCGCGCGTGCAGGTGCACCGATCCGGGGACGAAGTGAAGGTGTTCTCGCGGGCGTTGAACGATGTGACGGGGGCGGTGCCGGAGATCGTGGAGGTGGCACGCGCCATGCCCGGGCGCGATCTGATTTTGGAAGGCGAGGTGATCAGCCTCACTCCCGACGGCCGTCCGCGGCCGTTTCAAGTGACGGCGCGGAGGTTTGGACGCAAGCTCGATCTGGAGCGCATGCGGGCCGAGTTGCCACTGACGCCATTCTGGTTTGATCTGTTGTATCAGGACGGGCAATCGCTGATCGACGAACCGCAGCGGCGCCGGTTTTCCAGCCTGGGCGAATTGGCGGCGCCGGAGGCGTTGGTGCCGCACACGCTGACGGCGGATGCGTCGGAGGCGGCCGAATTTCTGCGCGGCGCTCTCGAGCGCGGTCACGAAGGAGTGATGGCGAAGGCGAGGGACGCCTCCTATGCCGCGGGAGCACGCGGCCGAAGCTGGCTGAAGGTGAAGAAGGCGCACACGCTCGATCTGGTGATCCTGGCGGCGGAATGGGGACACGGACGCAGACGAGGCTGGTTGAGCAATCTCCACCTGGGGGCGCGCGATACGGAAAAGGGCGGCTTCGCCATGCTCGGCAAAACTTTTAAGGGGCTGACCGATGAAATGCTGGCGTGGCAGACCGAGCAATTGCTGAAGCTCGAAATCGGGCGCGACGCCTACACGGTCTATGTGGAGCCGAAGATCGTGGTGGAGATTGCGTTCAGCGATATTCAGATCAGCCCGCGATATGTGAGCGGGCTGGCGCTGCGGTTCGCGCGCGTGAAACGGTATCGGCCGGACAAATCGGCTGCGGAAGCCGACACGTTCGCAACCGTGCAGGCGCTGGCGGGCAGTTGAGATGGACGCGACTCGATCGAAGTATGCGGCCAGCCGCTCGACGGAATGGCGGGCGGCAACTGAATGATAGACTTCCTCTGTACGAAGTCGGGGACATCGGGCAAATGCGTGGAGGCCAATGCGCAAATCACTGGCAGTGCTGCTTCTCGGACTGGTAACAAGAGCTCCTTCTCAACGAGCCTCGGCGCAGGATTCGGTCCAACCCGCAGCGACCTTCAAGGTCGGAACCAAGCTGGTCGAAGTAGACGTGGTCGCCCACGACAAGCGCGGCCCAGCGGCCGGCTTGACGAAAGACGATTTCACTTTACTCGATAACGGCAAGCTCCAGGACATCGCTTTTTTTACCGTGAGATCTTTTCACAGCGTGGCGGCCGCACGGACTCCCTCTCCCTCCGCGCCTCTTCCTCCCGGAATGGTTTCGAATCGTCCAAACGCTAAGGAAGATGCTCCGGCTACGCAGACCGTTCTATTGCTTGACCGGCTCTTTTTGCAACAGACCGACCAAATTTATGACGTTCAGAGGATCAATTTGTTTCTCGATCGTCGCCGCAACGGGGATGGAATTGGGATCTACACTCTCCGGAGTAACTTACAATTACAAACCCTCGTGGACCTGACGAGTGACGAAAATCAACTTCGACGGGCGGCAAACAGCCTCAAGCCCGCACAGCCTACTCGAGACTCGGATACCACTGGCATGTCTGAAAAGGCCTCGGCGGAGTATATGGCCCTTTATATGAGAGAGCGCGTGAATGCAGCCAAGCACGCCTTCGAGGCCATAGCACGCCACCTCGCGAGTGTTCCAGGCCGGAAGAATTTGGTTTGGATCACCGAAGCCTTTCCTCTCTTGTACTGCAATCCCTTCATCGGTTGTATTGATTTCAGCCCGGAGATGGAGCAGGCCGCACGTTCTCTCAACGATGCCAATGTTGCTCTCTACGCTGTGGATGGGCGCGGACTGATTGGAGCTCTAGGCCCGATGACCGGAATACCGAAGGCCGAGTTCCGTGGTCCGTCAGGGCCACAAGTGAGAAGCCGCGCGTCCGTTCCCTCCGGTCCCTCCCACATCGAAACCATGAATCTGCTGGCCGGGCGCACGGGGGGCGCCGTTTACTTCAACACCAATGCAATTGAGGAGTCGGTCCAAAAGGCCGTGGAAGACGGCGATGTTACTTATTCGCTCGCCTTTTATCCTTCGGAAGCCTCGCAGGATGGGAAGGTGCACAAGCTCGGTGTGAAAGTTGCCCGAGCGGGTGTCAGCCTGCGGTATCGCGAGAACTACCTCGCGACGAAATCCCAGGCCGAGGCAGAGAACCGCCCTACCCTCGAACAACTGGTGAAAGATCCTCTCGACGCTACCCAAATCGGCCTTCTCGCACAAGCCACGCCCGATGCGGCGCGTCCCGGCTATTTCAATGTCCATGTCACGGTGAATCTTCACGACGTGCAACTCGGGAAGCAAGACAGGAAATGGGTCGGAGCCATTGACCTCTCGTTCTACGTGGAGAAGTCGAATTCCGCGCAAGCGACAACCCGAACCATCGAGATTCCTGAGGACCAGCTCGCCGTCGCACTCAAAAAAGGCGTCGTCATCGATCATTCGATCGAGTGGCAGGGAAAGGCTGGCGATCTCCGCGTTGTGGTTGAGGACAAAGCTAGTGGCGCAGCCGGATCGTTACGGATTCCTCTCGGCAAGAGATGAACCGTTGCAGGTTTGGCCCCACTTTTGTGGTGATCCGGTAGGTTGCCCGGCCACAAGCCGTGAGGCGGTCAGGCTGAAACAGAGCGGTGATGGCTGGCGTACCAGCGGCATGCGGTATCCACAATCTGCTCGAGCGAAGAATGCCGCGCGGTCCATTCGAGGTGCTGTCGGGCGCGGGTTGGATCGGCGACCAGTATGGCCGGATCGCCGGGACGCCGTGGGGCTTGGGTGACGGGAACCGAGCGCCGGGAAATTCGTTCCACGGCAGCGATTACTTCGCGCACCGAATAGCCGGATCCAGTCCCGAGATTAAAGGCGCGAACTCCGCTGTTGGCTTCGAGCCGCTCCAGTGCGCGAATGTGTGCCGCGGCCAGGTCACTCACATGAATGTAATCGCGGATGGCGGTGCCGTCGGGAGTATCGTAATCCTGACCGAAGAGGTGGACCTGCGGCGAGTCGCCGAAAGCGGCAGCAAGCACTCTCGGAATCAGGTGCGTCTCCGGGTGATGGACCTCTCCCAGTTCCCCGTCGGGATCGGCGCCCGAGGCATTGAAGTACCGCAGCGCAATCCATGCCAACCCGTAGGCGTTGCCATACCACTCGAGGAGGCGCTCTACCATCAGTTTCGATTCGCCATATGGATTAACCGGCTGCCGCGGATGGTCTTCGGTGATCGGGATCTGCTGCGGATTGCCGTAAACGGCGGCCGTCGAAGAAAAGACGATCCGGTTGACGCCGGCATCACGCATGGCGTCGAGCAGGTTGAGTGTGTTCCCCACGTTGTTGCGGAAATATTTGGCGGGTTCGCGCATGGATTCGCCGGCCTCGATCAGAGCGGCGAAGTGAATGACGGCGTCAATCGGGTAGTTTCGAAAAACATCGCGGAGCGCCTCCCGATTTGCGAGATCCATTTCGATGAGAGGACCCCACCGAACCGCCCAGCGATGGCCGTTTCCGAAATTATCGAGGACCACCGGTTGATGACCGGCTTGAGCGAGCTGTTTTGCCGTGTGGCTTCCAATGTAACCGGCGCCGCCTGTGACTAGAATCTGCATGCAAAAGCCAATTCTACTGGATACGGGGTGGCCAGAACGGGTCAGAGAGTTCACAACCGAGCCATGCAGACTACCCGGTTGCGGCAAACGGCGTGCTGCAACAAATGAAAGCGGCACACCCATACTTGCATCAGGACAGGCGCGACGGGCGCGCGTCGGGCCGAAACCGACATGCCGAGCCACCGAGGGTGTGAAAAAAGCTACGGGCGAAGTGCCCGGTGCAGACCGCTATCCGCGGCAACTCGATTGCATTTTGATAGATGGAGGTTTAACCCGCAAGGGTTAAAGAGTTATGCCGAACGAAAACGTGATGGATACTCATAACGCTTCGAGAGCGACGGCAATCCTCAATCTTCTACTCGGAATCTGGATTTTTGTTTCTCCCTGGGTATATGGTTCGTATGGAAATCCAAACTCGTGGAATAGCTGGATTGTCGGTGCGCTCATTGTGATTTTGGCGGCGGCACGCGCGTCCGGTTCTGCCGGAAGCCAGCCACTCGCATGGATCAACATGGTTCTAGGGGCGTGGATCTTTTTCTCCCCCTGGATTTTTGCGTACACGGCCCATACGGACAGGTTCGTCAACAGCCTGTGCGCCGGCGGCCTCGTTTTTCTTTTGAGTCTATACGGTGCTTCGGTGCAGGGAAGAAGACTGACGCCGACGACACACGCACGGATGTGATTACACGAAGCGTTTTTTGAGCAAGCACCCCGCAATGGCTCCGGCCCGGTGATCGCGCCGGGCAGGACCCCCCGGGGTCATTCGCTGTTTAAAGCGGGAATTCAAGCGGTAAGTCGAACACGAGGTGAAAGCATGGCTCAAACGGTATCGGACATTCTGGTGGAGCGGCTGATCGGCTGGGGTGTGGACACGATCTTCGGCCTTCCCGGTGATGGAATCAATGGCGTTTTTGAAGCGCTGCGGAAAAAGCAGGACAAGCTGAAACTCATCCAGGTGCGGCATGAAGAAGCTGCGGCATTCGCCGCATGCGGGTACGCCAAGTTCACCGGCCGGCTGGGGGTGTGTATCGCGACGTCCGGCCCCGGAGGTGTACACCTGTTGAACGGGCTTTATGATGCGAAATTCGATCGACAGCCAGTCCTGGCGATCACCGGGCACACCTTTCATGATCTGATCGGCACGCATTACCAGCAGGATCTGGATCTCGACAAGCTCTTCATGGATGTCGCGTTCTATAACCAGCGGATCATGGGGCCGGCGCATGTCGAGAATGTACTCGACGAGGCGGTGAAGACCGCTCTGGCGTATCGCGGCGTGGCGCACATCACGATTCCGAAAGACATTCAGGAGTGGAAGGCCTCGGACACGAAGCGCTCCAGCATGAACGTCAAGCAGCACAGCGCGGACATGGTGGCGCCGCGTTATCCGATTCCGCCCGAGCGCGATTTCGAAGCCGCTGCCCGCCTGGTGGCAGACGGATCGAAGATCGCGATTCTCGTCGGCCGCGGCGCGCTGGGCGCACGCCCGCAGGTGTTGGCGCTGGCGGAGAAACTGAAGGCTCCAGTGATCAAAGCATTGCTTGGGAAGGCTGTGATCCCGGACGACAGCCCATATAATCTCGGTGGCATCGGGCTGCTCGGAACCGCGCCGTCGCAGGATGCGCTGCAGGAATGCGACACGTTGATCATGGCGGGAACGAGTTTTCCGTATATCGAGTTCTTGCCCAAGCCCGGCCAGGCGAAAGTGATCCAGGTCGATATCGATCCGACGCGGATTGGATTGCGCGCCGACGCGAATGTTGGGTTAGTGGGCGATTGCGCGGGCGTCCTCGATCTGCTGCTGAAATTTCTACCTACAAAAGAAGACCGCAGCTTCCTCGAGAAATCGCAGCGCCGGATGGAATCGTGGCGCAAGCTCATGGACGAGCGCGGGACGCGCCCCGACAAGCCGATGAAGCCGCAGGTGGTCACCCATGAGCTCAACAAGCTTTTGGATCGGGACGCCATTGTGATCTCCGACAGCGGAACCATCGCAACCTGGGCGGCGCGATACGTGGATATCCGCGGTGACATGCAGTTCTCACTTTCGGGAATGCTGGCGACCATGGCCAATGGTCTGCCGTATAGTATCGGCGCCGCGGCGGCGTATCCCGGCCGGCAGGTGGTGTGTGTGGTGGGCGATGGCGGCTTGACGATGCTGATGGGCGAGATCGCGACGCTCGTGAAATACAAGCTGCCGGTCAAAGTGGTGGTGATCAAGAATAACGAGCTGGGGCAGATCAAGTGGGAGCAGATGGCGCTGGACGGCAACCCGGAATTCGGCATCGACCTGCAGCCCATCGATTTCGCCTTGCATGCGCAGGCATGCGGAGCCTCTGGATTTACGATCGAGGATCCGAAGGATGCGGGCTCAGTGTTGCGGGCGGCGTTGGCCCACCCGGGGCCGGCGGTCATTCAAGCCGTGGTGGATCCCAATGAGCCCCCGATGCCGGGCAACATCACGATTGAACAAAGCATTCATTTCGCCGAAGCCTTGGTGAAGGGAGACAAGAAGCGCGGCGAAATCATCAAAACACTGGCTGAGAGTAAAGTGCGGGAAGTGATCTGAGGGGAGCGCGTAGTTGTCGGCGGGAGGGATGGTACGCCCGGGCCGATTCGAACGGCCGACCTTTTGCTCCGGAGGCAATGCGGCTAAGCCTAACCTGTTGATTTGACGGTTCGAGACACAGCTTTTCAGGACCTTCTCGGACTGGCATTCCGAGAAATTGCAGGGGAAATTGCTGGGGAGGTTTGAGCAACGCCATTCCCTGCGTCCACGATGTGTCTCCTAACCTCTCGTGGTGCGTCTGATGGGGGAGTTGGCGATTAATCCTCGCACGGAAGTGGCCCGGTCGGAAAACAGTAAAACCCGTCAAGAATTCGCGCTCGCCACAACCGAATGATCTGGCTGTGTTTCCTCGTCCGGCACACAACTGGCTCACGCCCGAATCCCCCGAAGTCGAGATCAAAGTAAATGCCGCCGGGCCACCAGTCAGTCAACATCCTCGGCACGTTGACGTCCAGCTTGGGAAATCGACGATAGATTGGAGATCAAACTTTAGCGTCTACGGTGTCAATGGAAGGCGATGGGAAAACACCCCGTTTTCGACAGCCTGCTTCGAAGCGCCGCTTTAATGGAGGAGTTTTGGAGCAGACGCGGCTTCACGACATGCGATACGACCGGAAGATCGAAATGCTGAAGGGCCGTCGGAGATCATCGGACGGAAGGAGATCGAGCTGGCGGAACTCAACGGCTGTCAGGGCAACTTTAGGTTAATTCAGCCTGCCGGAGGGTCCGAATCACTGCGCGGAACACCTCATCGAATTCGGGCAACTGAGCCATCTGTCGCGCGAGACGGTTTGACCACTGCGCTCGCAGTCGAGCCTCTTTCTTGCGGATGGCTTCGGCGAGATCTTCAAGCGGCTTGCCACGAAATTCAACCTTCCGCCGCATCGCGTCCTTCCGCGCCCCGAGATCAATTCCTTCACCGGAGGTGAGGTACCACAGGTCGAATAGGTCCCGCGGTTCGTTGCGGGCCCGATCTGCGAGAGCCAGTGTTTTCTCTGTTGCGATCTCCTCTAGCGAATAGGCCTGTATCAACCGGTCCTCCGGCAAATCCGAGAATTCCTCATAACCGCGCAGAACGGCACGCGACTGAAGGGGCTCTACGAGCAGTTCCCGAAGCGTGACATCCACCTTCACAGAATTGCCGCGCGGCAAGGGGCCCTCGTACTTTAGGTAGAACGTGTAAGTATTCGCGTGATTCTGTCGATCCTCCTTGTCAAATCCAAAGACAATTCCTGATTGGTCACGCACTGACGCATATATGGGCGCAAGGCGGTTGGTCAGTTCTTCAAACGCGATGGGTTCCAGAAGTGTGAAATCGAGATCTTCGGAAAACCGATAGTCACCAAAGTAGCAGCGCTTGAGGGCAGTGCCGCCTTTGAAGGCCAGGACGGCGCCGAGATCCGACTGTGACAGTCCTGCAAGGAACCACGCCAGACAGTAGTCCCGCTCCAGTACGTCCTCTGGAATGCGACGCCCACCGTCTTTGGCCAATCGGTTCGACAGAAGTGAGATACTGCGCTGGGGAATCATTTCTTACGTTGACCTAATGGTTTCTAGTTCATGGGAGGTGATGTTCAGCTGAAGGCGCCAACGACGCAAGTGCGAACCTTCCTTCGGAAGAGTAGGATCGAGCAGAAGGTACGTCTCGGTAAGCGTTGCCCTCAGGCGCTCAAGCTCACTCTCAGGCGCAACGCTGTACAGTTCTAGTAGGTAGCCAAGCCGGCGCGTGACAGCGCCAACACCAAGCCGCAAGGCATACTCCACCAGCGTGGACACCTTCATATTCTCATGCCGCATCCAGAGCCCTTTGGCAACCTCGGTCACGCCGCCGCAGTATTCAGGCTGTCGCAAACCGTCCAGAACGGTGCGTTCGAGATCACTGACCTCTACCGATTCCTGCTTTGTCACCCAGTGTCTCGTAGTCCCGAAAAAATGCTCTGGTTTGACGAGAACGAACCGGAATTCCGTTCCAAACACCGTACGATTCCGAATACGCTTTGAGCTTGAAGCAAACACGACTAAC
>Ga0335079_10008452_pt1 | contig 11725 bp, 11 predicted proteins | sample Lox_Sample_33_FD_206719 | JGI IMG/M metagenome (GOLD analysis project Ga0335079, IMG submission 206719) | Soil microbial communities from Loxahatchee National Wildlife Refuge, Florida, United States - Lox_Sample_3.3 | ecosystem: Environmental > Terrestrial > Soil > Wetlands | place: USA... | reverse complement strand
ATCGGTGATATCGTCGGCCAACCCGGACGCAACGCCGTCAAAACCCTGCTGCCCACACTGCGCGAGCAGCACGCGCTCGATTTCGTCATCGCCAACGGCGAGAATTCAGCCGGCGGTTCGGGTATCACGCCCAAGACCGCGGAGGAAATCTTCTCCGCCGGCGTGGACGTAATTACCAGCGGCGACCATTTGTGGGACCAGAAGGAAGTCATGGAATTGCTCGCCAACGAAAAGCGCTTTCTGCGTCCGCTGAATTATCCGCCCGGCACGCCGGGGCAGGGGAGCGGCGTTTTTGAAGTCCAGGGTCCAAAGTCCAATGCCCAAAATCCGATTTCAGTCGGTGTTTTGAATGTGCAGGGCCGCACGTTCATGCCGCCGCTCGAAAATCCGTTTCTCTTCGCCCGCGAAGAAGTCAAGTGGCTGCGCGAGCTGACGAAAATCATCCTCGTGGATTTTCACGCCGAGGCGACCTCAGAAAAGATCGCGTTCGCGCGGTTTCTCGACGGCCAGGTGAGCGTGGTGGTGGGCACTCACACGCACGTGCAGACGGCGGACGAGCAGATTTTTCCCGGCGGCACGGCGTATTTGAGCGACGCCGGGTTCACCGGTCCGCACGACAGCGTGCTGGGCCGCGAAATCGAGCCGGTCATCAAAAGATTCCTCACCAACATGCCCCAGCGATTCGAGGTGGCCAAGGAACGCGTGATTTTGCACGGCGCGTTGATTGACATTGACGACGCCAGCGGCAGGGCGCTGAAAATCCAGCGCGTGGCGGAAAGTCTGATTTAGACGCGGACGAGCCTCGAATTGAGCGCGGACTTTGAATCCAGGTTTCCTGGCTGAATCCAAGGGAATTCAAACGGCCGGCCGGTTCCGGCGAGTTCAGTAATCTTTCGCGCGCCTCCGGCGTCTGTATAGTCAACGAATGAAATACAAAACTGCGATTGTTCTGTCAGTTTTTTTGTCCGTGATCACGGCCTGGAGTGCCGATGATTGGAAGCTGGTCTGGTCCGACGAGTTCAACACCAATGGTCCGCCCGACCCGGCGAATTGGAATTACGAACGCGGTTTTGTGCGCAACCGGGAGCTGCAATGGTATCAGCCGGAAAACGCTTTCTGCACGAACGGCCTGCTCATCATCGAAGCGCGGCGCGAACACAAGCCGAGTCCGAACTTCGTCACCAACAGCGCAAATTGGAAGAGCGGCCGCGAGTGGATTGATTACACTTCGGCCAGCATCACGTCGCGCCGCCTGCACGAGTTCAAATACGGCAGGTTCGAGATGCGTGCCCGGATTGACACGCGCTCGGGGAGTTGGCCGGCGTTCTGGACGCTCGGCGCGGCGCCCGGCATCGGCTGGCCGGCGTGCGGTGAGGTGGATATCATGGAATTTTACCGCAGCAACGTGCTCGCCAATTTCGGCTATGGTCTCGACCGGAACACCAAATGGCTTACTGTCAAAAAACCCGTCGCCGAACTCGGCGGCGATGTGTGGTCGAAGGCGTTTCACATCTGGACGATGGAGTGGGACGAAAAGAAAATGGATCTCCTGCTCGACGGTCAATTGATGAACCATCTTGAACTGGCGGACGCCGACAACGCCGATCGCGGCAATCCGTTTCATCGGCCGTTTTATATTATCCTGAACCAGGCCATCGGCGCGAACGGCGGCGACCCGACACAAACAAAATTTCCCATCCGCTTTGAAATTGACTGGGTGCGGGTCTATCAGCGGGTGCCGTAGCTGTCGGCAAGGAAACCCCGTTCGACCCAAACCGGCCAATCCTTGTAACCTTTCGTGGCCGGCAGTGGTCTAACAGACAGTCAGTTTCCCCGGTGCGCCGTTGGAATGCATCAGAGGGCCACTGCTAACAACCAATCAAACCACAATACAAACACATGACCGCAAATAAATTCGTAGCCGCCCTGGCCGGCGCCATCCTGGTAATGGGAGTCCTTGCCCCGGCCCAGGCTCAGGACAAAAAGGTGGATCCGACAGGAACTTACATCTGGACCGTGCCGGGCCGCAATGGCGGGGACCGGACGAACACCCTCATGCTGAAACTGGACGGAGATAAGCTGACCGGCACTCTGTCCTCACCGGGACGCGGCGGCCAAACCAGCAGTCTGGCAATCGGCGACGGCAAAATCTCCGGCGCGGACATTTCCTTCACCGTAACGCGCACGTTCAATGACAATACTTTTACGAACAAATACTCGGGTACGCTCGCTGACGGCGCCATCAAGGGCAAAATGGAATTCAACCGCAACGGGGAGACCCAATCGCGCAACTGGGAGGCCAAACTGCAGAAATAACCGCCACCGCCAATCCCACGGAGAGTTTACGCGCAGCCGAAAGGCTGCGCGTTCGTTTTCAGGACGGCAGACCGGCAGAACGCAAGGAGATTTCGACCGATTGAGCTGTTTTGATTGAATTTTGCGGCGGCAACGTGTCCCCTTGGGCGTGCTGACGACGCTTCGCAAAGCCGAGTATTTTGAGTTGTTGGTATTGTTTTTCATTCAGGGCGCGGCCATGAGCATCTGGTTCGTGCCACTGGGCCCCGTCCTCGACGCACACGGTCTGCATGCCATCAAGCCGTTTGCCTTCGCCGCCTCCGCGGTGGCGGCGTTCGTTTCACCATTGATTTTCGGTGCGATGGCCGACCGCCATGCATCCCCGGCAAACGTATTGCGCGGACTCGCGGTGGCCGCCGCCGTCAGCATGGCCGTAGTCAGCACCGCCATCAAATTCAATGGCCGCCCCTGGCTGGTCCTGGCGTTCATTCAGATTTTTTACCTGTTTTATGCGCCCATGTTCAGCATCTCGTCGGCGCTCGTCCTGGCGCGACTTGAGGATGCCAAAAGGGAATTCGGGCCGGTACGTGCGCTGGCCACGTTTGGCTGGATGGCGGGTTGCTGGCTGGTCAGCGCGTTGAATGCGGACGCGTCGTTATTGGCAGGTTACACCGGTGCTGTCGCTTGGCTGGGCGTCGCCGCCTGCACCTTTTTTCTGCCGGTTCTGGAAGTGCCGCCTTCGGCCGCAAATCTCTCCTGGCATGAGCGGCTCGGGCTGGACGCCCTTACGCTTCTGAAAAACCGTGACCATCGTGTCGTCTTCATCACCGCGGCGCTGTTTAACATCCCGCTCGCGGCGTTTTATCCATATGGGCCCACGCACCTGCGTGATCTCGGACTGATGCACACCAGCGCGTGGATGAGCCTCGCACAGGTCTCGGAACTGGTGGCCACCTTCAGCCTCGGCTGGCTGCTGTTGAAGTGGCGGTTGAAATGGATCTTTGCCTGCGGCCTCGGTTTCGGGGTGCTGCGGTTTGTGCTGAGTGCGTTCAATGACCGCGCAGGATTGCTGGCCGGCGTGGCGCTCCACGGCGCTTCGTTCGCGCTGGTGTACATTACCGCCCCAATTTATCTCGAGCAGCGCGTGGATACAGCGTGGCGGGCGCGGGCGCAGGCGTTGCTGTCACTGATGAGCAACGGCTTTGGCAACCTCGCCGGCTATCTCGGTTCGGGTTGGTGGTTTGCCGCGTGTGTGAGCCCGTCAGGCACTCAATGGACCCTCTTCTGGGGCGCCCTGGCCGCAACTGTGGCGACCGTGCTGGTGTATTTTCTAACGGCGTATCGCGGAAGAGGCGCCCGAACGGCCGGGCATTGAATTTGCGGCGCCCGGCCATGGCGCCGGCACGGTCAACCGGCCGATTTACCTCCAACGGGTCCAGTCCACTTCGGGGAAAATGTTGTCCCGCAGTTCGACCTCATGCAGCCAGGATTCGTCCACGCTCGCTGCCATAAGCTGATCGTGCAGAGTGAGGAAGCGGAGCAGGTGGTCTTTCACGCGGCGACGTGCGTAGTCGGGACTCGTCCCCGCGCGCAGAATGAACGGCCAGTCGCTGGCCTGCGCGAGGAGCAATTCGCGCGCAGCCTGCCGCAATGCACGCGCCGTCAAGGCGCCGGGCTTCTTAAATCGCCGCGCCAGTTTGGTCATCCGGTCCTGCGCCACGTCCAGATGCGGATAAATCCATTCGTTCTTCTCGTTCAACCAGGTGCGATAGTAGCCTTCTTCGCCCCAACTCGACGCGCTGGGAGTGACGATTTGATTGGTCGGATGTTGTTGCAGATATTCGCTGGGCGTCACGAGCACGATGGCTTTCTGGTCGTGAAACGCTTTGCGTGCAAAATAATCCAGGAATTCCGGCCCTTCATACCACCAATGTCCGAACAATTCCGCGTCATACGGCGCCACCACCAACGGCGGGCGGCCGAGGACGGTGGCGACCCTTTCCGCCTGCGCGGCGCGTTGGCCCAGGAAATGTCCGGCATGTTCCGCCGCCGCCTGCAGCGCCGCGTCGCGCCGGTAGATTTCCTTGTGAGCGGCTCCGCCGGTGATCCGATAGTATTTGATGCCGGTGAAGCCGCGCGTTTCCGGCGACGGCAGGTGCGGTTTCACGTAATCGAAATCCAGGTCAAAACCGATGTCGCGGTAAAAATCCCGGTAACGCGCGTCGCCCGGATAACCTTCCTGCCGGCTCCAAACCTGCCTTGAAGAATCGAGGTCGCGGCCAAAGGCGGCAAGGCCCTTGGGCGTGAAAATGGGTGCGAAAGTGCCGTAACGCGGGCGGGGTTTCGCGTAAAGCAGGCCGTGCGAATCGAGAATGAACCAGCGGATATTGGCTTCCTGCAAAAACTTCTCCACGCTTTCCACGTAGGCGCATTCCGGCAGCCAGATGCCGCGCGGATCGCGCCCGAAGCAACTGCGATAGTGATCGCGCGCGGTCAAAATTTGCGCGCGGAGGGACGGTGGATGATTTGCCAGCAGCGGCAGCAGCGCGTGCGTCGCGGCGGTGGTGATGATTTCCAACCGGCCTTCGTCCTGAAACTGGCGGAAGGCATCAACGAGATCGCGTTTGTAGAAAAGCCACGTATCGCGCACGGAGGTGAATCGCTGATGATACATCCACGCCAGCTCGCGAAAGGCGCGGTCCCAGTGCGTGCGGTGAATTTCTTTCTCGGCCAGCTCGATGAGGCTGTTCAGATGCCGTTCGTAGCGGTTGCGCAACAGCGAGTCGCGCAGCATGGCGCACAGCGGCGGCGAAAGGGACAGCGTCAGTGGCGCTTCCACGCCGTCGCGCCGCCAGCCATGCATGATCTGGAGGAGCGGGATATAGGTTTCGGTGACAGCCTCAAACAGCCAGCTTTCCTCGAGAAATTTTTCGTGTTCGGGATGCCGTACAAACGGCAGGTGCGCGTGTAACACGAGGGATAAATAGCCTTGCATGACCCTGAAAATTATTCGTCGAGCTTTTCTGAAAGCCATTCCGCGACGGCCCGAGATTTGACCAGCATGACGATGCCGACCACCAACGGAAGGGTCAACAGCGCGCAATGAGCCACACCGATGGCAACGTGATGGACCATGTTTCCGGCCACGTACAATCCTGCCGTGATCAGGCTCAAGCCGATGATCGCCACGGCGACGAAACGAACCAGCATCAGGGCTCCTCGTTGCGAAGCGTCCATGCGATTCAAACGTTGTCCGGCGAGGGCGGCTTCAATGCGGGATCCTGCGGGTGCGCGCCCACGTCTCCCCGGTATTCGGTGGCCCGGCTGAATTTCAAATCCGCCGCGCGCGCTTCGGTGCCGTCGGCGGAAACGGCCACGGCGGACAACTCGTATTTGCCGTCCGGCAACGCGAATCGGAAACTGAACGAGCCATCGGGCCGCAATTTGATTTCGCGGCCATCGAGCGTGACCTTGGCCGTCGGCTCGGTGGCGCCGTAAATGATCAATTCCGCGTTGATGTTGAACCAGAATCCCTTTGGCATTTCGGCGCCGCCGAACGGGCTGGAGAGGCTGGAGAAGCTGGAGACGCCGAGCGAGGAGATTTCCCGCGCAAGTTTGCGGCGGATCAATTCAGTGATTTCCAGCGAACCCATCCAGACGCGGCGCACGTCGTCAATGCTGATGATTTTGGACAGCGCCTGTTCCTGTTGCGGCGTCCACGCCGCCGGCGGCGCGCTGGTCACCCGCGGCAGCTCGGGGTGGCCGTGGCGGCGGAGCTCTTCAATGGCCTGGGCCAGGGACAGGTTTTCGCGCACGGCTTGCTGGATGATCTGCATCAATCTGGGAAACGGAAATTCAAGCGGGATGGTGGCAAATTCGGCCTCGGTTTCCACCGCCGCGGCGTCCGGCGGCGTTATGGTCGCGCCCGAGGCGGCCACGCGCATCCAACGGCCCACCGGCGAGTAGTAGCCGAGTTCGGCCGCATAGGAGTCGCCGGCGCGTTCGACGTGCGCGAACCAGTGGCGTGATTCCGGGTGGACGTGGATTTCATAGAGCGGATGGCCTTCCATTTTGCCGGGGTAAATCCGGAGGACCAGATGGCCGTCCGCCGACTTCGCGTTGAGCCGCAACTGTTGCTCGCGCGTCAGGTCCCAGTGCGCGTAGAGCCAGTGCGGATCGCGCGCGGTCAGGAAAAGCTTTTTGGTGCCGTAAGCCTCGGGCAATTCGGTTTCCGCCGTGGCAAACTGTTGGGCGGGCGGGACCGGACCGAGCGCATATTTCTGGCCGGGACCGCTGGCGGGCGGAGGCGTGGGCTGATCGCCTTCCAGCAGAATGGGCGGCGCCTCAAGCTTTTTGCGGCGGGTATAGGTGCGGCGGACGGGAGCAGCGGGGCTTGCCGCGATTTCAGGGTCAGACTTGGCATTGCGGCGTGGACGCACGGTCCGCGCGGTCGTTTTCTTTGGTGCTGCCCTCGGTTTCATGACCGCAAGTCCCTGTTTCGTGGCGATGCTTTCATTGCCTGAATGCGAACTTACGGCGTGAATTAGCCGGGCGCAACTGGAATTTTCGCATTGGACGTAAATAAGTTTTGTTGAAACAAGTTTACCAGTTGCGCTAAATGGAGCTTTCCCTGATACTTACTTTGATTGATGAGCCAGTCCAAATCCAGCAACGGCACCGGGCCGCCGGTCACCATCTTCGTGGTGGACGACGAGCCGATGCTGCTTGATTTGGCCGCCGCGCTCCTGCAACCACTGGGTTACGACGTGCGAACCTTCAGTGATCCGCGAGTGGCGTTGAAGGAATTTCCCGATGCCCGGCCGGCGGTCGTGGTGACGGATTATGCCATGGGCGGGATGAATGGCCTGGATCTGGTGCGCGAGTGCAAGCGCATCAAGCCGGACCAGAAAATGGTTCTGCTCAGCGGCACGGTGGACGAAGGCATCTTTGAAGGCTTGACCCACAAGCCGGACCGGTTTCTGGTCAAACCCTACCCCGTCCATGAATTCATCGAGACCATCCGGACGCTGATCGCCAGTTGAAAAGATCTGGGCCGTAAATTTGCTCGTCAATATCGCGGAAGACCGTTTAATCTCGTGGATTATGAAAAAGCTCAAAAAAATTCTCTGGACACTGGTCATCCTCCTCGTCGTGCTGGTCATCGCGGCGGTGATCGTGGCGGGTATGTTCCTCGGCAACATCATCAAGGCGGGCATGGAAACGGTCGGCCCGAAAATCACGCAGGTCACCATCAAAGTGGACGCGGTGCATTTGTCCCTGCTGACCGGCGGGGCCAAAATTGAGGGATTGGTGGTCGGTAATCCCGAAGGTTACAATACGCCGCAGGCAATCAGCGTCGGTGTGGCCGCCGTCGAAGTCAACCCGGCATCGGTGCTCTCGGACAAAATTGTCGTGCGTTCGGTCGAAGTCCGGAATCCGGAAATCACCTTTGAAGGGAATCCATTTGGTGCCAATAACCTCACCAAAATCCGCGACAACGTGAGTGGCGCCAGCGCGGCCAGCCAAAAGCCGGCCACCAATCAAACCGCCCAGGCCGCCAGCGGACCGGGCAAGAAACTCGAAGTGGATGATGTTCTGATTACCGGCGCCAAAGTGCACGTCAGCATCACCGGCATGAGCGGCCAGGCGATGACCGTGCCATTACCGGACATTCACCTCACCGACATGGGCAAGGGCACGGACGGCATCACGGCCACCGATTTGACCAGGCGGGTGCTGGACGCCCTCACCGCCTCCACCATCAAAGCCGTTGCCAACTCGGCCAGCGACCTCGGCAAAGGCGCGGTGAATCTCGGGAACGGCACGGGGAAAACCGCCACTGAAGACGTGAATAAAATCACCAAGGGCCTCGGCGGTTTGTTCAAAAAATCAACGAATTGACGGGAAAACCGCGGGGAAGGCGAAGTCCGACGGCTTATCATTGCCGCCGGGCGGTTTTGGGACGTTCGGAGTTTGTCATCGGTCGGCTCATCTTTTCGAGTCACGGTTCGATGTCGGCCCCGGCAATTCCAGTTGCGCGATTAATTTTCCCAGGACAGCGGCAGACTTTGCCAGGGCGTTTTGTTCCTCCGGCGGCAGGTTGACCTGCAGGATGCGTTCGACGCCTTTTTGCGAAAGGATGCAGGGAACGCCCAGGCTGACTCCGCGCAAACCGTATTCTCCCTCCAGCACGGCTGAAACCGTGAGCGCGCTGTTCTGATTGCGCAAAATCGCCGCCGCAATCCGCGTCAGGGCGAGGCCGACGGCAAACCACGTCGCCCCCTTGTAACCGATGATGTGGTAAGCGGAATTTCTCACCGCCTCGGCAATTTTGCGCCGGGATTCCGCCCAGTCCTCACATTTCCCGCACAGGGCGCAATACTGCTCGATGGGCACGCCCGCCATGTTGGTCATGGACCATGCCGCCACCTCGCTGTCGCCGTGCTCGCCGAGGATGTAGGCATGGACATTGTGCACGTCCACTCCGCAATGCTGGCTCAACAGATACCGGAAACGCGCGCTGTCTAGCACCGTCCCGGAGCCGATGACGCGTCCGCGCGGCCAGCCGGAGCGTTTTTGCGCGACGTAAGTCAGGATATCCACCGGATTGCTCACCACGACCGCGACCGCCGGCGAATTCTGCCGAACGATTTCATCCATGATGTCCTGGATGATTTTGGCGTTGCGCTGTAACAGCGACAAACGCGATTCACCGGGCCGTTGCTTGGCGCCGGCGGTGATGAAAATCAGGTGCGCGTCGGCATAATCAATGTTCTTGGCGTCCCGGATCTGGACTGAGGGAAAGAACGCCTGGCCGTGGGCCAGATCGAGCACCTGTCCCATCGCCAGTTCGTGGTTGGCGTCCAGCAAGCCGATTTCTTCGGCCAATCCGCTCTGGGCCAGCGTATAGGCGAAGGTGGAACCCACCGCGCCGGCCCCGACGATCACCACCTTTCTCGGTTTCCAGTTTTCGTGATTCATTTTTTCACGGTAAAAGAACCGGGAGATTCACGCAAGTGCGGCACGCTGCGGGCAGTGGTGCGTTTTGGTGGGAGCGTACTCGCAAGCCGATGTCCCTCGCCCGCGGGAGCGGGAGAGGGACATCGGCTCGTCGGTAGTTTCGCCCCACCGCATTCTGCAATCTGAGTCGGATCGAATGCCCGTCCTACAATAAAAATCCGGCGAGCGACGCGGTCATATAAGCGGCGAGCAGGCCGCCACACATGGCGCGCAGGCCGAGCTTGGCCATTTCACTTCGGCGCTCCGGCGCCAGCGAGCCGATGCCGCCGACCTGGATCGCGATGCTGGTGAAATTCGCAAAACCACACAACGCGTAGGTGGCAATCGTGAAACTGCGCGGGTCGAGCGCGACGTCTTTCGCATGGGTGGTGAGGTCATAGTAGCCGACGAATTCATTCAGCACAATGCGCTCGCCAAGATACTGGCCAATGCTCACGCAATCTTCTATCGGCACGCCCATGAGTTCCGCAAACGGTGCATTGACCCAGCCAAAAACATTCTGCAACGTCGCCGGATGCGCTATGCCACAGTGCATTTGGGCGAAGCCGAAGACGTAATTGCCGAGAGAAATGATGGCGATGAACCCGACGAGCATCGCGCAAATGTTGATTGAGAGAAAAAATCCGTCGCTCGCGCCACGGCAGATGGCATCAATGGAATTGGAGGTCGTGCGCGGCGCCAGTGCGAGCGCGCCGGCCGCGGTTTCACTCTTTTCCGTCTCCGGCAGCATGATTTTGGCAATCATCAGCGCGGCAGGACAATTCAGCACTGAAGCTGTCAGGAGATGACCGGCTGTGTCCTGGTACCCGGCTTGCATGCCCATCGCCGCATAAACCGCCGCCACGCCACCGGCGATGTGCGCCATACCGCAAACCATGATGGTCATTAATTCGCTGCGCGTCATGCGCGGGATGTAAGGCCGGATCACCAGCGGCGCCTCGGTCTGGCCCATGAAAATATTGGCAGCGGCGGAAAGCGTCTCGCTGCCGCTCGTGCGCATAACCAGGCGCATCACCCAGGCGAAGGCGCGGACGACTTTCTGCAAAATGCCCCAATGGTAAAACAGCGACGACAGCGACGAAACGATGACGACCGTACCGGTGACAAGAATCGCGAAAACCAGACTGTGTTCCGCTCCGAAGGATTTGCCCATCAAGTTCTGGTCGGCCAGCGGGCCAAAAACAAATTGGGTCCCATCATTTGAAAATTGGATCAACTTTTGGACAACTTTGCCGGCGAAAACAAAAAAATCCTTTCCGAACTTTGTGTCCAGAATCAGCAGAGCCAAGACCAATTGCAAACCGGCGCCCCAAACCACGGTGCGCCAGGGAAACAATTTCCGCTTGTAGGAAATCGCCCACGCCACCGCAATCATCGTGATCCAGCCGAGCAGACTGATGAGCTTCAGGTCCATGAGTTATTTCGGGCCAACGGGTTGGCGGGCTTGTTTGTAGGCCAGCGGATGCAGCACCCCGACGAACGGCAGGTTCCGATAACGCTCCGCGAAATCCAGCCCGTACCCGACGACAAAAAAATCCGGGATTTTGAAACCGACGTAATCGGCCTCGATCTTTTCGGTCCGGCGGCTGGGTTTGTCGAGCATCACGCAGATTTTCAGCCGGCGCGGTTGGAGCGCCTGGATTTTGGGCAGGACGCGGCTCATGGTTTTGCCAGTATCCAGGATGTCGTCCACGAGCAGCACGTCACGGCCACGCACGTCCAGCCGCAATTCTTTGGTGAAAACCAACTCACCCGATTCCGTGCCGAGGCCGTAGCTGGAAACACCCATAAAATCGAGCCGCAACGGCAGGTTAAGATGCCGGATCAAGTCCGCCAGGAACATGACCGTGCCATTGAGCAGTGAAACCACCACCATCTCGCGGCCGCGAAAATCGCGCTCGATTTCGCGCGCCAGCACCCGGATGCGCCGCGCAATCTGGTCTTCGGTAATGAGCACGCGTTCGACTTCCTGACGCCAGCGGCTTTCGCTCCGCTTGGGCGCAGCCCGTCGTCGCCGCTCGGCTTTTGCGAAAGTCTGATTTCTGACTGGAGACGCCATGTGCCGTCATGTTAGCCGTTGGCCGGCGCTTGCCGAGGAATTTTTATTTGCGGCCGAGCGCCTGGTTGATTTCCGCCAAAATCCAGTTCGCTTCCGTTTCACCAATTATATTGGTTATCGCCCGAATTGTTTTTCCGCCCGAGATCAGGACTTTGCGGTCATTTTCAGTGAAAGAGTCGGAGACGGCCGGAATACCATTGGAGTAACGGAGAGCAGCCAGCCAGTTTCGCCCGCCGCCTTCGGTGAGCACCATGATGTCGTAATAGTAAACGCCGTTGGCGGTAGTGTTATTGGCCGCTTTGATTTCGATGATTTTTGAAACGGGAATGGCGTTGGTCCGCCGGATAAAAA
>Ga0335079_10008451_pt1 | contig 11726 bp, 10 predicted proteins | sample Lox_Sample_33_FD_206719 | JGI IMG/M metagenome (GOLD analysis project Ga0335079, IMG submission 206719) | Soil microbial communities from Loxahatchee National Wildlife Refuge, Florida, United States - Lox_Sample_3.3 | ecosystem: Environmental > Terrestrial > Soil > Wetlands | place: USA... | reverse complement strand
CGCGAGATTCACGAGCGCGAGCATCACCGCCGCGCTGCCGATGTCCTTCGCGCGCTTGGCGAGACTGTGGTCGTCCAGCGACACCCGGTCGACGGTCGCCTCGACCGCCGAGTTGACGAGCTCGACGATCAGCACCAGCAGCACGCTGCCTACCAGCAGCGCGCGCTCGAGGCCGGTCCCGCCGAGGAAGAGTCCGAGGGGAACGAGCACCGCGGCAAGCAGCAGCTCCTGCCGGAACGCATCCTCGTGGCGCGCCGCGGCCGCCAGGCCCGCGATCGAGTAGCGCGCCGCGTTCATCAGGCGGCGCAGGCCGGTCTTGCCTTTGTAGGGGCTTTCCACGGCGGCCGCGACTCTAGCACGCACGGCCGCGGCTCAGCGCGCGCTCAGGCGGTCGGCGCGAGGCTGCGCAACAGCTCTTCCTGCGCGAGCCGCGGCTTGCCGCGGCGGGGCGCCGGCGCTTCGTAGGTGCCGTCGGAAGTCATGGCCCAGGCCTGGCCGCCCTCCTCCAGGTAGGTCTGCAGCCCTTCGCGCACCACGCGCTGCCTGAGCGCCGGATCGAGCACGGGAAACGCGAGCTCGATGCGCCGGAAGAAATTGCGGTCCATCCAATCGGCGCTCGACAGGTACACGTCCTCGGCGCCGTCGTTGTGGAAGCAGAACAGACGCGCGTGCTCGAGGAAGCGCCCGACCACCGAGCGCACGCGGATGTTCTCCGACAGGCCCTTGACGCCGGGACGCAGCGTGCAGACGCCGCGCACGAGCAGGTCGATCTGCACGCCGGCCTGCGAGGCGGCGTAGAGCTCGTCGATGAGCTCGGGCTCGAGCAGCGCGTTCATCTTGGCCATCACGCGCGCGGGCTTGCCTTCCTTGGCGAGGCGCGCCTCGTTGCGCACCGCGGCGACCACGCGCCGGTGCAGCGTGAAGGGCGACAGCCAGAGGTGCTTCATGCGGCTGGATTTGCCGAGACCCGTCAATTGTTTGAACACATCATTGACGTCCGAGCAGATCTCCTCGCGCGCGGTGAGCAGGCCGAAGTCCGTGTACTGGCGCGCGGTGCGCGGGTGGTAGTTGCCGGTCGACAGGTGCGCGTAGCGGCGCAGCACGCTGCCCTGCGGGCCGTCCTCGCGGCGCACGACGAGCGCCATCTTGGCGTGCGTCTTGTGCCCGACCACGCCGTAGACCACGTGCGCGCCGACCTCCTCCAGGCGCGACGCCCAGTTGATGTTCACCTCCTCGTCGAAGCGCGCCATCAGCTCGACCACCACCGTGACTTCCTTGCCGCGCTTGGCGGCCTCGATGAGGATCTCCATGAGCTCGGAGTCGGTGCCGGTGCGGTAGACGGTCTGCTTGATCGCGATCACGCGCGGGTCGGTGACCGAGGTGCGGATGAAGTCGATCACCGGCGCGAAGGACTCGTAGGGATGGTGCAGCAGCACGTCCTGCTGCTTGAGCACCGCGTAAATGTCCGGCTGGCCCGCGAGCGCCGCCGGCAGCGCCGGCCGGAACGGCGGGTACTTGAGCTCCGGCTTCTCGACGCGGTCGGTCACCTCGCGCAGCCGGTACAGGTTCACCGGCCCGGCCACGCGGTACAGGTCCGACTCCGACAGCCCGAACTGCTGCAGCAGGAAGTCGGCGGTCTGCTGCGAGCAGTTGTCGGCGACCTCGAGGCGCACCGCGTCGCCGAAGTGCCGCTGCATGAGCTCGCCCTGCACCGCGATGCGCAGGTTTTTGATCTCCTCCTCGTCGACGAACAGGTCGGAATTGCGCGTGACGCGGAACTGGTAGCAGCCCTTGACCTCCATGCCCGAGAACAGCTCGTCCACGTGCGCGTGCAGGATCGAGGACAGGAACACGAACGCGTAGTCGGCGCCGGCGGCGTCCGCGGGCAGCCGGATCAGGCGCGGCAGCGCGCGCGGCGCCTGCACGATCGCGGCGCGCGACTTGCGGCCGAAGGAATCGCGCCCCTCCAGCTCGATCGCGAGGTTGAGCGACTTGTTGAGCACGCGCGGGAACGGGTGCGCCGGATCGAGGCCGATCGGCGTCAGCACGGGCAGCAGCTCGCGCATGAAGTAGTCGCGGATCCAGGCGCGCTGCGGCTCGGTCCAGTCCTCGCGCCGCGGGAACACCACGCCCTGGCGCGCGAGCGCCGGCAGCAGCACGCTGTTCAGCAGGCGGTACTGCTCGCCCACGAGCGCGTGCGCCTGCGCCGACACGAGCTCGTAGACTTCCGCCGGGCTGCGGCCGTCGGGCCCCGACTCCTTGATGCCCGCCTTGATCTGCTCCTTGAGGCCCGCCACCCGGATCTCGAAGAACTCGTCCAGGTTCGAGGACACGATGGTGAGGAAGCGCAGCCGCTCGAGCAGCGGCACGCCGTCGTCGGCCGCCTGCGCGAGCACGCGCCGGTTGAACTCGAGCAGCCCGAGCTCGCGATTGAGGAAATGCGACGCCGGCAGGTTCTTCTTGACCATCGGGGACGCGAGGGGGGAACGACGCCAGTGTGAAGCGCCAGCCTACACGACAAAGATTGCAGGCGCATGAAACCTCACGAAACCGTCACTTGCCGGGTTATCCACAGGGTGTAAGCTCCCCGCCTGACATGGCCCGACCCGATCTGCTTGCCGCCGTCGACCTCGGATCGAACAGCTTCCACCTGCAGGTGGGACGCGTCACGGGCGGCCAGATCTACCCGCTGGATTCCCTGCGCGAGGTCGTGCGCCTGGGCGCGGGCCTCACCTCGGAAAAGCGCATCGACCGCGCCACGCAGGCGAAGGCGCTGGAGGCGCTCGAGCGCATCGGCGAGCGGCTGCGCGGGCTGCCCAAGAGCGCCGTGCGCGCGGTCGGCACCAACGCGCTGCGCGTGGCGAAGAACGCGCCCCAGTTCCTGCGCGAGGCGCGAAGCGCCCTGGGTTTCCCGATCGAAGTGATCGCCGGCCGCGAGGAGGCGCGCTTGATCTACCTCGGCGTGGCGCACTCGATGCCGCCCTCGGTGCGCAACCGGCTGGTGGTGGATATCGGCGGCGGCTCGACCGAGTTCATCATCGGCAAGGGGCTGGAGCCGCTGCTCACCGAGAGCCTCTACATGGGCTGCGTGAGCTTCAGCCTCGCCTATTTTCCCGAGGGCAAGATCGAGAAATGGCGCATGAAGAAGGCCGAGCTCGCCGCGCGCCAGGAGCTCGCCGGCATGGTGCGCGAATACCGCGAGCTGGGCTGGGAAGAGGCGGTCGGCTCCTCGGGCACCGTGCGCGCGATCGAATCCATCCTGCGCGCGAGCGGGTTCTCGGAGGAAGGCATCACGCGCGAGGGCCTGGACCGGCTGAGGAGCCTGCTCATCAAGCACGAGCGCGCCGACCCGGACCGGATCGCCGGACTGCGCAAGGACCGCGTGCCGGTGCTGCCGGGCGGCGTCGCCATCCTGCTGGCCGCGTTCGACGAGCTCAACATCGAGCGCATGGCCGTCTCGGAAGGCGCGCTTCGGCACGGCGTGCTCTACGATCTGCTCGGGCGCGTCCAGCACCGCGACATGCGCGAGGTGACGGTTGCGCAGTTCGCGCGCCGCTACCACGTCGACGCGGCGCAGGCCGAGCGCGTGCGCAGCCTCGCGCTGCGCATCTTCGACGCGGTCCTCGCCGACAAGGACGAGCACGAGGCCGACCGGCAGATGCTCGACTGGGCGGCGCGCGTCGCCGAGATCGGCCTGTCGGTCGCGCACGCGCAGTACCACAAGCACTCGGCCTACATCCTGTCCAACGCCGACATGCCGGGCTTCTCGCGCATGGAGCAGCAGCGCCTCGCGCGCCTGGTGCTCGCGCACCGCGGCAAGCTCGGCAAGATGCAGGACGAGGGCCTGGACGGCGTCGACTGGACGCTCGTGTTCGCGCTGCGCATCGCCGCGCTCGTGCTGCGCAAGCGCACCGATGCGCGCTTTCCGATGCTGCGCGTGGCCGGCGACGCGACGGGCTACGCGCTCGACCTGCCGGAGGCCTGGCTGGAGGAAAATCCACTCGCCGCCGACGAGCTCGAGACCGAGACCGCGCGCTGGAAATCGGTCGGCATGAAGTTCAGCGTCAACGCGCTGTCGGAGAAGAAGGTCGCCCAGCTCCGGGGCTGAGCGCGCGGCTAGAGCAGGTCCGGCGCGATCACCGCGCGCACGACCACCTGCGACTCGCCCTCGCGCTTGCGGCGCGCGAGCCACCACAGGCCGCCCTTGCGGATCGACCATTCGGCGGAGCGGCCGCCGATGAGCGCCGCGGCGGCGCGGCCGAGGTCGGGCTGGTGCCCCACGACGATTGCCGTCCCCTGGCCGTCGGACCAGCCGGCGGCGCCGAGGATCGCCGCGACGGAAGCGCCCGGCGCGAGGCGCTCGACGATCTTGTAGCGCACGCCGAGCGCGTCCGCGGTCTCCCGCGCGCGCCGCGCCGGGCTCGCGTAAACCGCGAACTTCGAGGGCAGGCGCGCGCCCAGCCACTTGGCGATGCGCGCGGCCTGCCGATGGCCCTTGCCGGTGAGCTTGCGCTCGAGGTCCCTCGCGCCTTCCTCCGCATCGGCGTGCCGCCAGAGGATCAGGTCCACGCTAGCCGCTCACCTTCTGCGCCGCCGGCGCGAGGCGCGCCGCGGGAAAGCGCGCGCTGAAGCGGCTGCCCTTGCCGGGCGTGCTCTCGATCGCGAGCGCCGCCTGGTGGCGCGCGAGCGCGTGCTTCACGATCGACAGCCCCAGGCCGGTGCCGCCGGTCTCGCGCGAGCGGCCCCGGTCCACGCGGTAGAAACGCTCGGTGAGCCGCGGCAGGTGCTCCGGGTCGATGCCGATGCCCGTGTCCTCGACCGCGAACTCGCCGCCCGTCGCGCCCGAGCGCCAGCGCAGGCGCACTTCGCCGCCCGCGGGCGTATAGCGGACCGCGTTGGTGGCGAGGTTGGTGAACGCGCTCGCGATCTCGCGCTCCGCGCCAAGCAGGTCGTGCTCGCCATCGATCCGGAGCGCGATGCGGTGCTTGCCGGCCGAGAGCGCCACGGCCTCGGCGCGCACGCGCTCGAGAAGCGGCGCGATCGGCACCCGCTCTGCGTCCGGCGGCGGCGGCGCATGCTCGAGCGCCGAGAGCACCAGCAGGTCGTCGATGAGCCGCCTCATGCGCTCGGCCTGCGGCGCCATAAGGGCGACGTAGTCGCGCACGCGCGCGGCGTCCAGCTTCAGGTCCTGGATGGTCTCGAGAAAGCCCGCGAGCACGGTGAGCGGCGTGCGCAGCTCGTGCGAGACATTCGCGACAAAGTCGCGCCGCATCGCCTCCACGCGCTCGGCTCCCGTGACGTCCTGCGACAGCAGCAGGTGCTCTTCGTCGCCGAAGGAAACGACCTGGACCGCCAGCGTGCACCGGCCGCCGGGGGCGCCGAAGCGAACGGTCTGCGAAAAATCCCCGACGCGCAGGTATTCCACGAACTCGGGCGCGCGCACCATGTTGGCGATCGACTGCTTGCGGTCGCGCTCGGGGTCGAGCCCCAGGTGGTCGCGCGCCGCCTGGTTGCACCAGTCCAGGCGAAAGTCGGCGTCCAGCACCGCGACCCCGTAGGGCAGCGCCTGCGCGCCCCGCCGCGAGCGCACCATGAGGCGAGCCAGATCGCGCCGGTGCCGGAGCATCGCGCGCCGGTGGCGATGCAAGAGGTTGAAGACCACGCCCCAGGCGCCGCCAGCCTCGGGCGGATCGGTAAGCCTCGGCTGCGACGCCCAGCGCCGCAGCTTGCCGAATTCGCGCAGCTGCCGATAGAGCGCGACGGCCAGCACCGCCGCGAGCAGCGCGAGGGCGATGGCGAGCCAGCTCACTGCGGCCGCGCCGTCAGCCGCGGCTCATGGCCGCGGCCGCGCGGGGGGCTTCAGCGCGCAGTGCGTAGCCGCTGCCGCGCACCGTCTCGATGAGCGCATCGTGCCCGGTGGGCGCCAGCGCCTGGCGCAGCCGCCGGATGTGGACGTCCACCGTGCGTTCCTCGATGAACACGTGGTCGCCCCAGACCTCGTCGAGCAGCTGCGCGCGCGAGTAGACACGGTTCGGGTGCGTCATCAGGTAGTGCAGCAGCCGGAACTCCGTGGGGCCGAAGCTGAGCACTTCGCCGTTGCCCGTGACGCGGTGCGCCGCCGGGTCGAGCCGCAGCCCGTTGATCTCGACGGGCGTGTCGCCGTGCTGGGGCTTGCGCCGTCGCAGCACCGCGCGGATGCGCGCGACGAGCTCCTTGGTCGAGAAGGGCTTGGTGATGTAGTCGTCGGCGCCCGCCTCCAGGCCGGCGACCTTGTCGGTCTCGTCCGCGCGCGCGGTCAGGAAGATGAGCGGCAGCTCGCGCGTGCGCGCGTCGCCGCGAAGACGGCGGGCAAGCGCGACTCCGGATTGGCCGGGCAGCATCCAGTCGAGCAGCACGATGTCGGGCAGGATGTCGGCGAGCAGTCGGCCCGCGTCCTCGGCGCTGCGCGCGCGCAGCGTCTCGTAGCCCGCGTGCTCGAGATTGACCGCGATGAGCTCGAGGATCGCGGGCTCGTCTTCGACGATGAGGACGGTCGCTGGCATGCCGGCGCTAGCCCTTCTGCAGTTCGCGCTCGATATCCTCGAACGAGGTATGACGCACGTCGGTGCCCTTCACGATGTAGATCACCTGTTCGGCGATGTTCTTCGAGTGGTCGCCGATGCGCTCGATCGCCTTCGCCACCCAGATCGTCTCCAGCGACGAGCTGATGGTGCGCGGGTCCTCCATCATGTGCGTGATCAGCTGTCGTAGCACCGAACGGAATTCGTTGTCGATCTCGCTGTCTTCCTTGAGGACGTCGGCCGCGCTCGCCGCGTCCAGGCGCGCAAAGGCATCGAGAGCCTGGCGCAGCATGCTCACGGCCACCTGCGCGGCGTGGCGGATCGACGGAAAGCGCTGCGCGTGGTGCGCGCTCTGCTCGTGGATGCGCTTCGACATCCGCGCGACCTTCTCGGCCTCGTCGCCGATGCGCTCCAGATCCGTGACGATCTTGCTGATCGCCATGATCAGGCGCAGGTCGCTCGCCGCCGGCTGGCGCTTGACGACGATGTGATTGATCGCGCCGTCGATCGCCACCTCGTAGCCGTTCACGCGCGCGTCGTTGTCGATGACCTGCTCTACGAGAGCCGGGTCGCCGGTCACGAAGGCCTGGATCGCGGCGAGGATCTGCGCCTCGACGAGGCCGCCCATTTGCAGTACGCGCGTGCGCGTGGCGTCGAGGTCGGCCTCGAACTGCTTGCTGATGTGCTCTGCTGTGCCCATGCTTGGCTCCTAGCCGCCATGACGCGGCGTCTGCCGCGTTATCCGAACCGCCCGGTGATGTAGTCCTCGGTCGCGGCCTTCTTCGGCTTGATGAAGATCGTGTCCGTGACGTCGTACTCGATGAGCTCGCCGAGATACATGTAGGCGGTGAAGTCCGACACGCGCGCCGCCTGCTGCATGTTGTGCGTGACGATCACTACGGTGTAGTCGGTCTTCAGCTCGTGGATCAGCTCCTCCACCTTGGCGGTGGAGATCGGATCGAGCGCGGAGCAGGGCTCGTCGAGCAGCAGCACCTCCGGCTTGATCGCGATTCCGCGCGCGATGCACAGCCGCTGCTGCTGGCCGCCCGACAGGCTCTGGCCGCTCTGCGAGAGCTTGTCCTTGACCTCGTTCCAGAGCGCGGCGCGGCCAAGCGCCCACTCGACGCGCTCGTCCATCTCGCGCCGGCTGAGCCTTTCAAACAGCCGCACGCCGAAGGCGATGTTGTCGTAGATCGACATCGGAAACGGCGTCGGCTTCTGGAACACCATGCCGACCTTGGCGCGGATCAGCGAGACGTCCTTCCGGGTGGTCACGAGGTTCTCGCCGTCGAGCAGGATCTCGCCCTCGGCGCGCTGGTCCGGGTACAGGGAATACATGCGGTTGAAGGTGCGCAGCAGGGTCGACTTGCCGCAGCCCGACGGCCCGATGAACGCGGTCACCTTGCGCTCGGGAATGTCCATGCTCACGTTCTTGATCGCGTGGAAGCCGCCGTAGTAGAAATTGAGCTGGCGGATGCTCAGCTTGGGCTTGAGCGACTCGAGCGGCGCCTCTTCGCCCGGGGGCTCCACGCGCACTGCGGTGTGGATGGTCGGCCGCGCGGCCGGAGCGACTCGGGTCTCCATATTGAGCATCCTTGGCGTCAATCGGTCTTGTGGAACAGCGCACGCGCGACGATGTTGAGCACGAGCACTGCGAGCGTGATGAGCGCGGCGCCGCCCCAGGCGAGGCGGTGCCAGTTCTCGTAGGGACTCATCGCGAACTGGAAGATCACCACCGGCAGGTTCGCCATCGGCGCGTTCAGGTTGGTCGACCAGAACTGGTTGTTGAGCGCGGTAAACAGCAGCGGCGCGGTCTCGCCGCTGATGCGCGCGATGGCGAGCAGGATGCCGGTCAGGATGCCGGTTCGAGCCGAGCGGTAGGTCACCGTGAGGATCATCTTCCACATCGGGCAGCCGAGCGCCATCGCCGCCTCGCGCAGGCTTCCCGGCACCAGCTTGAGCATGTCGTCGGTCGTGCGCACGACGACCGGGATCACCAGCAGCGCGAGCGCGAACGAGCCCGCCCAGGCAGAGAAGTGTCCTACTCTGGCGACGTAGATCGAATACACGAACAGGCCGATCACGATCGACGGCGCCGAGAGCAGAACGTCGTTCAGGAAGCGCGTCGCCCCCGACAGCCAGCCGCCGCGCCCGTATTCGGCGAGATAGGTCCCTGCCAGGATGCCGACCGGCGTGCCGACGAGAGTGCCCACCGCGACCATGACCAGGCTGCCGCCGATCGCGTTCGCGAGGCCGCCGTCGGCGCCCGGTGGCGGCGTCATCTCGTAGTACAGCGCGGCGCGCGCCAGCGCATAGCCGCCCTCGTAGAGCAGCGTGCCGAGGATCCACGCCAGCCAGAACAGGCCGAAGGCGAGCGCCAGCGCGGAGACCGTCAGCAGGATGAAGTTGGTCCGGCGCCGCGCGCGGTAGATCGGGTTCGCCGGCGCGATCACGCTGGCCGCGATGAGCGAGGCGCTCACGTGCGCCTTCCCTCGCTCTTGGCCAGCTGCATCAGCAGCAGCTTGGAGAGCGCGAGCACGATCGTGGTGATCAGAAACAGGATCAGCCCCAGCTCGATGAGCGCCGAGAAGTACAGGTCGCCCACGGCCTCGGTGAATTCATTGGCGAGCGCGGAGGCGATGCTGTTGCCCGGCGCCATCAGCGATGCCGCGAGTCTTTGCGCGTTGCCGATGACGAAGGTGACCGCCATCGTCTCGCCGAGCGCGCGGCCGAGGCCCAGCATGATGCCGCCGATCACGCCGACCTTGGTGTAGGGCAGCACGACGCGCCAGACGACTTCCCAGGTCGTGGCGCCCAGCCCGTAGGCCGATTCCTTCAGCATCGCCGGCACCAGCTCGAACACGTCGCGCATCACCGCGGTGATGAACGGAATCACCATGATCGACAGGATGAGCCCCGCGGTCAGCATGCCGATGCCGATCGGCGGCCCGGCAAACAGCGCGCCGGCGAGCGGCAGGCCCGAGAAGGCGGCGATCAACATCGGCTGCACGTGGGTCTGGAACAGCGGTACGAACACGAACAAGCCCCACATGCCGTAGATGATCGAGGGAATCGCCGCGAGCAGCTCGATCGCGGTGCCGAGCGGGCGCTTCAGCCAGGCGGGCGACAACTCGGTGAGGAACAGCGCGATGCCGAAGCTCACCGGAACGCCCACGACCATCGCGATCGCCGAGGTCACCAGCGTGCCGAAGATCGGCACCAGCGCGCCGAAGTCCTCCTGCACCGGGTCCCAGGCATCCGACCAGATGAAGGAGAAGCCGTATTTTTGCAGCGTCAACTGGCTGCCGGCGAGCAGCGTCAGCAGGATTCCCGCGAGCAGGCTGAACACGAGCAGCGCGAACAGCCGCGTCAGCCATTCGAACGCGACATCCTTCCACGGCGCCGAGCGGAGCTGGCGCGGCCCAGGGGCTTGCGCGAGCGCCGATGCCTGGTTCTCGCGGACGGCGTTCAAGGTAGCTGCCGGCATCGGTTCGTCACCTTTCGAATTCTAAGATCGCGCTCGTGACCGGCGAAAAGACAAGGGGCGCCGAACCGCCGCCCCTTGCCCGATCAACCACTTGCCCGGGGATTCGCGCCGGCCGGGTCGCCTCAGTAGAGCGCCTTGCCGGAAGCGTCCTTGATCTGCTTCCAGTTGCCCTGAATGATGCCGACCACCGAATCCGGCATCGGGATGTAGTCGAGCTCCGAGGCCATGTTGTCGCCGTTCGCGTAGGACCACTCGAAGAACTTCAGCACCTGCCTGGCGTTCTCGGGATTGGCCTGCACCTTGTGCATCAGAATGAAGGTCGCGCCGGCGATCGGCCAGGAGTCCTTGCCCGGCGCGTCGGTAAGGATCATGTACATGCCGGGCGCCTGCTTCCAGTCGGCGCCGGCGGCCGCGGCCATCACCGCCTGCGGCGTCGGCGAGACGACGTGGCCGTCGCGATTCACCATCTTCGCGGTCGCGAGCTTGTTCTGCTTCGCGTACGCCGATTCGACATAGCCGATCGCCCCGTCGATGCGGCCGACGTAGTTGGCGACGCCCTCGTTGCCCTTGCCGCCGACCCCGGCGGGCCACTTCACGGCCGTGCCCTCGCCGACCGCCGATTTCCAGTCCGGGCTCACCTTCGAAAGGTAGTTCGTGAAGATGAAGGTCGTCCCCGAGCCGTCGGAGCGATGCACCACCGAGATCGCCTGATCGGGCAGCGCGACGCCCGAGTTGCTCGCCTTCAGCGCGGGATCGTTCCACTTGGTGATCTTGCCGAGGTAGATGTCGGCCAGCAGCTTCGGCGTGAGGGTGATCTGACCCGCGCTCACGCCCTTGATGTTGTAGACCGGAACCACGCCGCCCATGACTGTCGGGAACTGCATCAAGCCGTCCTTCTCGAGCTGCTCGGGCTGGAGCGGCATGTCGGAGGCGCCGAAATCGACCGTCTTGGCCGTGATCTGTTTGATGCCGCCGCCCGAGCCGATCGACTGGTAGTTCAGGCCGATGCCGGTCGATTTCTTGTAGGCGTCGGCCCATTTCGCATAGATCGGGTAGGGAAAGGTCGCGCCCGCGCCGGTGATGTCGGCGGCCTGCGCCGCGGCGCAGAGGACGGCACTCGCTGCGACCAACGCTTGCATTGCGGATTTCAGTCTCATATGTCGCCTCGTCTCTGGATGAATGGCGACGAGTTTATGAAGCCGATGTTACGGCCCCGTGACAGCCCGCGGGCGTAGAATCGGCCGAGGCAACTACCTGATATCTCCCGGAGATTCCCATGAACGCGCCCAAGCAGGCCGGCCTGCCGCCGCTTTCCCTAAAGGACCCGAAGCTGTTCCGCGACCAGTGCTATCTGGACGGCGCCTGGACCGGCGCCGACTCGAAGAGGACCTTCGCCGTGCACAACCCGGCCACGGGCGAAGCGCTCGGAGGCGTGCCCGACCTCGGCGCGCTCGAGACGCGGCGCGCGATCGAGGCGGCCGAGCGCGCGCTGCCCGCGTGGCGCGCGAAGACCGGCAAGGAGCGCTCGGCCATCCTGCGCAGGTGGAACGACCTCATCGTCGCCAACCTGGAGGACCTCGCGCTCCTGCTCACCACCGAGCAGGGCAAGCCGTTGGCGGAGGCGAAGGGCGAGATCCAGATCGGCGCGGCCTACGTGGAGTGGTCCGCGGAGGAGGCGA
>Ga0335079_10008449_pt1 | contig 11728 bp, 8 predicted proteins | sample Lox_Sample_33_FD_206719 | JGI IMG/M metagenome (GOLD analysis project Ga0335079, IMG submission 206719) | Soil microbial communities from Loxahatchee National Wildlife Refuge, Florida, United States - Lox_Sample_3.3 | ecosystem: Environmental > Terrestrial > Soil > Wetlands | place: USA: Florida... | reverse complement strand
TGGATAAATACATCAAAATGGTCGAGACGCTGGAAGAGGAAGTGGATAACTGGAAAGCGGCCTAGTTTCTATCCAACGATACTGAACTTGTTGATAAAAGAGTCGGGTGAATTCCATCACCCGACTTTTGATTCTTGAATCTTGTTACTTCTTCTTTCCAAACTTCTTCATCAGCAAATCCTGCAACATTGGCTGGCCGATCTCCTGCAGTTCATAGCGCACGCGCTGATACGGCTTCTTGAGCTTGATGACACGAGTCAAATCAATCGGCGTGCCCACGACCACCAGATCCACATCCGATTTGTTGATGGTGGCTTCGAGGTCCTTCATCTGTTCTGCGCCGTAGCCCATGGCCGGCAGGATCGGTCCGGTCTTCGGATACTTGACATATGTAGCCGCGATGGACTTCACTGCGAACGGCCGCGGGTCAACGATCTCTTTCGCGCCGAAACGGCGTGCCGCTACAAAGCCTGCACCATAGGCCATCTCGCCGTGAGTCAAGGTCGGGCCATCCTCGATGACCAGCACGCGCTTGCCGCGAATCGCTTCGGGATTATCCACGAACAGCGGGGAGGCGGCTTCGATCACTACGGCATTCGGGTTGAGCCTGTGCAGGTTGTCGCGCACCGCGATCACATTATCAGGATCAGCGGTGTCCACCTTGTTGATGACGAACACATCCGCCATCCGCACGTTGGTCTCGCCGGGATAATATTTCGATTCGTGTCCGGGTCGGTGCGGGTCAGCCACGACGATCTGGTAATCTGAAACATAGAACGGGAAGTCGTTGTTACCGCCGTCCCACAAAACAATATCCACTTCCTTTTCAGCGGCGCGTAAAATCTTTTCGTAATCCACACCGGCATAAACGATCACGCCATTATCAATGTGCGGCTCGTATTCCTCGCGCTCCTCGATGGTGGTGTCATATTCATCGAGGTCGTCATAGTCCGCAAAGCGCTCGACTTCCTGCGCGACCAGATTGCCGTAAGGCATCGGGTGGCGAATGGCCGCGACTTTATAGCCCATCTCTCGCAGGATCAGAGATACCCGCCTCGTGGTCTGACTTTTGCCGGATCCCGTCCGAACCGCGCAGACCGACACCACCGGCTTGGTCGACTTGACCTGCGTGTATTTTGTGCCCATCAAGCGGAAGTCCGCGCCGAGTGAGTTGACTAGCGCGGCCTTGTGCATTACGTATTCGTCCGTCACATCCGAGTAGCCAAAGACTACCTGTTCCACGCCGTGCTTCTTGATCAGCGCGGGTAGTTCCTGCTCGGCGCGGATGGGGATTCCCTTGGGGTACAAGTCCCCCGCCAACTCTTTCGGATAAAGGCGTCCTTCGATATCCGGGATCTGGGTCGCGGTAAAAGCCACGACCTCATAATCCTTGTTGCCGCGGAAGAACGTGTTGAAGTTGTGGAAGTCGCGTCCCGCCGCGCCCATGATGATGGTTTTGATTGGCATGATTTTCTCCTGTTTCCTGAATGTCGCTCTGAGGACACGCCGTGTCCGAAAATCTCCTGTTTGGTTTTGAGATTTTCGTTTTACTCAGCGGGACATCATTACAAGGTGAACCCAAATCTAAAATAAAACAGACTAAACGTAAAGGGTACGTTCAGCCTGTTTCTTACATGACCTCCGGCGCTTGAATATCCAACAAGCGTAAGGCATTCGCGATGGTCTGCCTGGCCGCTGCAACCAGCCGCAAACGGGCCGCACGAATTTCTCCTTTCTCTGCCTGAAGCACCGGTACGGCGTGATAGAACGAGTGGAAGGCGTTTGCCAGATCGTAGGCATAATTTGCCATGATCAGCGGACGATATTCATCCGCCGCCTGTTGAACTTTATCCGGGAAGCGCGAGATTTGTTCGATCAGTTCGATCTCGTGCGGCGCAAGCTCATAATTAAAGACAGCCGATTGTGAAGATGAAGTGTTGGCTTTCTTCAAAATCGAGTTGGCCCGCACGAACGCATTTTGAATGTAAGGTCCGGTATGCCCATCGAAGCTCAGCGCTTCATTGATGTCAAAGATAATATCCTTGTTGTTATCTACCGACAGCATGGAATATGCCAGCGCTCCCAGACCGATTTGTTCCGCGACATGCCTGCGTTCTGCCTCTGATATATCCGGGCTTTTCTCGGACTCAACCGCCAACACACGCTTGATGGCTTCATCCATCACATCTTTGAATAGCACCACGCGTCCGCGCCGCGCCGACATCGCACCTTCGGGCAGGCTTACGAATCCATAACCGAGGTGATAACACTTCTCCGCTTGCGGAAACCCCCACAATTTTAGAATGGCAAATGCCTGTTGCAAGTGCATGGATTGACGCTCATCCACCACATAGATCGAGCGGTCCACGTGATATTGTTCGAACTTCACTTTCGCCAGCGCCAAATCCTTCGTGAGATAAAGTGTCGTGCCATCCGAACGCAAAATAATGTTGGTATGATATTTCTCTTTTTTCAATCCAAGCTTTTCATCAATCTTGACGATCACCGCGCCGCCTTGTGGGCGTTCATCATCAGCGATGCCTTTGGCGATCAATTCATCTACGATTGCTTTGGCTGGTTCATCCACATCCGACTCAAAAAACCAGACATCCATCTTCACATCAAGGATGCGGAGGATGTCATGCAGTTCATCCAAACTCCACTCGCGTGTCTTCAGCCACAACGCGCGCACATACTTATCGTTGGTATCCCATTTGCGGTACATCTCGCGGCGCTCGGCATGGTAGGCTTCGCGCCTGGTTTTTTCTTCGAGCGTTTCATTCTCTTTTGGCTCGAGCATTGCGGTCGCTTCGGCGTAAATTTTCAACAGCCATTGTCCGCGCTCGTGAATGCCTTGCGGTTCTTGTCCTTTATAAAATTTATCGTAGGCCCATAAGATCGTAATTACGCCAAGACCAATATCACCCGGATATGAAGCGCGGATCGTATCAAAGCCTGCAAACTCCACAATCCGCGCCAGCGATTCACCAAGGATTGTGTTTCGGTGATGACCGATGTGAAATGAATGATGCGTATTCGGCTGTGCGTATTCAACCATGACCCGTTCATTTTTTGGCGCGCCCTGCCCATAGTCCGCGCCGGAGGTGAGCACTTCATCCACGACGCGACGAGTATATTCTGAGGTCGAAAAGTAAAGATTGAGATAACCTTTGACTGCTTCAATGTGGCTGATGCCTTCCACGCTTCCAATCGCGGCCTTGGCCTGCTCGGCAATTTCCCGGGCGCGCCCGGCCACCTGAATCTTTTTTCCCGCGCGGGCTTCGAGGGCAGCTGTGGCAAAGAAGGAGGTCGAGATGCCCCATTCTCCGCTAAATGGAATCGGCGACCACTTGAGTTCTGCAATTAGAATATCGTTCTTTGTACAAAACTCGCGTATCTTTGACTCGATAAGTTGTTGCTCAGGTTCAAACATAATAGAGTGATTATATCAGCCTCCTCCCTCTGTCTCTTCGAGGCAGAGGGAGGAACAAAAAACGGGAGCATCGCGCTCCCGTTTTTATAAATGTGTTTGAGTTACTTTTTTTCTGTCGTCTTTTTCGCCGCAGATTTGGCGGCGGGCTTCTTTTCAGCCGATTTCTTTTCCGCGGACTTGGCGGCCGGTTTCTTCGGTTCGGCCTTCGTTTTTTCTTCCTTTACCGGCTTCGATTCCTTTTCAACCTTCGCGGGTTTCTTCTCGACTTCTTTCTTTTCAGCAACCGGTGCGGCTGGTTCGACCACTGGTTTCTTCGCCTGCAAGCCAAGCGCTGCAAGATGTTTCATCAAGCGGCCTTTCCGCCGCGCTGCGTTGCGCGGATGAACCGCGCCTTTCTGCGCGGCGATATCCAGCGCGCTGATGGCACTCATCACGGAAGCTTCTGTATCCTGTCCGCTTTCAAAAGAAGCGCGCGCATCTTTTACGGCAGTGCGGGCCGCGCCGCGAAAGTCGCGGTTGCGCAATCGCCGCTTCTCGTTCTGACGGTTGCGTTTGATTTGAGACTTAATATTAGCCAAAGTGTTTCCTCCAACAAAATGAACTTACCGAGTGAAGCGGTATTGTACATGATAGAGTTGGTTTTGTCTAGAAAAACGAGCTGGGTTTCGATGAGAAACCCAGCTTCTTGATTTACGGAGTCGAGGTGATGGCGGGCGGAGCCGTGGAAACCGGAGTGCGCGGTGTGCTCGTCGGCAGACGTGTAGGAGTCGGGGTTACCAGATTGACAGGAATTGTCAATTGTTGGCCGACCTGGATTGAATTGGGATCCGCCAAATTATTGGCTGTCGCGATCGCGTCCGCTGTGCTGTTGAATTTTGATGCGATGCCTGCCAGCGTGTCCCCTGTTTCTACAGTGTACGGCACATTTGACCCGGATCGCAAGTTGGCGGGAATCGGGGTGGGCGTAAACAGCTGCATGCCCGGATTGGGAATGGTAATTTGATCTCCCACATGAATAATTTGAGTGCTTGCATCGATGCTGGGATTCAATTGTAAAATGAGCAGAATGCCGTTATCGCCCAGATTAAATTGCTTCGAGATACTATCCAGCGTATCACCGTCTTGAACTGTATACGAGAACGGGGATGAATGAGTGGGTTCGATGGTCGCAGTAGGGGTTAGCGTGATGGTCGGTGTATCCGTTGGCAGCGGCGTGGAAGTCGGAGTCGACGTCATGGTCGGTGTGGGAGTCTTGGTTGCAAATAACGAGCCGAGAGGCTCGCTTGGGCCTGCGAGCCAGACGATCAATAGAATCAAACCTGCAAGAACAAGCAATCCCGCTGCACCATATACAAACAGGATGTTAGTTTGCTGGCGGCGCTTGCGATAGGCTGAGATTACACTGGAGGTAGGTGGTTTATTTTCCATAGCATTTTCCTCAATGCGCTGATGAGAAACAGCGTGGTAAATAATTCTACCTGAACTTTATGGATTTTGGGGGAAAGCGTATAGAGTAGAACGCCGTTCCGCACCGTAGGATTATTTGAAATGCTGTAGATGTTCCTTCAAGAACTGACCGGTATACGAGCCTTTGACCTTCATGACTTGTTCAGGAGTGCCCTCTGCAATGAGTTCGCCGCCGCGGTCGCCTCCTTCAGGGCCGAGATCAATGAGCCAATCGGCGACTTTGATGATATCCAAATTATGTTCGATGATAAGGACCGAATTGCCGGCATCCACTAAGCGTTGCAGAACTTCGATGAGCTTGTGCACGTCTGCAGCGTGGAGTCCGACCGAGGGCTCGTCGAGCACATACAAGGTCCGGCCGGTGGCGCGGCGCGAAAGCTCCTTCGCCAGTTTGACGCGTTGCGCTTCGCCTCCGCTCAAGGTCGTGCCCGGCTGTCCGATCTTCACATATCCGAGTCCAACTTCCTGCAATAAAGTCAATCGATTCATCATCGCCGGAAAAGCGGAGAATTCTTTAAGTCCGTGTTCCACCGTCATGTCCAGCACATCGGCGATGTTGGAATCTCGAAAGCGGACTTGCAGGGTTTCGCGATTGAAACGCTTGCCATGACAAACGTCGCACGGCACATACACATCCGGCAGGAACTGCATTTCGATGCGCAGTTCGCCTTGTCCCTGGCAGGCTTCGCATCGTCCGCCATGCACATTGAACGAAAAACGTCCGGGCTTGTAACCGCGCACTTTGCTTTCCGGAAGCTCGGCAAACAACTTCCGGATTTCATCGAACATGCCAGTGTAGGTTCCGGGGTTCGAGCGTGGCGAACGGCCGATCGGAGATTGATCGATGTCAATGACTTTATCAAGAAGTTCAATACCCTCAATGCGTTGATACTCGCCAGCTTGGGTGTGGGCTCCCATCAGTTTGGAAGCTAGTGCGTTGTAAAGCACATCGGTCATCAGTGTGGACTTGCCGCTTCCTGAAACACCCGTGATGCAGACCAATTTTCCAAGCGGGATTTTGACATCGATATCTTTGAGATTATTGGCGCGTGCTCCAACGATCGTGAGATGCTTGCCGTTTCCTTCACGCCTCTTCTTTGGGATTTCGATCTTTTTGCGCCCTGATAAATATGCACCGGTCAATGAGTGGGGATGAGCCATGATCTCATTAGGCGTTCCCTCGGCGATGATACGGCCTCCATGTTCCCCTGCGGCTGGTCCAAGGTCAACGATCCAATCCGCAGCGCGGATTGTTTCGTCATCATGTTCAACGACCAGCACAGTGTTTCCGAGATCGCGCAATCCTTTGAGTGTATTCAGCAGACGCTCGTTATCCCGAGCATGTAACCCGATGGATGGTTCATCGAGAACATACAGCACACCGACCAAGCGCGAACCTACTTGCGTCGCGAGTCGAATGCGTTGCGCCTCACCCCCCGAAAGACTTCCAGCAGATCGGTTAAGCGTGAGATAGTCGAGGCCTACATCAACGAGAAATCCAAGCCGCGATTTGATTTCCTTGATGACGCGTTCGGCAATCGCTTTTTGCCGGTTGGTCAGCGGTGATTTTTTTCCGCCGATCTCGCTGATCCAATCCAATGTTTTAATTACCGGCCACGAAGTGATTTCTATGATATTGACACCGCCAACAGTCACCGCGATGGCTTCAGGCCGCAACCGTTGACCCTTGCAAGTGGGGCAGGGCTTGTCGGACATGTATTCCGAGATGCGCTCGCGGATATACTCAGAATTGGTTTCGCGGTAACGCCGCTCGAGGTTGCCCACCACGCCTTCAAAGTCGCGCGCAAAGGTAAACTCATGTCCCTTCGCACTTTTGTATTTGATCGGAATCTCTTTGCCGCGCGTGCCGTAAAGGATGATATCCAGTTGTTCTTTGGATAATTCCTTAACCGGCTTATCGAGATCAACATCAAAGAAGCGCGCCGCGGCTTCCAAGGATTGCCAGTAATAACCGCCTTCTTCTTTTGGTCCGCTCCATTCCATCGCGACAATCGCACCTTCATTGAAGGAAATATCTTTATCCGGAATCAATAAATCGGGATCGATTTCCAATTTGTTTCCCAAGCCCTGACAATCCGGGCAGGCGCCATGCGGAGTGTTGAATGAAAAGGTGCGCGGTTCAAGCTCTGGCAGGCTGATGCCATGAACAGGACACGAAAGATTTTCGGAGAAGTGCAGATCGTCGGCAGTGGGTCGAGAATCCTTGGATTTCTTTTCGCCTGACTCGCGACCATCTGCTTTGGCAACGATCAAAAAGCCTTCTCCAAACTTTAGCGCTGTTTCAATCGAATCCGTTAAACGCGAGCGCGCGGCTTTTTTATCTTCATCCGTGCCATCATGTGAAATCACAAGACGATCCACCACCGCGTCGATGTTGTGTTGTTTATAGCGGTCGAGGTTGATTTCATCATCGAGCGAATAGACGGTTCCATCCACCCGGGCGCGCACAAAGCCGGATTTGCGGATTTCCTCGAAGACCGCTTGATATGTTCCTTTGCGTCCGTGCACGACCGGCGCAAGAATCAGAATCCGACTTCCATCGGGAATTGATTCGACTGCATCCACAATTTCCTGCGCGGATTGCTTGACCACCTCGCGTCCGCAAATGGGACAATGCGGAATTCCAGCACGTGCGAAAAGCAAACGGAGGTAATCATAGATTTCGGTAACGGTTCCCACCGTCGAGCGCGGATTGTGAGACGTGCCTTTTTGGTCAATCGAAACGGCGGGGGATAAGCCGTCGATATAATCCACATCCGGTTTATTCATCTGTCCGAGGAATTGACGCGCATACGCCGAAAGTGATTCGACATATCGCCGTTGACCTTCGGCAAAAATGGTATCGAACGCCAGCGAAGATTTACCCGAACCGGATAAGCCGGTGATGATCACCAGTTTGTCGCGTGGAATCTCAACGGTAATATTTTTTAGATTGTGGACGCGCGCGCCCACGACGCGAATGACATTGGATGGCATAGGTACCTTTGGAAAATCAATTATAGCACATTTGTTTTATTTTTAATTATCGGCAATTGTTTCCTCGATGTGGCAGCAAACTTTTATTATACTTTTTGCATCGCAGAGGAGTCGTGGGGTTGAGTTAAATCCTGCCATGATATACTCCGTGCAACTTCTCAAATCCGGCGGGGTTATGTTTATCAAATCCCGCCGGTAAGGTTTATCCGTGCCGGAAATAGAATTCAACGAGGAAGATGTATTACTGCGCGCTTCGCAAGGCGACCGCGATGCGTTTGGTTTGCTTTACGAGCGATATATTGATCGCATCTTCAACTACGTTTATTACCGGACTGGAAATCTTCACGATGCGGAAGACCTCACCGCCCGCGTTTTTCAGCGAGCGATGAACCACATTCGCAATTATACCGATCGCGGCATCCCATTCTCGGCCTGGTTATATCGCATCGCTCATAACCTTGTGGCCAATTGGCATCGCGACCGCAGTCGCAAGCAGGAAATTCCACTGGATGATCTGCCGATTGCGTCCGCTAAAGTGGATCGCCCGGAATCGACTCTGGTTCGTTCGCAGGAACAGGAAGCGCTTCTGAAACTCATCCGGCAATTGCCTGACGAACGACAGACGTTGCTGATCTTGAAGTTTGTTGAAAACCTTTCGAATGCGGAGATCGGTCAGATCATGGGACGCAGTGAAGGAGCCGTGAAGAGTTTATATCATCGCACGCTTTTGGCTCTGCGCGATCAGATCGGCGATCAAAATATCAATCTCGAAGGAGAGTGAGTGATGATGAGAGTTGTGACCGATGGCGCCGCAGATATGCCACCTGGATGGGAAAAGGAATTCGACATTCAGGTTTGCCCCATCAATATTCAATTTGGCGACAAAACCTATTTGCAGAATGTGGATATGGATACTGCGCGCTTTTATCAGATGGTAAGCGAGACGAAAACAATTCCCAAAACTTCTCAACCCTCACCGCATCAGTTTGTGGAGTTTTATCGTAAGGTTGCCAGGAAAGGCGATACGATTATTTCCATTCATGTGACCAGTAAATTATCCGGCACATACGCATCGGCAGTTTCTGCAGTGGATGAAATCAAGGATGAGTTCAAAGTTTATCCAATTGATTCAATGTCCGGTTCGGTGGCAATCGGCATCATGTGCCGCGAAGCGCGCAAGATGGAACGCGGCGGTAAAAGTCCCGAAGAGATCGTCAAAATGCTCGAGGCGGTCAGTCCGCGCGTGCGTGCCATCTTTACGCTCGATAATCTCGAATTCGCCAAGATGAGCGGACGCGTCGGCACGCTGCAAGCCGCACTGGCTTCCGCATTGAATGTCAAACCGATTGCAGTTCTAAAAGATGGCGTATTGAATATGGCGGAGCGCGTTCGCACCCGCAAAGCATCCATCGCGCGAATCATCGAAATGGCTGAACAAGAGTTTGGCAACACGCCGATTTATCTCGGCGTGTTGCAAGCCAATGATAGACCGTCAGGTGAAGCGTTGATGGCGGAAGCGGTCAAGCATTTCAATGTGCAAGGCGAAGCCGCATTGACTGATCTTTCGATTTCTGTTGCTGCCAACCTCGGACCCGGAACAGTTGGATTAGTGTTATATCCTGTCGAATGAAAGAATGATGAGCAATGAGCAAGAGCGAAACGACCTCTTTCGAACCACAATTGGATAAACTCGAAGCGCATCTGGCTGGGACCTTGAAACGGGTCGCGCCTCGACGCGATTTTGTCCAGCGCCTGCGCGGCTACCTTCACTTCCCGCCGCGTGAGGAGATTGCCACGCGCCTGCAAGATTGGAGAAGGTTGTTCATCGTCTTTGCTAGTGTGGTTTCAGGGATGTTGTTGCTCATCACAATTACCCGCGCGTTGTATCATTTGTTTGGAAGAAGAAATATGGGTTAAATCAAACTTCCGAAGTCGTTAGACTTCGGAAGTTTGATTTAACTGTTCGTCAATTCCTCACACAATTTTTTTGCTTCGAAAATCAAATCTATATTAGGCGGCAATTTGAATTCCTCGTTCACGCGCAACGTCAAATGCGCGGCGATTTGACGCAGATCAGCGGAAAGCGACGAATCTTCTGACAGCATATTAAGTAAATCATATGCGCTTGGCGTATGGATGGATTGTCCGCGCCCCGTAAAATATTCGCGCGCCGCAATCCCCGCCGCGCGCCGCGCGCAGACGCGCGCCTGCCCCTCATTTCCGCGTGATCGAGCTTGTTCCGCCCGCCTGAATTCATCCTTAATCAGAGCTTGTGGATTCACATGTTTCATTATACCTTCGGCGGTATAATGGCGGGAATTTAAAGGAGCAGAGATGAAATCCCAACTTTTCAAAATAATAGCAGTGCTGGTGGTTTTGAGCATCGTACAAGCGGCGTGCAGCAGTTTTAATTTGCCGCAGGTAATACAAACTCAAGCCCCTGTCGTACAAATTCCTACGTCGGGCAACCAACCTTATGAGATAACGGGAACTTTTTCTTATACCAATGACATCATCACCACGTATTATGTTGAAAATGAAGTAGCCCTGGTGGATATGTATGGCTTTGTCAAACGCGATCAGAACTGGACCATTCCGGTTTCTTCGCAGACTCTTGGTTTCCTCTCCATCGACTCGAAATTGAAAACCGGGAAATATACCTTGCAACTCCCGGAGCGACCGACCGCAACGATGGTGAATGTTTCAAACGACGGTAAAAAGGATGCGGGTGTGCAAGTTTTTGCTGTATCCTATTGGCCGAACCTGACCGGCGGCCCATATTCGGAAGGTGATGATCCATCTCAAGGCTGGCCAGATTACCTGGCTTCCGTTATCACGGACAGCGATAACAACGATGAAGTTGTCGGCGGGAATTTGGTAGTTTGGGCACCGGATGCCAATCAGAAATTCCCAACCGGATTCGGCGCGGATCATAAATTGTTTACGGCGGATGATCCGGTTGGACCCATTCCCGCAGGTTATTCCATTGTGAATCTCGATAAGGAACCGTTCACCGTTACGCAGGTGCCGATTCCAAATCTGACGCTCTATGAGCCGAAATCGGCGGCGATCAAAGACTTCTCGAATGAGTCGTACACTAAAGCCTTTGACGATATGTTCAACTTGGTCAAGCAGGATTATGCCTTCAACGGTATTCCAGGCAAACAGCCAAATTGGGATCAGCTTTATGCGCAGATTCAGCCGCGTGTGGCCGATGCAGAAAGCAAAAATGATCCGAATGAGTTTTATCTTGCCTTGCGCGATTTCACTTGGGCGTTCAAAGACGCGCATACCGGCCTTGACGGCGGCCAGTATGCCGATCAGGATTTTACCAATGCCACTGCTGGCGGCTATGGTTTTTCCATCCGCCAATTGGATGATGGGAGTTACATGGTGATTTATTTGACCAGCGATGGTCCGGCAGAACAGGCTGGCATGAAGGTGGGTGCAACCGTGACTGCGTTTAACGGTCAGCCAATCAAAGATGCTGTGGATAGCGCACATATCTATTCCAATCAATCCTCCGACTTTGCCATTCAGATTCAGCAGGCGCGTTATCTCCTGCGGGCACAGCCCGGAACAAAAGCGCAAGTAACGTTCACGAATCCCGGGGGACAATCCCAAACCGCGTCGTTGACGGCCATTCAAGAGCGCGATAGTTTTGCGCGCACTTCGCTTTATTATGGCGTCGATATTAGTCCGCTGCTGCCTGTTGATTATAAAATCATGAGCGAAGGCAATTCACAAATCGGTTATATTGCCATTAACAGCAACGATGACGATTTGAATCTTATCGTCCGTTTGTTTCAACGTGCTTTGCAACAATTTCAG
>Ga0335079_10008447_pt1 | contig 11729 bp, 9 predicted proteins | sample Lox_Sample_33_FD_206719 | JGI IMG/M metagenome (GOLD analysis project Ga0335079, IMG submission 206719) | Soil microbial communities from Loxahatchee National Wildlife Refuge, Florida, United States - Lox_Sample_3.3 | ecosystem: Environmental > Terrestrial > Soil > Wetlands | place: USA: Florida... | reverse complement strand
TGCAATTGGTTCAGCGTGTGGTCCGGCAGTGGGCCGGATTCATGCTGAATCCCGTCGGTCGGTCTCCTGACTCGCGCTTCACCGGGCCGGTCCGCCTTCCCATTCACACGGAACAGTGGCTTTTTTTCGACCGGTCCTCCGCGCTTACAGTGGCGGGGCCGTGCTGGATTTTCACCAGCTTCCCATGCTTCTTACCGAGGGCTTCCAGGACCTTTCGAGCATATCACAGGCGCCTCTGTGGTATCCTGAACGAAATGGCCAATCATTTTTCCGCGTTGAAGCGGGTTCGACAGACCGAGAAACGCACGGAGTTCAACCGGCGCAGCAAGACGCGCTTGCGTCATCAGATCCGCGCCATGCGGCAGCTCATCACGGAAAAGAATGCGTCGGGCGCGCTCGCGCTGTTGCCCGAGACGTTCTCCGTCATCGACCGCTCGGCCAAGCTGGGCGTGATCAAGAAGAACACCGCCGCCCGTTACAAATCCACCTTGCACCTGCGCGTCAAATCGCTGGCTAGCTAGTCAACTCCAGAACAAATCGTTCCATCACGATGCGGTCGTCGGGCCGGGCGCTGCGCAGGTCGCGGTCCGCCGCGAAAATTAGTTTCAGACCCCTTTCCAGTTGTGTTTTGGAGAACTTAGCGACCGTTTGACCGATCTGCTCGGCCCGCGAACTCCACATGGGAACGCCGGCGCGGGAGAAGTGTCCCTGAATCTGCTGCGAAGTGCGCAGCCTGCTTTCTTTCGACACCAGCGCCAGGCGAAATTGAGTCGAAAGAAACGCAAGAGCGAGAGGTAAGTATTCGCCCTCGCGGCACAACGTGTCCAACAGCGCCAGCCCGCGCGCGCGATCGCGGCGCCCCAACGCGTTCACCAATGAAAACACAGTAGTTGACCGTGCGTCAGGCACCAGCGCGGAGATGTCATCGCTTGAAACAGACGAGCTAAATAGTGAGAGCTTCTCGATTTCCACGGCAATGCGCGCGACGTCACCGCCAAGCGCCTCAACCAGGAGATCGAGCGCGGCGGGATCGATCGCAATTCCGGCCTGCCGGGCCAGCGCCTGCGCTTCACGGCCGGCTTCGTCCAGCGAGAGGCGCTGCAGCTCCACGGTTTCGGAAATCGCGGAGAAGAAACGGCGAACCCGTTCGGGTTTCTTCTTCTCTTCGCCCTCGAATTCATAGCGCGCCGCTTCAAAGAGCAGCACCACTCCGGGCGAGGGGTCTTTCATATACTCGACCAGCTCGGTTGCGCTATTGGCGCCGGAACCTGCGGCTTCATCCTCTTCCTCGGACCTGCCGCGGGGCAGCGCGGCTTCGGCGTTCGAGACCTGAATCACACGTTGTGCGGCAAAAAGGGAAAGGGAACGGGCGTCGTCCACCACCTGGGCGAGCGAACTCTCGTTCAGGTCATAATGCGTGAGCCCATTCTCACGGCCCTCCGGACCCAGCACAAGATCCAACAGGACCTGGCGTGAGCGCTGGGCCTGGTAGGACTCCGCGCCCAGAAACAGGTAGGCAGGCGCAACTTCGTTTCGTTTCATGCGCGCTAAGAACTGCGCGGGCGTCATTAGAAATTCTCCAAGACCGCACTGACGACCGAGCGCGCCACATCGCGGCTCAAACGGTCCATGGCGGCATCGCTCTCGTCGAAGTAGGTCTCCGCGTTGACACTGACTTCGTAGGTCTGACGAAACTCCATGTGGGGACGATCGAACAACACCGCGTTGGTCGACCGATCGCGAAGCGAAAGCGCCAGGTAGACGATCACTTGCACGCCGGCCGCCCGGCCCGTCTGTGGGTCGAACGTCGTCGGATACGCGAAAAGGTTCACCACGGATCCTGAAAGGACGGCATCGGCGTTGTCCGGCTCGGCAACGATCTTATAGTGGGTGCGCGAAATAAATTCACGAGCGACCGCGGAGGTCAACAGCTCGGAGATCCTGTAGCGGGTGGTGTTGTTCCTGAATGCCGGAACGGCGATCGTCTTGACGGTTTTGGGAAGAACGTTGGCGGTGCCGGCAACATGGTAACCGCACGAAACGAACATGAGAGGCAGGACGCAAAAGGACGGCAAGCGGAAGCGCGCCAACCTCATAACAGTTGTTGCGCCACCGCGACGGCATTTTCGGCCTGCAATCTGAGATTGTCGGTTACAATCCACAGCCATGCGGCTCTAGGATTGTTGCGATCCAGAGAAATGCAACCGGCGGCCAGCCCAGCCTGTCCCGCCATGCCGACCACGTCGGGCGGCTCCGTATCGCCCGCACGAACATCCACATCGTCTCCCGCGAGCGCCTGTTCAATCATCGCAACGCCGGGATTGGATTCGAACTCAATCCAGAGCGAGATGCTGTACCCGTGAAACACAGGCGCCTGGATCAAGCGGAGCGACGGGATGGGGGCGTGACCGGAATGCGAGAGCAGGGTGGCGAGATGCCGCTCGATACGCAATTCGGATTCCTCGAGCGCCATGGGTGCGTTCTCGCCGTACCTGGCCAGCAGGTTGAAGGCGAGCTGTGCATCGAACACTTCCTTCGGCTGGCCCTTGAAAGACAGCAGTCCGACGGTCTGCTGCTGCAGTTCCTGAACACCGCTCGATCCCCGTTCGCTTGCCGGCTCGAAAATATGAGCTAACGCACGGACGATCTGATGTTCTCCGTGAAGCCGGTTCAGGACGAGGGTGATGGCGACGGCGGCGCTATTGGCGATCACGTGGATGGCATCATCCGGAACTTCGTATCCCGCGGGCTCAACCATGGGGGCACGCAGCCGCGCATGCGGCTGGTCTTCCAGGGCGTTAGTGAGATCGATCAGAGGCACGCCCGCCGCCAGCTCGCGCGCCCTCTGACTGACGTCCGGCGGCCCCGCCAGGAAGATCACATCCGCGGAGTCCAGATTCTCCTTTTCCAGAGAGACCAGAAATACAGGTTCACCGCCCTGCTCAGTCAGTTTGCCGGCCTCTTCGCTGGCTGCCGCAATGAGTTTGAGATCCAGCCCCAGGGAATTGGAGGAAAGCAGGTCACGGATCTCGCGGCCCATGAGAGACTCGCTGCCTACCAGAGCCAGCGTCTGGGTTCTAGCCAACCTGGTGCTCCGGCTGCTCTGGGCGCGTGGGGCGCAAGTGGCGCCTGATAATTCCCCCAATGCGAATGACAATGCCGCTGGCGACATAACTGGCGGCGCATATCAGTAACGCCGGCTGCGAATAGTTCCAGATGAGGTAAATGAGGCCTCCAAGAAGAATCACAGTCAGCGGCGATCGCGGCCGCATCAAATTCAGATCCTTGAAGCTGTAGTAGCGCCAGGTACTGACCATCAGAAATGAAACGAACGACAGCAAGGCCAGCCAGCCCACGGTCCAAGGCCAGTAGGTCACCGGCACGGAGTCCGCCGCATAGACGACCGAGGCAACCATTCCGGCAGCCGCGGGGATGGGCAAGCCGACGAAGTATTTCCGGTTGGGGCGGCCCGGGTTCTTGGGGATGGGGTTCTTCTGGACGTTGAACCGTGCCAGCCGCGCGGAGCCGCACAGCAAGAACATGAATACAATAAAGCTGCCTACCCCGAGGATCTGGCGGTGCAGCGCCGCCCCCAAGCCGGGATCGGTAAACTGGACGCCCCAGGTGTACGCCAGCACGGCAGGCGCGATGCCGAAGCTGATCACGTCGGCGAGCGAATCCATCTCGCGGCCGAAATCACTGGTCGTATTCGTCAGGCGGGCGATGCGGCCATCCAGACCATCCAGCAGAAACGCCAGGCCGATGGTCTTGGCAGCGATCTCAAAGTGATGCTCCGCTCCGGCCGTGCCGTCGTGCGCGACCATGGCGCCCTGAATGGACTGCATCACGGATACGAAGCCCAGGAAGATGTTGCCAGCCGTGAACAGAGTAGGCAGGGCGTATGCCGCGCGATGCGGACGGCGTTCCGGCGACCGCGGATCGATCAGCCGTTCCCTGAGATTCAGCCCCGGCATGCCACAGGCTCCAGGGTGCTGACGTGCGCCGAAGCATTGGCCGGACGCCCGACATCGTTGCGCCGCGCGAGCACGGTCGAGCCGGCCACCACACGCATCCCCTCACGCACCACAAGGTCCCACTCCGGACCGAGGACCACGTCGACGCGCGAGCCAAACTTGATCAGTCCGATGCGCTCGCCGGTCGAGACTCTATCCCCGGGCTTCTTGTTGCAGACAATTCGCCGCGCAATCAAGCCGGCGATCTGCTTAAACACCACGCGGGTGCCGTTGCCCTCCACCTCCACCGTGTTCTGCTCGTTGGCGATGGAAGCCAGTTCCTTGCTGGCCACCAGGAACCGGCCTTTCTGATATTGCACTCGGGTGATGATGCCGCCGATGGGTGTGCGATTTACATGAACGTCGAATATGTTCAGAAAAATGCTGACGCGCTGTGCGGAGACGCCTTCAGGGCGCACCGCCACGATCTTGCCGTCAGCGGGCGCGACAGCCACCGGACCTACAGGAATCTGGCGCTCCGGATCGCGAAAGAAATACAGGCAGAACGCGGCGAGAATGAATAGCGGCAACCCGAACCAGGGTTGGCTTAAGTACGATACCAGCACACCGGTTGCGGTTAGCGCGGCGCCGTAATAGAGACCGTCACGAACCATATCGCGTCAGACCCATTCCATTTTCGCATGTCTCCGCGAAGTTACCCAGTTTCGCAAACGGCGCGAGGCAGCCTACTTGGGGTCTGCCTCGCCGTGCCCGATCTGTGTCGTGACTTTGGCCAGTTCCTTGCGCAAGAGCGAATTCTCGGGATACTCAGCAGTCAGGCTGGCAAGAAGGTTCTGCGTCTCGTGCGGTTGCTTCTCCCGCAGGTAGACCATGGCCAACAGAATCTTGGCAAACGGACGCAGGTAATGCCCCGACCGCGCCACCAGCTGCAAATTCTGAATGCCCGTGTCCTTGCTGCCGTTGACGCCGTCGAAGTGTACAAACCAGCGGAGGTAAAAAGGCAGGCTGCCAATCAGATACTCATTCAAGCCCGTAGTCAGATAAGCATCGTAGAACTGCGGATTGATCTTCAGCAACTGCTGGGCGTAGTTGTTGGCGCGGCGGGCGGAACTGAGGCTGCTCAACTGGCGCTTCTCGACCAGCGCGGTGTAGTCCATGGTCACACCCTGCGTGATCGCCATGGCGAACAAGGAATTCTGGTCGCCAGGATTCGCCTGCAGGATTTTGGTAGCGCGCGCCTGAGAATCGTCGATGGTTCGAAAGAGCTTCTGTCTCACGTCCGCGTCCGGGGCCAGCTTTTTTTTCTCGATGATGCGCTTATCATCGGCGAAGAATTCGCTTTCCAGAATCCCGAGGCGGTAGAGTTCGGAGAACAGGTAAGCGCTGGCGCGCACCGCGTAGCCCATCGGATCGGAGGACTGCGCAGCGATGTAGCGATCCAGGAGCGCATGGGCGCCGTGGAAATCGGTGTTGTACATGCGCGTGAACGCCTGATCGATTTCCGGCGCGGGGCGTTCGCCCACCGGGGGCGCGGCCACGGCCGGCAGGGTTAGAAGCATCAGCAGCAGGCACCAGGGCGTCACACGATGCGCGACGAGGACAGGCCGCTGCGTCCAGGGAGAGAGCGCCGGCAGGATAGAGATCCGCTCGATTCGGGACGCAGAAGCCAGTCCCCATCGCGCAACGAGCGCCCAGCGCGCGAACATCCTAGCTAAACACCCGATCATAGAATTCTCTGGTACGCTCCCGGATCTGCGCCAGTTTAGCATCAAGGCCCCGATCGTGCAGGTGCTCAGGCGTCCAACGGTGCACCAACTCGGTGAGAACTCGCATCTGCTCGGGCGCGGCCGGCAGACTGCCCTCAGCATGGCCAGCCGCGATACGCAAACCGTGATCGATGGCGCGATAAAACGTTGCCGCGTCGCGCAGAAACTCCGCGTCGTCCCGATCAAGATGGCCCATTTTCTCTATGACGTCAATGCGTTCCGGGGTATTGAGCACTTTAAAGAAGATGCCCGCGCCTTTCAGCCGCAGATACATGAGCGCAAAGTCAATATCATAATAACCGCCGCGGCCGGCTTTTAGCGGGTTACGGGCGCCCTGCTCTTTCTCTAGACGCGTGCGCATCTGAGCAAGTTCCTTGCGGGAGCGGCCGCTCTGTCCATACCGGCGCCAGTCCACGTCCTGCAGATCGTGCAGAAAATCAGTGGCGCGAGCCACATTGCCGGCCACGGCGCGGGATTTCATGTAGGCGATGCCCTCCCATGCTTCCGCGCGGTGTGCAAAATAATCCTTGTACACCGACTCGGACTGAACCAGAGCGCCTTCCCGCCCGTTGGGGCGCAGCCGGGTATCCACCGTGAAGATCACGCCCTGACCGGTATAGGCGCTGATGGTATGGATCATGCGCTCGGCTACTGCCGTCCAGAAGAGCCGCTCGGATGTGTCGGAGTCAGGCAGGACGAAGACCAGGTCGGCGTCGGAGGCGAGATCGAATTCGCGCATGCCCAGGCGGCCCAGAGCGATCACCAGCATTTGATCCTCCGGCGCGTAGGCGGCGCTGGCGGGGGGGCTGGCGGCTTTCGTGTCAACGAGTGCGATGCGATACGCCGCGGCAATCACGGCGTCCGCCAGATCGGAGGTATGGTTGAGCGTAGTGAAAATCGGGTGTCGCAGGAACACGCTCTGGCACTGGATGCGCAGCATGTGCCGCAAATAGAAACGGCGCACGCCATCGGCATCCATGGGCGATTCGGCGTCCAGTTGAAACTCCGCGGCTCCGCAGGCGCTGGCCACCTCGTCGAGCAGTTCCGTGTGCCGGATGATTTGATCGGCGAAGTAAGGGCTGTGCTCGAACATATCGACGGCGCAACCGGCGAGGCGGGCGTCCGACTCGAGCTGTGCAAGCCATCCGGGATGAGCAATCACTTTTTCCAGAAAATACTCAAAGCGGTCGTGCCCCCGGCGCAAGGGCGCCTGACTCAGAATCTCCGCCAGCCGCGGCGCCTTCTGATCCAGCAAACGAATCAAGCTGGTGGAAGCTACCGGGCGCTGCTCTGCAATGAAAGAGGGCTCGGCGCCGGCTGAAGCGGGCTCGGCTGGAACCGGCGAATAGTACATCGGCTTGTGCACGCGAATCAGCCGGTCGTACAGCTCTTGTACCTCTTCGAGATGAGCGTCGAGCTCCCGCTCCAGCGTATCGGCGTTGAGCAGGGCGGCAGACGGGCCGGTGGGCATGCGGCGCGCGAGCGCTTCCAGTGCTTCCATATCCTCGGGCAGTGTGTGGGTCTGCCGGTCCTCGTCGAATTGCAACCGGTGCTCGAGATTCCTCAGGAACTGATAGGCCGAGGCCAGCCGCGCGTATTCCGACCCGGAAAGCAACGACTTGTCGCGAAGCCGGAACAAAGCGAACAGCGTGCCGCCATGGCGTACCCAAGGCTCGCGACCTCCGTGCAGACGCTGCAAGCATTGCACCAGGAATTCGATATCGCGAATGCCGCCGCGGGCCAGCTTGATGTCGAGGCCGGCCGTGGCACGCCGGGACGCCAGCTTCTCGTGGATGCGGGCGCGAGTTTCCGAAACAGCCTCCACGGCGCGGAAATCGAGCGTAGTCGAATAAATCAACGGCTCGACATAATCCAGCAACGTACGTCCGGGCTCGGGTTCGCCGGCGGAAACGCGCGCTTTGATCAGCATCTGCAATTCCCAATCGCGGCCGCGCTGTTTGTAATAGGATTTCGCGCCGTCGACGGAGATCGTGACCTCGCCGAGGCGGCCGTCGGGACGCAAACGCAGATCGACGCGGTAGCACTGGCCTTCCGCGGTATAGATGGAGAGCAGCTCCGTGCAGCGGTTGGCGACCTTCTTGAAGAACTCCTTATTGGTAATGGGCTCGGCGCCGTCGGTCTCCCCGTTGGCGGCGTAGATGAACATCAGGTCAATGTCGGAGCTGTAGTTCAGCTCCTGGCCGCCGAGTTTTCCGAGCGAGATCACTGAGAAGCCGCACGGGCTTCCGTCGGACAATCGGGGCACGCCATGGCGGGCGGTCAGTTCCTCGCGGATGCGGTGGTAGGTGAGATCGAGAATGGCGTCGGCGAGGTTCGAGATCTCCTCCGTAACATCGGACAAGGATGCCTGCCCCAGCACATCGCGCAACATAATGCGGAGCAATTGCTGGCGCCGGAAGCGTGCAAGATCCAGCGGCGCGGGGACGCCCGCTCGCGCCACAAACACGCCAAGGCGCTGCCCGTACTCATCGGCCGCGAGAACGCGGTGCAAGTCGCCGGAGGTGGTCAACTGCAGCAGCCACTCCGGATGATGCACCACGGCTTCAGAAAGAAACTTGCTGTGGGAAAAAACGGTAATCAGATGCCCGAGCGCCGCCGGTGAACTGGCGATGCGATCGAATCCGGCCGGGTTCTCGCTGCGCAGGCGTTCCAGATAATGCACGGCCTGATCGGGATCGGGAATGGAGGCCAGCAGTACCTGGATGCGGGTGAATACGGCCTCGGGAAGGCCCTCCGCCAGTCTCGCCATCTGCTCGCGAGCGCGGCTGGGATTCTGGAACTCGATCTCTTCGAGGAGACGCGGCATGGCTTGGGACCCCAAGCGGCCTCAGGCCAACTCGGACTCAAGCGTGATTATATCGTTAGCGCGGATCACCCCGGTATGCACCACGGCTGCATAAAAGCCGCTCATGGCCCAGCGGGGCGAAGAGGTGTCGCCGACTTTTACCTGGGCGTCATAAACTTCCGCCTTGATGGATGGACCGTAAACATCCAGCTGCAAGCACGGACCCCGGACTTTGGTCAGCTCGATCAGCGCCGCGCCCACCCGGTACCGCTGGCCCACGCGCAGCAGCCGCCGGTCAAGCCCGCGCGTGGTGAGGTTTTCGCCCATGGCGCCGTAATAAATCGGGTAACCGCGCAGGATTAGATCATCGATGGCTTCGGCCGTAATGAGCAGCACCGCTTGCCGTGGGCCACCGTGGATTTCGGGATGTGCCTGGGCGTCGCCCTCCAGGCCCAATGGAGTGAGGACAGCTTCGGTAATGGGGCGTTTTGGAAGTCCGCCCCGCGAGAGGTTGATCTGGACGATAGAGCCGGTCAAGAAACGGGATGGCGGCGGGCCACTCGGGAGGAGCCGGCCAGCCGCCAAATCCTAAATGCCGCCTTTTAGATGTCGTAATACAGCGCAAACTCGTACGGATGGGGCCGCAGCCGGATGGCATCGGCTTCGTTCTTGCGCTTGTAGTCGATAAAGGTTTCGATCAGCTCTTCGGTGAAGACGTCGCCCTTCGTGAGGAAGGCGTGATCGTCTTCCAGACAACTGAGCGCTTCTTCGAGCGAAGCCGGCATGGACGGAACGCTCTTCATCTCCTCCGGTGAGAGGTCGTAGATGTCCTTGTCGAGCGGCTCGCCCGGCTGGAGCTTGTTCAAAACTCCGTCGAGGCCGGCCATCAGCATGGCGGCAAAGGCCAGATATGGGTTGGCCGCCGGATCGGGCGGGCGGAACTCCACGCGCTTGGCCTTCGGGCTGGCCGAATACATGGGAATGCGGCACGCCGCCGAGCGGTTGCGCCGCGAATACGCCAGGTTCACCGGCGCTTCGTAGCCCGGCACCAGCCGTTTGTAGCTGTTGGTGGTGGGGGCTATGATGGCCGAGAGCGCCCGCGCGTGCTTCAACAGCCCGCCGATATACGACAGCGCCAACTGGCTCAGACCCGCGTACCCATCGCCTGCAAAGAGCGGGCTGCCGCCCTTCCAGATGCTCTGGTGGGTGTGCATGCCGCTGCCGTTATCCGCAAACAGGGGTTTCGGCATGAACGTTACCGTCTTGCCGTACTGGTTGGCCGTGTTACGAATGATGTACTTGTACAGCATCATGTTGTCGGCCGATTTCACCAGCGTGTTGAAGCGCTGATCGATTTCGCACTGGCCGCCCGTGGCAACTTCGTGGTGGTGGCACTCGATGTGCAGGCCGCACTTTTCCATGGTCTGCACCATCTCGCTGCGCAGATCCTGATAATGGTCGGTGGGCGGCACCGGGAAGTAGCCTTCTTTGTAGCGCGGCCGGTAGCCCAGGTTGTCCTTCTCGCGGCCCGAGTTCCAGCGGCCCTCTTCGGCGTCGATGAAATAGAAACCGGAGTGCTGGTTCTGATCGAAGCGCACATTGTCAAAAATGAAAAACTCGGCTTCCGCCCCGAAATACGCGGTGTCGCCCACGCCGCTGTTCTTCAGATACAGTTCGGCTTTCTTGGCAATCCATCGCGGGTCGCGTTCGTAATGCTGTTTGGTGATGGGGTCGATCACGTCGCCGTACATCACCAGCGTCGCGGTTTCGGCAAACGGATCCATGAATGCGGTGTTCGGATCGGGGATCAGTAGCATGTCACTTTCGTGAATCGCGGCCCAACCGCGGATGCTCGATCCATCCATGCCAAAACCTTCTTCGAAGGAGCCCAGACTCAGCTCGCTCATCGGATAAGAAACGTGATGCTGCAAGCTCGGAATATCGGTAAATCGCAGATCCAGCTGCCGGGCTTCGTTCTTTTGGGCAAAATCCAAGACTTCTTGCGGACTCATCCAACCTCCATATTGTGGATTTCGTACAGGGAGTAACTCGAATTTTACACAGTACCGCTTGGAGAGGAGCGAGTCAACCACCGAATCGTTGATTGCGCCGATAAAAAAAGCTTATCGGATCCTACCAATCTGCTACCGACCCGTCGCGGTGGAAATACGGCATGGTCACTTCGGGGGCAAAGGGGTGTTTCGCCGCTTCTTTTTCGTTGATCTCGATGCCTAAGCCCGGCGACGAGGGTGCGCGGGCCAGGCCGCCCTCCAGGCCGATGGGCTCGGTCACGATATCGTTGCGCCACGGCACATCGTTGCGGACCACTTCCTGAATCAGGTAATTCGGAGTAGCAAAACCAACGTGGAGCGACGCGGCAGTGCCCACCGGACCGGTGGGATTGTGGCATGCCACCGAAACCATGTAAGTCTCGGCCATGGCGGCGATGCGACGCGCTTCGCTGATGCCGCCGCAGTGGGAAACGTCGGGCTGCACGATGCCGCAAGCGCGTTTCTCGAACAGCTCGCGGAATTGCCAGCGCCCGGCCAGGCGCTCGCCGGTGGCGATGGGGAACGGCAGAGCGCGGGCCACGTCGGCCAGACCGTCCACGTGCTCGTGCCAGCACGGCTCTTCGTACCAATACAGGTTGTAGCCGGTGAGCAGGCGGCCAAACTGGATGGCAACCGCGGGTGTGCAGCGGGCGTGAAGATCCAGCATGATGTCGATGCCGTCGCCACCGGCCTTACGCATGGCCTCCACCGAGCGTGCTGCGTGCTTCAGAGTCGCGGGGCTCTCAATCAGCTCGGAAACCGGAATGGGCATGGCCTTAACGGCGGTAAAGCCGGCGGCGATGCTCTGCTCCATGCGGGCGCCGAACTCTTCGGGTTCGAGCGTCTTGTACATGCCCTCCAGGCTCCCGCCGCCGAGATGGTCGTAGAAACGGAGCGTGTCGCGCACCGGGCCGCCCAGCAACTCGCAGACGGGCTTGCCCAGTTCTTTGCCTTTGATATCCCAGAGCGCCTGGTCGATGCCGCTGATAGCCGTCATGTCGGTGATGCCGCCGCGCCAAAAATACTGGCGGTGCATGGTCTGCCACAGGTGCTCGATGCGCCGGGGGTCCTGCCCCATGATCAGGACGGAGAGGTCTTCGATAGCGCCCACCACGCCTTTGGTCTTCCACTC
>Ga0335079_10008436_pt1 | contig 11740 bp, 4 predicted proteins | sample Lox_Sample_33_FD_206719 | JGI IMG/M metagenome (GOLD analysis project Ga0335079, IMG submission 206719) | Soil microbial communities from Loxahatchee National Wildlife Refuge, Florida, United States - Lox_Sample_3.3 | ecosystem: Environmental > Terrestrial > Soil > Wetlands | place: USA: Florida... | reverse complement strand
GGACGAGCAAGTGGACACGAACATTCACAAGCTCGGATTCTCCTACACTCCCCGTTATATCTGGACTCTTGAGAGAACAGATCGGATCGATACGGTCAACAGTCTGATATGTCAAAAAATTATCCTGCATGGTGATGCAGATTATTCGACGAAGACAACGGAAATTTGGCTCACGAAAAACGTGCCGGTTGATATCCGACAAATCTACCGGTCCTTTGTTGACTACACGGCAGACGATGATTGGCGGAGCATCTACCGTGAATTTCCGGATCTGAAGGATTTCCTGGTTGTAAGATCAATTGAAACAGAAGAACCCGCGATTGCTTCGACAACAGTGGTGGAAAAAACGATCACCGCGGCTGAGCGTGTCGAAACGCCGGCCGCCATGTATGACCTCCCTTCGGGTTGCAAGAGAGTCAGTTCACGTGATGATCTTTACAAATGAGGGAGGATGCCATGAACACACGACTCATCGGATCAGTTTTGGTAATAATGACAAGTATTTTTCTGCCTGCCGCCGGGAACGCGGTTGCGCAGGATACACTTTCCACCGCATTGAACATCGATCTTCAGCGGATCGACGAGACATGGAATCTGCTTGATCAGTATGCGAATGAGATCTGGCCGGGCTGGACCGGATACGCGGATGTCCCGTTTCTCATCGACTACCCTGATGGAGAGAGGATGCTTATCGGGCACCCAAACCCCCCGGAAGGATTTAAATGCCTGAATAATTACCAGGTGCACGGGAAGAAAGTCTATCTTGACTCCCGCAACGAAATAGCCCTTGCTCTCCGTCTCCCCCTCCTGGGTGGAGGAGGTCCGATCCCGTTTGGCATCTTCAACGGAGTCCCGGTTCGCACCATTCACATCCAGCTTACATCGTTGGAGGCCGATTCGGCCATGCCCGGTGACTCGACGTCGATCGACACTGGAGCCCGTCGTATTCAAACCGCCAGTGAAAATCAACTCCTCATTTATGCTCATGAACTCTATCACTGCTACCAGTATAAAGTGTATGAGAATAGGTATGGAAATTTACAGTACAATACTGATGAGAATTACGCGACTTATGCCGAGATCGAAGGGTTAGCACTGGAACGGGCATATACGGAAACCGATCCCCGGCGAATGAAGGAGTATCTCAGGGATTTCATCGTCGCGCGGGATCTTAAGCGGCGGAGCATGGATACGACGGAACAGCTCCAGGAATCCGAGGAGGAATTGATGGAAGGGATGGCGACGTATGTGGAAATGAAGATCCTCGATCTCGTTAAGGTGCACCACACGCCCGTCGCCCGGAGTTCCGGGGATCCGTATTTCTTTGGCTTCGCTGATGTGGATTCGTTATTGCAGGCGAAACTTCGGAAACACGAGTATTCACGTGCTTATACGATGGACAGCAGAGGCAAATCGTACACGTTCGGTGCGCTCCAGGGATTGCTGCTAGATCGCATCACGCCCGGATGGAAAACGGATTTTTATCGAAATGGAATAATGCCCGATCGGTTGGTTGCCAATGCGCTTCACATATCCGCCGCGGATAAGTCGATAATTGCAGAAGGGCTCAAGACACGATACGCATACGACAGCATTCATAACAAACATGCCGGGTTAATTAGAGAACGAGACAGTGCCTTGGAGTCAATCCGGGGGAGGAAAGGGCTGTCGTTCATCATCGATTTGAAGAGGACGAATGATTTCGTCACGACTCACGCAGACGGAAAATTCTATTCGTTTGGAATCATGTATATCTATCCGGCCGGAATCAAGAAGATGAAGATCGAAGATGTGGAGCTCACCGGATTAAACACTCCAATGGTCGTTGACCAGTTGTACTATATGAAATGGGTGGACACTGATCCCAAACCGGGGGAAGACAATTACGAACTGAAATACAGCCGGAAGGAGGGTGAGAATGTCTATTATGATGCAACCCTGACTGCAGGCGGGTTCATCTTGAAAGCGCCGAAATTGGAAATTGCCCGCTCCCACGACCGGGTCAAAATTACGATCTTGTCGAAGGTGCACATTTAATTTTCGCCGAAGATATTGGCCGTTCGACAACAGTGCACTAACCTAACCTCCGGTTGGCACATATGTCGGCGGCAGGTCACAATCTCCTCCCATTCTAAACTAGGGCACGAATTAGGAGCAAGAAACCGATGAAGATCCTTGCCATTGTCGCTCTCTTTGCATTCAGTTCCCAAACAGTAACCCCGCAGACCGATTGTGACTGCGCCCGGCAGTTCAGTTTCCTCAGATCGTATATGGAGAGGAACTATCCCGGATTCAATGACAAGGTGAATGGGAAAACGGTTAAGAAATACAGAGAGTTGAGCGACAGTCTTCAGCGCCTTGCCGGCGTTGAAAAAAGGGAGATCTTCTGCGCGGGGATCCTTAAATCCTGGACGAAATTTTTCAGAGACGGACACATACAGATCGGGTTTAATTCCCTGAATATTTCCGAAAGTGACACTGCCGCTATCGACAGCATCAACAATGCAACGGAACATTTCAAAATTTCTGACTCTCGTCTGAAGGAGCTTTCACGGCAAACCGATCCAACTTCCAGGGTGGAAGGTGTCTACGTCTACAAGGATTCCACGTACAAAGTTGTAGTCCTGGGAAAATTCAGGCCCGGATCCGACTATGCAGGAGTTATCCTCGAATCACGTACGAAATTCTGGGAGCCGGGAGAGGTCAAATTCGAATTGTCTGTGAAATCAGGAACGAAGGATACGTTCTCGGGGCTTTTCTATTATAGGGATCACCACGCAGAGGTGACTGATTTTGTATTTCAGAAGGGGACTTTCAACGACGGCGAATGGGTCAAGGAAGGTGTTGTACAAGCAAGGAAATCGAAGGATGCTGAAACCGCGGCAATTTCTGAACTTCCGTTTTCTGCCCGTAAGATCGATGATAGTACGCTGTATATCAGGATAGCATGGTTCGACGGACAGTTTGCACGCCTGGTGGATTCTGTAGTAACTGCAAGTGATTCATTGTTGAGACGATTGCCCAACCTCGTTCTGGATCTCAGGGGAAACGGCGGCGGATCGGACTGGTCATACCATTCTCTTCTTCCGCTCATCTACACGGGCCAATTCATGACATCTGGTGTTGAAGTGCTTTCTACGGAAGATAATAGGAGAGCGTGGGAATCTCTTCTTGCAGATAATACAATGCCGGAAGACGTCAAGAACGAGGTCAGGCAGAAAATTGATTCCATGAAAATCCATCCGGACCAGTTCACGACCATTGTGCCGGATTTTCCTACCCGTTTTGACAGTGTCCTGCCGTTTCCAAAGAGGATTGCAGTTCTGATGAACAAGGGATGCGGGAGTACCACCGAGCAATTTCTTCTTGCGGCAAAGGAGAGTAGAAAAGTGACGCTCATGGGGGAGAACAGTGCCGGAGTGCTCGACTATTCAAACCAGAGGGGAATGAAATTCCCCTGCGGACATTTCATGCTGTATTATCCAACGACGCGGTCGAGGCGTCTGCCGAATAATCCGATCGACAATATTGGGATCGAGCCGGACATCACGCTCCCGGCCGGAGGAGATTGGGTGATGCTCGCCACGAAGCATCTGGAGGGGAAGTAAAGAACGGTGCCTGGTCGAGCCGAAATCCCCTATACTCCTTGCGCAAGTTGTAATACTTCTGAGCGCTGACACCAATCTGGCGACAGGCCTCCGGGATGCTCTGTCACTTTGCCTGCAGTATTTCCACCCCTCGACGTTTGGTGATGATCTGTTCTGGTGTGTGCTGCCTTTTGCCCGTCTTGCTTTTCCCCTTCCAGTGAGCCGTTTTTCCTGAAATATAAAATGGCCCCCTTTTGGCGGGGGTAAGGGCAATATGCGTTCTACTCAATGATTTTGTCCGTTGTAGAAAGGACTCGAATACCATCACCTGCCGTTGTGTCCTGTTGATCTTATTCTGATTATTGCGTAACTTTCTCGTGGGAGGAGGCGATCAAAACACCCCCTTCATTTCCCATCCGTCCTTACCGGCTGCAACAGCTGAATACATTTCGCGCTGAATAAAGGCAAGCTTGCACTTGCGTGAGTGTCTCGTGAATTCTGAAGAAAGGGGTTCATGATGAAAGCTCTCTGCAGCGTGTCTGCAATCCTGATTATGGCTGCACTCTCATCAGTTTCGAGAATGGAGGATTTCTTATGACGAATTCTTCACGCTCACTCTATGTGGTTTTCTTTCTCGTCACAATATTGGCCTCATCGGTTGCCCAGTGGAAACTAACAAATGGACCATATGGTGGTTACATTACCAGCTTAGCTATCGGGCGATCAAATATAATTGCAGGATCGAATTTCGGAATCTTCTATTCCACAAATAATGGGATAACCTGGGCCGAGTCTTACGAGGGGTCAGAACTGCAATATTATGCCAGTAAAGTCGTCTCTGCGGGGCCCCATGTCTTTGCAGCAACTGAAGGAGGCCTGTTACGTTCGGATGATGATGGAGTCCATTGGTACTTTGTAACCGCGCCAATAGGACAGCATTGTATATTGTCTTTGGCGGCGAGCGGAGATACCGTCTTTTTCAACGAGGCTCAAAGAGCGGGGCTATTTCGATCCACCGATGGTGGATCATCCTGGACCGCTGTTAACCAGAATTTTCCGGAACCATCCATTGGCGCTTCAGCACTTGCGATGGCAGATGGTTATGTCTATGCAGGTGTGAGTAAGGGCTTGCTCATATCCTCTGATTGTGGTCAGACGTGGATAGAATCTGACATTCCACTTGAGCCTTGGAATTATTGGGTGCATTCAGTTGCCTTCAGCGGAAACAAGATCTATGCTGGAACGTATGCTGCGCTATTTCTTTCCTCAGATCTTGGCACCAGCTGGCAGAAAATATCCGACTCAAATATCGCTTGGATAAATGAGGGCGATTACCCTCTCGTAGTGTCGGGAGAGGATGTGTTCGTTGGGACTTCCGGAGGAGTGTTACATAGTTCAGATGAAGGGGGTCACTGGACCCTGCGAGGGTCTGGACTTGGAAATTCATTCATTGGTTCGCTTGTGCACGATGGCTCCACGCTGTTCGCTGGAACCGGGACGGGAATATATAGCTCCACTGATGGAGGAGTTATTTGGGGCGAGCGGGATTCGGGGGTTATCGATCTGGGGGTGCAAATTCTCGCAACAACCAATCGCGGCGTTCTTGCAGGGGGCGGATCTCGGGGTGTTTATGAGTACAACGAGATGACTAATAATTGGAGCGTTTTCGGCCAGAGTGCTGGCGGTTGGGAAATTGGATCTTATCCATTGTGCGTGCAAGAAACAACGATTTTCGTAATGAGCAGAAAAATTTTCTATTCCGTGGATAACGGCTTGAATTGGGACTCATCGGAAATCAATGGCATAAATGCAAGCATCGACGCGATTACCGGCAATGGAACCGCATTATTCGCGGGAGTTGGTAATGAAGGCGTATTGGTATCGTCAGACAATGGCGCCAACTGGAATCAAACGGCGCTTCAAAATGAGAACATTCTGTGTTTTGGAGTTGTGGGATCTAATGTCTACGCGGGAACAAACGGAGATGGCATTTATCTGACGACGGATAATGGAGCAAATTGGAATTTCGATGGCTCGCCGGAGGGAGGGGGCGGCATACTGTCTCTCGCAACAGATGGAATAAATCTGTACGCGGCGAATGGTGCGTATCTCTATACTGACAGTGGTGGGACTTGGGTGCCTTTGAGTCCAACTCTTTGGGGGACGCGCGTTGTCGTGTCCCTGGGGAAATATCTATTCGCAGGAACTTGGAACAACGGGGTTTTTGTATCAAGCGATAGGGGATCAAACTGGCGTTCTGTGAACACCGGGTTGCCTGCATCCTCGATGATATCTGCTCTGGCTGGCGGCGGTCCAGACCTTTTTGCCATTACAAATCATGGTATTTGGCGACGACCGCTGTCGGAGTTTGCTGTCTATACCATTGTCGCCACCGCAGATAGCAACGGAACCATATCGCCGGCCGGAGCAATACTCGTAGACTCGTCAAAGGGTCAACAGTTCACGATTTCGCCAAGCCCCGGCTACGGTGTCGATAGTCTTATCGTGGACGGGCTGAAGATTGATTCGACTTTCAGCTACACCTTTTCTAGTGTCACTGCCAACCACACGATCCGAGTCACGTTCAAACGCATTCCCGTTTCTCCCTGGACATTCACCAACACCGGGATGAATCACACGATTATCATCGATACAAGTGTTCATCCCACATTAAATGCTGCACCCCTCGATTCCGGCGATTTCATCGGAGTCTTCTACGATTCTAGCGGCACGCCCGCGTGTGCCGGCTATTCGATGTGGGTGGGAAACAGAGCTATTACCGTTGCTGCCTTCGGAAATGAACTCCCCCCTCCCGACAAGAACGGCTTCGAGCCGGGCGAGATTTTCCAATGGAAGATCTTCCGCTGGAAGGAGAGTAAGGAGTATGCAGCCCTTGCGTCGTACTATCCTCCCGACTCGGCCAATCATCTGATTACAAATACCGATACATATGCAACGAACGGGATCAGTAGCCTGAGTTCTCTCCTTGGTGGAGCTCAGTCACAGTCACTTTCACTGAGAAAGGGATGGAGTATCATATCAGGATATGTGAATCCTCAGTCGTCAATCCTGGATAGTCTCTTCGGTCCGATCAACCCGGATCTCATCATTGTGAAGAACGGAAGCGGGAAGGCCTACATCCCCTCCGTTCCGGTGAATACGATCGGATTGTGGAATGACCTGGAGGGCTATCAGCTCAAGATGGACACCGCACGTACTCTCGCCATCACCGGAGCGAGCATTGTTCCGGAAGTCACGCCTATCGCACTCCGGTCCGGCTGGAGCATTATTCCGTATTTGCGTCAAACCGAGATGAGTGTTGATTCTGCCCTGAGCAGTATCGGCAGGACGATCATCATTGTGAAGGATCAGGATGGACACGCGTACATCCCGGCAATTCCTGTCGACGGGATCGGAACTATGGAGCCCGGTCAGGGATACCAGGTGAAGTTAACGGGTATCGATACGCTTCTCTACGCGATAAATGAATTTTTGTTCCCGAAGAGTTTCGTCGAACTCCCGGCCCGGACGCGTACATCAGTCACCCCGCATTATGAGAGGAAGTTGAGAACGGATAATAATGCGACGATCGTTTTCCCGAAGAAGGCGATCAGCGGAATACTGATGAAGGGTGACGAGGTCGGAGTATTTGATGAGAACGGAATGCTTGTGGGATCGGGTGTGTACGAAGGAGAGAACTTTGCAGTAGCAGTCTGGGGAGACGATCCGACAACTCAGGTAAGGGACGGATTGAACGTCGGAGATGAATACGTTATCCGGTTCTGGTACGGCAAGAGTTCAACCGAACATCGTGCGAAAAACATCCAGTGGACCGAAGGTGCGGGAACATATGAGGTGAACGGAATCAGTGTCGTGGGAAAGGTGGAAGTGGACATGGCGGATATGGCCATCCCGGACCGTGTGGAATTGTATCAGAATTATCCGAATCCATTCAACCCGGCGACAACAATACGTTTCAGCATCCCCAAAGGGATGGATGTACGGATCCGGATTTACAATGTGCTGGGAGAAGCGGTTGCGGAGGTCGTGAACGGGTATTTTGATACAGGATATCATGAGATCCCATTTACTTCATCGGCATATCCGTCGGGAGTCTATTACTGCAGGATCGAAGCGGGTGGATCGAGCGATGTGAAAAAGATGCTGCTGATGAAATAACGGCATCAACATTTTCCGGAAGAGTATCTGATAACAGAATCTGTTACTAAGAGGCCAACCATGAGGCAGAAACTCTTACTTGCACTTCTTACCATGCTCTTTATCGACCTGGCGCAGGCGCTTCCGCCGTGGACGTATACGATCACGGGGACCAATCATACCATCATCATCGACACGAGCGCGCACCCCACTTTCAATGGCCTACCTCTTTCTGCGGGCGACTATATCGGGGTATTCTACAATTCGGACGGAACATTGGCATGCGGAGGTTACGAGATGTGGACCGGAACCGGAGCAATTGCGGTAGCTGCATTCGGGACCGATCACACGTGGGGAACGAGAAACGGATTTGCGGTCGGGGAAACCTTTACGTGGATGATCTGGCGGCAAAGTGACGGCAGGGTCGCTTCTGCCGAGGCGACGTATCTTCCCGTCGGAGGAATAATCACTAATACGGATGAGTATGCAATGAACGGGATTAGCTCGCTGAGCTCGTTAACGGGCCTGGGTCAATACCTGATAAATTCATCTGCAGGTCTGAACGGGACGATCAGTCCGGTCGACATCGATACGGTTTTGTTTGGCGGAAGCCAGAGTTTCACCGTGACTCCCGCAATGGGATATCATCTTGATAGCCTGATCGTGGATGGGCTGCCGGTCGATTCAACATCAGGATATACGTTTACTGCTGTGAATGCAGATCACACCATCCGCGCAGTCTTCAAAATCAACAGTTACACGATCACCGCGACCGCAGAAGCAAACGGGACGATCACCCCATCCGGCGAAGTGAATGTGAATTATGGTGCGAACCGGCAGTTCATTATCACTCCAAATACCGGGTACCATATCGACAGCGTTCTTGTCGATGGATTGAGTGTCGGTCCGACGTCGAGTTTTACGTTCAGGAGCGTGGATACAAACCATACGATCCGCGCGGTCTTCAAAATCAACAGCTACACCATCACTGCGTCTGCAAGCGCGGGTGGGACGATTACCCCATCCGGCAACGTGATTGTGGATTATGGCGCGAGCCAGCAGTTCGTCGCGACACCAGGCACCGGGTACCATATCGATAGCATTCTTGTCGACGGAGTAAGAGTTGATTCAATGACGAGTTATACGTTCACCGGTGTAACTTCAAGTCACGCAATACGGGCGATGTTTACAATCAATAGTTACCTGATCACAGCAACAGCTGGTCCAAACGGGACGATCACACCATCCGGCACAGTAAATGTGAATTATGGTGCGAAACAGCATTTCAGCATTACCCCGAGCACCGGATACCATGTCGATACTCTTCTTGTCGACGGCCTGAAAGTCGATTCTACGACGAGCTACACCTTCACCGCTGTCGATACTGGTCATACGATACTGGCGGTTTTCAAAATCAATAGTTACACGATCACCTCGACCGCGGGTGCAAACGGCATGATCACTCCCTCCGGCACGGTGAATCTGAATTATGGCGCGAGCCAGCAGTACATCGTCGCACCGGGCACCGGATACCATGTCGATACTCTTCTCGTCGATGGATTGAAAGTTGATTCGACGACGAGTTATACGTTTACCGCTCTGAATGCAAATCATACGATCCGCGCCGTCTTCAAAATCAATAGTTACCCAATCACAGCCACCGCCGTGGCAAATGGGACCATAACACCCTCCGGCACGGTAAATGTGAACTATGGCGCGAACCAGCAGTTTGTTGTCACGCCGGCCGTGGGGTACAATATCGATAGTGTGATCGTTGACGGCTCAAAGGTTGATTCGATGGTGAGCTATACATTCAGAAACGTGACGGCCCCCCATACGATTCGTGTGACGTTCCTGATCAAGATGTACACCATAACTTCCTTTGAACAACTGCACGGCACGATTTCCCCTCTGGGAGTGATTATCATAAACTACGGAGGAAGTCAGGCATACACGGTGACACCGGACAGCGGATGCCGCATCGATAGTGTGCTGGTTGACGGAAAGAACCTCGGACCTCTGCAGGCCTATACCTTCACAAATGTGACAGGGAATCATTCCATCGTCGGGTACTTTACGGAAAGTTTCTCGATCACGGCGACCGCCGGTGCACACGGGACGATAACACCATCCGGTACGGTAAAAGTGGATTACGGTTCGAATCAGCGATTCATCATAGCGCCGAATACCGGGTACTACATCGACAGCGTCCTTGTGGATGGATTGAAAGTGGATTCGACAGTTGGCTACACATTCAAAAATGTGACGGCTCCACATACCATTCGGGCGGCATTCAAAATCAGATCATTCACGATCACTTCCTTTGAACAGCCGCACGGAACGATTTCGCCATTTGGAGTTGTCGTTCTCAACTATGGCGGAAGTCAGGCGTACACGGTGACACCGGACAGCGGATGTCGCATCGATAGTGTACTGGTTGACGGAAGGAATCTCGGGCCCCTGCAGGTATATACCTTCATAAATGTGACAGGGTATCATTCCATTGCCGCATACTTTACTCAAAGCTTCTCAATCACGGCGACCGCTGGTGCAAACGGAACGATAACACCGCTGGGAACGGTGAAGGTGGATTACAGTACAAACAAGCAGTTCGTCATTGCGCCGAATACCGGGTACTACATCGACAGCGTCCTTGTGGATGGATTGAAAGTCGATTCGACGGTAAGCTACACATTCCGGAATGTGTCGGCAGCACATACGATTCGTGTCGTGTTCCATATCAAATTATTCACTATCACTTCCTTTGAACAACTGCACGGTACAATTTCACCACTGGGGGTGGTCGTCATAAGTTACGGCGGCAGCCAGGCGTACATCGTGACACCCGATGGCGCGAGTCATATCGACAGTGTGCTGGTTGATGGAAAGAACCTCGGGCCGCTGCTGACATATACGTTTACGCACGTCGTAGGGTATCATTCCATTGCTGCATACTTTTCGACCGGGCCCGGTGTTTTCGCTGTTTGGGCGAATATCGGCTGGAACATCGTCTCGGTGCCACTACATCCGCTGAACAGTCACAAAGCAGCACTCTATCCTTCGGCAAAGTCCGTCGCGTTCGGATACCAGGGCACCTATGTCATTCGGGATACTCTGGCGTGCGGCGCGGGATACTGGCTGAAGTTCGATCATGACCAGGCACTTTCATTAGACGGATATATCCTTCCTGCGGAAACCCTGTCAGTGGTTCAGGGCTGGAATCTGATCGGCTCGCTAAGTTATGCCATTGCTACGGGGAGCATTGTGAGCGATCCACCGGGGATGATTACCTCGAGATTTTTCCGGTACGAGGGGAGATACATCATTGCCGACACGATTCAGGCCGGACAAGGGTACTGGGTGAAGGTGAACCAGAGCGGATTGCTGTTCCTGTCGAATACGGGATCTGTGGCTGTTGCTTCAGCAGGACCGGAACGGATCATCATGTCGCTGGCCGATGATATGCCCCCGGCACCACCCGAGGGGGATATCGGCGCTCCGGATTTGCCGAAGGACTTTTTTCTTGCCGAGTCATATCCAAACCCATTTAATCCCACTGCGACGATCGATTACGATCTGCCTTCAGAGAGTCGAGTTTTGTTAAACGTCTACAATCTCCTAGGTCAATTCGTCGTCACCCTTACGAACGGCATCGAAGAAGCTGGCTATAAATCCATCCAGTGGAACGCATCAAATTTCGGAAGCGGAATCTACTTCTACAGCATAGAAGCAACAAGTGTCACCGATCCTTCAAAAACATTCACTCAAGTTCGCAAGATGGTATTACTCAAGTAACTAACTACTCGACATGTGAGGGGACGCTACCCCAACTTGAAAGAGTTGGGGTTTTTCTTTACTGGAAATGACGTTTAGTGAGGGGGTGACCTGCCCCTGGTCTGTGGTCTGCTCCCCGTGGTGGGTCCAAATTGAATGAGAAGATTTCCGTGATTGGTCTGCTCCCCGTGGTGGGTCCAAATTGAATGAGAAGATTTCCG
>Ga0335079_10008434_pt1 | contig 11744 bp, 7 predicted proteins | sample Lox_Sample_33_FD_206719 | JGI IMG/M metagenome (GOLD analysis project Ga0335079, IMG submission 206719) | Soil microbial communities from Loxahatchee National Wildlife Refuge, Florida, United States - Lox_Sample_3.3 | ecosystem: Environmental > Terrestrial > Soil > Wetlands | place: USA: Florida... | reverse complement strand
GTCACGCGCAACAAGCGGCCACGGAATATCTCGCGCTGGCGAGCATTCTTCAACGGTCCGGCCAGCCGGATAAGGCGCAGGAATTGATAACGAAATCTTTGCAGCTCGTGCCGCAAAGTTCTGAAGCTAGGCAGGCGCAGACCCTTTTGAAATCGGGACAGCTCCTGCCCAAACCGATCCGGCCCAAGGGCGCGACCGGGCCGATCACGATGGCGAAGGTCAAGCAGTTGGAGACCACTCAGCCGGCGCAACGATCCGGCTTGGGTCTGGACCCGGTGGCGGAAGCGCGTCAAAAGGCTTTAACCAAGCTGGCGGAGGTGCTCTTCGATTACTCCGATGAAAGCCCATCCGCACAGGAACGACGCGGCCTTTCCGCCATTATGAAGGGAACGGGACAACTTTCGCTTCAACAAGCGGAACAAAACAAAGTCGTCATGCATCTGGGACAGGCCATTGATGCTCAGACGAAAAAACAGGAGAACCTCGCCGCCGAGGAACTGGAGCACGCGCTGGAAGCGGGCTTCACGCATCCCGCCTTGTATTTCAACCTTGGCTATTTGCGTGCAAAGAGCGAACGTTTGGAAACAGCGGTTCGTCATTTGACACATTCGGTCAAACATAATGATTATGCGCTTGGCTCGCGGCTTTTGCTCGGAGAGATTCATTTCAAAAAGGGACAGCTCAAACCCGCCGCATTGGAATATCTCGAAGCTTTGAAGCTGGCCGATGTGATGACGGTCGCTGCGGAAGCGGCCGAGGCCATTAATCAATTGTATGAGCCGTTGGTTGAATCGCAACAGAATCAAAACGATGAAACGGTCAACCGTCGCCTCTGCGAAAATGTTAGCAAGATGCTAATGCGCGCAGATTGGCGCGATCAGATTCGCAGGACGCGTGAACAGATGCTGAAAACCCAGGAGGGTGATGCACCGATGCCGTTGGCGGAAGTTGTATTGCAGGCGCAATCCAGCAGCGTGATCGAATCGATGAACCGCATTCATCAGTTGGCGCGTATGGGAACGCTGCGCTCCGCAATGGACGAAGCCTTTGATGCGGTTCATCACGCGCCCACGTATTTACCGCTTCACGCCTTGATGGGCGATTTGTTGATCCAAGACGGCCGCACAGAGGATGCGATTGCCAAGTATTCGGTGGTTGCCCATGCCTACAGCGTGCGCGGTGAAGTGGCGCAAGCCACCAAGTTGTTACGCCGCGTCATTCAAATTGCACCGATGGATTTATCGGCACGCACACGGCTCATCGATCAGTTGGTGGCACGCGGTCAGGTTGACGAAGCGATCAACGAATATCTTGAACTGGCGGAAATCTATTCCCGCCTGGCGGAATTGGACATGGCGCGTAAAACCTATACAACGGCTTTGCGCCTCGTTCAGCAAGCCAATGCAGATCGCCAGTGGAACGTTCACATCCTTCAGCGTATGGCGGATATTGATATGCAAAGGCTCGATTGGAAACAGGCAGTGCGCGTCTTTGAACAAATCCGCACCCTGCGCCCGGATGACGAGGGATCGCGCAGACAATTGATAGAACTTTACATGAGCATGGATCAACAATCACAGGCCACTGCGGAACTGGAAAGTTTCATCACCTATTTGAATTCTAGCGCGAAAGGAAATGATGCCCTGTCATTCCTCGAAGACTTGATCCGGGAACACGAAGAGCAACTTCTCTTCCGCCGGATGCTGGCTGAACAACTTCACCAGCTTGGACGCACCGAAGATGCGGTTGCTCAACTGGATGCGCTCGGCGAGTCCTTGCTGACCGCCGGAAAAAAGAAAGAGGCAATGGAGGTGGTCAACCAAATTCTGGTAATGAATCCGCCGAATGCCGAAGATTACCGCCGGCTTCTAGCCCAGATTGGAGTATAAACGAGGCTCCTCGCTTTTGCGGGGAGTCGCGGTTTCGCGATTCCTTGGGATTGTTTATGGTTTGTTCAATGGGTAACAACCGCGCAGATCCAACAAGCGCGTGAATCGTCCGCTGGCCCGATCAATGGCTTGGCTATATACGGTGATGCAGTGAGATTGTAATTCGTGTTTCGAATTGTCATTCAAAGTCTTCCACCAACGCGCGTCCACAAAGACAAAGTCGAAATGATAGGATAGCAAGGTATCCAAAGTAGGTTCCTTCATTAGTGTCGTCCATACGCTTTGCTCCGCACCTGCCGGATAATCGAGGATTCCGCCTGTGGGCTGGCCAGTCAAAATGCTGGCTTTTCCAATGGGGCCTAGAATTTTACTTTCATGAGGCAGGTGTCCCCAGATTTTCTGAGCAAATTGAGCGTCCGTGTCAAAGTAATGACCGGTTGTAAATACGGTGTTTGGGGCGGCTGTTAATTGCACGCTGCCAAGCACGATACCGCCGACACATGAAAGTGCAAGCGCGAGAATGCCTAAAGCATATGCAGGCGGTTTCCGGACTTCCTGATGCGTCATTTCTCCCAGTTTTAGGGTTAATAAGAGAAAGGTAAATTGCAATCCGACAGCGGTAATGTGGGTAATATCCTGTTCTGTGCCCCAGGATATGAAAAGCGGGAGGAGTAGGCCAACCCAGGCAGAAAACAAAAGTATTCTCAAAGCCCATGACTCTTGCGCATCTTTTTTAAGAAGCTGAATCGTCAGCCAAGGCAAAAAAAAGATCACCGGTCCGAGTTCAAATAATGCGACTAATGTTTGTAAAGGTGATGCCAGTGATAAGGTACCCAGGCCCACGGTGACAACCGCTGGAGGCCATCGAAGCGAAAATCCGAGAAAACCGGTAAGCGGAGCGTGCGCCAAGGATGACCGAACGGATGGGATCAGCGCCGTTTGTAATATCGCCGTAACCGTTCCGCCCTGTAAAGCAACCACGGGGATAGAAAAGATGAATCCGAGTGATGCCAACCTGAATTGCTCATCCCATTGTTGGAATGGTATCCTCCTAGCGATTTGCCAGAGAACAAATACAGCTCCGCCTAGTGCCATCAGCCCGTAATACGATTCGTTTGCCAGTGCGGCAAACGAAAAGAAGACAGCATATACCCAAAGGGATGTACACCTTGCTGCGCGTCCCAGCAAAAGCAAAGTGAGTGCAAGAAGCATGAGTTCGATAGTTGGCTCACCGCTATGTGCAAGCATATATGGTTGGCTGATGCCATTTTGAAAAGCAAATGGATATGGAAAAGGAGGACCACCATCCAACGGTTTAAAGGATGACAGGCCCTGCGTGAACGTCGTGACTCCTTGAGGAAAGTTTGCGACTGGGATCACATCCTTAAGCTTATTGAATATACCGCTTGGCAATAAAAGAAGTAGATAACGCGTTCCTGTGGCAAAGGACATGACCGCCGCCAATAGGATACCGCCCATATTGGATTTCAAGAATCTCTTCCCGACCAGCGCAGTAAGTAGAATGGAGCAACTCCATACAATTGATTTTGATAAATCCCATGCGCTCCAAGGCATAAAGTGTGCCAGCTCCATCATTGCCGCGCCGAACAAATGAAAGCCGTAATGGTATCGAAGAAGTTGAGAATAGCCAAAATGGCTCAAAGGCGGGAGCCAGCCGGTGGCCATGGTGGATATCAGCGCCAGATTTTTATACTCATCGTATAACGCAGTTCCTTTGCTAACGCGCAGGAACATCCATCCGAGAGCCAGTCCGGAAACCAGCCAAACGCCAATCTTCCAATCTTTGACATGGAGAAACGGCTTTGGAGATCTGAAGCTGGCGCATAGTCCCAATAAAGCTACGAGAATAGAACATCCAAAAAAAACGATGAACGACGGAAGCCAATGTCCAAGCAGGTTAACCAGCCATAGATAACTCGTCAAGCCCAATCCAAATCCCACCAGCACTCGTTCTTCATTTTCGAGGCAGAAAAGGTGTGTAGCAAGAAGCCAGCCTCCAAAAGTGAGCAAAGCCATGCTTAAAAGCCAGAGAAAGATATCAAGAAAGGAAAAAGACAAGAACCAATACATAATTTGCAAATAGAGGATATATTATGATTCAAAATAAGTGGTTAGTCAAATGTTTCCTATAAGTGATTTTTGCTTCACAAAGGGTTCATTTTATCCCCTATACTTTAAGAATCGGTTATACTTTCGGCGCTTCTATGACTACGCACATCCGTAACTTCTGTATCATCGCGCATGTGGATCACGGCAAATCCACACTCGCGGATCGCTTATTGCATTTAACCGGAACTGTTTCCGACCGTGACACGACCGAGCAAATCCTCGACACGATGGACCTCGAGCGCGAAAAAGGCGTGACCATCAAAGCCTCCGCGGTGCGCATGAATTACACAGCAAAAGACGGGAACGCTTATGAACTTAATTTGATCGACACGCCTGGTCACGTGGATTTCGGTTATGAAGTCAGCCGGGCTCTCAAGGCGTGCGAAGGCGCGGTCCTGGTCGTGGATGCAACGCAAGGTATCGAAGCGCAGACGCTTGCTAATCTTTATCAAGCGCTGGATGCTGATCTTGTGGTCATTCCCGTCATCAACAAAATTGATCTGCCTTCGGCACACCCCGATGAAGTCGCGGAAGATATCGCCTCATTGCTCGGCGTCAGGGCGGACGGAGTAATTCGGATCTCCGCCAAAGAAGGCGTGAACGTGGATCAAGTGCTGGAAGCCATCGTAGCACGCGTGCCGCCGCCCAAGGATGAATCGAATAAACCGTTGCGGGCGCTGATTTTCGATTCGCACTACGATTCATATAAAGGCGTGATCGCTTACATCCGCGTGATCGAAGGCGCCATCAAGCCGACGGACACCTTGCATATGTTCGCCACGCAAACGGATATGAAGCCGGTTGAGATCGGTATCTTCGTGCCCGGCATGACACCTGTTCAAAGCCTGTCGGCGGGCGAAGTCGGTTACATCGCGACCGGACTCAAGACAGTTCACGACTGCCGCGTTGGCGATACCATCACGCTTGCATCGCATCCCGCCGCGGACCCGTTGCCGGGTTACCGCCATCCCAAGCCGATGGTCTTCGCTGGCATCTATCCCGTTGAAGCGGACGATTATCCCGAGTTGCGCGAGTCGCTCGACAAACTTCAGCTCAACGATGCTTCTTTAACATTTCAACCGGAAACATCACAGGCACTGGGCTTTGGATTTCGTGCCGGCTTTCTTGGTCTATTTCATATGGAGATTATCCAGGAACGCATCGAGCGCGAATATCTGCTCGATGTATTGTTTACCGCGCCATCGGTGGAATATCAAGTCTTAATGATCGACGAAGAAATCATCACGGTTGATTCGCCCGCCGAATTGCCGGAAGATGAATCAAAGATCGTCGAGATCCGCGAGCCGTGGATGACGATTGAGATCATCACGCCCACCGATTATTACGGTCCGATCATGGATCTGGTCACGAAGCGGCGCGGCATTTACAAGACTCAGGAATATCCCGCGCCGCATCGCGTCCAACTTAATTTTGAGATTCCACTTTCCGAGATTATCGTGGACTTCTTTGACGAATTGAAATCGCGTACTAAAGGATATGCTTCGCTTGATTATCAGTTCCTCGAATATCGTCCTGATGAATTGCAGAAGCTGGAAATCCTCGTCAATGGTGAGCCGGTCGATGCCTTGGCAGCCATTGTCCACAAGAAAGATGCGTTCTACAAAGGCCAGCGGATGATTACCAAGTTAAAGGAAATCATCCCGCGCCAGTTGTTCGACGTCGCCATCCAGGCCGCGGCCGGCGGACGCGTGATCAGCCGCGCAAATGTCAAAGCCACGCGCAAAGATGTGTTGGCGAAATGTTACGGCGGCGACATCTCGCGCAAAAAGAAATTGCTGGAAAAACAAAAGCGCGGCAAGAAGCGCCTCAAGATGGTTGGCAATGTGGAAATCCCGCAAGAGGCATTTATGGCTGTATTGAAATTGGAAGAGGAATAATTCTCTAAACACATTATGAAAGATATCAAACGCTGGCTACCTGGTGCGCTCGTCAGTATCCTGCTAATCATCGCCATACTTTATTTTGTCAACCTGCCCAAAATGTTCGTCGCCATTCGTTCGGCGGATTATCGCTTTATCGCTGTCGCAGCGATATTGGTGTTCGGTTGGTTATATGTGCGCGCCATCGTATGGCGGACGCTATTGCGTGAGCGCGCGCCGTATTGGGATGTATTCCATAGCTTGAATATCGGCTATTTGCTCAATGCCATTTTGCCGTTCCGTCTTGGCGAACTGGGACGCGCATACTCGCTCAGCCTTAAATCGGATATGACGTTCGTTGAAATTCTGCCGACCATTGTCATTGAGCGCTCGGTAGATTTAGCCATTACAGCTGCGCTCTTTCTCAGCGCGTTGCCGTTCGTGGTCGGCGTAAAAGGTGCGGATCGCATTGCAATCATTCTCGGCGGGATTGTTCTTGCTGGATTACTTTTCTTGTATATCCTTGCCCGCAACGATCAATGGGCGCTGGATACATTCCACAAGATCAGTGCGCGCTGGCCCTCTATTCAACACTTCGGAGGGAATATTCTCGAATCGTTCCTTACTGGTCTCGGAGTGCTAACCGATGGCTGGCTCTTCGCCCGCTTCATGTTTTGGATGCTGTTGAATTGGGGCATGTCCATTGTTACTTTTTATTTGATCGCCCGCGCCTTCTTTCCGCAGACACAATGGATATGGGCTTTCTTTGGACTCGGGGCGGGCGCATTTGGCAACGCAGTTCCTTCATTGCCCGGTGCGGTCGGGACTTATGAAGGGGCGCTCGGCGGAGCTATGACTTTGCTTTCAGGTGATCAATCTACTTCGCTCGCGGTGGCGTTGACCAGCCATCTGTTCAATTATCTAACCGCCCTTATTTTGGGTGGCTATGCTCTTATCCACGATGGACAATCGCTTTCCGGAATTTATCAGCAGTTGATGGCATTTCGGAAGAAGGAATAACATGTCAAAGAAATATCTTGTCACCGGCGGAGCTGGATTCATCGGCTCGAATTACGTAAGTCGCTTGCTAAAGCGCGGCGAGAACGTGACCATTTACGATAATCTCAGCCGCGCGGGTGCGCCCAAAAATCTCGATTGGCTGAAGAAGGATTTTGGCGCGAAATCGTTTAAGGTGATCCAAGCCGATGTGCGTGACGCAGCTTCGATCGCGGAAGCCGCGCGCGGGGCGGATGTGATCGTTCATCTCGCCGGACAAGTAGCGGTCACCACGTCGGTCACGAATCCACGCGATGACTTTGAAGCCAACGCCTTTGGAACATTCAACACACTCGAAGCCGCGCGCCTCTCGGAACGCAATCCGATTTTTATTTTTGCTTCGACTAATAAAGTGTATGGCGGCATGGACGATGTGCAGGTGATGGAGGATGCGACGCGCTGGCGGTATGCCGATTTAGTGAATGGCTGTCCTGAATCCCAGCCGCTTGATTTTCATTCGCCATATGGCTGTTCAAAAGGCACGGGCGATCAATATGTCCGCGATTATGCGCGCATCTATGATCTGCGGTCTGTCGTTTTTCGTCAATCTTGTATTTATGGACCGCGTCAATTCGGAGTTGAAGATCAAGGCTGGCTGGCGTGGATGACGATTGCTGCGGTGACCGGACGCAAGATCACCATTTATGGCGATGGCAAGCAAGTGCGTGATGTTCTGCATGTGGATGATTTGCTCAATGCCTATGATGCCGCGATTGACAAGATAGAAATTGCCAAAAGTCAAGTTTTCAACATGGGCGGAGGCCCGCGTAATGTTCTGGCAATTTGGGCGGAGTTTGGTCCGATGCTTGAAAAATTATTGGGAAAGAAAATCGAAGTCGCGCGCGCCGATTGGCGTCCCGGGGATCAACGCGTTTTTTACGCTGACTTCAGCAAAGCGAAAAAAGAATTGGGATGGAGTCCGAAGATTGATTTGGAAGAGGGGATCGAACGATTATTCACCTGGGTAAAGGAAAACAAGGATTTGTTCTAAACGAAGAACCGCCGAAGATTCGGCGGTTCTTGGAATGTTGAAAGCTACATCATGCTTCCGAAATATTTATTCCAGAAGTACATGAATAGCAGGGTCAGGCCGACTGGCATAAGGAAACTGAACACGCCGCCAAAGAAGCCGGAGAAATATGGACCAACGGCGGGGATTGCATCCAATGCTTTGGCAGTTGCTCCTAGCAAGAGGAAGCGAATCGCAAAATTCCCGACATCGCTGGAATCCAGGAAGAAGACTCCGGATAAGATTCCGGCGAGAAGCAATAGCCATCCCAACCAAGGTTGAACGGATGAGACGAAAGATGAGAATGCTCCAGCTAATCCTGCGACGATGACACCGATCAGATAAACCCATTTTGCCCAATCATTCGAGCTAGACATGGGAGCAGGAGCTTTTGGTGGTGCTGATTTCTTTGTTGGCATAAGTTTTTCTCCTTGGATAAAAAAGATTTGAACTGCCTTCATATTAATAAACACTTTTAATTCACAAAGTTACGCGGGAATAATTTGAAATAACCAGTGGTTTCTCAATATTCAGTAGGGTATAATCCCTGCGCTTTATGAAAATTCTGACTGTCCTCACCTATTATCGCCCTCATACCTCCGGTCTGACAATCTACGCCGAACGCTTGGCGCGCGCCTTCGTCCGGCACGGGCATCAAGTGACAGTAATGACCACGCATTATGATTCGTCTTTGCCGCGCGAAGAAAACATGGATGGTGTCAAGATCATCCGGGTGCCAGTGATGTTCCGATTAAGCAAAGGCGTCATTGCCCCAACCTTTGGCTGGTCCGCGACGAAACTGGTTGCCGATCACGATGTGGTGCATTTGCATCTGCCGCAATTCGATGCGCCCGGTGTCGCATTGCGCGGACGTTTATTTGGCAAGCCTACGGTTCTCACATACCATTGCGACTTGTTTTTACCGCCCGGCTTATTCAATCGTGTTGTCAATCTCGTCGTAAAGTGGCAGAACAACATGGCCGCGCTTCTTTCGAATCAGATCGTGACGTACACGCAGGATTATGCCGCTCATTCATCGTACCTTTCGCGCTATAGATTTAAGTTGCAGGCGATTCTTCCGCCGGTTGAATTGCCGACTGCCGATGGGTACACGATCCAGTCGTTTGCTGAGTCGCATCAGCGCGCCGACCGGAAACCGGTCATCGGTATGGCGGCGCGTTTCGCCGCTGAGAAAGGAGTCGAGGTTCTGTTGGATGCACTGCCCAGCATCTTAAAAAAATATCCGAATGCGCAGGTCTTATTTGCGGGACAATATCAGAACGTGATGGGCGAACGGGCCTATTTTGATCGTCTGATGCCGCGCATTCGCGAATACGAGAGCGCCGGCCATTGGACTTTTCTCGGAAATCTCAATCCGGTTCAGATGTCGGCGTTTTATCCCAATTTGGATGTATTGGTTGTACCTTCGCTCAATTCGACCGAGGCGTTTGGCCTCGTTCAGATTGAAGCGATGATGAACCGCGTGCCGTGTGTGCCGTCTGCCCTGCCCGGCGTGCGTATACCTGTTCAAATGCATGGCATGGGACGTGTGTCCAAGATCGGCGACTCGGTTTCTTTGGCGGAATCCATTCTCGAAGTCCTGGATGAACCGGATCGATTTCGCGGTGATATCGAATCCATCAAGAGGGCCTATGACCCGGGTGCCATCGCGGTGGAATATGAAAAATTATTTGAGAATTTAATGGGAAGAAAATGAACAAATCGCAAAACGAAAATCAATCATCGAAAGACTTCCTTTTTCTTCAGATGCGCGACTTGCCATATTTCCGCGCTCTACTGCGATCCGTCGAATCATCGTTCTATCAGGGATTGCCATTGCCTGCGCCCGTGTATGATGTGGGCTGCGGAGATGGCCATTTTGCTTCATTGACCTTCGGCCAAAAGATCGATGTTGGTCTGGATCCTTGGCATGGACCCATTCACGAAGCCAAGAAACATGGCGCATATCATGCGTTGGTCGAGGCGGATGGTGCGCGTTCGCCTTTTCCGTCGAATTATTTTGCGAGTGGATTCAGCAATTCAGTGCTGGAACATATTCCGCATGTAGATGCAGTGCTGGCTGATACCGCCCGTGTGCTAAAGCCGGGCGCGCCGTTTTATTTCTGCGTACCCAATTCACGTTATTTGACCGATCTTTCGATCTCGCACATCCTTGGCAGCGGCTACACCGAATGGTTCAGAAAAGTGACGCGCACCGTTCATTCCGATATGCCGGAAGTGTGGGAAAAGCGATTACAAAATGCCGGTTTCGAACTTGTGCGCTGGTGGCATTATTTTTCACCGTCGGCGTTGCGCGTGTTAGAATGGGGACATTATTTTGGCGTCCCATCGGTTGCGGCACATGTCCTGACGGGACGCTGGATTATTGCTCCGACAAAATGGAATTTGTGGCTCACTGAAAAATTTGCGCGCACATATGCTTCGACTGCTCCGTTGGAAAATGGAACCTATACTTTTTACATTGCGAATAAGCGATGATATGTTAAGGATGAGGATTGGGATGCGTCTGGCCATACTGGGCAGGGACGTAATTATGGTCGCAAGGAAAATTTTCCAATGAATGATAATGAACCCGAAGAACCCTCTGTGCTCGATTATCTCAAATCCAGACTTTCATTTGGGCGCAAGCCAAAGATTGAGATTCCAAAATCGTCTGCTTCTGTAGCCCGCGTGGAGCTAGCTCAACCGGCTTCCTCCAGCGGTCAACCATCAGTCATCAGTCGTCAGCCGTCAACGCCATTTGCTTGGTTGTCATTAATCGCGTTGGGACTGGCTCTTCTAGCTCAACTGATGTTTGAGCCGGACCAGCCTGCGGTGTTGACTGGCATTGCTTTGTATTTGATGGCGCTGGCTTTTTTATTGTGGGCCATCCTGCGCGGCGAATGGAGTCTGGCGCCGCTGGCCGAATCATCTTCTGGAAATGATCCGCTCACATTTCATCCCTACGCGTTTCTGCTCTCCATTCCATTTGTAATCCTGGCTTTTTTGTTTTTCACCGGTAATTTATACACACTGTTTAATTTAACACTTTGGATCATCGCAATAGCTTTGTTGATTGGGTCGTTGTGGCTGGTCAATCCGGAAATACCCTCGATCTGGCAACGCCTGCGTGAATTTATTTCGCGCCGCGAATGGCAGATCCACATCACTCGCTGGACTCTTCTAATTCTGGCGGTCAGTGTCGTGGTCGTTTTCTTTCGCGTCTATCACATTCAACAAACACCTGCCGAACCGTTTAGCGACCACGCTGAAAAGATTTTGGATATTTACGATATCCTGCATGGACAGCCGCATCTCTTCTTTCCGCGCAATACGGGCCGCGAGGACCTCGGCATGTATTGGATCGTGTTGACGGTTTGGATTTTCAACACTGGCCTTAGCTTTCTGACGTTGAAGATTGCTACAATCTCGATGGGGCTATTTACCCTGCCTTATATGTATTTGCTGGGTAAAGAGATCGCCAATCGCCGTGTCGGCCTGCTGGCCCTCTTCTTGACGGGGGTTGCATACTGGCCAAACGTTGACTCCCGCATTGGCTTGCGTTTCCCGCTTTATCCGCTTTTTGCCGCGCCTACACTCTATTATCTGATCCGAGGCTTGCGGACGCACAGTCGTAACGATTTTATTCTCTCCGGCATTTTCCTTGGATTGGGCTTGCACGGTTACACCCCTTTCCGCGTGATGCCAGTGGTTGTGTTGGCCGCCATTGTGCTGTTTATCCTTCATGCCCAATCCAAAGGGGCGCGCCGAGCCGCCTTG
>Ga0335079_10008433_pt1 | contig 11746 bp, 10 predicted proteins | sample Lox_Sample_33_FD_206719 | JGI IMG/M metagenome (GOLD analysis project Ga0335079, IMG submission 206719) | Soil microbial communities from Loxahatchee National Wildlife Refuge, Florida, United States - Lox_Sample_3.3 | ecosystem: Environmental > Terrestrial > Soil > Wetlands | place: USA... | reverse complement strand
TCAATCTGTCCGCGCGCATGCTGAAGGCTTAATAATAAAACTAAATGAGGTGCATCAGCCTGAAGATGCGTCGCTTTATCGCAATCAATTGGTTTATGTCACTGCGGAAGATCGTCCGAAATTATCTAAAGGTCAATTCTATATTCACGAATTGATCGGTTTCGATGTGATGGATGAAGAAGAAAAATTGCTTGGAACGTTAAGTGATGTTATGCAGACCGGCGCGAACGATGTGTATGTTGTAACGGACTCGGATGGAAAAGAAATTTTGTTGCCGGTGATCTCTTCGGTCGTTCTGGGCATTGATGCGGACCGCCGATTAATTCGCGTTCACCTGCTGGATGGTTTGATCGAAGATCAGGAATCGTAAATTGGGAATCGGTTTACAATTCCCGAATATCACTATGGATGATAAACGTTTCTGGGTTGGCCTTACGCTCATACGCGGCATCGGCGCCGTGCGCTTGCGAGCGCTGATCAAGCATTTTGGTAGTGCGGCTTCTGCCTGGCAAGGCGCGCCGGATGAATTGCGCGCTGCGGGAATGGGTTCCAAAGTCATCGAACGATTGCTGGAAGCCAGAAAAAGTGTTGACCTTGATCAGTTGTGGGAAAAGGTTATTGCACAAGGAATCAGAATCTTAACTTGGGACGATGAGCTTTATCCGCCGCGGTTAAAAGAAATTGAACAGCCGCCGCCTGTGTTATATGTGCGAGGCGAGTTGCTGCTCGAAGATCATTTTGCGGTAGCGATTGTCGGAACGCGAAAAATCACGGCGTATGGCCGTCAGATCACAGAAGAACTTTCGGCGTTTCTCGCGGCGAACGGCGTGACCGTCATCAGTGGATTGGCGCGCGGCGTGGACGCAGTTGCACATTCAGCGGCGATCAAAGCTGGCGGTCGGACGATGGCTGTTTTAGGCTCGGGTGTGGATCGAATTTATCCTCCAGAGAATCGCGCGTTGGCAGAACAGATGATGTCGCGCGGCGCGCTCATCAGCGATTATCCCGTTGGCACTGCACCGGATGCGATGAATTTTCCGCCGCGCAACCGAATCATTTCTGGGTTATCATTGGCGGTCGTTGTGGTTGAAGCCGGTGAGACGAGCGGCGCGTTGATCACCGCCGAGTTTGCAGCGGAGCAAGGACGCGAAATTTTTGCGGTGCCAGGTAGTATACTTGCGCCGCAATCGAAGGGTACGAACAAATTGATTCAGAACGGCGCTTTGCCGTTGCTCACGCCTCAAGATTTATTGCAAGCTTTGAATCTGACGCGCGTCGGCGCGCAAAAATCGGCACGAAAGATTTTGCCGGCAGATGAAGTCGAAGCGCAGTTGATGAACACGCTTGGAAATGAACCGATGCATGTGGATGAGCTTCGGAATCAAACCGGGTTGCCTGTTGAAAAGGTTTCCGCCGCATTGGTGATGATGGAATTAAAAGGAATGGTGAGACAGGTCGGTGGAATGAATTATGTTGCGGTGCGTGAGGCACAATCGGACTACTCTGCTTAGGATTTATTGAATGGATGAACATAGTTATGCAGTGATCATGGCTGGCGGCGGCGGGACGCGTCTATGGCCCGTTTCGAGAAAAAATCAACCGAAGCAGCTTTTGCCGTTGCTGGGTGAAGAGACTTTATTTCAAAGCACGGTCAATCGGTTGACCGATGTGTTTCCATTAAATCGTATTCTCGTTGTAACGGTTGATGAGCAAATGCGCGAGATGCGGAATCAGGTGCCCGCTATTCCCGAAGAGAATTATTTGATCGAACCTTCTCCGCGTGGCACCGCTTCCGTAGTTGGACTTGCGGCGGCTGTGTTAAAGAAACGCGATCCCGGAGCCATTATGGCGGTGTTGCCATCCGATCACTTTATCCGCAATCAGGATCTTTTTCATTACTTACTGCGTGCTGCTTTCGATGTTGCCTGTCAGAATTATTTGGTGATGCTTGGTATCGCTCCGATCTCTCCTTCAACGGCTTATGGATATATCCAACAGGGCGAGCATTTGGATGGCGGGTTCAAATATCCGGTGTACAAAGTGAAAGGCTTTAAGGAGAAGCCGGATGAGAAGGCCGCCCAGGGATTTCTGCGTTCCGGTGGTTATTCATGGAATAGCGGCATATTCATATGGCGCGCAGATGTGATTCTGTCTGAGATCGAAAAACAAATGCCGCAACTTTCCGCGGCGCTGCCGGAGATTTCTTCGGCGTGGGGAACGCCAAAACAGAATGAAGTGTTGCGCGCGAAGTGGCGCGGTTTGAAATCTGAGACGATTGATTATGGTGTGATGGAGCGCGCTGAAAAGGTAGCGGTATTACCAGCGAGTGGACTGGGTTGGAACGATATCGGCTCTTGGGATACGCTCTTTGATGTGCTCTTTCCGGATATGAACGGAAACGTTTTGGTGAATTCCCAGCATCTTGCTTTGGAGACCAACAATACATTAGTCTATGGTACGGATAATGAGCGGCTGATTGTCACGATTGGCTTGGATGATACGGTGGTGGTAGATTCGGGCGACGTGCTGTTGATTTGTAAGTCCGATCAAGCGCAAAGAGTTCGCGATGTGGTGGAACACCTCAAAAAACATCGTCAAGATAAATACCTGTAAATGAATTTGGAGTTTTGAATGGAAGCATATTGCATGAAGTGCAAGACCAAGAGAGAAATAAAAGATCCGGTTGCGGCTTTTAATGCAAAAGGATCGCCCGTGACTCTTGGAACTTGCCCGGTGTGCGGAACGAAACTTTATCGGATGGGCAAGACCCCGGCCCATGAAGGACTCACGCCGCCTGCCAAGCCGGAAAAAATAGAAAAGCGTGAGGGCAAGCTTGTCATTGTCGAATCGCCCGCGAAGGCGAAAACGGTTGGGCGTTTTCTCGGAAAGGGGTACACGGTCAAAGCCTCAGTGGGACACGTGCGCGATCTTTTGAAATCGCAATTATCGGTGGATGTTGAAAACAATTTCGCGCCGAAGTATCGCGTGCCGAATGAAAAGAAAGATGTGGTCAAAGAACTCAAACAGTTAGCAAAAAAATCCGAAGAGGTTTATCTTGCCACCGACCCTGACCGCGAGGGCGAATCCATTTCGTGGCATTTGATGGAAGCCGCTGAGATCGAACCAACGCTGGCGAAACGAGTTACCTTTCATGAAATCACTGAACCTGCCATTCACGAAGCGTTTTCTCATCCGCGTCCAATTGATATGGATTTGGTCAACGCGCAACAAGCGCGCCGCGTCCTTGACCGTTTAGTGGGTTACAGCATCAGCCCGATTCTTTGGGAGAAGGTGCGAAGCCGGCTATCAGCGGGACGCGTTCAATCGGTGGCACTCCGTCTCATTGTGGATAGAGAAACGGAGATCGAAAATTTCATTCCAGTCGAATATTGGACCATCCATGCAGAATTTAAATCGGATGGAGTGAAATCAGCATTTATAACGAAACTGTTCAAAATAGATGACAAAGAACCGGAACTTCCGAACGAAGAATCGGTAAAGTCAGTTTTGGTGGATATGGAAGCTGCCGCGTATTCAGTGACAAAGGTCAAACGCAGCGAACGCCGACGAAAACCATCCGCGCCATTTACAACTTCAACATTGCAGCAAGAGGCGTCGCGAAAACTTGGATTTACTGCGAAGCGCACCATGGCTTTGGCACAGGGACTGTACGAAGGACAGGATATAGGCAATGGCGGTTCAACTGGCTTGATCACATACATGCGTACTGACTCAACGAATGTTTCTGAGATTGCGCAAAAGGAAGCGCAGGATTTTGTGAAGAGTAAATACGGCGCTGATTTTCTTCCGTCTGAGCCGCCGCAATATAAGACAAAAACGTTGGGCGCACAGGAAGCGCATGAAGCCATCCGTCCCACTTCTGTGATGCGCGAGCCCGAAAGTGTCAAGCCGTTTCTTGAAACGGCAATGTTCAAGCTATATAACTTGATTTGGCAGCGCTTTGTTGCTTCGCAAATGGAAGCGGCAGTGTACGATACGTTACAAGTCGAAGTGACCGGCAAAACGACTGTGCATGAATACTTGCTGCGCGCTTCTGGTTCAGCGGTTAAGTTCCCAGGATTTTTGGTGGTTTATGAAGAGGCCAAGAACGAAGATGTTAAGACAGAAGAAGATGAAGAGAATGTAAATATTCCGGCGCACATTGCCGAAGGTCAAAAGCAGCAGTTAGTTCATTTGATCCCAGAACAGCATTTTACTCAACCGCCGCCGCGTTATTCGGAAGCTTCGCTAGTTCAAGCGTTGGAAGAAGACGGCATCGGGCGTCCGTCCACGTATGCGCCGACCATTTCCACCATTCAACAGCGCGGCTATGTGGAACGCATCGAGAAACGTTTGGTTCCAACAGAAGTTGGGATTCAGGTCAATGAGTTGATGGTGAAATATTTTCCTGAAATTGTTGATCTGAAGTTCACGGCGCGCATGGAACAGGACCTCGATATGATCGCGGCGGGCGAGGCCGAATGGACGGAAGTGATGTACGAGTTCTATCGTCCGTTTTCTGAGGATGTGAAAAAGGCTCAAGCGGAGATGCCCGTTACCAAGTCGGGACCCGAACCGATTGGCCGCATCTGTCCTGAAGATGGCGGCGAGTTGGTCATCCGCTATGGGCGATTCGGAAAATTCATTTCTTGCTCGAACTTCCCGAAGTGTCGTTATACGGAACCGTGGCTCGAAAAGATCGGCGTCAAATGTCCAAAAGACGGCGGCGAGCTGGTCGAACGCAAAACCCGTAAAGGCAGAACGTTTTATGGTTGCGCCAATTATCCAACCTGTGACTTCACTTCTTGGAAGAAGCCGCTGGCGGAACCCTGCCCGAAATGCGGCGGACTGTTGGTAATCGCCAATAAGCGCGAGGCGCAATGCCTGAATTGCAGTGAAAGTTTTGCGCTGGAAGCTTTCGTTTCTGATAAGATTTCAGAGTAAAATAAATGATTGCAGATTGAAGGATATTCTGTATAATTGAGGCAGACCCGCTCGAAGGAGCTTCCATGTCTTCTCTGCTTGAACTTATTTTCAAAAAGCCGTTGGTTGTTGGGGTAGTTGCTCTGATTTTGGGAATCGTGATCGGCATTCCAATCGGCTGGAATACGGTGACGGTCACTAATACGACCCCCGCTGTTTTGCGCTCCGATTTGCAGGAAGATTATCTGCGGATGGCAATTGATTCCTTCCGCGTCAATCAGGACCCGAATCTAGCTGTCCAGCGCTGGCAAAATCTCGGTCCCGCGGCTGCTCCGGCTTATTCCGATATCCAGAAAAACCCCGGGCACCTGGATCCGGCTGTTATTGTAGCCTATGGCAAAGTGATTCAAACCGTGCTGGGATCGACTTCCGCTAATCCGGCGAAAGCCTCCGGCGGCTTATCCTTGGGCTTGGAAGTTCTGCTCGGGGCCTTGGCAGTTCTTCTACTGCTTGCGGCCGTTGCGGCAATTATCTTTTTACGGCGCTTGCTCGGCAACCGTTCCAGCGGCGAAGTCACGCCGACCATGCAGATGACTGAGATCAATCGCGAAGCGGAAAAGAGCAAGACCGATTTTCAATCGCTGGGAGTCGCACCGCCGGTTACGCAAAACATGACGACTTATGTTTTGGGCGATGACTTATATGATGAGTCGTTCAGCATTGATACGCAAAGCGGCGACTTTTTAGGTGAATACGGTGTCGGCGTTTCGGAAATTATCGGGGTGGGCGACCCGAAGAAAGTCACAGCCCTAGAAATTTGGCTCTTCGATAAGAACGATATCAAAACTGCAACCAAAGTTTTGATGAGCGCTCATGCGTTTTCGGATGGAGCTATCCGCGCGCGGCTCGAACCGAAGGGTGAGCTTGTGCTGGTTGAGCCGCAAAAGCAGGTCATGCTCGAGACCGCGACATTGCAATTGCTTGCCAAGTTTGTTGATCTTCAGTATGGAAGCGGCGCGTTGCCTGCCAATAGTTTCTTTGAACGGCTGACCTTGGAATTAGCTATTTGGCAAAAGGCTAGCGTGCCCGCTTAAAAGAAAAATCTGTCATTGCAATGACAGATTTTTTCTTTTGCTGTAAGTGGCTATTCGATTTTCAAAATCTTGAGTTTGATTTTTCCGGCCGGCGTTTCCACCTCAACGATCTCGCCGAGCTTATGATCCATTATTGCGCGGCCGATCGGCGATTCGTTCGATATCTTGCCGTTGCGCGGATCAGCTTCTTTAGCGCCGACAACGTGATACGTCTCCGAAGGAAGATTGCCTTCCTGAATCGTCACGTGCGAGCCAACACTGACAATATCCTTTGAACCATTCTTCTCGATGATGACTACATTGCGTAATAGATATTCAAGTTCCTGGATGCGGCCTTCGAGGAAGCCTTGATCTTCTTTGGCTTGATGGTAGTCGGCGTTCTCGGATAGATCACCCATTTGAATTGCGGAGCGCAAACGGACGGATAATTCTTGGCGGCGCGGACCCTTAAGCTCTTCAAGTTCTGCTTTGAGCTTGGCTTCGCCTTCAGGAGTTAAATAAGTAGGTTCAGTCATAAGAGACTTCTATGGTTTTTCCAAAGGGTTGAATAATTTTTCGTGTTCTTCGATGGCAAACCGGTCAGTCATTCCGGCAATGTAGTCGCATATTGTACGCTCTAGTCCGCGTTTGTCAATGGACTTGCGCGCAGTTTCAGGCAGCATCGCCGGCTCGGATTTATACGCATTGAATAGATCTGTAATGACGCGTTCGGCTTTGACCGCCATCCGCACCACGCGATAATGGCTGTACATGTTTTTATAAAGAAAGTCTTTGAGTTCCCGGTTGCGGCGCTGCATGTCTTCGCTAAAGCCGATTACATTTGTTTTGAGCTTTTGAAGTTCAAGCGGTGATTTGACTGCGCTTTCTTTCAGACGCTGATCCGTCGCTTCAATCATGTCCGTCACAAGCAATCCGATAAGATGCCGAATCATGCGATGTCGTTCCAAATCTTCGAGGTTCAGACCGTGCCAATTGAAAGTCTCACGCAGGATTTCCCAGAGGGCGATGCCCGACAATGCAGAGGGAGAAATCAGTCCTGAGCGCAGACCATCATCCAGATCGTGCGTTGAGTACGCTAATTCATCTGCCACATTTGTGATTTGAGTTTCGAGGTTGCCTCGCAAGCTCGGATCGTAATCGCGCGCGTCGGATACATCGTATTCTGACTCGTGCTTGACCATGCCCTCGCGCACTTCCCAGGTGAGATTCAGGCCTGGAAATTCAGGATACCGTTCTTCGAGTTCCGTGACGATGCGCAGGGATTGTTTGTTGTGATCGAAGCCACCGTAATCTTTCATCAAGCGTGCCAGCGACACTTCACCCGAATGTCCAAACGGAGAATGACCAAGATCGTGCGCGAGACAAATCGCTTCGACTAAATCTTCGTTGGCTCCGAGCGCGCGGGCAATCGTCCGTCCCACTTGCGCGACTTCGAGTGTGTGAGTTAATCGTGTGCGGAAATAATCGCCTTCGTAGTTGATAAAGACCTGGGTCTTGTATTCGAGGCGGCGGAAAGCTGTCGTGTGGATGATCCGGTCGCGGTCGCGCTGGAACGCGGTGCGGTAATCGGGCTCATCGTCCAGATAGGCGCGGCCCTTGGTGTCTTTGCTACGCACACCGTACGGCGCAAGAGCTTTGTCTTCCAGTTCTTCCAGCTTTTGACGATCAAAATACATACTAACCTTTCTAACACATACGTCATTGCGAGAGATGTTTTAGTTTACTCGCAATGACGTTTCGTTGTGGGGCGAGAGGGACTTGAACCCTCAAGGTGTTTCCACCGGTTGATTTTAAGTCAACTGCGTCTGCCGATTCCGCCACCGCCCCGTTGACTGATCTAATTATAATACAAGCTTATGTGGTTAGCACAGAATACCAACGCTAAGAATAAGTATTATAATAATATAAGCATAAAACGGGTTCCTATACTTATCTGATGTTTTGAAACAGACAGTGAGGTGAGATTATGAAGGATGATCTTCGCGCTCAAATTCATCGTAGTCTGGATCAGAAAGAAACTAGTGAACTGATCGAAATTTGGCAGGAACATGACTCGGATGAATGGGCCGAATCGACTTTTGATGTTATTGAAGAAATCTTGCAAGAACGTCAAGTCGAACCTCCTTTGCAAGAAAAGCCGCGTCATAAGAGACTCAGCACAGATGTAACTGAAATAACCGATGTTGGGGAATTGGAAAAGAAAACTAAGGAGCTCGAACTATCGCTCAGAAGGGCAAAAAATACGGAAGGGACTTGGTGGGTGACGCTTGTAGGCAGTCTCTTTGCAACGATCTGTGTTGGCTTTGAAGCTCTACAGCGTGGAGATCTCTTAATTGGTCCGATTCTCCTGTTGATATATGTTGGTTTCAACATCTGGAGACTATACAGGGCGCATGCAAAAGGGTTGGAAATCGAATCCAAGTTAAGGGAATATCATTTACGGATGGAAGATATTCAGTTATCGCCGCCGATAATTAATCCCTGATGGAATAACCTGCATCACAACAGTGTGCGGAGTCTATGGGAATAGTTTGAAGAAAGATCTAATCCATGCAGGAAACCTATTTTATTGCCACGAGTAGGAATCTCATCTCCCAACGCCTCTTCTTGCTGTTTGCCTGTAGCGCATTGATTGCGCTGGCCGGCTGGGGTGCGGGTACGGTGCGGCTTTCAAGTAACAAAGCGGTAGGACATTTTTATTTTTCCAATATAAAGTGTTGACGCTCAAAGTTGTTTGACTTGGATCCGAAGCCATGACTAGTTGAAACATGACCGCAGACCGGAAGAAGCAAAACGCAAAGAAGCTAAATTATTGTATATGACCTACATAGAGAGAGGCTACTAATGGACGGCGAAGCCAGAAAGGATTATGAAGAATGGCTTGCGGAAGACCGGCGCATGCAATGGTGTTGCAGCGGGTTCACGATTCTCGCATGCGCGATCTTTCTCTGCATATTTAGCGTGCAGAGCTTCATTCACTCCTACCCTAGCATAGTCAATTATCTTGGGTCTCTATTGGGCTTTCAGCAGTAGTGCGCAGGTTGGTCACGCCACCATAAGCGGAACGCGGCGGAATTATAAAACATGGAGAGATGTACATGAGCCTTGCAGCAGAAAGCTTGACTTGTTAGAATTGCGCGGCTAATATCGGTGCATGATATTTGTGTTTCAAGTAACAAGGTATTTTGACACACAGTTGACTCACGAAAAAACCAGCCCATTTTCTAGGCTGGTTTTTCTTGTTCTCAAGGTGTTTCCGCCAGTTGATTTTAAGTCACCTGCGTCTGCCGATTCCGCCACCGCCCCAGCATTTGCATTATATCTTAACAGAAAAATGATGAAAACCCCTTGCGTTTCAAACTAGCTTATGAGAATAGAGATTCTCACAAGTGGAAATGTAGCAATCATTAGCGGCGCAAAGTTTTTATATTGCAATTATTTCTTTCCGGCAAATATGGTATCGCCAATCGCATAAGCATTCTTATTTGCATCTTGGCTTATCGTTAGCGCTACTCCATTGAATGCAACTAATTCAGCCACAAATAGGTATATCGCCTGCAACGCTATATCAGCATCTATGCTTTTTTCAATTCCGTTACCAGCCATTTTGGCAATTTGTGCGAGGCCTTCATTTAAGCCTCCTAATCTGCCCGCCAATAATATTGTGTCTGAGCTTATTTCCATCGCGCGAATCATAATCTCTTTTTCTTGTTGACTAAATGGAGCCATGGATAAGATTTGTTGATTCCGCGCTTGTGTTTTCTGGTATTGTGCATTGGCGTCTACCATAGACTCGCAATTTGGTCCTCCCCATGATGTAAGCATGTTTTGAAATGTTTTATTCTTCTCTGGTGGTTTGCTAGGTGTCATATGATTCTCCGTTAGGATTCCACATAAATTTTATAAGCTATTAAACGGCAAAGTATCAGCAAAGGGCATTGATTACGATTTTAACGCATCGGTTGTTTATTAGCACGCTCATATTTTACTCCGTTTTGAAACACTAGCTCAAGGTGAGTCTATGTGGCCGAGACTCTCTTGGTTCGCCAATCTTTGATGATGAACGGTAGGTAAAGCAAAAGAAAAATCACAATGCCAATCAATTCGAGATAAATAATGTAATAGGGCCAGGGCGGCATCAAGTCCAACATGCTGGGCGTCGTTGGCTTGGCATTCATCAATAAGTAATTGGAACCCAGTGCCGTGTTGATAAAGTAAATCGCAAGCATATAGATATTTGTCCCAGCCAAGACTCTCCAGAAGGATTTCCACGTTGGGCGAAAGCCTTCCACAACCGTCATATAAACCGCGGCGGTGACAACACCGCCATGTGAAATAAATGTCTCAATGAAACGATAAGTGGGGAAACCGTAGATTCCGAGATCAGGAGTCAATAAATAATTGACACACGCGGCAATCCCGAGGAAATACGCGAACTCATAGATAGGACGATTTTTGAAAATCAGCATAAACCCCGAGAGCCAGATCAGAACACTGCATACGTTCAAAGGCAGCATAAATTGGTCGCTCCAATAGCCCCAATACAAATTCCAAATGTGCCAACTGATTTCCGCCGTCCATAAAATGATCGCCAGCGTCCAACGAATATTTCGTTTCGTTATCTCGCTGGAATTTTTGAATTGAATCAGAAAAAGATTTACTGCAACCAGACAAAATAACGCGGCGATATGTGCTACGCCGAATAACTGAAAAGGAGTGCCGGTGTATTTGCCCGCGAAGAATTGGCTCATGATTTATGAACCCCTATTTGGTCAGCGGCGCGCAGACGATGAAGAAGAAATATTGTAGAAGAAAAGAGAAACAAAGCGTTGGCTTGATGCAGGAGCGCAATCGCAATTTGTACGTGAGAAAGCACAATCAAAATTCCCAATAGAATTTGGGTGATGACCAAAGTAAGTATAAGGTTAAGTGCAGATTTTATATCTTTGGAAACATTTTGCTTTTGAATGAGCCAATAAAGAAATAGCGCAGTGATCAAGCCGACGAATGCGAACCAGCGGTGAATAAACATGACCGTCAGCGGCGCGGCGATCAAATTCATCAGCGGCGGCTGGAGCTGACTCAGCAATCCGCGCGGAATGAGCTGACCCAGCATCAAGGGCCACGTATCGGAAATGTAACCGGCTTTGAGTCCCGCCGTGAATGAGCCGTAGCAAATCTGAATGAGGAGAATGACGAAACCGGTCAATACCAATTTGCTGGATAATGACCACTTGGCTTTCTTGACGGAGAAACCATACAGATGGCCGAAGGCCGTCCATGCCGAGATGCCGATCAGGGTCAAAGCGAGGAGCATGTGGCTCGCTAAAAGATAATGACTGACATGCGGCTCATCTTCGAGTCCCGATGCGACCATATACCATCCTAGAATTGCTTGCGTAAGAAAAAGGAATCCGAGCACAACATACAAACTAATTTCCTTCCACGGAATCGTCTTCTTGAAAACGAAGATAAAAAATGGAATTGCAAAAACAAAACCGGCGATGCGCGCCATGAAGCGATGAAACCACTCGACGATAAAAATGGTTTTGTATTGATCGAGCGTCATGTTGAAATTTATTTTTTGAAATTCCGGCGTTTGCTGATACTTTGCAAATTCAGCCTGCCATGCTTGTTGAGTAAGTGGTGGTATTGTTCCGCTGACCGGATTCCATTGTGTGATCGAAAGCCCGGAGCGTGTGAGGCGTACAAATCCGCCATAGACCACT
>Ga0335079_10008432_pt1 | contig 11747 bp, 10 predicted proteins | sample Lox_Sample_33_FD_206719 | JGI IMG/M metagenome (GOLD analysis project Ga0335079, IMG submission 206719) | Soil microbial communities from Loxahatchee National Wildlife Refuge, Florida, United States - Lox_Sample_3.3 | ecosystem: Environmental > Terrestrial > Soil > Wetlands | place: USA... | reverse complement strand
CCAGCGCCTCACCCGGCAGCGCCGGCGTCGCGAGCGCGAGTTCCGGAAGCGTCTCGGGGATGGCATCATAGCCACCGATCCGGACGATCTCTTCGACGAGGTCCTCCTCGATCACGACGTCCTGGCGCCAGCTCGGGACGGCGTAGGATGCACCCTCGTCATCGGCCCCGCGTTCCTCGAAGCCAAGACCAGCAAGGACGCGCCGCACTTTCTCCCGGGACACCTCCAGGCCGAGCAGCTCCCCCGGCCGCCTGAAGCGCAGGCGCAGCGAAGAAGGTCGAAACGGGCGCGCGTTCACGTCGACCACGCCGGGCCGGACCGTTCCGCCCGCCAGCTCCGCGATGAGCGCCGCACAGCGATCGAGGGCGGCGAGCACCATCCCCGCGTCGGCTCCGCGTTCGAACCGATAGGAGGCCTCGCTCGAAATCCCGTGCCGGCGAGCGGTGCGCCGTATCCCGCGCGGGGCAAACCAGGCCGACTCGATGAGGACGCGCGTGGTCTCCGGCGAGATCTCGGAATCGCTGCCGCCCATGACGCCCGCGAGCGCGCTGCCGCGATCCCGATCGGCAATGAGAAGATCCTCGGGATCGAGCGCCCGCTCCTTCCCGTCGAGGGTGGTGATCTTCTCGCCTTGCCGCGCTGTCCGGACCACGATCTCGCGCCCGGCAACCCTGTCGAGATCGAAGGCGTGCAGGGGATGCCCGAGCTCAAGCAAGGCGTAGTTCGATGCGTCCACCACATTGGAGATGGATCTCACGCCGCATGCCTCGAGCCTTCGGGCGAGCCACCCGGGCGAGCGGCCGATCTTGACGCCCTCCACCACGCGGGCCGCGTAGCGGTGGCACTTCTCCGGCACCTCGATGCGCACCCGCACCGCCTTCGCGGCCTGGTCCCCTCGCTCCGCCAGCTGCGATGGGGGCAGCTTCACCTCCCGGCCCGTGGACGCTGCCACCTCGCGCGCCAATCCGACATGGGACAGCGCGTCTGGCCGGTTGGGCGTCACGTTCAGCTCGAGGATGGCGTCCCCGAGGTCGAGCACCTTCTGGACAGGCGTCCCAGGGATCGCCTCCGGCGGCAGGATGAACAGTCCGCTCGCCTCGGGCTCAAGGCCGAGCTCGCGACCCGAGCAGAGCATCCCGAATGACTCCACCCCGCGCAGGGTTGCCTTCTCGATCTTCATTCCCCCCGGGAGCTCGGTACCGAGCGTGGCGAGCGCGACCATGTCGCCCACCCGATAGTTCCTCGCACCGCAGACGACGGTGATCGGTTGCCCGTCGCCCACCTCGACGCGGGTCACCGAAAGCTTCTCGGCGTCGGGGTGTTTCTCCGAGGCAACGATTCGCGCCGCGATGACGCCCGACAGGCCCTCGCCCGTTCGCTCGACGGCCTCGACCTCGAAGCCCACCGCGGTGAGGACCCTGGCCAGCTCCTCGACCGGAGGAAGTTCGACGAACTCGGAAAGCCACTTGTAGGAGATGCGCACGGTGCAGGGGTCCCGATGAGGAGAGGTTTCTCGCTCAGAACTGAGCGAGAAAGCGAGGATCATTCTCGAAGAACAGGCGCAGATCGTCGATCCCGTAGCGGAGCATGGCGAGTCGCTCGACGCCCATTCCGAAAGCGAAGCCGGTCACGCTCCGGGGATCCATGCCGCCGTTGGCAAGCACGCTCGGGTGCGTCATGCCTGCTCCCAGCACCTCGAGCCACCCCGTCTCCTTGCAGGCCCCGCAGCGCTTTCCCTCCTTGCGACCGCTGCCTTTGCAGATGGAACAGGACACGTCGACTTCGGCACCGGGCTCGACGAACGGAAAATAGCTCGGGCGAAAACGCGTCCTCGTGCCTGGCCCGAAGTAGGCGCGGGCGAAGGCGGCCAACGTGCCCTTCAGATCGGCGAACGTGATGCCCTTTCCCACGCACAATCCTTCCACCTGGTGGAACATCGGCGAATGCGTCTGATCGTAGTCGGATCGGTAGACCCGGCCCGGACAGATGATGCGAACGGGTGGCTTTCCGGCTCGCAGCATGGCCCGAATCTGCACCGGCGAGGTGTGGGTGCGCAGGACGAGACCCCCCATCGGCTTGGGTGGCGCCTGGCCACCCGCGGAGCGAGTCGTCCACCATCCATCGAGATAGAAGGTGTCCTGCATGTCCCGCGCAGGGTGATCCTCCGGCATGTTGAGCGCCTCGAAGTTGTACCAGTCGAGCTCGATCTCCGGACCGCTCGCCACCTCGTAGCCAAGCATGCCGAAGATGGTGGCGATCTCGTCGATGGCGCGCGTGATGGGATGGCGGTGGCCACGCGGCAACAGCGATCGGCCGGGCAACGTGACGTCGATGGGGGGGCCCGCCAGCTCGAGCTCGAGCTTCGCAGCCTCGATGCGGCCTCTCGCCAGAGCGAGGAGCGCCTCCACCTCGTCGCGAGTGCGGTTTGCGACCTCTCCGACCTTGGGGCGCTCCTCGACGGCGAGCTGGCCCATGCCCCGGAGGACGGCGGAGAGTTCACCCTTCTTGCCCAGGAACCGGACCCGGAGTTCCTCGAGGCCGCGCTCGTCGGAAGCAGCCCGAATCGCTTCCCGCGCCGAAACTGCCAGCGCTTCGAGTCGCTTCAAGAGATCGGGCATGGTGGCTTCAGGCCTTCACAACCTTCACCACTGCCGCAAAATCTCCGGGCGAGAAGAGCGCCAGATCGGCGAGGACCTTGCGATCGAGCGCGACGCTCGCTCTCTTGAGTCCCGCCATGAGCCGGGAGTACGTCGTCCCGTTGAGGCGCGCCGCGGCATTGACACGCGCGATCCAGAGCGCCCGAAAGTCGCGGCGGCGGCGGCGGCGATCGCGAGTCGAGTAGTTGAGGGCGCGTTCCACCGCCTGGTTCGCGCGCTTGTAGCAGTTCTTTCGCCGCCCGCGAAAACCCTTGGCCAGCTTGAGCACGCGGTTGCGCCGACGGCGAGCCTTGAACCCCTTCTTGACGCGCATTCTTTCCTGTCCTTGCCGGCGGGAGGCGGCGGGAGAACCCGCGCGCACTTGCTTGTTCCCCGCTTGGGCGTCGTCGCCGGGCGCGGGCGCCGTCCCTCTCACCCCACGTCAAAAACCGGGGCGGAGAGGCGCACCCTGCCGGCGAATTCACCTGCTGTACGGAATACACTCCTTGATCTTCTTTGCGTCCATCTCGCCAAGGTGACCAGTCCCGCGCAGCTGCACCTTCTGCTTCTTCGCCTTGCCGAACGTGGCGAGGTGGCGAACGCCGGCGCGGCGGAACTTCACTACCCCGCTCTTCTTCGCCCGGAAGCGCTTCTTTGCGCCGCTCTTCGTCTTCAGCTTGGGCATGCCTGTGAGAGCCTCCTTAGTATCGCAGCGTCCAAGAGGAGAATCCGACTATCGGGTGGGGGGTACGGCGGCGCTTCCCTGGTCCTTCTGCACCGTCGGAGGAACCGCTGCCGGCTGGGATGCGGGCGGAGACGCGGGGGCCACCGGACGGGAGGCGCCCTCCACCTTGGCCTTCGCCTGATCGCGCTGGCGCTGCAGCATCTTCGGGTTTGGGGCGAGGATCATGAAGATCTGGCGCCCTTCCATGCGTGGCGCCGACTCGATGACCGCCACCTCCTTCATGTCCTCGATGACGCGCTGGAGCACCTTCTGGCCGAGCTCGCGGTGGGTGATCTCGCGACCGCGAAACATCACGGTCACCCGCGCCTTGTTCGCCTCCTCGAGAAATTCCCGAATCTTCCCGATCTTGACGTTGTAGTCGTGCTCCTCGGTCCGCGGGCGCAGCTTCACCTCCTTGAGCTGCACCACCACCTGCTTCTTCTTCGCCTCGTTCTGCTTCTTCTTCTCGGTGTACTTGAACTTTCCGTAATCCATGATCTTGCAGACGGGAGGCTTGGCCATGGGACTCACTTCGACGAGGTCCATGCCCGAATCCTGCGCCCGCGAAAGCGCCTGGTCGATGGGAAGGATCCCCAGTTGCTCGCCGTCCGGGCCCACCACGCGCACCTCGCGCGCCTTGATCCGACGGTTGGTGCGCGCATCCCGGCTCTGTCCGCTACGGGGATCTCGTTGCTGAATGGCGATGGCTCGATGCCTCCATCAATGGAGCGAAGAACGCTCCGGGATTACCTGGATTTTTCGGTTAGTCCGTGCCGCTACTGTGCGGCGAAAGTCGAAGAACAATAAGGATTTCACGAAGGAAGTCAATGCCGCGCGAGCGGTCAGCGCTACCCGCCGTCTCGCCAAGGCGCCCAGGGCCTCGCCCTCTTGCGCCATCCTCCCCGCAAGCGGGATAGGCCGCCGCCCGGACTCCTCGCGCGCCGGGCACTGCTCCGTGAACAAGCAGGGAATAGCGCTCCTCGAAAGGCAATCGTTCGCGCCCGTCCCTCCCCCGCCCAGCGATGACGTTTCCAAGATGATTCTTGTCAACATAATGATTTCAGGAACTTGCAACTCTGGCCCGGTGCGGATCCGCTTTCCGACGTGGATCCAGCCACGGGAGCTGTCTCATCCGGGGTCGGGCGCGGCGCCGAACCAACGCTTTGCCGAGCCACCATCTCGACTGCTGATGGTGTCCCCCTCGTTTCCCCGGCGGATGACCCGCCGAGGGCGTTTGGCACTGTTGACTCGGACGGGGCGCCTTGCCGCCCCGAATTCTGCATCGCAACAGGACATCTTCGTGTTCAGCCCCTCTCCAGTGCCGCGGCGGGCATCATGGCGACGAGGTCTGGCCGTTGCCGCTTCCTGCGCTCTCGTTCCGTCGCAGTCGCCACGCGCGACCGGACAATCTTAGCGAGCGTGGGGATCCGAGGAGTCCTTCTTCGCCTCTCGTATCCAGCTCATCATGTCCCGCAAGCGCTTGCCAACCTCCTCGATGGGGTGCGCCTTCTCCACATCCCGGAGCTTGTCGAAGACGGGCCGACCCACCTGGTTCTCGATGATGAACTCCTTGGCGAACTGACCAGTCTGGATCTCCCTCAGAATCCTCTTCATCTCGAGCTTCGTCTGCTCGTTCACCACCCGCGGGCCGCGAGTGTAGTCGCCGTACTCCGCGGTGTCGGAGATGGAATGGCGCATCCAGGCGAGGCCGCCCTCGTACATGAGGTCCACGATGAGCTTCAATTCGTGAAGGCACTCGAAATAGGCACTCTCGGGCTGGTATCCCGCCTCCGTCAGCACCTCGAATCCAGCCTTCACCAGCGCCGAGGCACCGCCACACAGGACGGCCTGCTCGCCGAACAGGTCGGTCTCGGTCTCCTCCTTGAAGGTCGTCTCGAGCACACCTGCCCGGGCACCCCCGATGCCCCGGGCATACGCGAGACCGATCGCTTTGGCCTCCCCCGTCGCGTCCTGGTGGACGGCGATGAGGCAAGGGATGCCGCGACCGTCCTGAAACTGTCGGCGAACCAGGTGGCCCGGGCCCTTGGGCGCGACGAGAACCACGTCGACGTCGCTCGGCGGTCGAATCTGTCCATAGTGAATGTTGAAGCCGTGTGCGAAGAAGAGCGCCTTGCCCTTCGCGAGGCCAGGGGCGATCTCCTCGTCGTAGATCTTCTTCTGCGTCTGGTCGGGCGCGAGCACCATGACCAGGTCCGCTTCGCTGGCCGCCTGCGCCACCGGCACCACCCGCAGTCCGGCGGCCTGCGCCTTCCCCTTCGACGGCGAGCTGGCCCTCAGCCCGACGCGCACATCCACGCCCGAATCTCGCAGGTTGAGCGCGTGGGCATGGCCCTGGCTTCCGTAGCCGATGATCCCGACCTTCCTTGTCTTCAGGATCTCGAGATTCGCGTCCTTCTCGTAGTAAATCGTCGCCATTTGGCCTTCTCTCCTTGTTGTGGAAACCCCCGGATTCACTTCATGTGAGGCGGAGCCAGGGTCTTGAATCCGCGTTCGAGGGCGATGGCCCCCGAACGACACAGCTCGGTGATGCCGAAGAGGGCGAGCCGATCCTCGAGCGCGTCGAGCTTCGCTGCGGGGCCGCTCGCCTCGATCATGAGGGCATCCGGGGAGACATCCACTATCTGCGCCTCGTAGGTGTCGGCGATGGCCCGCAGCTCGGCGTGGTTCTTCTCCGGCGTCCTGATCTTGATGAGCACGAGCTCCCGCTCGATCTTGTCCTGCGCGGCCAGCTCCCTCACCTCGATGACCGGGATGAGCTTCTCGAGCTGGCGCACGACAAGCTGCACCGGCCGCTGCGTGAGCCTCACCACCACCGTCATCCGGCTGTACTGCGGCCGCTCGGTGGGCCCGACGGCAAGGCTCTCGATGTTGTAGCCGCGGCGGGAAAAGTGGCCAGCGATCCGCTGGAGCACCGCGGGCTTGTTCTCGACCAGCAAGGAAAGCGTGTGGAGGTTTCCATTGGGAAGCTGCTCGGTTTTTTCCACCATGGCTAGTCCCCTCCGATCATGTCATGGAGCGGAGCTCCCGCCGGAACCATCGGGTACACCTTCTCCTCCGCCTTGACTCGGATGTCCACCACGCAGGGGCCCTCCCGATAGGCGAGAGCCTTCTCGATGACGGGATCGAGCTCGGGAAGCGTGCGGGCGCGCAGCCCGAGGCAGGAATAGGCCTCGGCGAGCTTCACCAGATCGGGCAGATCGGCGAGCGGCGTCTCCGAGAACCGCTCCTCGTAGAAGAGCTCCTGCCACTGACGCACCATGCCGAGGAAGAGGTTGTTCAGGATGAAGATCTTGATGGGAAGCTTGTGCTCGGAGGCGGTCGCCAGGTCCTGCAAGGTCATCTGGAAGCTGCCGTCCCCGTCGATCCCGATGACGAGCGCGTCTGGACACGCCAGCTGGGCACCGATGGCCGCGGGCAAGCAGAAGCCCATGGTGCCCAGCCCACCCGAGGTGATGAACCGCCGCGGCTGCGACACCACCCAGAACTGGGCGGCCCACATCTGGTGCGCCCCCACACCAGTAGTGACAATAGCCCTGCCCCCGCATTTCTGCCAAATCCGCTCGATCGCGGTCTGCGGCAGGATCTGCGCCTCGCCCTCTTGCCGGATGCGCAGCGGATGCTTCTCCCTCCAGTCGCTCACGCGCTGCCACCAGGGGGCGAGATCCGGTTGGCCGCGCGCGGAGAAGATCGCCCGCACCTCGGCCGTGAGCTGGGGGAGCAGCTCCTTGAGATCCCCCACGAGCGGCACGGTGGCGGTGACGAGCTTGGAGATCTCCGCCGGATCGACCTCGAGGTGGATGATCTTCGCCTCGGGGGCGAAGGTGGAGAGCCGCCCGGTGACGCGGTCGTCGAAGCGGGCGCCCAGCGCCACGATGAGGTCCGAGTTCTGGACCGTGTAGTTCGCGTAGCGCGAGCCATGCATCCCGAACATGCGCAGGCACTGCGGATGCGTTTCGGGAAAGGTCCCTTTCCCGTGCAGCGTCGTCACCACCGGCGCCCCGACAAGCTCGCAAAACTCGAACACTTCCGCGAAGGCGTTGCCGGTGCGAACACCGCCCCCGAGGTAGATGCAGGGTCTGGTCGAGGAACGGATGAGCATGGCCGCGTCCGGAATGCGCGGCGCCTCCCGGAGCGGCGGCATGTAGCCGGGAACGGACACCGTCTCCGGATACTCGAAGTCCAGCGTCTTGTTGAGGATGTCCTTCGGGATGTCGACGTGCACTGGACCCGGCCGACCTGTCCGCGCGAGGTGAAAAGCCTCCTTCATGATTCGCGGGATCTCCTCCGCCTCCGTCACGAGATAGTTGTGCTTCGTGATGGGCATGGTGATCCCGGTGATGTCCGCCTCCTGGAAGGCGTCCGTCCCGATGAGCGGGGCCGCCACGTTGGCCGTGATGACGACGAGGGGAACCGAATCCATGTGAGCATCCGCAATGGGCGTGACGAGGTTCGTCGAGCCCGGGCCGGAGGTCCCCATGCAGACGCCCACCTTCCCCGTCGCATGGGCGTATCCCTCGGCGGCGTGCCCGCCCACCTGCTCGTGGCGGATGAGGATGTGCTTGTCCTTCAGGCTCGAGGTGTAGATCGCATCGTAGATGGGCAGGATCGTCCCCCCCGGCATCCCGAAGATCCACTCCACACCTTCCAGCTCCAGTGCCCGCACCACGGCGCAGGCGCCTGTCATCTTCTCTTTGGGCATAAAGAACTCTCGAGGTTATCAAGACATAAAGAGCATTTCCATCCGCGCGGCGGCCCCTTCGGCCCCGCGCGCCCCAGGATCCATTTCGAAGGAGGGCGGCCGTCCGCTGGCTCTTCGGCTACGAGCGAGGGGGCCGCCCGCGTACGGCCACCTTCCCCCGAACCCCGCACCCACCCTTCCCCTCCGAGCGACACGGGGCTGCGACAGCGCCCTTCGGCGCTGCGAGGCCGCCACGCCCGGCAAGCGCGATCGGGTGGAGCGCGCCAGCGGATGACCAGGGAAGAACTGGCGCACATCTCCGAGACGGGTCTGCGCCGCAGCGCGGCAAGGGAGTCTCGACGCACCTTGACGTCCCGACCGCAGACAGCTGGAGCGATCGGGAGACCTCTTGCAGCACCACCTGTTTCGCCCACCCAAGAACAGCGCGTGGCTCCGTGCTGGCGCGCGAGGCCTCCCGCTCGTCGCCCCGTGAACGATCTCGGCTCTCTTGGCGATGAAAGGGCATGGGATGCAGCCTCGCGCGACAGGGCGGGCAACCGCCCCTTAGTGCGCGCTCTCGTAGGAGGAGATCGCGTCCTGGTGGGAAAGAAGGTAGCCAAGCTCGTCCAGCCCGTTCATGAGACAGTGGCGCGCGAAGCCGTCGATGGGGAAGCTGGCATGCCCCCCGCCGGGCAAGCTCACGGTCTGCGCCTCGAGATCCAGCTCGACCTCCGCGCCGGGGGCGGCGAGCAATCTCGCGTGAGCGGCCTTGTCGACCACCACCGGCAAAAGGCCGTTCTTCAGGGCGTTGTTCCGGAAGATGTCGGCAATGGATGTGGAGACGACGGCGCGAAACCCGGCGTCCACCAGGGCCCAGGGCGCGTGCTCGCGCGAGGAACCGCAGCCGAAGTTATCGCCCGCCACCAGAATGCTGCAGCCCTTCGCAGCCGGCTGATTGAGGACGAAGTCGGGGTTGGGCGCTCCATCCTGGCCGTAGCGCCAGTCGCTAAAGAGCGACTGGCCGAGCCCCTTCTTGCCCGTCACCCTGAGGAAGCGCGCCGGGATGATCTGGTCGGTGTCGATGTTTTCCTTGGGCAGCACCACGGTGCGGCTCCGGATGATGCGGATAACTTCCATGGTGAGCTCTCCCCTGTTCCAAAAGAAGTCCCTTCCCGACCCCTAAGGATCGGTGAGCCGGCGCGGATCGGACACCTCCCCGGCTACGGCCGCTGCCGCTGCCGTGGCCGGGCTCGCCAGCAGGGTGCGACCACCCGGCCCTTGGCGGCCCTCGAAGTTCCGGTTGGAGGTCGCCACACAATACTGTCCGCGCTCGATGAAGTCGCCGTTCATGGCGATGCACATCGAGCAACCTGCCTCCCGCCACTCGGCGCCAGCCCCGCGAAAGATCCGGTCGAGTCCCTCCGCCTCGGCCTGCCGCTTCACCGCGGCCGAACCGGGCACGACCAGGGTGCGGAGTCTCACCGTTCGCCCCTTGAGAACGCGAGCGGCCTCGCGCATATCGGTCATTCGCCCGTTGGTACAGCTGCCGATGAAGACGGCATCCACCTTCTGTCCGAGAATGGGCTTCCCTGGTGAGAGCCCCATGTACCGGAGCGCGTTCTCGAGGGTGGCGCGGGTGGCCATGTCCTGCGCCTGCGCCGGATCCGGGATGAGGCCGGTCAACGGGATGGCCTGCGCGGGGTTCGTGCCCCACGTGATCATGGGCTCGAGCGATCCCGCCTCGAGGATCACCTCCCGATCGAAGCGGGCGCCCTCGTCCGAAGACAGCCTGCACCACGCCGCCCTGGCCGCTTCCCAATCGGCTCCCTTCGGCGCCTTCGGCCTCCCCGCCAGGTACCGGTAGGTCTCCTCGTCGGGCGCCATCATCCCGGCACGCGCGCCCATCTCGATCGACATGTTCGAGATCGTCATGCGCTCCTCCATGGAGAGGGACCGAATGGCCGAGCCCGCGTACTCCGCCACGTACCCGGTGCCTCCCCCCACCCCGACCTTGGCGATGAGGGCAAGAATGAGGTCCTTGGCCGTCACTCCCTTCTGGAGGCGCCCCTCCACCTTCACCAACAGCGTCTTCGGGCGGCGTTGCAGCAGGCACTGGGTGGCGAGCACATGGCCCACCTCGGAGGTCCCGATCCCGAAGGCCAGGGCGCCGAACGCCCCGTGCGTGGCGGTGTGGCTGTCGCCGCACACGACGGTCATGCCGGGCTGCGTTGCCCCGAGCTCGGGTCCCATCACGTGCACGACGCCGCTGTGCGCATCGCCGAGGGCGTGGAGTTCGAACCCGAAGTCCTCCGCGTTGCGGGCGAGCTCCTTCACCTGCGCCTCACACTGCGGGTCGGCAAAGGGAAACTTCCCGTCGGCCCCCCGCGGCAACGTCGGCGTGGAATGGTCCATGGTGCCGAGCGTCCGATGGGGCCGGCGAACCTTGAGGCCCCGCTCCCGCAACAGCGAGAACGCCTGGGGGCTCGTCACCTCGTGGACGAGATGGAGATCGACGTAGAGGACGGCGGGGGCATCGGTCGTCTCCTCCCTCACGACGTGCGCGTTCCAGACCTTCTCGAAGAGGGTTCGCGGGTTGTGGTCTTGATCCATGTCTGCTCGCTGTGGCTTCAAGAGGGTTGTCCTTCGTCGGAGCATCCGGCTTCAGCTCATGCGCCTCTCCCCGCGCACGCTCGGAGCGACCCAGTTCCGTCGCACCCAGCGTGCCGAGAGCTATACGGTTCCCAGTTCCCGCGCCGCGCGGCCGTTCGACGGCTGTCTGAGCGCGATGCGGTTCACGACGTCGAGATAGGCACGCGCCGAGCCCTCGATGATGTCGGTCGAGAGGGCCCGGCCGCGATAGACGCCGGTGGGGTGCTCGACCTCGAGCACGACCTCCCCCTGCGCGTCCTCGCCAACCGAGACGCTCTGGACCCGGTAGTCGCGCAGCTTGCCCGTGATCCCGGTGATTCGCTCGATGGCCTTGAAGACGGCGTCGACGGGCCCGTCCCCGGCGGAGGCCTCCTGATGGCGCGTCCCGTCGTTCTTCTGGAGCGCGATGGAGGCGGCCGGCAGTGTGCCGGTGCCGCTGGTGGTGGAGAGCGCGACGAGTTCCCAGGTGTGGACACCCGGTCCGAGCTGGTCGTGGATCAGGAGCGCCTCGATGTCGGCGTCGTAGATTTCCTTCTTCTTGTCGCACAGCGTCTTGAAGGCGCCGAAGACCTTGTCCAGCTGCGCCTCGTCGAGCTGGTATCCGAGCGCTACCAGCCGTTCCCGCAGGGCGTGCCGACCGGAGTGCTTCCCGAGGACGAGCGAACTATTGGTGAACCCTACTTCCTCCGGACGCATGATCTCGTAGGTCTCCCGGTGGCTCAACATGCCGTGCTGGTGGATGCCGGCTTCGTGCGCGAAGGCATTCCGGCCGACGATGGCTTTGTTCCGCTGCACGGCCATGCCCGTCAGGCGCGTCAGAAGCTGGCTGGAGGCGAACAGTTCTTCAGCGCGGACCGACGTGTAGTACTCCAGAACGTCACGCCGTACCTGAATGGCCATCACGATCTCTTCCAGGGCAGCGTTCCCGGCGCGCTCGCCGATGCCGTTGACGGTGCATTCCACCTGGCGCGCGCCGCCACGCAATCCCGCCAGCGTGTTGGCCACGGCCATCCCCAGGTCGTCGTGGGTATGCGTGCTC
>Ga0335079_10008431_pt1 | contig 11748 bp, 7 predicted proteins | sample Lox_Sample_33_FD_206719 | JGI IMG/M metagenome (GOLD analysis project Ga0335079, IMG submission 206719) | Soil microbial communities from Loxahatchee National Wildlife Refuge, Florida, United States - Lox_Sample_3.3 | ecosystem: Environmental > Terrestrial > Soil > Wetlands | place: USA: Florida... | reverse complement strand
CTGCGCTGCGGGCCCTGTCCAACCGGCTGGCCGGGATCTTGCACGGCTGCCTGAAGACCGGCACCCCCTACGACGAAGCAACCGCGTGGTCACATCGAGTCACAACCTCCGGAGCCGCTTGACAATCAAAGTCCAGGGGTGTCTCTGCGACCGCAAGCATCTTGACCCCCTTCGGCGCTTCGCGTCCTTCACCCAGCGTCCTGGGCACCTAAGGCCACAAGCGCGGGCAGGCAAGAGAATTCAAGATCAAAACCACCCCGCTAACCGAAGCGGCCCGCGGAGGTGCGTCAACACCAGGCCCGCGCCCGGATTCTCATGTCACCAGGTCTTTCGGTCGTGCCAGGGTTTCCGGGGTTTCCGGGATTTGCTGAGTTTGCGGTGGGTGGTGCAGGCGGTAAAGGTCGGCGTACCGGCCGCCGCGGGCGAGCAGCTCGGTGTGGGTGCCGGTCCCGGTGATCCGCCCGCGATCCAGGTAGAGGATCTGCTGGGCGTCGGTGACGGTGAGCAGGTCGTGGGAGATCACGATGGTGGTGCGGCCGGTCATCAGCCGCCGCAGCGGGGCGAGGATGCGCTCGCTGGCCCCGGCGTCCAGGCTGGTGGTGGGCTCGTCCAGCAGCAGGATCGGGGCGTCGCGGATCATCGCCCGGGCGATCGCGATGCGCTGGCGCTGCCCGCCGGACAGCAGCCGCCCCCGGGGCCCGACCGGCGTGTCGTAACCTTCGGGCAGCGCCGTGATGAACGCGTCGGCGTCGGCGGCGCGGGCGGCCGCGGCCAGCTCGCGGTGGCTGGCGCCGGGCCGGCCGGCCAGGATGTTGTCGGCGATGGTGCCGTCCAGCAGCAGGGTTTCTTGCAGCACGACCGCGATGTTGGCGCGCAGCTGCGCGGGATCGAGTTCCCGCAGATCGTGCCCATCCAGGCTGATCGCCCCGCGGGCCGGGTCGTAGAAGCGCAGCAGCAGCTTGATCAGCGTGGTCTTGCCCGCGCCGCTGGCCCCGACCAGGGCCGTGGTCTGGCCGGGCCGGGCGGCGAAGCTGACGCCGGCCACCGCGTCCGCGTCCGTCCCCGGGTAGCGGAAGCCGACGTCGTGCAGGACCAGTTCCCCGCGGGCCCGCCGCAGCGGCGCCGGGCGGGCCGGGGCGGTCACCGCCGGCCGCTGGTCGAGCAGCTCGATGATCCGCTCAGCGCCGGCCGCCGCGCCGAAGACGGTGCCCGACAGCTCACCGAGGTCGCGGACCGGGCCGAACAGCTGGATCAGGTAGATCAGGAACGCCACCAGCCCCCCGACGCTGAGCCGGCCCGCCGACAGCTGCCAGACCCCGACACCGACGATGGCCAGCAGGCCCACCGCCTGCAGCACGCTGACCACCGCCGGGAACAGCGCGCCGACCCGGGCGGCGGCCAGCTCCGCGCCCACGCTGCCCAGGCTCTGCCCGGCGAACCGCCCGGCCTCGGCCTGCTCGCGCCCGTAGGCCTGGATCAGCACGGCGTTGCCCAGGCTGTCCTCGGCGACCGCGCCGATCGAGCCGCCCCGCCGCCGCGCCTCCCGGGCCGCGGTCTTGATCCGGCGGGAGAAAGCGCGCGCGGTCAGCCAGAACACCGGGGCCGCGGTCAGCGCCACCAGGGCCAGCTGCCAGCTGAGGAAGAACATCACCCCAGCGAAGATCACGATCTGGAAGATGGCGGAGGCCGCCTCGGCCACGGCGGCCAGCACCAGGTTCTCGATCGCGCCGACATCGCCGGTGAGCCGGCTCAAGATGTCACCGAGGCGGCGGCGGTCGAAAAAGTCTGCCGACAGGGTGTGCAGGTGCGCGAACACCCGGGTCCGCAGCCGGTGCAGGAAGTTCTCCCCCACCCAGGCGGCCAGGTACCCATCGGCGAAATTGGTCACCCCGGCCAGGACCGTGATGCCCAGGAACGCCGCGGCCAGCTGCGGGAACGCCGACATGCTGCGCGGGGCCACCACGTCGTCGGTCACAATCTTCAACACCCAGATCGCGGCCGCGTCCAGCGCCGGGGCCAGCACCGACAACCCCAGGCCCACCGCGATCCAGCCGCGGAACGGCCGGGCATCGGGCCAGAACCGCCCGAACACCGTGCGGACGCCCGCCACCGGCGCCAGGTCCACCACGCCCTCGGCACCCATCGCCGACGGCCGCAGCAGCGACCTCACCACCTCCCGCACCCGTGGCCCACCTTCCACTCGTGCAAGAGCGGTGCCCGCCACCCCCGTTTCCGGGGCAGCGGGCACCGCCTCGCTGGACAAAACAGCCGCTTACAGGACAGCCGGGCAGCCTTACCAGTTGTTGCGGTGACGCCTGGGGAACTTGTGGAACCTGTAGACCCTCTTCCGGCGACCGTGGTACTTGCCACCAAACATTCCGTTCATCTCCTCCGGTGTGGAACGCCATTGAACATCGGCACACTGACCCAGTTCACCGACACCGCAACCACATCGCACGCTCCTGCGCCCAGCCTGAACGCTAACTCTGCATCGCGTATGGACGTCGTGACGTAAACGGTCCAGCCAGCCCCGGGGGCCGGTCGTAGCGGCGGGCCGCCTCGATCAGCTCGTGCGCGAAGTTGAGGACCCCCTCGCGCAGGTTGCGGCCGGGCCGGCCCAGGCGTGCACCACGATCACGTGCGCCGCGCTTCGGCCACAGGCGATACCGACCGGATCCTGAATCCGGTGCAAAGCTTCCCATGAACCAGCGCAGAGGCAGGGGTGGCCGGGCAGCTCGCCACGGTGAGTGCGAACGCGGCCCCGGCGATACGGCGCGCGGGACCTGTTCCCGCCGCGGCCGCGCGCGGTGCACGAGACTGGGCGGCGGTCGCACGGGCGCTGCTGCCGGAACGCGATCCATCGGCGCGGGAATCCATCATCGTGGCAGCCTTCAGCGCCGGTTCCCATGATGGCTGACAGCACGCAATCAATGTGCCGCAGCCGCACCGGTACGCCATGTCCGGCGTGTCCGGCCTGGCCAGCCTGGCGGCCAGAACCGAATGCGCCAGCAAATTCGTGGTCAGTTACTTGGGGCTGGGGACAGCTTCGGGAGTACCGGGCCGTGGCGGCCGGCAGGTATTCCGGACAACAATGTGCCCATGACCGCCTCCGCCGGGTACCAGCACGAGGTGGCGCCGCCCCTGTTGTCGGTGTCCGGCCTGGTGATGCGTTTCGGCCCGCTGACCGCGCTCGAAGGCGTCGATCTCGGGGTACGGGCCGGCGAGCTGGTCGCCCTGGCGGGCGAGAACGGCGCCGGCAAGACCACCCTGGTGCGCTGCATCGCCGGCGACATCGCCCCGATATCGGGCGTGATCGCGTTGGACGGCAGGCCGGTGCCGCCGGGCCCGCTCGCCGCGAAACGCCGGGGCGTTTCGGTGGTCTGGCAGGATCTGGCGCTCTGCGACAACCTGGACATCGCCGCCAACCTGATGCTCGGCCGCGAAAGCCGCCGCCACCTGCTGTCCGACATACGCCTGCATGGTGATGCGGCACGCATGTTCGAGCGGCTGGGCATCCCACTGCGGGACACGACGCGCAGCGTCCAGTCCCTGTCCGGGGGGCAGCGCCAGCTGGTGGCGGTCGCCAGGGCGATGGCCCGCAATCCACGGCTGCTCCTGCTCGACGAGCCGACCGCCTCGCTGGGGGTACAGGAGTCGGCCCTGGTGGAGCAGCTGATCACCCGGCTGCGGGAGCAGGGCACCACGATCCTGCTGGCATGCCACGACATCAGTCAGATCTTCCGGCTCGCTGACCGCATCGTCGTCCTGCGGCACGGGCGGGTCATCGCCGAGGTAGCCCCCAGTGAAGTACACCCGGACGAGGTGGTGGCGCTGCTGTCGGGCCAGGAGGTAGACACCTCCGCGCGCCGCCAGCTGACCCGGCTGCACGGGCTCGCCGGCCGGCTCGTGTCGGCGGAACCGTCATCCAGCCTGGCGCTGATCCTGTCGGCGCTGGGGATCGCGCTAGGCAGCGAGCGCCTGTGCATCCATCTGGTGGAGGGCTCCCGGCTCGCCTGCGCCGCCTCGCTCGGCCTGCCGCCGGCGCTGCTATCGGCGTGGTCCCGGCTGCCCAGCGGACCGGCGGGCGGCCCGGTCGGGCTGGCTGCCGCCACCGGGCGGCCGGTGGTCGAGGAGAACGCGCGGGGCGCCGCCGCCTGGGCACCCTTCGGTGACCTGGCCAGGGCGGCCAAGGTGGCGAGCTCGTGGTCAGTCCCGGTGATGGGTCCCGGCGGGCTGCTCGGCGTCATTACGGTCCTCCGCGCGATAACCGGCAAGCCGCAGCGGGACGATCTCGACCTCGCTACCCTCTACGCGGGCTACGCGGCGAGCGCGATCGAGCGTGACCGGTTACTCGACCAAGTCACCGCCCGCAACCGGGTACTTGAGACGATCAGGGAGATTCTGGAGACCCTGGCGGGCCCCATCCCGGTCGCCGACGGACTCGGCACCGCGCTGACAGCGCTGCGCCGCGGACTGCAGGCGGATGAGACCGCGCTGGTCACCCAGCCGCAGGACAGCCCGCCCAGCTGCCGGGGCGTATCCGGCCCCGGCGAGGGGCGGCCTGCGGCCGTGACGGCAGGTGCGCTCGACGCGGCGGAGTCCGCGCTCGCGCTCGCAGACCGCGACGGCGCGGCCGTGCACCGGACCGGGGCCAACGGCGCCCGGTTCGTTTCAGTGACATTGGCCGCGCCCAGCGGGCCGACGGCGCTGGTGGCATGCTGGCACAGCGGCCCGCCGTCAGCTGATGCGACAGCACTGCTCGAGGACGCCGCCCATTCGCTGCAGCTGGCACTCGAGCGCGAGCAGGCCTGGTTCACCCACCAGGAGGCCATGACCTTGCGCCGGTCACAGGAACTGCAGCGCGGTTTCCTGTCCCGGCTCAGCCATGAACTCCGCACACCACTCACGGCCATCAGGGGTTACGCCACCAGCCTGCTGCAGCCGGATGTGACCTGGGACAGCGAATCGCAGCAACGATTCATCGCCCGCATCGCGGCTGAATCGGCACGCCTTGGCCGCCTGGTCGATGATCTGCTGGACTTCTCCGCCATCGAATCGGAAATCCTGCGCCTGCAGCGCGACTGGTGCGACATCCCGCTGATGCTCGACGCGGCCATCGCATGCCTGCACCCGGCGGGCGCGCACACGATCGAGGTGGCCTGCGAAGCTGGCCTCCCCGTCATCTGGGCCGACCACGATCGCCTCGAGCAGGTTTTCGTCAACCTGCTCAGCAACGCGCTCGGCCACAATCCACCCGGCACCAGGGTACGGGTCACCGCGACCATGGACGGAGCAGCCGCGGTGACGGTGACCGTCGCCGATGACGGCCCCGGGATGCCCGCCGACGTGGCGCTCGCGCCCTTCGAGCCAATGCGGCGCCGCCGCACGCCAAGCGCCGGCGCCGGACTCGGGCTATCCATCGCCAAGGGGATCGTGACGGCCCACGGCGGCAGCATCGAGCTGGAGCAGCCGGGACACGGTACCTGCTTCCGCATCCGGCTGCCGGTGGAGATGCCCGCTACCCAGGCGAGCGCGCCGCGGCCGGCCGCCGATGGTGAACTGGCCGGCGGCGGACCAGCCGGGGCCGCCGACGACGGCACCCCCGGGCCGGAACTGGGGGCCATCACCCGTGCCTGAGCAGACAGTGAAAACACGGGCGCTGGTAATCGAAGACGACCCGAACATCGTGGACCTGATCCGATCCAATCTGGCTGTGCGCGGCTTCGACACGGTCGTCTCCAGTGATGGCGCGCGCGCTCTCAACCTCCTGGAGACAGAAGCTCCCGACATTGTCCTGCTCGACCTGATGCTGCCCGAAGCCGACGGTTTCGAACTGTGCCGCCTGATCCGTGAGCGTTCACCGGTGGCCATCATCGTGGTCTCCGCGCGCGGTGGCGAGCGGGACAAGGTCACCGCGCTGAACGTGGGCGCCGATGACTACATGACAAAGCCATTCAGCATCGAGGAACTGCTGGCCCGGATCACCGCCACGCTCCGCCGCACCCGTCCCGCCGACCCGGCACCAGAGGCCGCCGCACCCGTCGTCACCATCGGCGAGGTAGAGATAGATCTCGCCCGCCAGCAGGTGACCAGGAGCGGGCAGGCCGTGCACCTCACCCCGACCGAATTCGCGCTGCTCCGTGAACTCGCCATCAACAGGGGAAAGCTGCTCACGCACGCCCATCTGCTCCGCCGCGTATGGGGCCACGGTTACGAGACCGAGACCGAATACGTGCGGGTCTACATCCGGCGCCTGCGGGCCAAGCTGGAGCCGGACGGGGCCACCCCGCTGATCCTCACCCAGCCCAGAGCCGGCTACCGCATCGCAGCCGACTGACCGCGCCGCTGCCCCGCCACCCAGCCAGGGCCCTGGACCCGCCGCCGGAACCGCCCGCATCCCCCCTCCCAGGCAAGCACCGCGGCCCGTGCAGGAACACCACCCCCCGCGCCGTGCTCCCCATCAGGGGCACCCACCCCACGGCGCCGATCGGGACCACTTCGGCAGGCAGCAGCATCTTCGCACTCATCACCGCCATCTCCTCAAATCAGGCACGGCAATGAGCCAGCAGCACACCAGGAACCACGACCCCAGCAACCGCAAATCCCTCAGTGACATCCCCCAGGTCAGGAGACCTGGCCAGCGGAGGCGTAAACCCCAGCTGAACGGCCGACGTTATTAATGGATTTTTCACGGGTGTTAACGGACACATTTATTCCCCTCGGCCTAGTGTTTGCCCTGATAGTTCCATCCCCGCCAATGAATAAGCCCAAAATAAGAGCAGCACAATCCGTGCCGCCGGGCCGGTACCGGAGCTGGTTCCACGGAATGAGGGATCACCAATGACTGACACCATGCAGCAGAAGGGCCCGTGCAGCCGCCAGCTTCGGACCAGGGCCGCCGCCGGGTACGACGGCTCGCTCGGGCGGCGGGAACGCGTGCACCCAGAGCCGGCCGGATCACCTGGCGGCGTCCGGCCCGGCGGCGATGGCCACGAACCTCACCGGCCGGGCCCGCGTGACAGCGGGGAGCCCGGCGTGAGGAAACCCGCCTACCTGGACTACGATCCGGATTCCCTGGTCGCCGCCTGCGTGGCCGGAGATCAGCAGGCATGGCACACCTTAGTGGAGCGGCTTTCGCCGCTGGTATGGACGATCGCCCGGTCGCACCGCCTGTCGCCGGCCGACTGCCAGGACGTCTACCAGCTGACGTGGATGCTGGCCGTGCAGCACCTGCACCAGCTCCGCACGCCGGACCGGCTTGCCGCCTGGCTCGCCACCACCGCGCGGCGGGAATGCCTCAGGCAAATAGACCGCACCCGGCGGCACGTCCCCGTCGGCGCCAGCGCACTGTTTGACGCGCCGGGCCCGCATGCCGACCTACCCGACGATGTGGTAGCACGGCGGGAGCGCAACAGTGAGGTACTCGCGGCGTTCCGGAGACTGCCAGCGCGCGACCAGGCGCTGCTTGGAGTGCTCATGGCCGATCCGGCGCCGTCCTACGACGAGGCCAGCCGCATCCTCGGCGTGCCGATCGGCACCATCGGGCCGAGGCGCCAGCGCGCCCTCGCCCGGCTACGCGGCATGCTTGAGGCCTAAAACCCCGGTCATACGGCCTTGTCCCGGCCGCCCCGGGGCGGCACCCGCTCACAGCGCCCGCCCGGTGCATCCGGAATCCGGCGTATTCCGGTGAATCAGGGAGCCCACCCGCGCCTCCATAACAGTGCGAGCCCCATGTCAGCTGAGCCGCCGCCGGCGGGCCGGATAGCCCTTGATTTGCCCGGGGCCAGTATTCCCGCGCCGCCAGCCAGCCTGGCCGGGGCCGGGCAAGATGATCTGGCGGGTGGCGCCGTAGTCTTCAGCTGCACGGTCTCCCCGGCCCAGGTGATCTGCCTGGCATGGCGCAGCGATGGGCTGGCGAGGCGGAGGGCGGGCACATGACATCGCTGAGCACAGGCCGGCTTCCGGTCCGGCTCGTCCCGCTTGTCGGCCGCCAGCGCGAGCTCCAGGACGTGGTGGACTCCCTATCCCGAAGCCGGTTGCTGACCCTGACCGGTCCCGGCGGCACCGGGAAGACCCGCCTGGCACTTGCCGCAGCCGACGCGGCGCGCGCATCCTTCGCGGACGGCGTGTGCTGGGTAGAGCTCGCGCCGATCGATGATCCCGCGATCGTCGCCCGTGCGGTCGCCAGCCAGCTCGGAGTGCTGGAAAGCCCGGGGCAGGACGTCACGGAGACGATCGCCGGGCACCTGGGCGACGGTTCGATGCTGATGGTTCTGGACAACTGCGAGCACCTGGCGGCCGCCGTGGCAGAGCTTGCCGAGCGGCTGCTCGGGATCTGCCCCGCCCTGTCTATCCTCACCACCAGCCGCGAAGTCCTCGGCGTGGACGGGGAACGCAGCTGGCCGGTCCCGCCGCTGTCGCTGCCCCGGGCCGAGGTGGCTCCGGCCGCGGCCGTGCTCGCCGGGTTCGACGCGATCAAGCTCTTCGAACAGCGCGCACAGCTGGTACTGCCGTCATTCAGGCTCACCGACGACAACGCCGCCGCCGTCCTGCAGATCTGCTCCCGGCTCGACGGCCTGCCGCTGGCGATCGAGCTGGCCGCGGCCCGGATGCGGATCCTTTCGGCCGGGCAGCTCGCGGGGCGTCTCAACGACATCTTCACGGTACTGGTCGGCGGCGCGCGCACAGCGCCGCGCCGCCACCAGGCCCTGCGCGCGACCCTCGACTGGAGCCACGACCTGCTCGCCGAGGACGAGCGCACAGTGTTCCGGCGGCTGGCCGTGTTCTCGGGCGGTTTCACGCTCACCGCGGCCGAGCAAGTCGCGGCCGGGAGCGACATCCACCCGCAGCGCATGCTCGAGCTGCTGACGCAGCTCGCCGACAAATCGCTGCTGCGGGTGGACCACGCCAACGGTGCCGCGCGCTACCACCTGCTGGCCACCGTCCGCGACTACGCCTTAGAGCGCCTGGCGGCGGCGGCCGAAGACCAGGCGGCGCGGCAAGCCCACCTGCGATGCTTCGTCGACCTCGTGGAACACATCGAGCCGCGGATCGACCGCGGCGGGGAGGGCCACGGGCCCGGCAGCCTGGAACGCGGGCTGGATCGCCTGGACGCCGAGACGCCGAACCTGCGGGCAGCGCTGGAATTCGCCCGTGACTGTGGTGACGCGCTCGCGGCGCTGCGGATCGCGGTCCCGCTAGGGCGCTACGCCTACCTGCGCGGCCACTACCGCGAGGTCCGGGAGTGGATGGACTCGGCGGTCGCGGCTGGCCCGCACGCCCCCGCCGCGCTGCGGGCAAAGGCCCTGCTCGGCAGCGGCCGGCTGGCGCTGCTGCAGTGCGACTACGTGCCCGCGGTACGCCGCCTCGAGACCGCGCTCCGGCTATACCGGGAGCTGGACGACGCCCAGGGTATCGCCAGCGTGCTACAAGTGCTCGGCAGCGTCGCCCGCGAGCAGGGCCGGTACGCCCGCGCGATGGAACTGCACGCGGAGAGCCTGGCCATCGCCCACGCCACCGGTGACTGGCGGGCGGCCGCGACCGCGCATGACTCCCTGGGTTTCGCCTCGTGGCTGCAGCGGGATTTCGACCGGGCCACCGCGGAGTGCACCACCGCGCTGGGTATGTTCCGCGAACTAGGTCATGTGGTGGGGATCGCATCGTCGCTGCTTAACCTCGGCGCCGTCGCACGTTATCAGGGAGCCCTCGATCGGGCCGCCGCCCTGCTGGCCGAGAGCCGCTCCCTGTCGGAGGGCATCGGGTTCCGCGAAGGCATAGCCTGGTCGCTTGAGCAGCTGGGCCTGCTCGCGGCCGACCGCGGCGATCCGGGCGCTGCCCGGCTGCTGCGCCACAGCCTTGAAGTCCATCGCGAACTGCGCGACCGGTGGCGTACCTGCAGCGTGCTCGAAGATCTAGCAGCGCTGGCACTGGCGCACGGAAACCCGGGGCAGGCGGTACGGCTGCTGGCCTCGGCCGAGACGATGCGCGGCGCGATCGGCACCGTGATCGCTCCCTGCGAGCACACCCAGCACGCCGGGACCGTGGCCGCCGCGCGCGCTGCGCTTGGCGACGACGCCTTCGCCGCGGCGTGGCAGCAGGGACTGCTGACGCCGATCGACGATCTCGAGACCGAGCTGCCCACAGCCAGCACGGCAGCGGCGCCCATGCCGGCAGTACAGGCGGCCGCGGCCACTGCGGGGGCGGCGCCGCCCGCCCGCCCCGTACCTCACCGCCGGGGGTCCCGGCCAGATAGCGACAAGGGGGCCGCCGGAACCAGGCCGGCGCGGCCGCCCGCAGGCGGCGAACTCCGCATCAGGGCACTCGGCGCGGCCACTGTCCACCGCGCAGACGTGCTGGTGCCCGCTGCGGACTGGGGCTATGCGAAGCCGCGTGAATTGCTGTTCCTGCTGGCCACCTCGCCGCCGATGACCAGGGAACAGCTCGGTGCCGCGCTCTGGCCGGACCTGGCGCGCCAGCAGCTCGGAAACGCGCTGCATACAGCCTTGCGCGGGCTGCGCCGTGCGCTCGGCGATCCCGGCTGGGTGCTATACGCCGACGGCCGCTATGTCTTCAACAGCTCGCGGCAACACGACTGCGATGTCAAGACCTTCGAGCAGGCGCTCGCGGCAGCCCGCCGGGCCCGCCCGCCGGCCGCGGCACTACCCGACCTGCAGCGCGCCGTCGCCGCCTACGGCGGCGACTTCCTGGCCGGCATGGCGGCAGGCGAATGGGCGCAGACCCGACGCGACGAGCTCCGTCGCAGTTTTGAGTCGGCGCTGCTTGCGACAGGCCGGCTGCACGCCACCGCCGGCCGCTACCAGCCAGCCGCGGCCGCCTTCCGCCGGGCGGCCGCCCACGAGCCACTGAACGAGAACGCGCACCGCGAGCTGATGGACTGCTGGGCGCGCCTCGGCGAGACAGCGCGCGCCGTCCGGCACTACGAGGAACTCGCAGCGCTGCTGCAAGACCAGGTCGGTGTGCCGCCAGCAGCGGAAACCACAGCACTGTACCGGCGGCTGCTGAACCAGCGGTAACCCCCCCAGCGTTCCCCCCCGTGTTTCCCCCAGCGCCGGTTTCCGTTCCCGGCCTCACCTGGAACACTGGCGCGAGGCCGGCACGAACACCGGGCTCACCACCGCGTAAGCGCTGGCCCCGCCCGAACGGAGGTAACCGGACGTTGCCCGATCTATCCGATCTCATCGCGCCGCAGACCGCCCGCAGGCCAGAAGAAGTGCTCGAGCTGGTATCGCTGGCGCTCAGCGACGGTGACCTGGAGGCCGCGCTGGCCCAGTACGAGCGCGGAGCGCTCCTGCAGCCGTGGGCCCGGGAAGCGGGCAGGGACTATGACAGCGTCCGCGACACCCTGATCCGCCTCATGGAATTACGGCTGCCGCTGTCAGCCAGAGTCGCCGCGGTCCTGCGCACCGGTGACCTCGCCCTGGTACTCGGCGAGCGGCACATGGCCGGCACCGGTCCCGGCTGCCAGCCGATCCGGCTGAGTGGGCTCGGCTCCACCATGGTCCGGCGCCAGCCCGACGGTGCATGGTGCATCGTCGCCGAGGCCTGGTGCCTCGACGAGCCCGGCACCGGGCACACCCAGCTGACCCCCGGGCCCGCCGACGCCACCTCGCAGGTGATTCCCCCACGCTTCCCCTAACCCCCGGCAAAACTCCGCACCGCCGGCCAGCTTGTCCGGTAAATGGGCCGCGGCCCGGCCCGGCTGTGGATAACGGAATCAGCGGATCACCA
>Ga0335079_10008425_pt1 | contig 11754 bp, 12 predicted proteins | sample Lox_Sample_33_FD_206719 | JGI IMG/M metagenome (GOLD analysis project Ga0335079, IMG submission 206719) | Soil microbial communities from Loxahatchee National Wildlife Refuge, Florida, United States - Lox_Sample_3.3 | ecosystem: Environmental > Terrestrial > Soil > Wetlands | place: USA... | reverse complement strand
GAGCGGGTCGCCCGTCGAAGAGAGGTGACCTCGTGCGCGAGGCCGGAGACGTCGTAGCCGAAAGGCGAGGGCTCCGGAGAACGCACGCCAGGCCGGGCTTGTTGCCCTCCCTGCGCCTCTTAAGAACCCCCGGGATTTATCCCTGGGGAGGTTTAGGGTGGTGCCCGCCCCTGCAATAGAACGCACCGAAGAACTGGTTGACCGTCCTCCTGGCATTGCACGACGAGGTACCAGTAGGCCTGCGCAAAGCGCTGGGTGAAGGAGCCTACGACGAACCCGCACGCAAAGATGAACAGCAACACCACGGCCACGCGATCTCTCGGAGGTTCAGAGTACTTGGCCCGCGCCCAGAGCTTGCGAACGGACAGATCCAGCAGATACAGAACGGCGAGGATGGTGCCAAGCACCCACGGGAAAAGACCAGCTGAGAAGAAGGGCATGGTCATGAACTACTCCACCTGAGCAGGAGTTCCAGGTGGAGTTTCGGACGGGACCGCTTCTGCGGTCCCTCCACACCTGGCCGGCTCCCGGCCAGAGGCGCTGAGCGCCCAGTTCAGCATCACCCGCGCTGCGTTCTCCTCCCGGCCGCCGTCCGCAGGCCGAGCAGGTCCGGGATGGCTTCACGGCGCCGGTGGGGATCTCCAACCAGGCGAGGCCAGTGTCGAGACCCCCCAGTCGAGGCCGGCGCGCCCTGCTGGCCGCGGCAGCGCTTCGGGGTGCACTCGACGGTGACCGAGGCGTCAGAGCGCCCTGTGGAGGATCTCGCAGTGCTCAGCTCGCCTTCGCGCTGACACTGCACGCGCTTTGACGAGCTCCATCACTTCTCCCTTACCGCTCGGATCTACTGCCACAGTAGCATCGCCGCTGCCTCAGCACCGCTGGCCTTCTCGAGTGCTGGGGCTGCGAGCGCGGAGAGTTCAATGGCGAGCCCGATCTCCACCCGCTGCTGCGGCTGCACCCGGCCGTGAAGCCTTCGGTCTTGGTGAACAACCTCGAGACCGTCTCGCCCTGCCTGTCCGCCGCGACCATGGCAAGGAGCTGCGGCGGCATTTCCGCCCGGTGCTCTGGAGCCGGTCCTACTGTCTGGTCTCCAGCAGCGGTGCGCCCCTCCGGTCTCGCGCACGAGGTCAACTCTCTTCGACGGGCGACCCGCTCTGACGCACCGGAGTGCGTGGGGGTAGGGAAGCCCGCCCGCTCGCAGGTTCGTGCTGTTGACTCAGATGCCGCCCGTCGCAAGAGCGGTTTCGCACTGCGGAACGCCTCTGCGGCGTTCCGGGCATCGAGGGTGTCTGCCTCGACGAAGCGCTGTAGAGATCTCGCTGCACCACGCCCGACCCATCCCCGGGCACATGGACCCGCTGGGAGAGGGGCTTCTCGCGTAGCCACCGGTCGTGTGGTCGTACTGGCTCGACCTCTGAAAACCCCCGGGATTTTTCCCTGGGGAGGTTTAGGTGGACGCACTCTCACCGCAAAGATGGAGGCCTGGAGGGCGGTGCCCCGGAGGGGCTGCATGGCTGGCGCTCGTGGCTCATGGCGGCTTTCGGTGCACGTCCCCCTTCATCAGCGTTCTACCCTCCACGGTTTTGAGAGATGAGAAGAAGGCTCCCGGGTCCCGTGTGAGGGGATTGTAACCCGATGAGCCGGTCGTGGAGTGAGGACGGGGGCCGCTCCAACATGCACTGGCGGATTGCGTGACCGACCAGCGATCGTTCCGCTCGGCGAGGGCGTCCATCGGCTCGCACCCGAGGAACGATCCACGGTGGCGGGGTGACTGCGCGTTTGCCATTTGTGATCCGGCGTCTTGCCCAGGTTCGGACGGTGGGGCTCTCGCCCAGCCGAAAAGGAACAGGTCCCGCCGACGCACCCAAAAAGTCGCACGGGTGTGGCACGGCCTTTATGGTTTGCTGACCCCTGCAGGGCCCGCTGGGTCAGTCGAGCGAGGCGTTAGCGTTTCTGGGCTCGGGTGCGAGGGAGGTGTCATGGAGTCGCCGACGTTCACGTACGAGGACCCCTTTCCGCTGGCGAAAGACGCGACTCGATACCGGCTCGTCACGAGGGAGGGGGTCTCCCTGTCGAGCCTTGAGGGCAGGGACATCCTCCAGGTCGAACCATCTGCGCTCGTGCGCGTTGCTCGAGAGGCCCTGCGCGACTGCAATTTCTTCCTGCGCCACGAGCACAACGAGCAGGTGGCCAAAATCCTGGATGACCCCGAGGCATCTCCAAATGATCGGGCTGTCGCCCTGGCGTTTCTGCGCAATGCCGAGATTGCCGCGCATGGCGAACTTCCGCTGTGCCAGGACACGGGCACAGCCACCATCGTGGCGAAGAAGGGGCAGCAGGTCTGGACGGGTGTGCGGGATGAGGAGTACCTGTCACGGGGCATTTTCGAGGCGTACGCTAGGGAGAACCTCCGCTACTCGCAGACGAGTGCGCTGAGCGTCTTCGAGGAGGTGAACACCGGTACGAATCTGCCCGCCCAGATCGATATCTACGCGACGACCGGTGCCCAGTACGAGTTTCTCTTCCTGGCGAAAGGCGGCGGTTCGGCGAACAAGTCGATGCTCTTCCAGGAGTCCAAGGCCCTCCTCTCCCCGGAGAATCTGGAGCGATTCCTCACCGAGAAGATGATGCAGCTCGGCACCTCGGCCTGCCCTCCATACCACATCGCGATCGTGATCGGAGGGACGTCGGCCGAGGCTTGCCTCAAGGCGGTGAAGCTCGCTTCAGCGAAGTACCTCGACTCTCTTCCCACCCAGGGAAGCGGTCGTGGCAGTGCCTTTCGGGATCCGCCTCTTGAGCAGAGGCTTCTCGCGGCGGCGAAGAAGCTCGGCATCGGTGCGCAATTCGGTGGCAAGTACTTTGCGCACGACGTTCGCGTGGTCAGGCTCCCTCGCCACGCGGCCTCATGCCCGGTGGGCATCGGCGTGTCATGCTCGGCCGATCGCAACATCAAGGCCCGAATCGACGGGGAAGGCATTTGGCTCGAGGAGCTTGATCGCGACCCGGGGCGACTCATTCCAGGACACTGCCAGGTGCGCCGGCGCGGAGATGAAGTGAAGATCGATCTTGACCGGCCCATGAAGGAGGTCCTGGCTGAGCTCTCGAAATACCCCGTTGCGACGCCGCTCCGGCTGAGCGGAACGCTCATCGTGGCGCGTGACATTGCCCACGCCAAGTTCAAGGAGCGGATCGATGCGGGCAAGGGGGTCCCAGGCTATCTGAAGGACCACCCGATCTATTATGCAGGTCCAGCCAAGGCACCGGCCGGCAGGCCCTCTGGTTCCTTCGGGCCCACCACCGCTGGGCGAATGGACTCGTACGTCGATCTGCTGCAATCGCGGGGTGCCTCGCTCGTCATGATTGCCAAGGGCAATCGCAGCCAGCGTGTCGCTGAGGCATGCAAGAAGCACGGTGGCTTTTACCTGGGATCGATTGGCGGGCCGGCGGCGGTACTCGCTCAGGAGCACATCAAGAGCATGGAGTGCGTGGACTTCGCCGAGCTCGGGATGGAGGCGGTGTGGAAGATCGAGGTCGACGAATTCCCGTCCTTCATCCTGATCGATGACAAGGGGAACGACTTCTTCAGGAGCCTCGGCATCTGAGCTGAGCGCCAAGCAGTCCCTCTGGTTCGGGGAAGCCGGGGACGCCATCAGGGCGGGCGCAAGAGGTGGAGCTGGAGCGCTTGGAGTTCGCCGGGAGGTGAACTCGAAAGCGCGATGTGGTGGTCGCCAACTCTTCCAGAACTGTCGTCCAAGGATGACCGAGTGAACATCCCAGGGAACAAATGCCTCCCCATCGAGCAGCAACTTGCGGGCGAGCGCGCGGCAGCCCTATCCCGCGCCATGGGGACGCTCGAGAAGGCGCTCGCCGAGCTTGCCAGCGTCGATGGCAAACGATTTCCAAAGGTCCGGGAGGAGCTGCTGGCGGAGGCACGCGAGCGGCTCTGGTTCGTGATCGTTCAGCGTGAAGCGATCGGTCTCGCGCACCACGAGGTGGTCTTCGAGACGCTTGGCATCTCGAACGAAGTGCGCCACGCGATGGGACCCAGGCGCTGCTGAGCGGCGACGGACCTCCTGGTCACCCCAGGAGCTTGGCGATCTCCGGCGAGCGCTTCTTGAGCTGGTAGCGGACCATTCCCAGGTTTGCCTGCGCGTCGGCGACGGCGACCAGGATGGCGTCTCCGGCGGGGCCCATGATGATGGCTCCGTTTTCGTACTCGAGCATCCCTTGGGTCATCGACCCCGTCTTGAGCTCGTTGCCCATGACCTCGGCTGAGCCGATGCCGGTCGAGATCACCGCGCCGATGACATCGATGTCGATCCCACTCCGGGCGGAGGCGCCGTCGATGACGAGACCGTCGCGTCCGACCAGCACCGCCATGCTCACGCCCTCGGTCCGCAGGAGGTCGTGCAGGAGATCCCGCAACTTGGGTGGCTCGCGCGATTCCGCCTCTTCGCTTGCCATGGGCACAGCCTTCGGCGGCTCCGGCGGAGGAACAGCTTTCGGAAACCTGCCTCGGGTCGCGTGGGGCTCGGTGGGCGGGGCAGATGGTTGGGGAAAGATCATCGGCATCGTTTCCTCTTTGGACGCCGGAGGGGGTGCCGGAGGTGCGGGCGGTCGCTGGGCCGCTGTCAGCACGGTATCGAGGTGAAACAGGAGGGCCTCATCCACCTGCATGGTGACCGGCTCGCTCGAGATGCGCACGTTGGCGAGGGCCAGCAAAGACCTCATGGCGGACCTGATGTGGAGCAGGAGGCAGTGCCGGAGGGCGGGGCGGCTCATGAAACCAAGTTCGTCCAGCACGGCCCCGAGCTCGCGCTTTCCACGGTAGGCCCGGTAGATGGCCGTGGCGGTGTCGAGCTGTTCGCGGGTGATGCCCCCCACGCGCAGAAGGAACGACCCAAGCAAGTGCCTCTGCTTCTGACACATCGCCCAGGCCACGAAGCCGTTCACCATCACGATGCGGCCGACCTGTGCTTCCCCGGACACGAGAGCGATCCTCGCCGTTCGGCCCTGGGCAACCGACTCGCGAAGCACGTCGAGCAGCTTCGCGTGGACTGCGCCCTGGATGTCGGGTCCTGATACCTCGCTCATCGGCGTGAGCTGGCTCGGGTCTGCGTGGCTCTTTGCGTCTCGCATTGCGTTTTCCCAGAAGGTCTCTAGATGGCTTTCGCGATCTCGGGCGAATGCTTCTCGACCCGGTGATGCGCCATTTCGAGGGTTACCTCTACATCTGTCACTACGGCAAAGATGGCGCTTGCTGCCAGGCTCACGAGAAGGAGCCCGCTGCCATGTTCAAGCATGGCCGGCCTCTCCGGACGCGATACGCCGCCGAAAATACTCGTCGCGGTCGAACGGGACGACCGAACTGACGCCATTCTCTGCAGCGATCGCCTTGGCTGGTCACCTGAAATCAGTATATCGCATTTCGTTCGTCGCTCCCGTGAGCGCAGACCGTTTCGCATCGTGCCTGCCACAACGTGTGCGGCGGGCCTTGCACCATGTGTCAGAGTCATGACGACGCAAGAAGGTTGGACTCGAATGCCATTCATGCTTGCGGCGCGCAACGGAGAACTCGCCGAGGAAACCGCCATGCAATTCCAACTCACGACCAGGCGACAGAGAACCTCTTTTTCCTCGAAGAGGCAAGTAGCCTATCCCGTAGTGGGAAGATGCGCTGCGTCCAGTTGAAGCACATGGGTCGCCAGACTCCCACACCGACTGTAAGTATCGCTTGCAACGCACATGGGTTCCAGGCCTCGGCTCGTGTGCTCCGGTTTCTATTCCGCGCCGCGGCGGTGTAAGTTGTGAAACGCTAGGAGCTACGCATGGTGAATGGTGATGCGCTGGTACAGAAGCGGCGCGAGCTCCAGGAGGCGATGAACTTCCTGGCCGCACTCGCCTCAGGCATGGAGCAGGTCGTCGGGCGCGGTGCCACGGGCATGTCCTTCGTCGCCGGGCGCTCGCTCGGCAAGCGCTTCGCGCAGGGCGCAAGGAAGACCACCGACCTGCTGGAGGCTCTCGAGGAGGTTCGACGGGTTCTCGCAGCCAACCATTGCGCATGGGGTTTCGAGGTCTTCAACCCGAAGGCGAAGCCCGAGGTCGTGACGCAGAGCGCCGACGGTGGGCTCGAGCTGATGCTCGTGTTCCGCGACTGCATGATCCGCCAGTCGCTCTTCCGGTTTGGCCATGCGCAGCAAGGCTCCCTGTGTACGATGATGTACGGCCTCTTCTCTGGTGCGCTCGAGGCCATCACTGGCCGCAGGGCGGAACTAGACATCGTTCATGCTGGGGAGAACGCCTGTCTGAAGCGGCTGCGGCTGCGTGCGCCCGCGCCCGAAGGGGAGAAGGGAGCAGGGGCATGAGCGCGCCGAGGGTGACGATCAACACCGAATGGCTGTCCGGATGCGGCGGCTGCCACGTCGGTATCATGGACCTCCACGAGAAGATGCTCTCCGTCCTGGGCGAGGTCGATATCCACCGCTGCCCGGTGTTGACGGACGCGAAGGGCTACTCCGAGGCGGACATCGGCATCATCGAGGGGGCGATTCGCAGCGAGCACGACCGGCTCGCTGCCCTTGCGATGCGCAAGGCGTGCAAGAGGATCATCGCATTCGGGACCTGCGCGGTGTACGGGGGGCTCTCGGGGGCGACCCTGGCTCACTCTCGCGAGGAGATCCTGGACTCGGTCTTCCGGCACAACCCGACCACCAGGGTCAGCGAGGTGCCTCGGGCCGAGGTCTCCGTGCTCGAGAAGAGCGTCATCCCACTCGACGAGGTGATCGCGGTCGATCTCTACCTGCCGGGGTGCCCGCCGCACGCTGCCTTCATCTTCGACGCGCTCATTTCGCTCGCGCGAGGCAGGCTTCCCAAGGCGAAGGACGAGTCGGTCTGCGGCAGCTGCCAGCGGGACATGGTCAAGTCCGAGGTGGTCGCCCTGAAGGCCAATCACGATGGCGTCAAGGACGAGAAGCAATGCCTGCTCAGCCAGGGCTACCTCTGCCTCGGCTCGGTCACTCTGGACCGTTGCCTGGCGCCCTGTCCGCAGCGCGGCGTCCCATGTACCGGCTGTGCCGGCCCAACCCAGCAGATCCTGACCGAGCCCAACCGGGACCTGCGCACGGAGATCGGAGAGCGCGTGGGCCGCCTGACGAAGATCGCGCCCGAGGCGGTGGTGAAGGCCATGGAGGCGTCGGCGAAGACTCACTACGCGTATTCCATGGCAACCCGCATGATCGGGAAGAAGCCGACGTTTCTCATCAAGAAGTGGATCGCTGATGTGGAGGCTTGAGCCGCCTTGAGAACGATCACAATCGATCCCGTCACGCGCATCGAGGGACACGCCCGCGTGCTGCTCGATGTGGAGGACGATGGCAACGTCAAGTCCGCCCGGCTCGTCGTCAACGAGTTGCGTGGATTCGAGCGAATGCTCGTGGGCATGGAGGCGGACCGGATGCCGCTCGTGACCGCCCGCATTTGCGGTGTTTGTCCGGTGTCCCATGCGATCGCGGCCGTCAAGGCGCTCGAGGGCCTGTGGGGGGTCGAACCCCCGCCCGCGGCGATCCTGGCGAGGGAGATACTCGCTGCCGGTCACCTCATTCACTCGCACGCGTTGCACCTCTTCGCGCTCGCGGGCCCGGATCTCTACTTCGGACTTGCCGGAGATACGACGAAACGCAACGTGCTGGGGCTCGCCGAGGTGGAGCCCGAACTTGCCCGGAAGGCGCTCCGGTTGCGTACACTGGGGCAGAAACTGGTCGAGGGGCTGGGCGGCCGCGGCGTGCACCCGGTGACCATCGTCGCTGGCGGGATTTCCTTTCAACCGACGACCGAGGAGCTCGCTGCAATGGAAGGGGCAGCGGACGAGATGGTCGCGCTGGCCCGGGAGCTTGCGGCGTGGGGGCGAGGGCTCTTGTTGACGCTGGCCGAGCGGGAACCGGCCCTGCTCGGGGCCGAAGTGCGCTCGCATGACCTCTGCCTTGTCAAGGACGACAAGGTCAGCCATTACGATGGCGCCCTTCGGCTCTGTGGGCCGGACGGGGCAACGGTTGCCGAGATCCCGTGCGGCGCGTACGCCGAGCACATGGAAGAGCGCGTATTCGAGTGGTCCTACATGAAGCCGGTGCTCTTCAAGCAAGGTGGATCGGAGGTGAGCTATCGCGTGGGTCCGCTTGCCCGTCTCAATGTGGCAAAGAGCATGGGGACTCCCCACGCAGACGCTGAGCTCGCGGCCTTTCGCCAGGCCTTCCCGCGGCCCTGCCATCTCACGGTCATGCACCACTGGGCCCGAATCGTGGAGCTGGTCTGGGCTTGCGAGACGGCGAGAGCCAATCTGGCCGAACCGACACTCCGCGGACCGATGCGCGTGCCCGTCAAGGTCAGGGCTGGCCATGGAGTCGGCTGCGTGGAGGCTCCGCGGGGTACCCTCATTCACGAGTATGTGGTCGATGGCAAGGGCATCGTTCGCCTCGCCAACCTTCTCATCGCCACGCAGCAAAACTACGCCGCCATCAACCAGTCGCTTGAGCAGGCAGCGCGGTCCCACGTTGCCGGCAAGGGCGACCAGGCCGTGCTCAACGCGGTCGAGTTCGCGATCCGGTGCTACGATCCATGTCTCTCCTGCGCGACGCACGCTGTTGGGCAGATGCCCATCGCCGTCGAGATCAGGCGCGGCGGCGAGGTCGTTCGCACCATCGTGAGGAAACGCTAATGGTTCGCATCGAGATTCACGCCGAGGCCTGCCGGGGTTGCGAGCTGTGCGTGGATGTCTGCCCGACCGAGGTCCTGGCCATGGAAGGCCGGAAGGCATTCGCGAAGACAGCAGAGGATTGCATCGCGTGCCTGAGCTGCAAGTACCTCTGCCCCTCGGGAGCGATCGGGCTGTCTGAGTTCCATGCGGTGAAGAACTTCTATCGCGACCTGGACTTCAGTCGGCGCATGGGAAGGTTCCTATGAACTCGCTGGGAGAGCTCGAGCTCACGCTCGAAGATCATCGGCGCGCATTCACCGAGGTGTCCTTTCTTCTCGAGATCCTCGTGCGCACCGCGAGCGAGGCCGTGGGCAGATCGATGCCGTCGCTGGCCACGAGCGCGGGCCGCCAGATGGGCCGAAAGCTGCCCGGCGCGGCTGGGCCGGTCGATTTCGGCAAGGTTCTGCCGATGATCGGGGAGTCGCTCTCGGGCGGCTTTGAAATCGCTGGACAGCTCGGCGCAGACGGTGCCGAGCTTCATATCGAGAAGTGCGTCGTGCGCGACGTGTGCAGACAGCAGGGGCTCGAGTTGGGCGGTGAGCTCTGCAAGGCGTTCCATTGCTACCTGGCCGGCATGATGGCTCACTTGGTCGGCAAGCAGGTGCGACAGACTCTCCTCAGCGCGAACGAGACCTGCGAGCTGCGCGTGGACGTGCAGCGCTGAGCGAGCGTGAGGCGCATAGCGGTGATCTGTGTCGGCAACGCCCTCGTCGGAGACGACGCCGTTGGGTGTGCCATCTTCGAGCGCCTGGTTGGTAGCCCGCTTCCCCGCTGTGTGGGGCTGGAGCTTCTCGGGGTGGGCGGCATTGGACTTCTCGATCGCCTGAGCGGGGAAGAGGCGCTGGTGATGGTCGACGCGGTGCAATTCGGGGCGACGGCGGGGACCGTGCACGTTCTGGCGCGCGCCGATCTGCCACCTGCGGTCCGGCCCGTTACGAGCCACGGTATCGGCTTGCGGGAAGCAATTGAGCTCGGGGAGATCCTCTTCCCCGAGAGAGTGCCGGCAACGGCCTTTCTGGTCGGCGTAGAGGGAAGGCAGTTCGACCGGGTCGGGGAGGGGATGACGCCGGCGGTGGCGGCCGCTGTCGAACCCGCTGTCCGGCACGTGCTCGATCTCGCGTATCGCCTGTCGCGCTGAGCCGAACCTTCTTCCCCCTTGCCATGGCCCCATGGCCAGTTGCCTCATTCGCCACCGTGCCGATCTTGGTACGTACGCCCGTTCGTGGTCGAGTTTCGTCGCCCGGAAGCTGCAAGAACGGGTGGAACTGTACGCTGAAGCATCGGAATGCGTCCGTGCAGTTGCCGCGCTCCGCTGTCCGCTTCGTCGGACTCTGGAAGGCGTTCCGGTGATCCACGCGGAACCGGCGGTCGGTCATCCTTCTTGCCAGTCGGCCTCGCTGATGGTGCCCCAGAGTTCACGAAGACAAGCGAATAGGGTGGCCAAGCGCGCCAGCCGCGCGGCCCGAATCAGCGGTCAAGTGTCGTGAGCGATTCTCCCTGAAACCACGAACCATACGGGTGTATCCTGTTTCACTGGATGTCTTTTCGGGGGCATCGGGTTCGCAAGAATCGCTCTGGGCGGTACCGTCGAGGGCAGCTGGAAAGGAACTCTGGTTCCCTTCAGGCCGAGTAGCAGCCGGTCGTGGTAATCACAAGAGGTGTAGGCAGCTTGCTTATCGGCGGGCACGGCACCGGAGAGACCGGAGAGATCCAGCGGTCGATGCCAGTCAGCAGGCGAGCGCGCGAGGCGCGACACGCTGATATCGCCCGGCCGCGTCCACGAACAACGTCTCCCGAAAGCCCGCCACGAGGCGGCCCCTCCGCTATCTCCGAGATCGTAGTCGATGATATCGCCTACGATCCACAGCATGGTTGCTTGAGCGCGCACCGTCCCGCAGTCAGGGCCTCCGGCAGAGCCGGAGGCTTGGGGTCCTTGTCATGGGCCTGGATGTACTCGCGACTCGTTCGTTCGTCTCGCCCAACGGTGGAGACGAAGAACCACGCGCCGAGAAGTGTTCTCCCGCAAGATTCCTCTGCTTCCCGCCGAACACCCTCGCCATGTGGACCGCGCTCTCGATGAACCCGACCACCAGCGACACCGCGTACTTCGGCGGGATCGAGATCAGCATGCGCACGTGATCTGGATGCAGGTGGCCTCCTCGATTTGGCACTCCTGCCCCGCCAGGCCCCTGACAAGGTTCCCAGGTTGTTGGGAAGCTCGCCGAACAACGCCTTGTGGCGGTATTGCGGAATGAACACCACGTGGTAGGTGCACTCCCATTTCGTATGACCCAAGGCTCTCGTAGTCTTCACGTTCGGCCTTCCCTTCGTTGAACAGCGGTTCACGAAGGGGAGGTCGTCTTCAGATTCCCGGAACTGCGAAACTTCGGGGGTCTCCCCGGCGGAATCGGGGGATTGCTCCGCTCACGATGCTCGATCACCTGCCTTGAGCTGACCGCCGTTTAATGCCCAAGGCGCCGGGCCATTCTCGCAGGAGTCGCGCGCCTGATGTTGGCTGTGTGCGGTTTGTGTGTCGAGAGGCAATATGATGCGGCGCCATGCCCGTGAGCGGATCGTGGACGCGTGATCATCGTTGGGTCACCCGGAGTGATGGGAGCCCGTTTGGCCAGCGCGCTTGGAGCCGGCCTCCTCAGCCCATGTGCCGTGGGAGCATCTTGGTCGCCTGGACGATGCGGTGGACAGAGGCGGAAAGCGGAAGATGTCGATGGATGGTGAGCCGACGATGCACCGTCCGAAGTTTGATTCATCGGGCTGCACAGGGGCAGCACGGTCGGCCTGCGCCTCATGGCGTCAGCTCGCGCTTGCTCGCTCATCGCGGTTCTCCTCAGGCGGCGGTGCCCGGAGACGGGCATTCTGAAGCAGACGATATGGGCCTTGCCGGACCGATGCGCGGGCCTTTAGCTCTCCCGATGTCTCGGAATCACGGTGTGAAGGTCCTCAGGCACCGGGCTTTTGGGGAGGCAGGGAACATGCCTAAGATCGCG
>Ga0335079_10008421_pt1 | contig 11756 bp, 7 predicted proteins | sample Lox_Sample_33_FD_206719 | JGI IMG/M metagenome (GOLD analysis project Ga0335079, IMG submission 206719) | Soil microbial communities from Loxahatchee National Wildlife Refuge, Florida, United States - Lox_Sample_3.3 | ecosystem: Environmental > Terrestrial > Soil > Wetlands | place: USA: Florida... | reverse complement strand
GAGTGCGAGCGCCGCCGCCTGCACGCGCTTCCAGGGGAAGCGCCGCACGATGAACACCGCGCCCAGGGCGCCGAGAGCCGCGCCGTACACATTGGCGGAGGCGACGTAGCCGGCTTGCGCGTTGCTGTAGCCGAGCGCATCGCGCAGCCCCGAGACGATCGCCGGCAGCAGGTTCACGTAGAACATGCCGGCGGTGCCCAGCAGGCCGAGAAACGCCGCCGCCAGCAGTCCGTCGGGTGCGGACCTGGCGCTCGGGAATCGCGCGTGCGCCTGCATCCCCTCAGCTCCTGCGGCAGAACGGCCGGATGCGGTCGGCCTCGCGGGCGGCGCGCGCCCACGCCCACACGCCGCTGTCGCTGAAGTAGTAGTAGATGAGGCCGTTCGGCAGCATCGCGACGATGATGCCGCCGTAGCCCGACATGAGCGGAATCCACGTCGGCTCCGTGCAGCCGAGCGCGCGCGCTGCGTTCCACGCCCACACGCCGTTGTGGTAGAGGATGTCGGGGCCCGGAGCCGGCAGTCCCCGATGAGCGGGGCCGCGCTGCAGCGCCTCATTCAGCATCGCCGCATCCACCAGCTGCTCGCCCCCGATCCGCCCTCCCTGCATCATGAAGCGCGCGAGCTTCACGACGTCGTCGCGCTTCAGGGTCAGCCCATAGGCCGAGAAGGGCTGATTGCTCGCATCGCGCATGCGGCGGGTCACATCGACCGCGGGGCTGAGGCCGAGGGGATGCCAGATCGGCTCGACCAGGAGGTCGTGGAAGAAATCCGCCGCCGCGCCGGCACGGCGGCGCTGCCAGGCCGCGAGCGCGGTGCCGAGGAGATAGAAGTCGGCCGTGTGATAGACCCACACCGTGCCGGGCGCCGCCTTGCGCGGGTAGTGGCTGCAGGAGAACGCCAGGCGGGTGGCGTGATCCTCGGCGGCGAAGAACGGATCCATGTCGGGCGCATCCTCGTCGTGCTCGTCGGCATCCGAGAGGTAGTGACCGGTCGCCATGTCGAGGGTTGCGGCGATCGTCACGTCATCCCAGCCGTAGCCGGCGCACTCGGGCACCAGCGAGCCGATGGTGGCCGAGAGCAGGCCAGGATCGAGGAGCGCGGCCCGCATGGTGGCGAGCGCGGCGACGAGCGTTTTCGCCACCGAGTACGAGGGCAGGTCGAGATCGTCGCAGTAGGGAAAGGCCCCGAAGCGCGTATCGCAGCCGCCGGTGTAGTGCACGTCATCGACAGCCAGGCCGTAGAGGGTCATGTCCCTCGCCGGCACCTCGAGCGGCGAGCCGAACTCCGCCGGGTTGGCGCCCGGGTAGTCGGCGGCGAGGCGCGAGATCGGCCGCGTCGGCACGCGCCCGGAGATCTCGCGCTGGTACTGCGCGATGAGCTTCGCCCGGTCGGCGAGCGGCGCTGCGATGTAGCGCGCGCGCACTTTCCCCCAGGCATCGAACTTGAAGTAGAAGCAGGTCTCCTGGCCGATCTCCCAGGCGACGTGCGACACCCGGCCGCCACTGCCGAAGAGAAAGGTGAGCACGCCGTTGTGCATGCAGTTGGCGTTGCGTTCCTCGAGCGCGAACGGCAGCGCCGCGCGGGTGAGTCCGCCGTCGCCGTGCTGGTCCCAGACGCGCCCGGGCTCGAGCACGAACTCCCACTCCGTGCTGTCGTTGCGCACGGCGCCGCGCTGCTGCGGAATCAGGGCCGTGCCGCTTTGCACGAATGCGAAATCGAAGGCGGGCAGGTGCCGTGCCGCGCCGTGGTTCTCGTCGGCTTCGGCGTAGAGGTCCGACAGCACCCGGAACGTCCCGCCCGGGAGCTCCTGCCCGAGGACCAGGCGCCCCTCGAACACATGGCTCGGCGTGCGCGCTCCGGCGGGCGGCGCGAAGGCTGCCATGGCCCAGGGACCGGAGGCTGCGCCGCTCTCGAGATCGGCCCGCGACAGCGCTGCGGCGGGAGGTGGTGCCGCGGGCGCCGCACCCGGCGGGGCCGGCGCGTTCGCGGCCGCGGCCCTCGCGAGGAGCGCCGCAAGCAGCAGGACGCAGCGCATCAGGGTGTCCTGACGCCCGCCGCGGCGAGCCGCTCCCGGAGCGGTGCGAGCTCGGAGGCGTAGCGCCGCCACAGGTCCATGGACGAAGTATAGATCGGGCGGCGTACCTGGGCGGCGCTCGCGGTGAGAGTCGGTGCCGCGTTGCGCTCGAACTCGAGTACCTGCGGCTCCCACTCGAGGCCGCAGTGCGCGATCAGGCGGCGGCTGACGGCCTCTTGGTGAGTGACGAGCTCCTCGTAGTCGATCTCGAGCAGCGGGCCCTGGAGCGTGCGGCGCCAGTGCGCCATCAGCGCCTCGTAGGCGATGTAGTACTGCGCGAGGTCATCGAGCGAGTACGAGAACGGATAGGCCATGCGGAACAGCGTCTTGTACATCGCGTAGCACACATCGAGCGGCGCGCGCCGCACGTGGATCACGGTCGCGGCGGGAAGCGCCGCGCGGATCAGCCCGAGGTAGAGAAAATTGAGCGGCGTCTTGTCGACGACGCGCGCGGCGCCGCCGGCGGGGAGCGTGCGGCAGTATTCCGTGCCGAGGCGTGCCGCATCGATGCGCGCCGCACGCCGGATGAGATCGGCCTTCCCCAGCGCGTCCCCGGCGCAGCGGCTCACCGCGGCGGCGAGATCGGTCGACTCGCCGCGGCTCGCCACCTTGCTGTGCGAGCTGAGAATGCGGTCGACGAGGGTTGTGCCGCTGCGCGGCAGCCCGACGATGAACACCGGCCGTCCGTCCGGGTCCCCTGCGCGCGGCGTCGCCGACCACTCGCTGTCGAAGGTGCGGGCGATCCCGGCCATCGCCGCGGTGTCGGCCGCCACCCGGTAGCTGAGGCGCGCGCGCCGTGCAGCGGCGCCGCGCTCCAGGGCCGCGAAGGAGCGCGCGTGCTCGCCGAGATCCTCGAGCTCCTTCGCCAGCGCGTATTCGAGCGCGACGCGGCGCGCATCGTCCGCGGGAGTTGCCGCGAGCCGTGCCTCGATCGCCGCCACGTGATTGCGCGCCGCGGTCTGCGTGCGCAGCGTCGCGCGGTTGTACCAGGCGTCCGAGTCCTGCGGCGCGAGCGCCACCACCCGGTCGTAGGCGCGCTCGGCTTCCTCGAGCCGCCCGACGGCGGTGAGCGCCGCGGCCCAGTTGTACAGCACCTGCGGATCATCGGGCGCCGCCTCGGCGCAGCGCGCATTGCAGCGCTCGGCCTGCGCGTGACGATTGAGATGCGTGAGCATCTGCGCCGCCTGCTGTCTGGAGGCGAGCGGCAGATCGGCCCGCTCGGCGAGCGCGCACAGCCGCTCGATCGCCGCCGTATCGCGACCCGGCGCGGCCGCGAGCTCGCGCAGCGTGCTCGCCAAAGCGTCGGCGGCATCGCTGCCGGGGCTGTCCACGAGCAAGGCCCGGCCGCTCAGAACTTGAGATTGAGCGTCAGTCCCACGGTCCGCGGCAGCGCATTCAGCGCTTTGGAGTCGTTGCCGTAGAAATTCTGCGCCGGCGAGGTGCCCATGTAGGCCTCAGTGTATACGCCGGTGAATGCCGCCGCGTTGGTGATGTTCTTGATCCACAGCGTCGCCGACCACTTGTCGAAGGGGTAGGTGGCGGAGGCGGTCCAGATCCAGAAGCCGGGCATCGGGTAGTAGAACTTCGGCTCGCCGAGGTACGGGTTGGGCGCCGGCACGCCATTCGGCGCCGAGCTCGCGGAGAACAGCGTGTCCTGCGTCGAGGACTGGTAGTAGAGATCGGAGCGCAGCGTGAGTGAGCTGCCCGCGAAGGGCACGTGATAGTCGAGCGCCAGGTTGAACTGGTTCTGCGGCGAGCCCGGCAGCTGTGCGCCGTTGGTGTTGATGACGTACACGCCATCCGCCGAGACCGCGTCCGCCGCCAGCCGCGACTGCGTATAGGTGTAGCCGAGGCTGTAATGCAGGTGCTCGCCGAGGTTCGAGGCGAGCTGCAGCTCGATGCCCTTGGTGACGGCCTTGCTGACGTTCTGCACCGCGAAGAAGCCCCAGGTGGTGGTCGCGGTGTTGATCTGCGGGTTGTTCCAGTCGACGTAGAACAGGTCCGCGTTGTAGGTGAACCCCGCGGCCTCGCCCTTGACGCCGATCTCGTAGTCGACGTCGGTGTCGGGCTGGTAACTCAGCCACACCGGATTCTCGGCGAAGTAGCCGGTGGTCGGGATGCCGTTCGAGCCGCCGCGGCGGTAGCCCTGCGCCACGTTGAGGTACATGCGGTTCTCGGGCGCGAAGCGCCAGGAGAGATTTCCCTTGAAGATCGTCTTGTTGGTGTCGTTGAGGCCGCTCGAGTCGGCGGCGTTGTAGATCGAGGCGTACAGCCCCGCCGTCTGGTGCTCGTTCACGACATCGCGGTCGCCGAAGGTGCGCAGGCCGCCGGTGAGCTCGAGGTCCGGGGTGATGTGCCAGGTGAGCTCGCCGTAGAGCGCCGCGTCGCGGAAGTGCTCCCGCTGCAGGTAGGTGAAATCCTCATCGCCGATGACGACGCCCGGTGCTCCGCCCACCGCATCCCACCACTGCTGGAAGCCGACCATGATGCTGGTCTGGGTCGCGTACAGGCTCTGGTTCTGGTAGTAGGCGCCGATTACGTAATCGAAGACCTGGCCCGGCTTCGACACCAGCCGCAGCTCCTCGATGGTGGCTTTGTCGCCGTAGCTGCGCACCGCGGATTCGAGCGGCCGCGGGTAGTTGTAGTAGAAGGCGGCCCACCAGTCGTTCTGCGCGTAGAAGCCGGTGTTGTCGCTGGTGATGTCGCCGTGGTGGTTGTACTGCGAGGTGCTGGAGGTGAGCGTCGCAAAGCCGAGGTCGACCGTCGCCTCGAGTGCCGCCAGATACACGTCGCGGTTCGCCGGCTCGAGCTCCATGGCGCCCACCTGGTTCGCCTGGTAGGGCACGCCGAAGCCGTCGTTGCCGAGCGTGGTGGCGCGCCTGCCGCCGAAGTGATCGTCCTGGCCGGTGACACTGAGTGTGAGATTGAACACGTCCGCGGGCTGCCACTTGAGCGCCACGCGGCCGTAGGTCTGGTGCGCATAGTCGGCGTCCTTCACCGACTGCGTCACCTGGCCCGGCGAGGTGATGTTGCCGCCGGCGGGCGGCACCGGCACGCCGTTCGCGCCGAGCACGTAGACGTTGCGATAGTCCGTCGCGCCGGGATACTGGTTGTGGGTCACGGTGAAGCGCAGCGCCGCGGTATCGCCCAGCGGCACGTTGAGCGTCAGCGTGCCGGAGCCCCCGAGCTGGTCGGAGGACTCGACCTTCGAGCCCGAGAGACTCAGGTCGCCGTCGAACTTGCCGATCTGCGGGTCGCGCAGGATGTAGCGTACCGTGCCGCCGAGGGCGCCCGAGCCGTAGAGTGTTCCCTGCGGACCCTTCAGCACCTCGACGCGGTCGATGTCGGTGAGCAGGAAGTTGGCGAAGATCGGCGTGTCGTTCACGTAGGTGGAGACCGTGGCGGCGGCCGCCACCGCGTAGTCGCCGAGCGCCGAGCTGTCCACGTTCAGGCCGCGGATGCGGATGCCGTTGGTGACGCTGGCGTTGCGGTCGCCACGATCGATCACCGATACCCCGGGGATGTCGCGCATCAGCTCGGCGGTGTCGAGCACGTGATCATCCGCGATGTCGCTGCCGCTCAGCACGCTGATGTTGTAGGGGACATCGAGCACGTTCTCCGCGCGCCGCCGGGCGGTGACGATGACCTCCTGCAGCTGCGTGCCGGACTGCGCAGCGCTTGCCGGCGTATCGGCCGGCGCAGGGGTTTCGGCACGGGCGGCCGCGGAGCCCAGTGCGGCGATGACGGCCGCCGCGATCGGCGAGCGATGGAGCGTTGCGGGCTTGATCGGCATGATGGTCACTCCCCCGGCAGCATTGGCGTTGATTTCAGCGGCGCGGCGCGCGCTTGCGGGGCGCGGTGACGCCGCTCGCGAGGCGCACCGCACCGAGGCGCTCGAGGAACGGCGCAGCGCGCCGGCCCGGGCGATAGCTCGGAAATTTCACGGTGCAGTCGCGGAAGCTCTTCAGCGGCTGCCCGAGCCCGTGCCAGCCGCTCGCGCGGCAGCGGCGCAGGTAATCGAGATCGAGGCGCACGGCGATCAGCTCGCGCCCCGATCCGGCCTGGTGGATGACCTCGCCCCCGGGCCCGCAGACGACCGAGCGCCCGGTGGCCAGCGGTCCTGCCATGTTGAGGTCGAGGAAATAGCACTGCTGCGCGGCTGCAGTGGCGCGCGAGATGGCGATCTCGACGTCGCGGTCGATGGAGCTCGTGAGCGTCGGATGCAGCACGATCTCGGCCCCGAGCCAGGCGAGCGAGCGGCTGGTCTCGGGGAACCAGGAGTCGTAACAGATGGAGATGCCGACGCGCGCCCCGCCGGTCACCTGCCTCACGACGAAGCCGTCGCCGGGGGTCACGTCGCGCTCATACGGGGTCCAGGGGAAGATCTTGCGGTAGCGTGCGACCACGCGTCCGGCGGGGTCGATGAGCGGTGCGGTATTGAAGATGCGCTCGCCGCGACGCTCGTACAGGCTCCCTGGGAGCAGCCAGATGCCGAGCTCGCGTGCGACCTCGCAGTAGCGGCGCTCGACCGGGCCCGGCAGGCGCACGGCCTGCGCGGTGCGTGTGCCGAAGCTCGCGAGCTCCGGCAGCATCACCATGTCGAGCCACGGATAGCGGCTCTTCGCCGCGCGGATCTCGCCGAGGAGTGAGGCTACGTTGTCCGCTGCGGCCAGATGCAGCTGCAGTCCCGCGATGGAGAAGATGCTCACTTGGCGCCCGATGCCCCCCTGATCCTCGGGGATAGTGGCAGCGGGCGGCCCGCCGGCGATAGCGCCAGTTGCAGCCTAGTGATTGGGCCAGTGGCCGCTGTCCGGGCTCTCGGGAGTCAGTGTCGCCGCGTTGTAGAGGCGGCCATCCGGGGTGAACCACTTGATCGCACAGCCGTCGAGCACCGTGTAGTACCCGACTGCATCCCCGTAGGCCCAGCTCTGCCACTGCCGATACCAGAGATCGCCTTCCACCCACCAGCGGCCGGTATCGCAATCCTCGTCGGCGAAGCCCGAGCGCCCCACCATGCGCCCGTCAGGGAGCAGATCGATGGTGCAGGGATCGCCGTAGACGGTGTCGAGATGGATGCTGCGCCCGCTCAGGCGGCGGCGGATGTCCGCGCCGCGCAGCCACACGCCGATGCAGTTGTCGAGGCGCTCCGCGAGGCCCGCGTCCTGGCCACGCACCAGCCCGGCGAGCTCCACGACCGCCGGCCGGATCCGCTCCACGCGGATACCGCGCACGCTCATGCGGAAGCAGTTGCGCGGGTGATCGGCGGCGGCGTAGTAGCGGTCCACGGGCTCGATGTGCACGCCGCGCCGCGCGGCATCGGCGACCAGCTGCCGCGCATCGAGCTCCGGCGGTCCCTGTACCCAGCAAGAGGTGCCACCGGTGGCCGGCGCCGTCACCACCGAGCGCTGCAGGTGGTAGTTGAGTGCATCGCGCAGCGCGATCCAGCGCTCGCGGAATACCTGGCCGAGCTGTGCGAGCATCGCATCGTAATGTCCGAGCGCCATGAAGAGCGCGGCGGCGCGCTGATCGTGCGGGGGAGGATGGCGCACAGTGAGGCGCCGCAGCTCGCGCGCCTCCTCGATGAGCTCGCGCGGTGCCACCAGGAATCCGAGCCGCAGCCAGGGAGCGAGCACCTTGGAGAGACTCGACACGTACAGCACGCAGCTATGGCGGTCCATGGCACGCAGTGCCGGGTGCGGCTGGCCGAGGTAGTTGCGCTCGGAGTCGGCATCGTCCTCGATGACGACGATACCGTGCGCCGCCGCCTGGTCGAGCAGGCGCTGGCGCCGCTCGTTCGGCATGGTGACCGCGGTCGGCATCTGGTGGCTCGGCGTGAGATACAGCACCTCGCAGCCATCCACCGCCGCATCGATCACCATGCCCTCGGCATCCACCGGCAGGTGTGCGACCTGCGCACCGCGCAGCGCCAGCAGCGCACGGAAATCCGGATAGCCGGGCTCCTCGACGCCGACACGCACGCCCGGCCGCACCAGCAGCTGCACCAGCAGCCACAGCGCCTGCTGCGCTCCGACCGTGATCAGGATCTGCTCCGGGGAAGCGATGATGCCGCGGCGCGGCAGGATGTGGCTGCGGATCTGCTCGATCAGCATCGGGTCGTCGAGGTCACGGCTGCGGGCGGACCACTCGCGGATCTCGCGCGAGGCGAGCGCCAGGCGGCTCACCTCGCGCCACTCGCTCATCGGATAGAGCGAGGGGTCGATGCTGCCGTCGAGGAAGGAGTCGCCCGCGGGCCGCGCCGGCTCGGCGAAGCCGTGGCTCGCGTGCGCACGCGCGGCGCGGCGGATGCGCCGCGGCCAGTCGATCGCGCCCGCGGCGTGCTGCACGGGCCCGGCGCCCGCCATGGGCTGCTGCTGCATCGCCGGATTCGGGTAGATGCCGCTGCGCTCGCGCGTGAGGAGAAAACCCTCATCGAGCAGCTGCTGGTAGGCGAGCACCACCGTGTTGCGCGACACGCGCAGCTGCTCGGCCAGCCCACGGGTCGAGGGCAGCCGCGTGCCGGGCGGCGCGGCTCCCGAGACGATCAGCTCGACCAGCCGCTCACGGATCTGGTTCTGCAGCGACAGCGGGCTCGAGGGATCGAGATAGATGAGTGGCTCGACCACCTCATGATGTTACCGCGGAATGGCGCCTGGCCACCGCTGAGCGCTGACCGCCCTAGGGTTTGGCGGCCGCCGCCGCCGGCGCTGCCTCCGGCGCTGTCACCGGCGCGGTTGCCGCGACTTGCTGGGCGGCCCGCACCCGGGCTCGCAGCTCATCGGCGAGCGCCTCGGTGCGCGCCCGGCCAGCGCCCAGCGCACCGCGAGTCTGGAACGAGTCGAGCTTGCCGTCGCGACGGGTCACCACCACCGTCGCGTTCGCTACGAAGGTCGAGACGGTGATCGAGCTGACGTCGCTGTAGGGGATCTGTGCGCCGAGCCCGAGCGTCTGACCTTCCTCGGGGTCCGACAGGAAGGTCAGCGAGCGGTCGGTCAGCGTGAGAGTCCCGCGCAGCGCCTGGCCGAGCGCTGCGGGGTAGTGCCTGAAATTGTCGAGCGCGTTCTCACCGTGAAACCACAGGATGCTCCCCTGGGTGGCGGCTGCGCCTTCATCGGTCGGGATCCTCACCATGCTGACCTGCGCCTCGCGCTCGCGATCGGTAGCGGGGCGCACGAAGGGGGGCGAGGGCGGGTCGAGCTGATCGAGGAGCGCCGTCTGCTGATTCATCTGCTCGAGGTCCGAGATCCGGTGCGCCGTGCGCGCGGTGCGTGTCGCCTCGATCGCGGCGAGCACCTCTTGATCGGTCGGGCCACTGGGCGTCGGGTGCGCCTCGCAGGAGTGATCGCGCTCGAGCTCGAGCAGCGCGACTTCGCGGCGATCCGCGGCGGTGAGCGCCCAGCGATAGGTCTGCACGGAAACGGCGGCCGGCTGAGACCCGCCGCCGAAGCCTCCACCGATCGGCACCGGCGTGCCGCCGCCGTAGCCGCCCGATGCCGCAGCCAGCACCACGACGGTCAGCACCACCAGCCCCGCGATCCCCAGGCCGTGCTCGGTGTGCAGCACGCGCGCCTGATGGTCGGTGTAGGCCTGCGAGCCCGACTGATGTCGCGCGTACCAGCGGATGGTCGCAGCGCGTTCGACTTCGAGACTCAGGTTGCCGCAGTCGAGGGCCTTCTCGGCCGCACCGACCGCCGGCAGCTGCGGATACCCGGCCTGCGAGAGTCGATAGTGCACCGTGGCGTCCGTGGACGGCAGCTCCAGGTAGTAGACGAGCGCCAGGTCCGTGAGCGGAATCTGCACGGCCGGGCCGATGGGCGCGGCACCGTCGGATTCGAGCGCGACCTGCGGTCCGGAGAATGCGCCGTCACCGCTGCCATCGAGTCGCAGCACGTACTCCCGGCGATCGACCGTGAGCACGTGGGCGACGACGGTCGATTTGCGGCTGAGTCCCTCGAGCGCGGCGGCGGTGCCCTGTGAGGGCAGCACCATGTAGGTCAGCGGCGCAGCCACCCCTTTTGCCAGGGCATCCCAGCTCAGCAGCAGCGTGAGGAGCAATGCCCTCGCGAGTCGCGACGCATTCGGCGCGGGGTGCGCGCTCATGGCACGCGGCCGTAGTAGCCGCGCGTGGAGTCGCCCAGCCGCACGCAGCTGAGCCTCACGCGGTCCATGTCGATGGTCGGCGCATCCGCCGCATCGCAGATCACCGCAACACCGACGATGCACAGCGCCTGCGCCTCGAAGTGACGGTCGGGTTGGCCGGCCACACTGTCGAGGAGCGACACCTGCACGTGGCTCACCTGGTGCGAGCTGATCGCGGCATCGACGTCGCCGGGCGGCAGGCAGGAGCCTGGTTTTCCGCCAATGCGGTAGACGTGCCCCGCAGCCGCCTCGAGCTCGAAGCCGAGATGCGCATCGAAGTCGCGCAGCGGATGCCAGCGGTGATCGATCATGCTGATCTGAAGCCAGCGCCTGCCGGGAGTGAGTGCCACCGGCCGCGCCTCCAGAGAGCCCTTCTGCACTGCCGTACCGTCGACGTTGGTCAGCCTGATCTTGTGCACGAAGTCGTTCATCGACTCGAAGCGCGCGAAGTGCATGGCCGGCAGATCGTCACTCGCACCGGCTGCGGCGGCCCCGATGGCCGCTGCCTCCGGCGACGGCTCGGCCCGCGACCAGCGAACATAGCCCTCGTCCCTGATGTGGAAGGGGATCAGCACCATCAGCCCCGCCTGCGAGGAAGACACGTCCATGATGAGGGAGCCGTCTGCGGTCGCGCTGAATGTGCGCGTCAGCGTGCGTACGCCCGCACTGCCGCTGGTCGCAAGATCGAACAGCGTGCCCGCGCCGTTGAATGCCGCGAGCGGCGCCGGCGAGGAGGCGGAGTTGTCTCCGACGCTCATGAGGCTGGCGTGCAGGGTACGCTCGAGGCCGTGCTCACCGCAGGAGAAGTCCCCGCGCGAGCGGTGCCACTCGCGTACCTCGGCCGTGGGATCGCTCGAGACGATCACGAGGGTGTCGGCGTCGGGCTGTCGCAGCTCGACCCAGTCGCCGGCGTCGATGTCGCCGAGGTTGCGGGCGAGCGAGGTGTCGCAGCGGTACTGGCCGCGAAACTGGTGGCGGGTGCCGTCGCAGGGCGTGCCCGCGGCCAGCTCGCCGGCGTCGTGATAGCGGCCGGCGAGCCGCGGGCAGGCGTTGCCCGCGGCCGCGGTGGGCCGTGACCACTGTTCGGGATAGCGGGCCGTGGCATCGCGGGCGCAGCCGCCGAGCAGCACCCCCGCAGCGAGTACTGCGTGCGGCAGGACGCGAACAGCTATTGCGGTGGATACCATCTGCCTCGCCTCAGCCCGGCGCCAATCGATTCCCGGGCGCGGCATCACGCAGGGGCGCGTGAACGCAGCCGCTTTCAACTGAATGACTGGGGTTGGCCGGCTTCGGGTACCGGAATCGTTGCCCGCGAAACTGGCCACGCCGGGCGCGCCGGGCATCGGGCCGAGGCCCGGGCCGCCGGGCCGGGCTCGAGGGCGCCGAGGGACATCTGTCGCCTCACCCGCTATGCTCGCTTTTCCCCGCAGCCCGCGGCGGCTGGCTGCGGACAAAGGGACCTGAATCATGGCGAAGATTCCCGCGGGCGTCGGTCCGAAGCATCCGCAGGTCGTGGTGCTGGTGGGAGCCACCGGCGACCTGGCGC
>Ga0335079_10008419_pt1 | contig 11757 bp, 16 predicted proteins | sample Lox_Sample_33_FD_206719 | JGI IMG/M metagenome (GOLD analysis project Ga0335079, IMG submission 206719) | Soil microbial communities from Loxahatchee National Wildlife Refuge, Florida, United States - Lox_Sample_3.3 | ecosystem: Environmental > Terrestrial > Soil > Wetlands | place: USA... | reverse complement strand
GACCACATGGACTTCCTTGAGAAGCTAGGGGTCGTGCGGGCAACCCTCATGAGAAACGAGGACGGAAGGAGAAGAATCTACTTTCACATGAGTGAGAATCCCCTGGAGGCGATTGAGGAGCTCTTCCTGACGACGAAGCCGAGCCGAGTCCGCAAGACGATCTGAATTCCTTCCGCACAAAGCCCTCGAATGGTCATCCGTCCTAGGAGGGATGATGCATGCGCGCACGACAGACGCAAGAGCCCGGAAGACCCTCGCACCGCTTATTACTCGTCATCGCCTCGTCCGCCGCCATGAAGACCACAAGGGCCCTCAGGAAAAAGCTTGACAACTGGAAGCAGAAGCCGATCGTAGCCCCAGGAGTCCACGACCCGTACTGCGCGAGGATCGCGGAAAAGCTGGGTTTCGACACCCTGTACATGGGGGGCGCCGCGACGTCCATGTCCAGGCTCGGGATGGCCGACTTTGGGCTCGCGACCGCCACAGAGGTCCAGGCGAACGCGAAGTACATCACCAACGTCACCGACCTTCCGCTGATCGCCGACTCTGACAACGGCTACGGGAACGCGCTCAACACGATGCGGACGGTCAAGGACTACATCCGCGCGGGGGTGGCGGGGATACACATAGAGGACCAGATCATCCCGAAACGCTGCGGCCACCTCAAGGGCAAGATGGTCGTCTCCCTGGAGGAGATGGTGGGCAAGATCAAGGCGGCCAAGAAGGTCATCCGCGAGGAGGACCCGGACTTCGTCCTCATCGCGCGGACGGACGCGAGGGGGGCCGTCGGAGGCGGCCTCGACGACGCGGTCAGGCGCCTGAAGGCCTATCGGCGGGCCGGGGCTGACCTCGTCTTCGCGGACGGGCTCCTGTCGAAGGAGGAGCTGGCCACCATATGCAGGGAGACGGCGGCGCCCACGGTCTTCCATCCCACCGCCATCTCGCCGAGGCTCGGCGTCGACGAGTGCCACGAGATGGGGGTCGCCCTGATGATCTACCCGTTCGCCTCGATACACGCCTCGGCGGTCGCGACCTGGGACTTCCTCACGCAGCTCAAGAAGGAGGACACCAGGGCCCAGGTGAAGTTTGAGCAGAAGTACAAGGACCATCCGCTCAGCGACCTCAGGAAGCTCTTCGACCTGGGAGGACTGAAGGAGCTCCAGGCCTACGAGAGGGAGTTCATCCCGGCCGAGGAGGTCAAGGCGAAGTACGGAAAGCTGACCGTCGGCATATAGTCAGGGCTCGACCTGCCAAAGGACCTCGAGGAGCGCCGCGTCTTCGACCTGCCGCCTCGCGGAGGCCCAGAACTCCTTCGCCAGCGAGGGGTCGCCTCTCTCGTTCGCGTACTCCCAGGCCTGTATCGCCATCTCCAGCTTGTCCGCCTGCCGCACGAGGCGCGCCTCTGGTGTCTTTCCGTCGATGAACTCCTCCCAGGCCTCGAGATAGACGGCCCTCTGCTCCTTGGGGAGCTCGCTCAGGATTTCCTCCATCGCCTTGGTCTCCATCTCGATCTTGCGCTTCCCGGACCTCTCCTCCGGCATGGCGTCCCCGACGATTGCTTCCGGAAGGTCGTGGAGCAGCGCGAGCCTAAGCGCCTTGCCCGTGTCCAGTCCGAGCGAGTCGCTGAAAATCATGGTGATGAGCGCAGTCCGGTAGGAGTGGTCCGCCACGGACTCCGGCCGGGCCATCCCGAGCTTCTTCACCCAGCCTCTCCTCATCTCAGCCTTGAGCCGCCCTGACATCATGAAGAACTGCAGCAGGCTCCGGGAGTCGGCTTCGGGTCCAAGGTCCATGCTCCGACCGTCTGCCTGCGAGATAATAACGCTCGCCCTCAAAGCCCGTACTTGACCAGGTGGTCGTAGTCGAAGACCATTACTCCGCTGCTGTTGTTCAACGCGTATTGAAACTGCTGCTGATACGTCTGAGTGGTCTCGCCCGGCGACACCTCGACGCTCGCGACTATCCCAGGGTGGATGTATTGCTGGTCCCCGGGGAGGTATGTCTCGACGACCAGGAGGTTGGGGCTCACCGGGAGGGAGGGGTAGGTGGTCGTGATCGCGGTCTTCCCGGAGTAGGAAGAGGACAGCTGGTCGAAGAGAACTGTCTGCGCCGCGATGGGGAGCGTCGACATGTCGAGGCTTATCCCATCCTCGCCGTCGGAGTAGATTGAGGTGGGGATGGTCTGGGTGGTGTTCGTGAAGTATAGGGCGAAGAAGATCTTCAGCCCCTGGTCGTGGGCGGAGGTGACGAACTGGGCAAGATCGCTGCTCGTGAAGAGCAGGGTCCCGGACCGGTAGATCTGGAAGAATATGGTGTTGAAGCCTTGAGAGGTGGCCGTGCTCAGCAGCTCCCCGAAGTTCGACCCGTTGACCGCCCCGTTGCCCTGGTTGACGTAAAGAATGATTGGCTTTGAGGAGGCGCTCGTCTCGGAGGTCGAAACGGACTGTGTCGTCGATGAGGAGCTGCTGGATGTCACTCCTTGCCCTCGAAGCGATGTGGAGGCCAGCAGGTACCCGATGATTGCGAATATCACAATCCCGCCGACGAGATAGTACTTCGCTCTCGATTGGTCGGAATTCCTCCGGTTCTTACGTCTGCTCAATCTCGCCCACGACTCGCTGCGCGCAAGAGCGCAGGTGGTGAATTATATTTGCGCGCCTCCTATTGTGGGTCGCGCCTTCGGGAGGCGCCGAGGGAAGTTATTAACCGGAAATCCGGACCATCCTTTCACGTTGATCGTCGCGGTCATCGGAGCTGGCAAGATTGGAGAGGCCGTCGCGAACTCGATTGCAAAGTCGAAGCAGGTCACGAAGGTGGTGATGACCAAGAGGAACGTCTCGACCCTGCCGCGCTCGCGGTCAGCAAAGATCGTGGTGACCTCGGACAACCGCGAGGCGGCCAAGAGGGCGGACCTCATATTGATAGCCGTGAAGGCCGGCGACGCGAAGCAGGTCCTCGGCGAGATCTCGCAGTTCAGCGCCGACAAGATAGTCATATCGCTGATGGCGGCAATCACAATCGAGAGGCTCGAGAGGGCCCTCCCCAAGGCGAAGGTGGTCAGGTCAATGCCGAACATCGCCGCGGTCATCGGCGAGGCGATAACCGCCTACTCGCTCGGCAGCAAGGTGACCCCCGCCGACGAGGCCACCGTCCAGCTTGTCCTCGGAAGCTTCGGAGACTACGTCAAGGTGCCCGAGTCTCTGTTGAACCCCATCACCGCCCTGAGCGGGAGCGGCCCCGCGTACATTGCGGTCGTGATCGAGGCGATGGTGAGCGCCGGCCTCAAGGTGGGGATACCGAGGGACATCTCCCTCAAGCTCGTGACCAAGACGCTGACGGGGACCGCCGACCTCCTGAGCGAGAAGAAGATGCACCCCGCGGAGCTCCGCGACACCGTCACGACCCCGGCGGGGACGACCATCGCCGGCATCTACGAGCTCGAGAGAGGCTCTCTGAGGACCAGCATGATGAACGCGGTGGAAGCGGCCACGATGGCGGCCGAGAAGGTCGCCAAGAAGTTCGAGAGCGACTGACAGGGCCTTGGCGCAGGCCCTAAAGGGCGTCCAAGACCGGGAGTTCATGCAAGTGTGAAGACATTTTCACACACCCCAAGATAGGCCTCGAATTGCCCCCGACTCAGGATGTCACATTTTACAAACAACTGGGATAAGAAGAAGTCCACGGGGATAAGCGAGAGGCTCAGGAACGCCTTCAACAACCCTGGGCCGATGAAGCCCCGGTTGGATGGGCTCATGCGCCAGATACAGATTGTCATGTCGAAGCTCGACACGTCGATGGCGAAGCTCCGTGATAGGGACGCCGCCCTCTTCGCAAAGACGGTGTCCGCCGTCCAGAAGCACGAGCTCCAAAGGGCCTCGATGTTCGCCAACGAACTCGCGGAGGTTCGCAAGGTGGGGAAGATGGTCACGCAGTCCAAGCTGGCTCTCGAACAGATAGTCCTGAGGCTGAACACCATCACGGAGCTTGGAGACATAGTCACCACCCTCGCGCCTGCCACCTCGATTGTGAGGAGCGTAAAGCAGGACATCGTGGGCCTCATGCCAGACGCCGAGGGAGAGCTGGGAGAGGTCTCGAGCCTTCTGAGCGGAATCCTGGTGGACGCCGGCTCGATGGGAGGCTATACGATGAACTTCGAGACCGCCAACGAAGAGGCAGAGATGGCCCTCTCCGAGGCCGCAGCTGTGGCCGAGAGCCGAATGAAGGAGAAGTTCCCGGACATACCCCAGTCTGCAGAAGCGCAGGAATCCTTCGAGGCTGCCTAGTAAACCAGGCGCCGAAGGGCAGGCCCCCTCCTGGGCTGAGCTCGGGAGCGGCCCCCAACTGATAAGGGCGAGGCCATCCCGGGCGCGCTAGGAGGATTGGGGGAGGTGCCGTTCTGCACGAAGTGCGGGGCCCAGGTCCCGAGCGGCGCGGCGTTCTGCCCGTCTTGCGGCTCCCCGGTCGGGGCGGCTGGCGTCCAGCAGGTGCCCCTCAGGGGGATCAGCACGGTCTCGAGAGACGTCCGGGCCCAAGAGTACTGGGTCAAGAGGCTCTTCGCCTACGTCATCGACGCCATCGTCGTCTACGCCGTCATCGGGCTGGGGGCGGCCGCGGCAGCGCTCCCGGCGTTCGTCGCGGGCGTCTTCGTCCCCGGCTATTTCCCCGCACGTGTTCCCGTTCGGCGCGTACTTCGGCACCTTCGCGGGCCTCCTACTGGTCCTGTACTTCACTTTCGCAGAGGCGACCTACGGCAAGACGATAGGGAGGGCCGTCATGGGGCTTCGGGTCACCACGGAGAGCGGAGGACGGCCGACCCTAGGCGTCTCCTTCTTCAGGAACCTGAGCAAGATCAACTGGGTGCTCCTACTCCTCGACGTGATTCTGGGGCTGGCGTTGGAGGTAGGATACACGAAGAAGTTCAGCGACAGGTACCTGGGGACACACGTCACCCAGCCATAGACGCCTCCAAAGCCTGTTCTGGGCAACAGAACGGGCGTTCTACGCCATAGCCTCATCTAGACTGCCCCCCATCGGCTGTCTGGTAGCAAGTCACCATGCAAGCGAAGCCAACGCGAAGGTCGAAGACAACGATACTCTCGGCGTCGGTCCTTACTCTTTTCTTGGTAGGGCTGTCGTCGGTCCCTCAGCTCTTGGCGGCCACGTCGACGGCGAACAATCTGGACACCGTGCCGACACTGGACGCCGTCCAGCTCTCGATACAGACCAAGAACCTGACCGCAGTGAGCTCGTATGACTTGGTCGCGTACAACTCCACCGGGACGCCCGTCGCCTCCTTCACGGGTCAGTACCCGCAAGTGACGCTAGAACTCCCTTCGGGCACCTATCTCTTCGCCGCCACCGCGAACAGGCCGGAGCCAAGTCAGTCGCCGGTCTGTTGCGTGTGCGCTCAATCTGGAGCAGGAGCCGCCTCGCCCTCCACGGCGCTGAAGACGAACTCCAGTCCTTCGACGTCCTCCGACATCGCGTTACCTTGCTTCAATGGCAACCCTCAGACGGAGTACGGCTACTCCCTTGCGCATGTGACCGGCCAGGAGAGCTTGACGATTGCCACGGAGGCCCCGTCCAGCATCCCGACCGCCGACGTCTCTGTGAGCGTGAGCTTCAAGAACGGCACGGCTGTCTCCGGCGCCGACGTCTCCGCGAACATCGTCGGGACCGATTCATCTTGGGGAGACGACTCGAACCTGTCCCTCTATGCCCAGACGGCGGCCAATGGGGTGGCACAACTGGTCGTCCCCGCCGTTCCTCTGACCGTGACCGCCTCCGACTCGGTCGAGGTGAACCTCACCCAGAGCCAGACGACCGTGCAGGTCAACGCGGGAGGCCAACCCGTCAACGTCACGCTATACTACAGCCCGAACTACGTCTACCTGAGCGCGTCGGCCCTGCTCCTGCCGCCCCAGACGAGCCTGAGCATGGTCCTGACCGCCCAGACGCAGTCCCCGCCAATCCTCTATGCCGCAGGCCCTGGCTCCTCGACGGCCTCTCCCAACTCCTCCCAAGGGCAGCCGGGAGCGCAAGGCGCGGCCGCCGCCACCAACGGCGCGTCGAGCACGCCCGCCCAGATAGCCGCCATCCCGCCGATTCCGGCGTACGCCCTCGGGTCGCAGGTGTCGAAGTCGCCCTCGAACATCTCCGACGTCACTCTCCTGGCGATTGGCATCATTGCCATAGCGGGTGCGCTCGCGGCCGTGGTCGGCATCGCCATCTCCAGGGCCAGGCGCTGAGCGGGGCACCTCTTGCGAAAGGCCCAGGCTTTTCTATCGTCCCTAGCGAGAGGGGCGCGTGGACTGGGCCAGGAACGTCTTCGTTAGGAACGCGAAGCTCTACCAGCTCGTCCTCGAAGGGATGTGGGAGAGGGGCGAAGAGGACGCGGTCGCAATCTCCTCCTATCTCGCCGAGGAGGGGCTCAAGGGGTGCAGGGTCCTCGACGTCCCGTGCGGAATCGGAAGAGTGGCGGTGCCGCTGGCCAGGCTGGGATTCGAGGTCACAGGCGTCGACCTCTCGCCCCACCTCATCGCGGTGGCCGAGAAGAAGGCGGCCCAGTTCAGGGTGGCGTCTGGAAGGGCAAGGTTCCTGGTGGGTGACATGCGCGACCTGAGCGAGAGGCTCGAGCCCGGTGGCTTCGACGCCGCGTTGAACGTGTTCACCAGCATCGGATACGGGTCGGAGGAGGACGACCTCAGGTTCTTCAAGGAGGCCCGGGCGGTGACGAGGCCTGGGGGCCTGCTCCTCATATCCGGGCTGCGAAACAGGGACTACATCGCAAGGAACCCGTCCCAGAACGTCTACGAAGAGAGCAAGAAGCTGCTCGTCCTCGACACCTACAGCTTCGACTCCACGAGGTCGCGCGAGAGGGGCCTCTGGAGGTTCTACCTGAAGCGGGAAGAGAAGGGCGAGGCGCTCAAGTTCGCAGGAGAGTTCCCGGTCGACATCAGGGTCTACGCGCCGCACGAGCTCGTCCCGCGGCTCGAGGCCACGGGATGGAGAGTGAAGGAGACCTACGAGTCGTTCACCACGAAGAGCCCCTTCAGAGCGGACAGCCCCGTCTACGCGCTCGTGGCCAAGGCCGCGTGACCGACCAAGAGGAGCTTCTCGCTCCGCCTCATCTCCTTAATCGCCCGCTCCCTCCGGAGGGCCTCCGACCTGCTCCCCAACTCCTCTTTGTAGACTACGACGACCGGAAGCCGGGACCGGGTGAACTTGCTGCCGGAGCCCGAGTTGTGCTCTCGGACTCGCCTGTCGAGGTCGGTGGTGCAGCCGGTGTAGAGCTCCCCCGTCTTGCATCTCAGCAAGTAGACGGTCCAGCCCAAGGCTCCGAAGTCTGCAATTCGCAAGCCTATAAAGGGCGCCCGGTCTCACGTCGACTGACCGCTCAGCCGATCAACCATGTCAAGACCCACCAAGAACGACTCGAAGGAGATGAAGTGCCCGAAGTGCGGCAGGGCCTCCCTGAAGCGAAAGGAGAGCGGGGTCGCGTGCAGCTTCTGCGGCTACGTCCTCTCTCCCGGGGAGGAAGTGAAGTTCAGGCTCTACGAGCTCCTCAAGCAGTCTTCCTGACGCGAATCTGGTGGACGGTCCGCATGCACGCGTCCATCACGTACTGAATCCCGTTCCTTTCCAGTATCCCCTTAGCCTCCTCGCTCTCCAGGCCCTGCTGGGCCCAGAAGACGAACGGGCGCCCGAGACGCGGCTTCATCTCCGCAGCCTGGAGCGCGACCTGGGGCAGCTCGTCGCTCGGCCTGAACACCTCCACTACATCGACCGTCCTTCCCACAGCCTCCGGTATTTCGAGCAGGCTGCGGTACGCGGCCTCCCCCATTATCTCGGCCGCCGTGGGATTGACGGGGATTATCCGATAACCATGGTCCTTGAGATATCTGGGGACGGTGAACGCCTCCTTCTCAGGGTTCTTCGACGCCCCCACGACGGCAATCGTCTTGTACTTCTGCAACACCTCGGCCGGCGAGACGTTCGCTGTGACCATGGGACCGCCTCGGGAATCTTGGGAGCCGCGACCTATGAACGTTTGCGGTCGTCACTTGGTAACCAGGGTCAGGACGTCCTCGTCCATCAACGCGTGGCTTATCCCGACCCGCTGCCCGTCGAACTTGACGCTCTTCCCCCAGATCAGCGCGTAGCGAAAGTCGTCCTTGATCTTCCGGTGGACTTTGTCGCAAATCTCGAGCACCGTCGAGCCATTCCTCACTATCATCGGCTCCTTATAGTCCGTCTCGCCACTACGCCTCCGCATGTATATCCTGATGAAGTCCAGCCGCCGGTACATCTCCTGCTTCAGCGCCTCGATGTTCAGGTTGCTCTCGGCCGAGATGGGGACGAACTTGTAGGGGAGCTTGTCCATCAGCTCGTTCGTGAAGCCGGCGTTGACCAGGTCGATCTTGTTCATGACCGTCAAAGAGGGGATGTAGACCCGGGTGCCGAGGATGACGTCCAGGAGCTGCTCGTCGGTGATGTCCTGGCGTATGACGACGCGAGCGCTATTCATCCCGTAGACCCTCAGGATGTCCTTCACAGTCTCCACCGTGATCTTAGTGAGCTTGACCTGCGACACCACGGATATTCCACCGGTGGTGGTGCTCTCTATCACGACGTTGGGCGGCTCCTCGTCGACCCTTATCCCGGTCAGCCGCAGCTCCTTCTCGAGCAGGGAGCGGGCTTCGGGCTGGAAGACGTCAATGACGAACATAATGAGGTCGGCGTTCCGCGCCACCGCGAGAACTCTCTTGCCCAGGCCCTTGCCGGAAGATGCCCCTTTGATGATTCCGGGGAGGTCGAGAACCTGTATCCTCGCCCCGTTGTAGTCGAGGACTCCGGGTACGACGTCGAGCGTCGTGAACTGGTAGGCCGCGACCTTCGACTTTGCATTCGTCAGCACGTTGAGCAGGGTGGATTTTCCAACGCTCGGGAGGCCTATGAGGACAACTGTCCCGTCTCCCGACTTCTTTACGTCGTATCCGACGGCGCTCCCCGAGCGCCGTGCCTGCTGCTCCTCCTGCTCCATCTTGAGCTTGGCGAGCTTCGCCCTAAGGACTCCGATGTGGCGTTCGGTGTGCTTGTTCACCTGAGTCTTGAGCATGTCCTCCTCGATTTTCTTGATTTTCTCAGGAACGCCCAACTTGACCCTCTACCATCCGACCGACTTCGTAGACTGAGGAGGGGGAGTGACTTAAAGGTTCGAGTTCGGGACACCCGTCGAGCGGGGTGGCTGGAGAATGATTTGTGAGAGGTGCCGGGCGGGACAGATGGTCGAGTACGAGAGGAAAGTCCTCGCGGGAGGCAAGGAGGCGACCCTGAGGGGGAGGAAGTGCGACAGGTGCGGCTTCACGCAGCTCGACAGCGATGACGACGTCTGGTCGGCGGTCGGGCTCTAGCCAACCAAAACCTCATTAATCAAGGACCGGCGCACAACCACAATGGCCAAGAGAGCCTTCACCATCGACACCGGCAAGGAGCAGATAGAAGTCGAGGGGCACGAGCATCGCAACGTGGCGGTGAAGTATCTCATGAAGAGAAGGAGGAGCTTGCTGTCCACGAAGGACCCGGCGAAAGTGGAGAAGATGTACGCCGAGCTGCCCAGCGACGTGAAGATAATCGGAAAGCAGGTGACGAAGGCCTACAAGGTCTCATGGGAGAAGACGGGGACGGGCGAGTTCGCGGGCGCAAGGTTCACCTTCGAGATCGCCGAGGCCTAAGAAACGCGAAGCGTGCAGCGACACGACAGCAGAGACACAAGGGAAGACGGACGACAGGTTCAAGGCGATGATTGTCGCTACCATCCTCGACACCAAGCCCGAGAGGGCGCTAGAGCTTCTCTGCGAGCACTACCATCTGGACGTCCCGAAACTCGGGGTCGGGGTCGTGAAGGGGCGCTCGAAGGGGGTCCTCGCGGTCTACTCGGCCGACAGGAAGGAGATACTCGCAGTGAGTCAAGAATACCTCTACGACCCCTTCGTCATGCTCCACGAGTTCTACCACCACCTGCGCCAGTTCGCGGGGCAGCACAGGGGCACGGAGAAGAACGCGGACAAGTTCGCGCTGGACTACATCGCGGCGTACAAGAGGGTGGCTTCGGGCTTCTCCACGACCTAGTAGCCCCGGTGCTACCTACCTCACGAAATGCAACTGCTATCTATATAAGAAGCCGGCCAACATTGGGAGGTGTCCAAAGTTGCCAGAAACGCTCCCCCGGGATGAGTTCACGCGCAACCCGCAGTTCAGCGAGAGGGACGCCGAGGTGCTGCGCTTCCTGGGCGAAGAAGACCTGCTCGGCTTCACGTTCGAGGGCCTTAGGCGCAGGCTGGGAACGCACTCTGAGACGCTGTCAAGGATCCTCCACAGGCTGGAGGACCAGATGATCCTGGAGAAGACCCCCGAGGGGTACCACGTGACTCACAAGGGCAAGGAGATGATCGGGGTGAAGCCACTGGCTTCGTCTTCCCGTCCCCAATCGGCGACCCAGCACAGGGTCGCCATCCTGCGCACGCTGCTGCCCTACGGACGGGGCTCGGGCGAAGTAATCTCAGGCCTCAAGGGAAGGTGGTTCGGGCCTCTCCGCTGGCTCGGGTACTCCGAGGACGAGCGGGGCACCACCATGAAGTGGGTCACAGGGGACGGAGCCGTCCAGATCGACGCCATCTTCTCCGACGGCGAGCTCGCCATAGAGGGCAACGTCCGGGAGGGCAAGGACCTGACCGACGCCATCAAGGCTTCCTACCAGCTCGTCGGCCACCTGTCGCGCTTCACCCCCAGCGGCCCTGAGGGGCGCGTCGCGTTCTTCTCGCTGGGCCGGGCTTTCTCGCTCCACAACTGACGCCGCGGGCCGCGCCGCCGGTGTGACCGACTTCTCGGATTCTCCATCAACAAGTATCCCCGCATTCCGTATCTCTGCAGTGATACGATAACTTGAGTCTAAAACCAAGCGGAATACTGCAGACGATCTCCGGCGAAATCGAGCGGATCGCCGAGAGCACGGGTCGCTCGGTCGTGAGCGTGAGCTCGGGCCACGGAAACGGTTCGGGAATAGCATGGGACGAGCGCACAGTGGTAACGGCTTACCACGTGGTCAGGGGCGCCGAAGAGGTGAGCGTCGGGACGGAGGACGGACGGAAGCTCGCAGCCAAGGTCACGGGGCGCTTCAGGGGCTCGGACATCGCCGTCCTGACGGTGGAGGGGCAGCTGACGCCCATCGAAAGAGGGGACTCCGACTCGCTGAAGGCGGGACAGTTCGTCCTGGCCCTAGCCAACCCCTTCTCCTCGCGCACGAGCGTCACCTCGGGAATCATCACGGGCGCGAACCGCAGCATCGGCGGATGGTGGGGGATGACCATCGAGAACGCCGTCATCACGGACGCGCGCGTCAACCCAGGGTACTCGGGGGGCCCGCTGGTGGACGCGTCGGGCCGCCTGATCGGGATGAACGTCGCCTACGTCTCCAAGAGGGGGATTGCGGTGCCCGTGAACACGATATCGAAGGTGGTCCAGAGGCTCGCCAAGGGCCAGCCATTCAAGAGGGCCTATCTGGGCATAGTCTCGAACCCGGTGGCGCTCCCAGAGGAGGTCTCCTCTGACCAGCGCGTGGGGCAAGAGGCCGGGGTCATGGTCTACTCGGTGGAGGACGGCACCCCGGCGAAGAAGTCGGGCCTTTCTTTCGGCGACGTCATCCTGAAGTTCAACGGGAAGAGCGTCTCGAGCTCGGAGGACCTCACGAGCCTTCTG
>Ga0335079_10008417_pt1 | contig 11758 bp, 7 predicted proteins | sample Lox_Sample_33_FD_206719 | JGI IMG/M metagenome (GOLD analysis project Ga0335079, IMG submission 206719) | Soil microbial communities from Loxahatchee National Wildlife Refuge, Florida, United States - Lox_Sample_3.3 | ecosystem: Environmental > Terrestrial > Soil > Wetlands | place: USA: Florida... | reverse complement strand
GTACCGCATCCCGTCGGAGACCGGCCTTCTCATCTCATCTGATTTCAACAGCTATGATTCGTTTATGCGCGACTACTTCTCCGAGTTCCTTGTGAGCATTGTGGTCTGGCTCTGTTGGGGGCTGTTCTACGAGTTCATGTTCCGCCGCTCGAAGGATGCACAAAAGCGCTCGGTTGCACCGTATGCCGGTCTTGGGTGGCTCTGCATCACGACATGGAGATCTACAGCTTGGTCATGTGGAGGCGTTTTCACTGAGGGTGGGTTTTGAGTGAAAGCCTGTTTTCGTCAGTCACACTTTGAGCGTCTTAGAGGCTAATATAAGTCGAACCGCGCTGGAGGGTTTATGCTGTTCACACGCGCTCTCTCCCTGCTGTGCCTACTGTCCTTGTCATCGCTCAGCTTTGGCCAAGATAAACAAGCTCTGCTTGTGCCCGAGACGTGCTCCGTTACGAAGCCCGCAGACCAGCCCTTTGTGCCACCGCCGCCTCATTCTGAGAAACCACCCCGAGGGCAGTTCTGGTTCGGGACCGACAGACTTTGGACAAGGCTCCCAGAAACCGGAGCGTGGATCGGGTTGGGGCACTACACTCCCGACGATCCGACGTTCAGGCAAAAGCTGTTTTTCTGGCGACAGGGATACGACGCTCATACTGAAACACCGACGAAACTAATACTCAGCGGCAGAAGAATCGACGCCGTCGCCCCACCACTCCAGACTGATGGACCCGGCTCTGGTAGCTGGAAAGGAGACGATCAATTCTTAGTGACGGGGATCAACTTCCCCACGATTGGATGCTGGGAGGTTACAGGTCGATATGGAAATGACGAGTTGACGTTTGTGGTATGGGTTGGGAAGTAACTGTCACCGTTGCGATTACCTGTCGAAATATCCCGATTTCACTCAAAACCCAGCCCGCAGGGTCAAAACGTGTAATCGCCTGTTCTCGTAAACTGAGATGCCCTAAGAGGAACGCGGATAGCGGAACGTTCCAAGCAACAGCAACATCGTCAATGCTGAAACGCCGATGATAGGACCAGTTGTGCTATTAGAGAACTCCCACTGCTCAGCCTCTTGCTTGGTCACATAACGCAAATAGCCATGATTGACTTTGACCGGATAGACCTGTTTGGTCTTGACAACCGGAGTGTCGGGGGCTGATGCGTAGATGTCGGCTTCTTTAGAGAAGTGCAGTATCCCCAAGAATGACCACAGCCCGATGCAACACAGCAGCGCCAGCTTGCGCCAAACAGGCAAGTCTCCCAGATTGCGCAACTCACCCCAGCCCTTGAGGAATCGCAAGAAAGCCTCCACCGCGATTTCACTCTTGTGTCAATGGCAAAACTAGCTGCCTTTAGTGATCGGCGGCTGGTAACTTGCAGCAGCGTGAAGGCTTAGCCTTCTTGATTGGCGAAAAATCCCGGTTACAGTGCGCCGGGCTAAACCGGCATGAAGCAGAGAATGAAAATTTCTCACGAGAAAGGAGTAGCGATCCACTCGACCCCGAGTTTTGCGTTGGGCATCGCGAGATGCACGGCGAAGCGTAAACAGGGGAATAGGCGGGGTGGGTATTGAGCTCCGAAAAGATGCAATCCGGACGCCGACGTCTTTGTAATGCGCGGAAGGCAACATGGACGGGAGCGATAGCGCGAGTTCCTGTTCGGTCCGGCGTAGTCGAAGACCCCATGGCACGCCTAGAAACTTCATGCACGAGAACCGGGAGACCTCGAAGACACCCGCGGTCCAAACGGATAGCAGGTCGGCGGGCGAAGGCAAGAGCCACACGGCCCGCGTGCACGTCTGCGAGGAGTCACACAGCGGCATAGTACCTATGAACCATTCGAACAAAGACACGAGACTGTCGGCGGAGAGTGGGGAGGGAAGGCCCCTGATCAAGGAGAACGCCGGTCAATCTAACACGTACCCGACGCAGAGCGGGAAGGGCGTGTCCCAAGGATTGGCAGGCGTGCGGAAAGCAGCAAGAGAACATAAGGAGATGAAGTTCACTGCCTTGCTCCACCACTTGACTGCCGATCTACTCCGGGAAAGCTTTTACTCGCTGAAGAGGAAAGCTGCGCCGGGGGTGGACGGGGTAACGTGGCAGGAGTATGAGTCCGGCTTGGAGAATCGACTCGTCGACCTCCACAGTCGAGTTCATGGTGGCGTGTATCGAGCGCTGCCCTCGAGAAGAGTGTACATACAGAAAGAAGATGGGCGACAACGTCCACTAGGTGTCGCGGCCCTGGAGGACAAGATCGTTCAACAGGCTGTAGTCACCATCCTCAACCAGATTTACGAGGAAGACTTTCTGGGCTTCTCGTATGGGTTCCGCCCGGGGCGCAGCCAGCATGATGCGCTGGATGCGCTGTCGTACGCGCTGCTGAAGAAGAAGGTGAACTACATACTGGACGCGGACATCAAAGGCTTTTTCGATAACCTCGACAAAAGCTGGGTGATCCAGTTCATGGAGCATCGCGTAGCCGATCCTCGCATTCTGCGCCTGATCCGAAAATGGTTGAAGGCCGGAGTGATGGAGGAAGGCCGGTGGTCGGAACCGGAGACAGGTACGCCGCAGGGTTCGGTGATCTCACCGCTGCTCGCGAACGTTTACCTGCACTACAGTTTCGATCTCTGGGTGAACGTCTGGCGTCAGAAGTGGGCGCAAGGCGAGGTCGTGGTCGTCCGATATGCCGATGACACGATTCTAGGGTTCCAGTATCAAACGGACGCGGATCGCTTCCTCGAGAACTTACGGGAGCGGTTGGCCAAGTTTGGACTGGAGCTACACCCGGACAAGACGCGCCGGATCGAGTTCGGCAGGTTTGCCGAAGAGAACCGGGAACGTAGAGGAGAAGGGAAACCCGAGACGTTTGATTTCCTGGGCTTCCAGCATATCAGCGGGAAGAACAGGCTAGGGCGATTCACCGTGCGACGCAAGACGGTCGGCAAGCGCATGCGAGCCAAGCTTCTAAAACTCAAGCAAGAGCTCCGCCGGCGCAGGCATGATCCGGTGACACAAACGGGTGGATGGCTCAAATCGGTCGTGCAGGGTTACTTCAATTACTACGCGGTACCCGGGAACTTAGATAGCCTCGCTATCTTTCGGAAACGCATGCGGGCCCTGTGGTGGCACAACCTTCGTCGACGCAGTCAGCAGCGTCCCTTCTCGTGGACCCGAATGATGGCGCTGGGCGAACGCTGGTTACCGCAACCGTGTGTGCTCCATCCCTATCCTGCAGTACGCTTCGCCGCCAGTCATCCGAGATAAGAACCGGATGCGCTAACGAGCGCCCGTCCGGGTCCGTCCGGGGGGTATCACGCGAGTGGTATCCCTATCGGGATCTCAAAATGGTCTAACGGCGCTTTTGTCACAAGGGTACTGCGTGACGGCCAACGTAGTCCTCCATAGACCGATCGGGCCCGATGTAGTGAAACGCTTCGGCGTAGTCGAGACCGAATTTTTGGCCGGTGGCCCGGTCTTTGGTTTCGAGCGCCACTTTCGTGAACTCGTTGATGGCATCGTTGTCCGCTGCCGATAGCGCAGGCACATGCACCTTTCGTTCGAGGAGCGATGCATTCAGATCCTTAATCATGTGGGTCATCATCGTCCGGCAGGCCCGCAAGCAACCGAGTTTCGTTTCGAATGTCGCGCCAATGTCTACCACGCGATTCACCAGTTGTGGTCCTCGCGCAAAATAATATTTCTCTGAGACGCTGTGCGGCTTCAGTCCCGCGGCAAAGTGTTCCGGCATGTCGAGATGTCCGCCCGCCATCCAGCACGCCGCTTCGACGGCCTGCGCCGTTACGTGGTGATCAGGATTTTCCTCGTAGTGGCCCCAGGGGTCGTAGCTGAATACCGTGTCAATCTTCAAGAGGCGGAATAGAAAAATCAATCGCGCGCGTATTTCCGTGCGAGCCAACTCGTCCATGCGATGGTTTCGATAGCTAAGGTCAAACATCTGCTTCAGGCCGGAAACTTTCAGGAATCTCTGCGCATCCTGCTCGTTCGCGAGTACCGTTTCGCCCAGCGTGAGGTCATAGGAGTCCTTCTCGTCGTTGCTGGTGCGGATGAATACGCCGGTATATCCCTCGTTCAGGAGTTTGGTCACCGTGCCGCTGGCGAAGAATGGACCATCATCCAGATGAGGTGTGATCAGCGCCAGCACCTTACCGGTATGAGGTTTTCCGGAGACGGCACGTTCGATCACAACGTCGGTAGTGGGCGCAGTCTGGGCGCTTGATGGCAGGTTGTGCAACAGCCCTGTTGCCAGGGCGGATTTGAGAAGATCACGCCGGTCCACCAGAACTTTCCTCCGTTATACGAGCCGCCCTGATCAGGAACATCGAACATAATACTCGGAGCCGAAGTGTTGACAGAAGTAACCTTGTGGCAACCGGCTAAGCACCGTAACATCAGTCAGTCACGCAGGTTGGTGAGATATGGGCGTATTGAAGCGGATTCTGCTGGCCGCAAGCATCAGTTGGGTTTTCTCCGTGAGCTTAGGATTCGTGTTCGCCTCATGTGTATCGGGACATCTGTCGTTCAGCACCTTGCGGCTTCCCGGCGTAGTACCTGTTGCCCTGATTGGCAGCACAGTCGCAGCAATAATCATTGACGCCAATTGCGGTGTGGGCGGCACGGACGGGTATGAGAAATCTATGCGTCTATGGGCCGATTCTTTGGATTGTACTGGCTGGGTGGCTCGTTATTGTTGTCCCGTGGAGCGCGGGTTACGGCCAGTACAGCGCGTTGCTCTTAGGTTTTGTCGGTTCAGCAATTCTGGGCTTTATCCCGCCATCCAAGTAACACTTACTGCAAGCGACTCCTCATCAGCGTTAGCAAGCAGATAGTTGGCGTAACGTCGCAATTACTCTCAAAATGCCTGGGCTAAGGTCCAAGGTCTGACGCCCAAGGTCGAGCTTTCTAAGTCGGCACTTTCAAAATCAAATACCCACCGACCAGCACAAAGATAATATCTGGCGACCATGCCGCGATCGCTGGTGGAAGCTGACTCAGATTTCCCATAGCCTCGAATAACCGAGACACCACGGTATAGAACACCGCAATCCCCACCGCAACCGCTACGCCTGCCACCGCGCCTCGCTTTCCCGCCGACAACGAAAATGGAATGGCCAGTATTGCCATGATCAGCGTGATCAGCGGGTACGAGAGCTTTTTGTTGAGTTCAACGCGGAGCCGTACCACATCGAATCCACCCTGCTGCAAATCGCGGATGTACTTGTGCAGCTCCTCGTAATTCATCTCCGTGTACTGCTTCACTTCTTTCTTGAAGTACGCAGGAGTTTCAGTAAATTCCGGGAAAGTGGCGACCTCAAAAGGTCTGTAATTCTCGATCGCCGACACGTTGAGCGAGCGGTCCCACCCCTGCTCGTAAATCCAGCGGTTGAGATTGTCGGCCCAGTGCGCGCGATCCGCGTGGATGCGGCGCGTGATCGTGAAGCTGGCCTTGTCGAGTTTGAAGACGCTGATGTTGCCGAACTGATCGCGGTCGGTATCAAAGAACTGGTAGTAGTAAATGTCATTGTCCTGCCCAAAAATCCACTTGCGATCCGGACGCAAATAGGTCTGAGGTGGCTTGCCTTTGATCTGGTTGTGAAGAGCTTCTTGTCTCTTGTTGGTATGTGGTAAATAAATCTGGTCTGCGAAGAACAGTGCCGCGGAAAAGACCGCCGCCGCCGCGATCACCGGCGTGATGATCCGGTAGATGCTCGTGCCGGTCGCTTTGATGGCAGTGATCTCGTTCGATCGCTGCATCACGCCAAAGGTGACGAGCACCGCGAGCAACATCACCAGCGGCGCGACGTTGTAGAGCAGATACGGCGTTACGTTAAACAAATACTCGGCAACGATCGACGCGGGAATCTTGTTCCGGAGGATGTCCCCCAGCAATTCAAAGAGCGTGAAGACGAGAACCAGGACGAGGAATGTCGAAAGAATCATCCCCAAATAGACGAAGAAGTCTCGTAAGACATAGTCGTCGAGCAGAGTGGGAAATCTTGCGCTGAAAACCCGTCGGCGGTTCGATACCCGCTCAAAAGCGCTTTCGCGACGCGGACGGCCATTCCCGCTAAGCATCGCCAGCCCCATGCCCTTGCGCGACGCCCGGAACGAAGCCAGATCAATCGGCCGCTTTTCCGCCCGCAATAGCAGGAACAGAGCGAGCGCAAAAAAAACCATGTCGGCCGACCAGGCTCCAAGCCACGGAGGTACTCGTCCTTGTCTTGCGAACGACACTCCGATCAGCGAGACCACGTAATACGTGAACACCAGCAGGATCGTCAGCACGAATCCGCCTGACTTCCCGCTTTTCTTCGACGAAAGTCCGAGTGGGATCCCAACCAGCGCCAGCACCAGGCAAGCAGTAGGCAGCGCGAATCGGCGATGGAATTCGATTAAGTACCAGCGCGCCGAAACTGGATCGGACCGGTTTGCTTTATCCAGCAGCGACCGCGTATCCATTTCTCCGGCAGGCAGTGATTCATCCGCTTTGTTCTCGGTAGATGGCAGCTCGATCGGAATATCAGTTTGCTGGAACGTCGTGATCTGGTAGTGGTCGGGATCTCTCGGGTCGGTGTCGTGCTCCGATCCGTCAATCAGGTGAAGATGTAACCGGTCTGGGCCCTCGCTGATGACGATCCCTTCTTTGGCCAAGGTGATACGCGGATTCGACGCATCGCTCAGGTCGGCCATGAATACGCCCTTCCAGATGGCGGCTCCCTGGGCGCTCTTGATGTCATTCACATACACAACAATCTTGGGGAATCCTTCGTAAAAGACGCGCGGCTGAATTTCAAAAGAAACCTGTGAGCCTTTCAGGCGGTCTTCCAAGTGCCCGAGGGCGGCCTGTGCGCGCGGCGCTACCCAGAGGCCATTGAGCAACGCAAGAGCCCACGCCGCGAAAACAAAAATCGACAGGATACGAAGGAAGCTCCAGACTCCCATCCCGCTCGCGCGCATGGCGGTGATTTCGCTGTCGGCAGCCAGGCGGCTGAGTCCAATAAGAATCCCCACCAGCACGCTCATCGGTAGGGTATAAGTGAGAGCCAGCGGAATGGTGAACGAAAAGATTTCGGCCACGCTCGGCAGTGGGGCGCTCGCGCGAACCACAAGTTCGAGAATGTGCCCCAGATCGCGGGTGAAGAGGACAAACGTGAAGATGGCCACGCCGATCAGGGCATGGGCCGTCACTTCGCGCAAAATGTAGCGGGTAAGAATCCGCATGCGAGACCGCTTATCGCGAGGATAGCATGGGGCTGCGGTCGATTGGACTGTCCGGAACCAAATCGCGCTCAAGTTCGTAGCAGTAACAGTCTGTGCCGTTCGGTCGGAGGATCGATGGCGACAATCAGCAGTTTGGAAACAATGGGGAATGCCGGCGCTCGGGGAGCGCAGCACCGGTTACAAGGAGACAATGTCTGGCTGCTGGCAATCGCCGCCGTCATCGCCCTGCTCCACATTGCCACCAATGGACGATATGGCTTCCATCGTGATGAACTGCAGTTTTTGAGCGACGCGCGCCATCTCGACTGGGGATTCGTTGCCTATCCGCCATTTACCCCGCTCGTCGAGAGAATCAGCCTTTCGATATTTGGTCTATCCCTTGTCGGGCTGCGCCTCGCTTCCGTGCTGTTTCAGGCGGCCGCCATTGTGATGACTGGATTGATGGCTCGTGAACTCGGCGGAAATCGTCTTGCGCAGCTGGGCGCTGCCTTGTGCATCGCGCTCTCGCCGTTGCCAATTTTCGAAGGGACAGAATTCCAATATTCCAGCTTCGACTATTTGTGGTGGGTCCTGATTGCCTATTTCACAATCCGGCTGCTCAAGACCGATGATCCGAGATGGTGGGTAGCGATCGGAGCCATCATCGGCCTTGGCATGCAGACGAAGTACACAATGGGCTTCTATGTCGCTGGAATCGTTGGTGGAGTGCTTCTGACGCACGCCCGAAAGTATCTCTTGAGCCGGTGGCTGTGGGCTGGCGTCGCACTTTCGATATTGATTTTCCTGCCAAACCTGATCTGGCAAATCCGGCACGATTTCATCTCGCTCCATTTCCTGCAAAGCATTCACACACGAGATGTGGGCGAGGGACGTTCTGACGGCTTCCTGAAAGGCCAATTCCTGATCTGCGCGAGCCTCTTCGCCGCTCCCGTTTGGATCGCCGGCCTCATCGGCTATTTTCGAAATCGCCGCTATCGAATGTTGGCGTGGATGTACGTCATCCCGCTGCTACTCTTCGTAATCGGAAAAGGCCGCGACTACTACCTCGCAGCCGCTTATCCCATGCTGCTCGCCATGGGCGCAACCATGGCAGAGCGCTGGCTCATATCCATCTCGAAACCGTGGCGGGTCTCCATCGCGGGCGTCTTCTTCACGCTCCTGATTTTGGGAGGTGCGTACGTCTGCGCATTGCTGGTGCCGCTGGCATCCGACGGCCCTTTGAAGAAATTCGCGCTCGAAAAAAACGGCGAACTCCGCGAAGAGATCGGCTGGGACGATCTCGTGCGAAACGTGGCAGCGATCCGCGATTCATTGCCGCCGGAGCAGCGAGAGCACGTCGGCATTGTGGTTAGAAACTACGGCGAGGCCGGCGCCATCGAGATCCTCGGTCAGCCCTATCACTTGCCGCCGCCAATCAGCGGCACGAATACAGCTTGGCTCCGCGGATATCCCGATCCTCCGCCAACAACTCTGATCGTGCTAGGCACATCGTTTGAAAATGCCAATCGCCGATACACCGATTGCCGTCTCGCAGGTCACAACGGGAATTCGCTCGGCGTGGTAAACGAGGAAAGCCGCGACCATCCAGATATCTTCATCTGCGGCTCGCCGCGCCTTCCATGGCCCGAATTCTGGAAGAGCTTCCAGGCCTTCGGATAGACGCTGCATCGTCGCCGCAGCACAGCTTCACGCAGCCTTGAAAAATAAAGCTGAGAGCGGCGGCAACGTCAGCTTCAGTGAATACGGCCTGCCGTGCATGGGAATCACTTCGGTGTGCACTCCGCCTAGATTGCCCATGCCGCTGCCGGCATACTCACGGGCATCGCTATTGAGCATCTCGCGCCAGTAACCACCGTGCGGAACTCCGATGCGGTATTCCATGCGCGGTACCGGAGTGAAGTTGCACACGACCAGAATCGTGTCCTGCGGATTCTGGCTCTTGCGCAGCAGAGAGACGGTGCTGTTGGCGTTGTCGTTGGCATCGACCCACTCAAACCCTGCCGGATCATTATCCAGCACATGCATCGCCGGTTCGTTGCGATAGAAGCGGTTGAGTTGCTCCATCCACGCCTGCACGCCGCGATGCACCTGATACTGCAGGACGTGCCACTCCAGGCTCGTGTCGTGCGCCCATTCGCGGACTTGCCCGAACTCACATCCCATAAAGAGCAGCTTCTTGCCAGACTGCGCGTACATGTAGCCATAAAGCAACCGCAGGTTCGCGAACTTCTGCCATTCATCGCCGGGCATCTTGCCGATCAACGATCCCTTGCCGTGGACCACCTCATCATGCGACAGCGGCAGTACGAAGTTCTCATGCCACGAATACAGCATGCGGAACGTCAGCAGGTTGTGCTGATACTTCCGATGAATGGGATCGGCCTGGAAGTACTTCAGCGTGTCGTGCATCCATCCCATGTCCCACTTCTCGCCAAAGCCGAGTCCGCCGACATACACCGGCTTCGACACCATCGGCCACGACGTCGACTCTTCCGCTATCGTCTGAATCTCCGGATGCTCCTTGTACGCTTCCTGATTAAACCGCCGCAGGAAGTCAATCGCCTCGAGATTTTCTCGCCCGCCAAACTTGTTCGGAATCCACTCGCCTTCTTTCCGCGAGTAGTCCAGATACAGCATCGACGCCACCGCATCCACGCGCAGCCCATCCGCGTGATACCTGTCGAGCCAGAACATTGCGCTCGACATCAGGAAGCTGCGAACCTCAGCGCGTCCGTAGTTAAAGATGTGCGTCTTCCAATCCGGATGGAATCCCTGCCGCGAGTCCGCATGTTCGTACAGATGCGTGCCATCGAAATACGCCAATCCGTGACCGTCAGAAGGGAAGTGCGACGGAACCCAATCGAGAATTACTCCGATCCCATGCTGATGCAGGTAGTCGACCAGGTACATGAAATCCTGCGGCGTGCCATATCTTGACGTCGGAGCGAAGTAGCCTGTCGTCTGATATCCCCAAGAACCGAAGAACGGATGCTCCATCACGGGCAGAAACTCAACGTGCGTGAATCCCAGTTGCCCAACGTACTCCGCCAGCCGCGGCGCCATCTCGCGATACGACAAAGGACGGTTATGCTCCTCCGGCACGCGCATCCACGAGCCGATGTGGACTTCATAGATCGACTGCGCGGCGCGCAGCGAGTTGCGCTCGGAGCGCTTCTGCATCCATTCCGCATCGTGCCACTCGTAATTCAGATCCCACAGCACGGACGCGGTGCGCGGCGGCTTCTCGTGCATGATCCCGATGGGATCCGCCTTGTCCACGCGGTATCCATGCTTGTGCGATTCGATGTGAAATTTGTAGTGCGTGCCATGATTCGCTCCGGGGATAAATCCTTCCCAGATTCCCGACGATCCGCGCGAGTTCAGCCGGTGCGTTTTGGGATCCCAGCCGTTGAAGTCTCCGATCACCGAAACCGAGCGCGCATTCGGAGCCCACACGCTGAAGACAGCGCCGCTCTGTCCTTCGTGGGAGACGAGATGCGCTCCCATCTTGTCGTACATGCGGTAGTGGCTGCCTTCGTTGAAGAGGTAGAGGTCGTTTTCGGTAAGCAGTTGGGGAGTGCTGGCGATCGTCTCAGGCATGATGGCAACTCAGACGGATAGTTTACCCAACCATCAGCCGAACTGGTGCCAATTGAATACCGTAGGTGAGCAAGTGCGGGAATCTCTCGGCGTCACCGCAGCTTGGCGTAACCACAGCACTGTCATCCTGAGCGAGGATTGATCTTTGCGCGAAAGCGCAAAGATCAACCGCAGTCGAAGAGCCTGCCCTGAGGCGAATGCCGAAGGGACCTTGTGTCGGGTTTCGCGAGTTCCATTTTGGGAAACGGCTGGGGTTCCGGCGGTACCCCCCCTCCCCCCCGGATCTCTGGAATCATGAACTTAGCGGGAAATTGCAAAGTAATCCTAGGCGCTCAACAGCTTACGGGTAAAATATTGAGCCGCAATGGTTTAGCTCCTGTTGGAGAATCCTCCCGTATACCGCTTTCGCCTTGGCCAGTTTGGGCTTAGTGGGTCGTTGGTCGCAAGGATTGGGATCACAGTGGCGTGTGATTGTGCGACGGGTGCGAGAAAATGCCGCTTCCGCCCGCTGTTCAGTCTCGGAAATCCCCACCCTTTCGCATAAAGCGCGAAAGGATGGGCCACCCGCCCACCCGCAGTTTAGGTGGTTCGAACATCGAGACTGAGGCGGAAAGGACGGGCCACCCGCCAGTTGACCCATACTCGAACTGAGTTTCCTATTGCGGGAAAAATATTTGCAAGGACAATCGCGCCTTGGCGTTCTGTGTTCGATCCAAAATCGACTGCAGTGGAAGGAGACAAAATTGAAACCTACGAAGATGGTTTCCGCCCTCACTCTGGCTTTGGCGTTTAGCGGACCTGGCGCGAGTGGTCAGACAAATTCCATTCCAAACCCTGTACAGGTCGGATCGAAAACCTATCGCCTCACTTATACGCTAACGGAAACGGATGGGGGCAAGCGCGTTGGCGCGCAACAC
>Ga0335079_10008416_pt1 | contig 11759 bp, 6 predicted proteins | sample Lox_Sample_33_FD_206719 | JGI IMG/M metagenome (GOLD analysis project Ga0335079, IMG submission 206719) | Soil microbial communities from Loxahatchee National Wildlife Refuge, Florida, United States - Lox_Sample_3.3 | ecosystem: Environmental > Terrestrial > Soil > Wetlands | place: USA: Florida... | reverse complement strand
GAGGCGGACAGTTTCTCCAAACCGCCGGATCTGGACTCGCTAGAAGGCAGGTTCGAAACAGCGTCCTATCTTTCGCCGTACAGCGACGTTGTGGCGATGCTGGTTTTCAATCACCAGATGCGCCTGATGAATCTGTTCACGCGAGCCGGCTGGGAAGTTCGATTGGCTGATGCGGCGAAGCGAGCTGGTGTGGCGCGCGATGCGGCTGGCGAAATCGCCGACTATTTGCTGTTCGTGGATGAGGCTCCACTAGCCGGGCGGACTCAAGGCACCTCGGGCTTCACGGAGAAATTTTCCTCCGAAGGGCCGCGGGACGGCCAGGGACGGTCCTTGCGCCAATTCGACCTGGAACGGCGATTGATGCGTTACCCGTGCAGTTACATGATCTATTCGCAAGCGTTCGACGAATTGCCACGGGAGCTGAAGGACGCCATCTATCGGCGGATGTGGCGCATCCTCTCCGGCGAAGAAAAAAGCCCGAAGTATGCGCGGCTGTCTTCAGCCGACCGGCGAGCGGTTGTGGCAATCTTGCGCGATACAAAGAAAGGGGTGCCGGATTACTTCCGGGCGGAGTAGCAGTGAGCGGCTCGTCCGGCGAACTCAGTGCAGTAGTAGCTTCTGGACGCGCCAGTTCGACGTCTCCGCGGCGTAGACCTCATGCTCCGACGGACAGGCGAGCGCATGGGCTCCGGAGAATTGGCCGAGATTGCGCCCGGAACGGCCGATTACCCCCAGCACTTTTCCGTCGAGCGTAACTTTGAAGATACGCCCGGGATAAGTCGACTCGCCGACAAACAGCACCTGATTGGGTCCTGGAGTAATGCACATCGAATTGGGGGCGCCGATCTCCCTCTGGAGGCGCTCGCCCGTAGGGGTCGCTCCATTGACGGCGCGGGACGCTGGATCGGGCGGCACATCAATGGTGAACATGCGTTTGAAATTGCCTTCTGTATCGAAGACCTGAATGCGGCGGTTCGAGCGGTCGCCCACATAGATGTTGTCCTGGCGGTCGATGGCAATCGAATGGGGCAAGTTGAATTGGCCGGGTCCTGTGCCCTTGGTGCCCCAGGACTTGGACCAGTCTCCATTCTTGTCGAACTTGGCGACTCGCGAATTCACGTAGCCGTCGGTGATGTAGATATTGCCTTGCGAGTCCCAGGCCACGTCGGTCGGCTGGCGGAAAAGGCCATCCACGGACGGCAGCGGAGGATCGGGATGGCCGAGGGGTCCGGCGCCATCGGCGGCCTCCTGGCGGCGGCCGAACACCCACACCACTCGTCCTTGCAGGTTGAACTTGACGACCATGTTCGAGCCTTTGTCGATCGCCCAGATGTTGTCGTCGCGATCAATGCGAACGCTGTGCGCCTCCGACCAGGCATAGAGGCCCTTGCCGATTTCCCGAACGTAATCGCCATTCTCATCGAATTCGATCAACTGGGCTGCGGCGGCGCCAAACGCCGGGCCCGTGGCGCTGTTCGACCGCGAGAATACGAACACGTGACCCTTGGAATTGACGGCGACCCCCGGGACTTCGCCAAAATTCATGCCCGGCGGAAGATTGGGGTAGTTCGGAACCGAGTTGAACTCGAGGGCGGGCACGCTCTGCTGCCCGAAGGCCGGCAACGCGAGTGCAAGGATCGCCAGTTTAAGCCGATTCATGAGTTTCCTTCCGGCGTGCCGGCTTACCGCCTGGCGGAAGCGGAGGTCGCGCCGGTGTCGTCGGGGACGAGCATCCGGATCACGCCGTCCTGCCGCGAGGTGAGGAACAACTCGCCGTCGCGGCTGTGGCTGAGGTGCAGGTCGGCTCGAGGCATCTTCTTGCCCATGGCCTTGTCGACCAGGTCGCGAAACGAGACATCCACGCGCTTGCCGGTCTCATCGCGGACGTAGAGCTGCACTTCTTCGACCGGCGCCACGGTTCGCGGAATGCCGTCATCCGCCTTCTTCATGGCGGCCAGGTCGGCGGCAAAAACGCGGCCCGTGGGGACGTCGCCGAAGATGTACTTGCCGCGCAGGACGGCGATGCGCCCGTGATACGCAAACCCGCCGCTAATGGCGTGGCCTTCGTCGTGATCGTAAACGACAACCGGGTAGATCAATCCATCTTTCACGCGGCCGTCGAGAATGTCGGGCGGAAGCGGAAACAACCCGTTGAGCGGACCGCCGCGGACGCGGGCGTTTTCGAAGTAGCCCTCGCGCTTCATCCAGCCGTAATTCCCGCCGTTGTGAACAATGTTGACTTCTTCAATGCTTTCCATGCCGATGTCGTCGGCAAACATGGTGCCGTCGATATCCCACGAGAGACGGTGGGCGTTGCGGAAGCCGTAAGCGTAAATTTCGCCCAACGTATTCGGATCGCCGTCAGCGGCGAACTTGTTGGACATGGGAATGGTGTAATCGCCGAGGCCCTTCTGGCCGTGGGTGACCGACGGGCTGCGCGGATCGATGCGGAGAATCGCCGTCATGATCGAATCGAGCCGCTGGGTTTGCGCGGGATTGCTCGCGTTGGGCCCGCCGCCATTGCTGAAGCCGTGATCGCTGCCGCTGGTGTAGAGCAGGCCGTAATCGGGATCGCCGCGCTTGGCCGTGGGATTGAATTCAACCGCGCCCATCGGATGGGTGAGGTTCGCGACCACGTGCGAATCGCGGAAAATTTCGCGCCGGGTCCCGTCGAAGGTGCTGGCGGCCGGGTTGGCGGCATGCCACTCCGTGATCACGTTGTGGTAGGTGACGTCTTTCAGACTGTAACCGATAGGAATGAAATCTGGTGTCTTGGGATTACCCTGCGCAGTCTCACTGTGAATGGTATAGAAAAGACCGTTGGTAGCGAACTCCGGATGAAAGACAAAGCCGATGAAGCCGCTTTCGAGGCGTTTGTAGAAGGCTAACGGGAACGCCGCGGCGAAATCCAGATAGAGGTGCGGCTGATTGCCGGCATCGATCAGGTAAAGCCGGCCGCGCGAATCGTTGGCGAAGCGGCGGCCATCGGGGAGATCGCGAACATAGCTGACACGCGCCCAGGCGTCCGGCGCGATGTCCTGGTCCGCCGGACGAAGCCCACGGGTGTCGGGGAGGCGTGCGAGGTCTTTGATCTCTACTGCGAGGCCGTGTTTCACGATCGGTTCGGGAATCGGATTGCTGGTGATGGGTGCATCGGGAGCGGCCACCAGGCAGATAGCCGCCACCAGAGTGACGCCGAGCAACAATCGAGTCTGCATGAAAATCCTCCTCCGATTTCGTCCGTGGAGGCGATGATATCAGACCGAGAGAGTGCTGGCTCGGGTCCAACGGCGCCCTCGCGACACTCAGCTACAATCTGATTTTGTGCAAGGTAAGAACGAGCAGGCCGGCAATGCTGAACCGAGCGCCGCCGACGTCGCTCTCCTGAAATCGGACACAAAGACCAGTCCGTGGGGGGACCGGCAATCGCAGGTCCTTCTCTTCTGCTTCTTCTCAATTCTGTATGCCTATTTCTTTCAAGGAGGGGGCTGGAACCAGAACAGTTACTTCGACACGATCCGGGCGATTGTGGAACGAGGAACGATGGACATTACGGCGTATGCCGGGAACACGGGCGATGTCGCAACATTTAACGGCCGGGCCTATGAAAACAAGATGCCCGGCCTCGCACTCGCAGGAGCACCGGTCTACTTCATCCTTTATCATTTCGAGCGGCAGCTCGGAATCAGCGCGAATAGCTTTCGCACCGTAAACGCCAACGCCCACGTGCTTACATTTTTCACCAGTGGACTGCCCGGCGTGCTGCTGTTGCTCGTGCTTTACCGGAACTTCCGCCGTCGGGAAGCTACGGTCTACGAGAGTCTTTGGCTTACGGGCGCCTTTGGAATCGGCTCACTGCTCTTACCGTATTCGGGAGTGATGATGAGCCATCTCCTCACGGCCTGTCTTCTGTTTACCGCCTGGCACCTGATGAGCGCGCCCACTCTCGCGCGCGGCACAGCGTTGGCGGCTGGTCTGCTGGCAGGCATGGCCGCGATCACAGACCTGCTTGCGGTGCCCGCCGCGGCTCTCTTCCTCGCTTACCTTTATGCCGGGCGGAAGCCTCGCGCCATCCTGCCATTCGCCGCCGGCGCAGGACTTTTCGCCGCCGCACTAGCGGCGCACAACTATCATTATTTCGGAAACGTGCTGCTCACCAATCAGGCCATCCAGCCGGATACGTTCAAGACCCCGGGATACTTATTCGGAATGTTTACGTGGCCGCAGCCAATTTTTCTATACTGGCTGACGTTGCATCCGTATCGGGGCTTGTTCTACGGCTGCCCGGTCCTGGTCTTAAGTCTTCTGTCCGTGCGCCGGCCGCTTCGCATCGCTCTGGGGACCGCCCTCCCGCTGCTCGTCTTCAGCTACTACCTGATCTTCAATATGTGTTTCAACGGCTGGACTGGGGGATGGGGCGTCGGGTCCCGTTATCTGATTCCTTCCCTGGCTTTCCTCTATTCCTTGTCTCTGGATGGTTTCCGGCGTTGGCCGAGGGTCGCACACCTGTTGATGGTGATCTCGGCGGTGTTCATGATTTCCGCGACGGCCGTTGAAGTGATGGTGCCGAGCCCAAACGAAGGGGTTCCACCGCCGTCAAGTCCGATCACTGATTCCATCGAGCAACTCGCTTCGGGAGAGGTCTCCGTGTCCGCGCAGAGTATGCTCGACTACATGCCGGCCCACTCTCCTACACAACAGTGGGACAGCTACAACCTCGGTGAGCTACTCGGCCTCAGTGGCTTATTCAGCTTGCTTCCGATGGCGGCAGCCACTCTGGTTTTCGGGTTCTTCGTGCATCGCGCAAAACCGCAGTTGGCCGCTACTCCGCTTGAAAGCGATCGCAAAGGCAATCGCGCCCGGTCTCGCCAGACCGATCGCCCAACCCGGGCCGGCTCGTCGCGATCGCGACGGCGTCGCGTCTAGCGCGTCGTCGGGCCCATTGACGCCCGCGCGGCGCGCTCGAAGGCCCAACCTCGGATGTGGTTGATCTGTTCGTGCATGGTGCGGGAGAGCGGCACGATCTTGGCGGCGATGCGGACCAGGTCCTCTTCGGTCATTGCACGGTCTTCCAGGCGGGCCTTGGTCACCGCAGAGACGACGCATTGCTCCACTTCCGCGCCCGCCCAGCCGTTGGTGAAACTGGTCACCTGAGCGAGATCAAAGGCGGCGGCGTCAACGCCACGGCGCTGGAGATGGATTTTGAAGATCTCAATGCGTTCCTCTTCGGTGGGAAGATCGACAAAGAAAACCTCGTCGAAGCGGCCCTTGCGAATCATCTCGGCCGGCAGAAGATCAATGCGGTTCGCGGTAGCGGCGACGAACAGGCCGCGCGCCTTCTCCTGCATCCAGGTCAGAAAGAATGCGAAGATTCGCCCTTGCTCACCGCTGGACTCCGTCGACGTGATTCCCATCTCGATTTCGTCGAACCAGAGGACCGCGGGCGCCATGTCCTCCATCAGGCGGCAGGCCTCCACAAATGCGCCTTCGGGCTTGCCGTGCCTGCCGGAAAAGATCTCGATCATGTCGATGCGGTAGAGCGGCAGCTGGAAGGCGGAAGCAATGGCTTTCACCGAGAGGCTTTTGCCGCAGCCGGGGATGCCCATGATGAGCACGCCCTTGGGGACGATTTCGGCGGAGACTCTATCGCGCATCTGGAACAGCTGCTGGCGTTCGAGCAGCCATTTCTTGAGTCCGTCAAGGCCGCCGATGTTGGCGATGTCGCCGCCTTCGGCGATGTACTCGATGACGCCGCCACGGTTCACCAGGAGACGCTTTTCTTCCAGCAATGCCGGCAGCGCGGCGGGACCTAGATCGGGTGTAGCGGCCAGGGCCCGCCGCAGCGCGTAGCGGGCCTCGTCGAGAGTCAGACCGAGCAGCGCGTTCGCCAACGGCCGAAGCGCGTCGTCAGGAAAAACGCCGTTGGAGCCGGCGCCGGCCGTTTGTTCCCGGAGGAATTCGAGCAGTTCGACAGCGTCCGGCGGCCGGAGTTCGAGATACAGAACGCTGCGCTCAATCTCCTCGGGAATATAGCGGACCGGCGCCGTGATGACGACGAACTTCCGGCGATCGAGACAGGATTCGTAAACATCGCGCAGGCGGCGGCGGATTTCGGCGGACTCGCGGAGTGGTTCGTGGAAATCCTTGAGGTGGAAAATGCCGGGAGAATCGTGGGCGGCAATGAAATCGAGCACCTGGCGTGGAGACTCGGTACGCGGCTCGGCGGCGGTTGCGCCATGGCCGCGGAGACCTTCGGTGAGCGTCCACGTTAAGACGGCCACTGGCGCACCCGCAAACAACGATTGCCCGACCTGCCGCAAAAGCTGCCCGGTACGCGCCTCTTCGGCGGAACGCACATAGGTCAGCGGACGGCCGGATTGGAAAATCTCACGGAGGGTTTTGGCGGCCCGGCTCTCAGCGGCGCTGGCGGGCGCGGAAGCGATGGGTTGTGCCTCTTTCTGGCTCACTCGTCCACTATGTTAGACGGGATCGCGAAGCAGAAGGACGAAAAACAATCGGGGAAAAACGGGCCAGTCCAGAAAAGGCGTTTGTCCCCTTTTTCGCCTATCCTATCAGTAAGGGGGCGGATGAACCGGATCGGACGATACCGGATTATGAAGGAGCTGGGACGCGGGGCCATGGGCGTCGTGTACCAGGCCATCGATCCGAATATCGGGCGGGACGTGGCCATTAAGACCATCCGGCTGGGCGAGGTGCAGAAGCCCGACGAACGGGAGCGGCTGCGTGAGCGGCTATTTCGGGAAGCGCGGTCGGCGGGCCGGCTTTCGCATCCCGGCATCGTGACGATCTACGACGTGGACGAGGAAAATGACCTCGCTTACATCGCGATGGAGTTTGTGGACGGGCCGACCCTCGACTACGTGCTGGCGCAGGACGAGGCCATTTCTCAGCGCCAGATGCTCAGTGTTCTGGGACAGACCGCAGCGGCGCTCGATTACGCCCATTCCAAGGGCATCGTTCATCGCGACATCAAGCCGGCGAACATCATGATCGCCGGCGACGGCGCCACCAAGGTGACCGACTTCGGGATCGCCAAGGTGACCACCAATGAGCACCTGACGATCACGGGCACCATCGTCGGGACGCCGCACTACATGTCGCCCGAGCAGGTGCAGGGGCTGGAAGTGGACGGACGGTCGGACCAGTTCTCGCTGGCGGTGATCGCGTACGAGATGCTGACCGGCGAGAAGCCCTACACCGGCGAACATCTCACGACCGTGGTTTACAAGATCGTGGCCGAGGAACCAGCGCTGCCGCATCGGCTGAATGCCACGCTGGCGGGCGAAATCGAGAACGTCCTGCGCAAGGGCATGGCCAAAAAACCCGAGGGGCGGTTCGGGAACTGCCAGGAGTTCGCGGCGGCGTTGGACCGAGCCTGCGCGGTGACGCCTGGGTGGAAGACGATGCGGCGCGGCGGCAGCCTGAGCGGGCCAACAGTAGCGGAAATGGCGGCTCCGGTGGCTGTGTCACTGCCGCCACCGCATCGGACTCGTCTCGCCGCGGACACCACCACCGAAAGAGCGGTGGGAAAAAGGCCGGGTTTTTTTGCGTTCTTAATGGCCATTCTGGTAGCGACTGGGCTGCTGGCGCTATTGGGGTGGCAGGCCGGACCCTGGCTGGGGAAGACGACGGCGACCCAACCGAATGCCGAGGCGAAGAAGGAAGCGAAGACAGAGCAACCGGCGCCTCAACCGCCGCCGGCGCCATCACCAGCAGAACAGCCGCCTGCACCGGAACAACCGGCGCCGCAGGCTACAGCTCCTGCGCCCACCGATTCGGCTGCGACACCTCCTGCGGCGGCATCCAGCGCGTCACAATCGGCCCCGGCGTCGGGTAAACCCAGCCCGCTTCCTCCCGCAGAGCCGGCGCTCGCGAAAGACGCCGGCGACAAGACCCGGGACGGACGCCCCGCGGCCGACACCGCTCGAGCGGTTCAGTATCCCATTACGATCGTCAGCAGCCCCGGAGGCGCGATGGTGACTCTCGATGGCCACGGTAGGGACTCGTGCATCGCACCGTGTTCGGTGAACGCGGCGCCGGGACGGCACGAGCTCGCGGTCACGATGCCGGGTTACCAGATCGAGCGCCGGGAGGTAGAGATCGGGACCGGCGGCATCGAGCTGCCTCCGGTGATTCTCCGGGCAATCACCGGCACCCTCATGGTGACGAGCGAGCCGCCGGGGGCAACCATCGTCGTCAACGGAAAGAAGCTGACGCAAGTCACACCAGCGCAGCTCTCGCTCGCACCGGGGTCGTACAACGTCACCGTCGAGAAGGACGGCAAAGAGGGCTCGCGCGCAGTTGATGTCCACGGCGACGCAATCAACTACATGAAGGTGACACTCAACTGAGCGGCGCGGGGCTACGCCGACTCGCCGCGGACGAGATCCTCAAACGTCTCGCGGCGGCGAATAACGCGATAGCGCCCGCCTTCTACCAAGACTTCCGGCGCGCGCGGGCGCGAGTTGTAATTCGACGAGAGCACGAAGCCGTAGGCGCCGGCGGCACACACGGCGAGATAATCTCCGGGCATCACGTTCGCCATGTTGCGGTCACGCGCGAGGAAATCGCCGGATTCGCAGATGGGCCCCACCACGTCGGCGAGAATGGGTGGCAGCGGATTCTTGCGCACTGGAATGATTTCGTGGTGGGCGCTGTAGAGCGACGGGCGGATCAGATCGTTCATGGCGGCGTCCACCACCACGAATTCCTTGGGGCCGTTCCGTTTGCGGTACAGCACGCGGGTAAGCAGGATTCCGGCGGCACCGACGATGGAGCGGCCGGGCTCGACGACCACGCAGAGGCCGCTCGCGCGAAGCCGGTCGTGCAGGCTGGCGATGAAGGCGCGGATTTCGGGGGCCTGCTCGCCGGGGCGGTAAGCAATGCCCAATCCGCCGCCGAGATCCAGGTGGCGAATGGGATATCCGGCCTTGCGCAACCGGGCTGCCAGGGCCAGCACTTTGTCGACTGCTTCGAGAATCGGGGCGGGATCGAGTATCTGGGATCCGATGTGGCAACTGACGCCGTCAGGAGAGAGATTGCGCAGCGAGCGGGCCCGCTCGTAGACCCCTGGGGCCTCGGACATGGCGATGCCGAATTTGTGCTCGCTGAGACCGGTTGAAATATAGGGATGGGTGGCGGCGTCGACGTCGGGATTCACGCGGACCGCGAAGCTGGCCTTCACGCCTCGGCGCGCAGCGAGCGAGTCGATCAGCACAAGCTCGGCTTCCGATTCGCAATTGAAGCTGTGAATGCCGCGCGCAAGGGCGTATTCCACTTCGGCGGGAGTTTTGCCGACCCCGGAGAAGACGACCTTCGCCGGGTCGCCGCCCGCTTGCAGGACGCGGTAGAGCTCACCGCCGGAGACGATGTCGAAACCCGCGCCGGCCTTGGCCAGCAGCGACAAAAGCGCGAGCGTGGAGTTGGCCTTTACGGCGTAGCAGACGGTGTGGGGAAGATCGGAGAACGCTTCATGATAGGCGCGAAAGTTTTCGAGGATCGAGGCGGCGGAATAGATGTAGGCAGGCGTGCCTACCTGATGAGCCAGGTCCTCGAGGGCGGATTGTTCGCAGTAAAGATCGGGGCCGGAGTAGGAGAACATAGCTTAAGAGAAAGTCAAAAGGCAAAAGTGATTAGGTACTGCCGCGCCTCGACGGCGCGGCGACTGCCGTCGCAACCGCTTTTGAAAGTATGGCACGGAGTTGGTCGGATTCGTCGAGCGGCGGCGCAAGACAGTCGGCCCGCATCACCTCGGACTTGACCAGGAGCTTTAACCTATAGCTCGATTCGCGGAGCTCTTTTAGAGCTACCTGGAGTTTGTGAACGAAATCCGATCCGGATTCGGCGGTTTGCGCTTCTTCGTAATTTGCACCCGCCGCAGTGCCGCTGCGAAGCAATTGACTTGCAATCGTTCGGCCGATCACTGTCGGCGGCAAGGCACTCACCAGTTTCACAATGCGAGCGGCATAATCCAATCGCCGTTCGCAACGATCGGTCATAAAAAACGCGCCGCTTCGCGGCGCCTCCTACTCACTTTTGACTTTTAGCTTTTGCCTTTTGACTTTTTCTTCATAACACCTTCATCACCAGCACGGTTTGATCATCAAACGCCGTTTTGGCAAACCGGTCGACGTCCTTGAAGATTTCGGACACAATCTCTGCGCTGGCGCGTCCGCAATGGGACCGGACAACCTGAGCGAGGCGGCCGCGGCCATATTCAATGCCGGCCGAGTTGATGTGGTCGGTGATGCCGTCGGAGTAGAGAACCAGCAGGTCGTCAGGCTGCAGTTGAAACGGCACTTCTTCGTACTCGCGCGAAGCGAGCAGTCCGAGGGGGACGCCTTCAACCCGGACTTTGACGATTTCGTTGGAGCGGCAGATCAGCGGAGGCAACGCCCCGGCATTGGCCATCACGATCTGACGCGTGATCGGGTCCCAGAGAAGCACACAGAGGGTGACATAGCGGGATTCGACGCGCCGCTCGATCAGAGCGTCGTTCAGTGCTTTCAGGAGCTCGGCGGGCCGCCGGCGACGCGGCGCGAGCATCCGCAGCAGGCCGCTGACCAGGCCGCCGTAGAGCGCAGCAGCCGCGCCTTTTCCGCTGACGTCACCCATCGCGATGAACGTTTGGCCCTCTTTGTGCTCGAAGATATCGTAAATGTCGCCGCTGATTTCGCGCGCCGGGCGGAGGCGCACGGCCGATTCGAGGCCCTCGATTTCCGGAGCGCCGTCCGGCAGCATGACCCGCTGCAGGTCGCGGGCGGCCTTCAAATCTTCTTCCATGCGGCGCTCGCGCGCGGCAAGCTCCTCGTAAAGGCGTGCGTTGTCAACGCTGCTGGCAATTTGTGGGGCGAGCACGGTCAGAGTGCGGATGTGGTCGTCGGTGAAGAAGCCGACGCGCTCGCTTTCAAGATCCATTACGCCGATGACCCGGTCCTGAACGATCAGCGGCACGGCGACTTCCGCGCGAATATCGGGATGCGACGCGATGTATCGCGGATCCTTCGTCGTGTCGTGCACGCGGACCACTTCACGGGATGTCGCCGCCGCGCCGGTGAGTCCTTTGCCGAGAGGAATGTTGTCGATGTCGACGCGCTGGTCGTAGCGGATGCTGAAGCGGTGGCGGAGGGCGCGCGCATCGTGATCGACCAGAAGGATGCTGAACGCGTCGTAGTTGATGAGCGCGCGCATGGTTTCGGCGATTTTGCCGAGCAATTCGTTCAGGTTCAGGATGGCCGAAAACTCGCGCGAAATGTGGGTCAGGGCCTTGAGCGTGCGGTTCTGGCGCTCGACGCGGCGATACAACCGGGCATTCTCGATCGCGATGCTGACGCGGGCGGCAATCAGGCGGAGCAGCGCGCTGTCGTACTCGGTGTAGGCATTGGCCCGGGTGGATTGCAGGTCGATCACGCCAACCAGCTTGCCGCGCGCAGTCATAGGGACGGCGAGCTCGGTGCGGACCGCGTCGACGCTGTTGAGATAGCGCGGGTCGCTCCGTACGTCGCCTACCAGGACGGGCTCGCCGCGCGTCGCGGCCGTTCCGGTGATGCCTTCGCCCAGAGCCAGCACCAGGTTGGAGACGACTTCTTCGCGATGGCCGACGGCGTAGCGGATGCGGAGGTCCTGGCGGCGTTCACTGTAGAGGAGAATCGCGAACAGATCGTACGGCAGCACCTTTTGGACAATACCAGCGACGTTGGCGAGGAGCTGATCCAGATCGAGAGTCTGGCTCGTAGCGG
>Ga0335079_10008415_pt1 | contig 11760 bp, 10 predicted proteins | sample Lox_Sample_33_FD_206719 | JGI IMG/M metagenome (GOLD analysis project Ga0335079, IMG submission 206719) | Soil microbial communities from Loxahatchee National Wildlife Refuge, Florida, United States - Lox_Sample_3.3 | ecosystem: Environmental > Terrestrial > Soil > Wetlands | place: USA... | reverse complement strand
CCAGTGGGACCAGGCCGGGGCCTTTGCCAGCCGCGCACGTGGCCGCCTGCGCCAGGCCGGGGTCGAGGATTCCTACGCAGCCGCCCTGACCAGCGCGGTGCAAGCCCGTACCGCCCGGCACCGCGGAGACGTCCCGGCGGCGCGCCGGGAACTCACCAATGCCCTGCGCCTTCGGCCCTTGATGTCCTATGCGCATCCGCACTGGGCCGTCCAGCTCCGGATCGCGCTAATCCGCGTTCACCTTGGGCTGAGCGACCTGGCCGGGGCCAGGACCATCATGCGGGAGATCGCTGAGATCCTCAGGCGGCGGCCTGACCTGGGTACCCTGGCCGGCGAAGCCCAGGAGCTACGCACCCGGCTCGCCGCCGAGCGCAGCTCCGGCACCGCCGGAGCCTCCGCCCTGACCGCCGCCGAGCTCCGCCTGCTGCCGATGCTGTCCACCCATCTGCAGCTGCAGGAGATTGCCGCCGAGATGTCCTTGTCACCGCACACCATCAGGGCACAAGGCAAGTCGATCTACCGGAAACTGGGCGCCGCCAGTCGAAGCCAGGCCATTGCCTGGGCCCGTGAGCTCGGCCTCCTCGAGGGCTGAGGGGCGACACTACTGCAGGTCAGGTGCCGAGCAGGCCCATCGCGGTATCTCGTTGCACCGCATCGTTGCGAGACGAGACACCCAGCTTGCGGTAGATTGCCTTGATCTCGGTCTTGACCGTGTGGCTGGAGAGGAACAGCCGCTCCGCGATCCTGTCAGCGGTGAGATGGGTTTGCAGGTAGGGGAGCAGCCGCAGCTCGGCAGGGGTCAGCGGCAGCGGGCCGGCCGGTTTCGAGACCGCGCCGGAGGCAAGGACGCCGCGGAAGTCCTTGACCTCTTCCACGAGGGTTCCGAGGGCCGGGCGGTGGGCCAGGATGTCGTCGATCTCGCGCAAGAGCTGGTGGACCGTCCCCAGATCGGCGATGGCGAGGTAGACCCTGGCCAGCTGCAGCCGCGACCGGACGGCATGGTACGGCAGCAGGTAGGTGGCTGACGGGCCGGCCCGCATCGCCCTGGTGAGCTGCCGGTGCGCGTCGTGCAGGTCGCCGCGGTGCACGGAAAGCCTGGCGGCCCCGGCGAAGGCCGGAATGGTGAAGACGAAGTCGTGCATCCGGCTTTGCTCGATCGTGGCCAGCGCGATCCTCAGCCGGTCGGCCCCCTCCGCCCACCCGCCGTGGTCCATGGCGAACCACGCGAGCTGGGCTTCACAGATTCCGATCGTGTCGGAGTTGCCCATCAGGGCGGCGACGGCGGACGCCTCGGCGAACAGGCCGCGGGCCTCGTCCAGGCGGCCGGTGAGCAGGTAAGCCTCGGCCAGCAACCACAACGCAGTGTCGCGGTACGGGCTCCAAGCGGGCTCTTGGGCCACGGCGAAGGTCGCGTCGGCCACCATCTGCTCGGGACCAGCCGCGCACATGAAGGCCCGCAACATGGCGCGGGACGAGTCGAAGGAGGCCGTGCCGTCGGCGGGCACGGGATCGAACGAGGCAGCGTCGACGACCGCCGCCCACCGCATGGCCCCGGGCGTATCGCCGGTCATCACGCTGGTCAGGCACGTATGCACCGCGAGCGGCGGGTAGCGTTCGATGTTCACATTGCCGATCGCGCGGTACCAGCGCTGCAGCGTTGCCAAGTGCCCGGCCTGGTAAGTCTGTCGGGTGGCCTTTGTCACCAGCCGTACCGTGCGGTCCCGGTCGGTCGTGGGCAGCAGGTGCTCGACGGCCCGCACCGGGGCTCCGTTGGACTCATACCAGTCGGCGGCCCGCTGGTGCAGCGTCATGATGATGTCAGGTTCGGTGCGGCGAAGCTCCCCGAGCAGGAACTCGCGGAACAGGCTGTGATAGCGGTACCACTGCCGCCGCCGGTCGAGCGGAGTCAGGAACAATCCGTGTGCCTCGATGCGGCGCAATTGCATGGCCGCAGCCGGCGACCTGAGGACGGCCTCGCAGAGCGGACCCGAGAGCTGGTCGAGCACGGCCGTGCGCCGCAGGAACCGCTGAATGGCCTTTGGCTGCCGGATCAGGGTCTCCCGGTTCAGGTAGTCGGCCACGTACCGGTCGTCACCGGCGACGGTAGCTGCCCGGCCGTGGTCCTCCCTCTCGATCAGGGCGGCGAGGCGGAGGCCGACCGGCCAGCCTTCGGTCCGTTCGGTCACCGCTGCCGTCAGTTCAGGGGTCACGCTGACCTGTGTGTGTGAGAAGATCTGCCGGGCGCCGGCCGCATCGAAAGCCAGGTCGCCGGCCCCCAGCTCGAGGGCATCGCCTGAGACCCGAAGCCGCGGCAGGTGAGGCTGCTCGGAGCGGCTTGCGGCAGCCAGCTGGGATCCACGGGGAATCGCCGAGATCACCACGCCCAGCACGTCGTGGCAGGCAGGCGACTGCAGCTCATGAAGATCATCCAGCATGAGGACGAACGGCACCGGGCTCGCGCGGAACTCCGCGGCCAGCCGAGGCGCCGCGCGGTCCAGCACCGGTACGCGGGGGCCGCCGCCGACGTCGTCGATCAGGTCACGGCTGGCCAGGCCGGCCTGGCAATATGCGGCCGCCAGCGCGGTGAGCAGGACCGCGGGATCATCGTCGAGCCTGTCCAGAGACATCCAGGCGACGTGGCGATTCTCGGTGGCCGCCCACTCCGCCAGGAACATCGACTTACCGTAACCGGCCGGCGCCGTGACCGCGACGAAGCGGCGCCGCTCGAACGGGCGGCCTCGATAAGATCGCCACGGCTCACCGCGTCCGGGCGGGGCGGCGGGACGGAGAACTTGGCGTCGAACAGGGACTGGCTCGGTCCGGGAACTAGCGAGCCCGCTTCGTGAAGATCCAGCTTCACGGCCGGACCGTCACCTGTTCGTACCTGAACCCCATGGTATGTCGCGGTACATACAGACATCATGTCCTCCCACCAGGACACAGCCACGACACGACCCGCCGATGGCGGTCACCAGCTGCCGTTCTCTTCCGTGATCGCCGAGGGTCCGCGCCTGCTGCCCCTTCCCATGGTTCCTATCGGGGCAACCAGGCGCATAGCCCACCGTGGGCTATTATCAGTGCCTTGCGCCGGCCGATCCTGTCCGCGAGCCAGCCGATGGCATAGCCGCCGATCAAGATGCTGATCCCGGTCTCCAGGGCGTACAGGACCGAGTACTCGAATGAGGTCATGACGTGGCGCGGCAGCCAGATGAACGGGTATAGCCGCGCGCTGATCCCGTCGGCCGGCGCCGAGCACGCCCAGCCCACCTGCACGAGCAGGGCTATCTCCCAGGCCATCCTGCTCGCCGGCAGACGGTCAACCCGGGCGGCCATCTCGCCAGGAATGACCACGATGGTGCCGCCGGCGCCACCGGCTCCCGGCGTGTCTTGCGCCATTGCAGTCCCCCTGGTGCCATCCTGTGTCACGGTGTGGCGGCGGTGAAGGGGAAGTGCGCGGCGCCATGCCGCCAGCCCGCGCTCGACGCGCAGTTTCGCCGCGCCGGGGTGCCGCGCGGCCGCACGCGGCACAGCAGGCACCCGGCTCTTGCTTTAAGGGCTGCCCGGCGCGCAACAGCCGGTTCAGCTCATCCAGGCTTCCGAGCCTGGCGCTTTCGGCGATCAGGAACCGGTCGCCGTGCACGGCAATAACGTAGTCACCGCCCGAGTAGGTCCAGTTCCGTACGGGCAGCCAGCTGGCCGGGTTGAAACCACCCTGGTCCACAAGGTCGACTGCATATGCCATCGAGCCGAACATCATGGTGATCGCGGCGCAGAACCACTGCGCCATCCCGGTCGCCGCCGGGTTCTCGACATACAGGCCCGTGCACTTGTGCGCCGCGACGCGCCCGTCCGGGCCGAGCCGGCCCGCCATGAGGACACCCGGGCTCGCGACCAGCTCATCGATCTCACTCATTTCGGTCCTTTCTTCCTGGCTGCCGCGGACCGCACGGCCCGCGGTTCATCCGACGCAGGATCAGCGGTTCGAGCGGCCCGGATCACCGGGCGGAAGCGCCCGCCACATACCCAGCCCCGCGTCATGTTCCTCCCGGTCGAATAGCAGCATGTCGTCACCGAGCAGGATGGGAGAGTAGGGGCTGGGGCCGGTGCCTAGGACGTGACCGTGCCAGCTCCACCAGGAGCCGTCCCGCCCGGTCCATGTCGGGGACGTCGCCGGAACGAAGCTCATCGAGTTGAGCCGTGAAGTACCGGAGCGGCCCAGGCAACGCGGAGGTACTCGCCTGCCCACCCCCAGCCCGGTCGCCTCGGCGGAACTGCCCGCGCATCCGGCTGGCTTCCGAGGCTGCGCCGCATGCCGGCCGCCCGGCTGGAGCGTCACAGGGACGGTCGCTGCTGGCGCGACGGCGGCCATAGCGGCGCCCAGCGAGGGATAATGCCTTGCCATTTGTGCACCTCCAAGCCGTGCGGCCGTCAAACGGCCTCGTACTGTGCACAAGTCAGATCACCTAGCTGTCGGCCAGATGCCACGCCTGGGCGGGCGGGAAACAGGTCTCCCGCGCATATCACGACCCCACCATTGCGCCCGCCCGGAGCGGCATCACCCAAGCTGGGGTAAAAGGCGGCAGGCCAGGTCGGGGATCATCTGCCCGGTGACGACGAGCCGCGCGGTCTCGGTCTTGGCGGTGATGTCGCCGAACCCGACGGTGGAGAACACCGTGACGGTGAAGTACAGCGCGTCGGTGCGGGTCAGCGGGGCGGTGAAGCTGCCGGGGGGAGAGCCTGGCCGTGACGAAGTAGGTGCCGGCGAACAGCGTCAGGAACAGCGGCACGCTGGTGGCGAGCGCCTCGATCGCCCGCAGGCCCGGGAACGGCGAGGCGATGATCGCGCGGATCTGGAAGGCGACCAGTCCGACGAACACCACCAGCCAGATGATCAGCATCGTGACGACGACGGAGGTGGAGGAGCGGTCGAAAGGCAGCAGATAATACAGGGTCACGACAACGGCGATGGACGCCACGATCCGCAGCGCAGCCCATGTGATCATGCGGCCCGGGGGCCTGACCTCACTCCAGATGCCAGCTGCTGGGCCGGTGCCGTCGGTCACCGGGCCCGCCGCGATTTCCCGACCGCGGACCGGAAGGACAGGCCCCGCTCGTGCCACACGATGCCCACGACTGCGCCCAGGATGATCACGACTCCGATCGCGAGCAGGACGGACATGATGTCGAACACGATGCCGATCGCGCCGTACCTGTTGTAGGACGAGATGACCATGCCGGAGAAGGTGGCCGAGAAGACGGCCACCATGCCCAGCCAGCACAGCCCGGTGGCGACGGCGGACGGGAATAGCCTCCGCCACGGGATCCTCCCGGCCAGCAGGAACCGCATCGAGAACCACCAGAAGCCGTAAATACGGCCAGGATGACGATGCCGTACACGACCGGGCCGGCGGCCCGCACCGACGGGCCCTCCAGGCCGCTCACGAACAGCCAGCCCACGGTCAGGCCCAGGCTGATCAGCTTGCGGGGCAGGTCTCGTACCCCGCGGGGATCAAGGCCGAAGGCCCGCAGGTACAGCTCCTGAACCACGCTGACCCCGGCCAGCCCGAACAGCACCAGCAGGGCAAAGGAGATCCCGGTGACGGGGGCCGACGTGGCGCCCGAGGGGGCGAACAGATGACTGAAATCGGCCGCGGCCTGCTGGTTCAGGCCCAGGCGCCGGGACAGGGAGCTTTCCGCCGAGACCCCGGCCAGGCCCGCTGTGGCCAGGAGAAACGGGAGGGCGCACAACAACAGCGTGCCGGTGAGGATCATGGCCTGGTTCATGAAATCCAGCGCGTCCAGCCGGTGCCACAGGTCTGCAGCCGCTGAGCCGGAATACTTCTGTCCGGCCGCCTCGATTCCGTGCCGGACGCGCCGCCCGAAGCGGGCCCGGTCGTGGGCCTTCAGGCCAGCCTGCCTGCCGCACGGTGGCCCGCCCGGCCCGCTGGCGGGCTGGTCCGGCGGGCCAGGGGAGCCATCAAGTACCATCGGGGTCCTCCGGTGCGGCCTCGATGTCGTACCCGAACGCGCCCGCGACGCCGGGAGCGGCGCCGACCATCCGGCCGAGCCCGATCACCGGGGCGATGGCCAGCAGCACGCCGGTTATCTCGTCTTCGGTCGCGCCCGCCGCCAGCGCCTGGCTGCTGCTCCATTCCAGGCAGGCCTCCGGCGCCCCGGTCGCCGCCAGCACCCCGACCCGCACCAGCGCCGCCGTCTTGGGATCCAGGACATGCACGCCGGGCGGGCGAAGCACGAGCCCGGCCTGATCGCCGACGCATCCTTCATCGACGATCGCCAGCCTGCGCAGGATCTCCTGGAATCTCATCGCCTGGCTCATTCGGTCTCCGATCACCGCGAGGCACCATTGCATCCCCCGCGTGGCCGGGTTTCATCGCCTGAATGAAGGTAAAGGCACCAGCCCGGCCGTCGGCGATCACGCTGTGGCTGACTGGAGAGTCATCATCGTCATCCCACATCCGCTGGTGGGTCCGCCGGCGTGGCGGAGCCCGTCGTGGCTCCCCTGTTCGGCGATCCTGCCGTGGTTGAGCACCACGATCTGGTCGACCTGGTCTAGCCCGTCGGGTTCGTGGGTGATGAACAAGGCGGAACGGCCTTCCGTGGCGTGCAGCAGGTCCGCGGTGAGCGCCGGCGGCTGTCCGGGTCCAGGTGGGCGGTGGGCTCGTCGAGGATGAGCAGCGCGGGGTCGGCGAGGAAGGAGCGGGCCAGCGCGAGGCGCTGCCGTACGCCGCCGGAGACGGCGGCCCCGTGGGTGCCGACCCGGGAATCCCATTCCCGGGGGAGCGATCTGATCCAGGCCAGCAGCCGGGCGCGGGCCGCGGCGGCGGCGATCCGGCCGGCCGCGACGCGGGCTTGGTCGAGTTGGACGGCGGCGGCCGTGGCCAGCACGGCCGCCGGGACCAGGACCGACAGCACCAGCTGCGGCAGGTGCCGGGCGAACCAAGAGTCCAGCCCGTCCAGGCCTCGGGTGGCCAGGGCGGCGATCCGGCCGGGCTGCTGCCCGCCGAGCCAGCCCGGGCCCAGTCGCAGGCTGTGCCCGGTCAGCTTGCGCCGAAGCTGGGGCCGCGGCCCGCAGCGCCGCGGTCTCCCCGCCGTAGGCCGCCGCGCCCCGGGCCAGCACCACGCCGAGCAGCAGCACCCAGGGTCACGGCCAGCGCCGCGGCCCCGGTGCCGCGCGCGGCGGCCGCCAGCGCATGCGCGAGCAGGGCCGCCTGTGCCAGGATCAGCCCGGTCACGACCAGCCCGAGCAGCACCGCCACGACCAGGTAGCTCTTGGCTGCCCGCGCATGCCGCAGCAGCCTGGGATCAACAGCCTTCATGACACGGTGTTACCCCTTCGGGTCGTACCAGGTTTTCCGGTCGGCGAGCAGCCGGTCGGCCTCCTTGGGACCCCAGGTGCCCCGGGCATACGGGTGCACCGGCACCACGTCGCCGAGCACCGGGTCGACGACCTCCCAGGCCGCCTCGACGGTGTCCTGCTGGGCGAACAGCCAGCGGTCCCCATCCAGCGCCGCGCCGATCAGCCGGTCATACGGGCGGATGTCGGACCCGGGCTGCTGCGCGAACGCCATCTCCTCGGCCTGCGGCTCCCACCCGGCACCGGGCTTCTTCCCGTGCAGGGTCAGGCTGACCGTGGTCTCGGGCCAGATCCGGAACCGGAGCTCATCCTCGGGGACCATCGGCTCGATGCCGAACACGTCCTGCGGCGGCGCCTTGAACGTGATCGTCACCTCGGTCGCGGTCACCGGCAGGCACTTGCCCGCCCGGATCACGATCGGCACCCCGGCCCACCGCCAGGTGTCGGCGGACAGCCGGACCGCGACGTAGGTCTCCACCGTGGACCGGGGATCGACCCCCTCCACCTGGTGGTAGCCCTCGTACTGGCCGCGGACGGTGTGCTCGGGGGTCAGCGGGCTCAGCGCGGCCACGACCTGCTGCTTGGCGTCGCGCCAGGACTTCAGGTGGCGTCCGGGCGGCGGCTCGGCCAGCACGGTGGCCAGCACCTGGAGCATGTGGTTCTGCAGCACGTCCCGGATGGCGCCGGTGCGGTCGTAGAACCGGCCCCGGTCGGCGACGTCGAACGCCTCGGCCATGGTGATCTGGAGGGAGGAGACGTAGGTGCGGTTGAGCAGCGGCTCGATGATGGAGTTGGCGAACCGGACGAACAGCACGTTCTCCACCGGGTCGAACGCCAGCCAGTCATCGACCCGGAAGATTGCGTCCTCGGCGAAGTACTGGTGCATGGTGTCATTGAGCTGCCGCGAGGAGGCCAGGTCGATGCCGAACGGCTTTTCCACCATCACCCGGGCACCGCGGGCCCGGCCCGCGGCGGCGATGCCCTGCGCGATCCGGCCGAACAGCTGGGCCGGCACCTCCATGTAGTACAAGATCTGCTGGCCCGCACCGACCAGGTCGGACATGGCCTGGTAAGTGGCCTCGTCGCCCAGGTCGCCGTCCACGTAGCGGAGCAGGCTGAGCATCTTGACCGCAGCCGGGTCGTTCGGGTCCATGTTGTTGAGCTTGAGCGAGGCGGTGGCGTAGTCGCGGAACTGGTCCAGGCCCCAGCCGCTCTTGGCCACCCCGATCACCGGGACATCGAGGATGCCGCGTTTGACCAGGCCGACCAGCGCGGGGAAGGTCTCGATCTTGGCCAGGTCTCCGGTGGCCCCGAAGATCACCAGCGCGTCAGCTTTGTCGGACATGTCGGTTTCTCCTTACCGATGCGGTCTGCGCTTCCCCGTCAGGTTTTCATGGCGGGTAGGCGGGGGAGTGGCGTCAGCGGTTGCTGTCGGGTGGCCTGCGTCGGGTGCCGTACGCGGCTGCGCTGCGGGGCGGAATTCGGACCGGCTGACGCGGCGCCGGAACACGTAGTAGGTCCAGGCCTGGTAGAGCAGCACCAGTGGCAGGAAGGCGACAACGACGACGGTCATCGCCTTGAGCGCGTACGGGGGCGAGGCGGTGTTGTGCACGGTGAGGTTGTACGCCGTACTGGTGGAGGAGATCATCACGTTGGGGTACAGGTCGACGAAGATGGCCAGGATGCACGACGCGATGGTGATCACGGTGGCGGTGAAGGCCAACCCGTCGCGGCGAGCATAGACTAGCCAGACCGCGGCGATGACCGCCAGGATGGCCAGCAGCTCGATCAGGTTGAGGAAGAAGGTGGTGCTGGCGGTCACGTGCGTCCAGATGATGAAGCCGACGACGAAGACGCAGGTGAAAGGGGCGACGCGGCGGGCCAGCATCCTGGATCGCTCGTGCATGGTGTCGGTGGTCTTCAGGCTCAGGAACGTGGCGCCGTGCAGCAGGCAGACCAGCACCAGCGTGATCCCGGTCCACAGCGCGTAGGGCGGGAACAGGTCCCAGAACGACCCGGTGAAGTTCTGGGCCGAGTTGATGGGCAGCCCGTGCAGCTGTCCGGCCAGCGCGATGCCGATCAGTAGCGGGGCCAGCACGCTGCCCACCGTCAGCAGCACGTCCCAGGTGCGGCGCCAGCTGGCCGCGTCCCGCTTGCCGCGGTACTCGAACGCCACGCCACGGAGGATCAGCGAGGCCAGCAGCAGGACCAGGGCGAGATAGTAGGCCGAGAACATGGTCGCGTACCAGCCGGGAAACGCGGCGAACATGGCCGCCGCGGCGACGATCAGCCAGACCTCGTTGCCGTCCCACAGCGGCCCGATCGTGTTGATCGCCGCCCGGCGGCCGGCGTCGTCGGTGCCGACTACGTCGTGCAGCATGCCGACGCCGAAGTCGAACCCCTCCAGGATGAAGAACCCGGTCCACAAGATCGCGATGACGATGAACCAGAACGGGACGACACTGCTCATCGTGACCTCCTAGTACTGGATGGCAGGGATGGGTGCCCCCGCGTCGGCTTCGGCGCGCGGGGCCGGAAGCTGCTCGCGGGAGTACCGCAGCATCAAGATCAAGTCCACGGTGCCCAAGATGCCGTATAGCACGATGAAGCCGATCAGGCTGATCCACAGCCAGGTGGTGGACAGCGTGGGGGAGATCCCGTTCTTGGTCAGCAAGATGCCCTGCACGAGCCAGGGCTGGCGGCCGCTCTCGGTTAGGAACCAGCCCGCGGTGTTCATCAGGAACGGCAGCACCGCGGCCCATACGGCCACCCACAAGAAGACCCGCGAGATGGCCAGCGTTTTCCGCCAGATCGCCCACAGCCCCCACAGCGCGATCAGCAGGGTCAGCGCCCCGCCGTAGGCCATCACCCGCATCCCCCAGTACTGGATGAACACGTTCGGCACGTAGTTACCGGGACCGTACTGGTTGTTGAGCGGGGTCAGCCCCTGGACCTGGCCGTTCCAGTGGTTGGTGGCCAGCAGCGAGAGCAGGTGCGGGATCGCGATGATCTCGGTGGGGGTCTGGTCGTTGTTGCCGCCGCCGATCTGGAACAGCGAGAACGAGCACGGCTGGCAGGTGGTCCACTGCGCCTCGGCCGCGGCGATTTTCATCGGCTGGTACTTGCCTTCCACCACGCCGAGCTCATCGCCGATCAGCATGGTGAACAAGATCGCCGGGATCAGCACGATCAGCGCCATCCGGGCTGACCGGGTGAACACTTCCCGGTCCCCGCGGTGCCGCAGCTGCCACGCCGAGACCGCCAGCATCACCATGGTGCCGGTGGTCAGCGACGCGAACAGGACCTTGGCGTATCCCCACAGGAACACCGGGTTGGTGAACAGCGCCCAGAGGTCGGTCAGCTGCGGCTTGCCGTTGACCATAACGTAGCCGACGGGGTGCTGCATCCAGGAGTTGGCCGCCAGGATGAACAGCGCCGAGAACGCGCCGCCGAACGCGACCGCCCAGATCGTCCACAGGTGCACCCGGCGGGACAGCTTGTCCCAGCCGAACAGCCACAACCCCAGGAACACGGACTCCAGGAAGAACGCGCCGAGCCCCTCTATCGCCAGCGGGGCGCCGAAGATGTTGCCGACCAGCCGCGAGTAGGCCCCCCAGTCCATGCCGAACTGGAACTCCTGCACCAGGCCGGTCACCACGCCGATCGCGACGTTGATGACGAGCAGCGTGCCGAAGAACCTGGTCAGCCGCAGGTACTCGTCCTGCTTGGAGCGGTACCAGGCCGTCTGGAGCAGCGCGGTCAGGAACGCCAGCCCGATTGTGACCGGGACGAAGAAGAAATGGTTGATCGAGGTGAACGCGAACTGAATCCGGGCCAGGTCAACGTTCATGGCCCACCTCCGGTGAGAAGGCTCGGTCGGTCCTTGTTCGTCATGGTGGTGGCGAGCGAGTACCCCGCGCATCGCCCCGATGTGGGTATTGCCGGCGCACGGGCCGCGCCAGCCGGCCAGGTTGACCCAGAACGGGGGATGTTCTGCGCCCGCCAGGGGGCGATGGTGGGCGCTTGAGCGGGGGGACTTCCTGACCCGCGAGCTGGAAAACTGGGACGCCAAGCCGGTGTTCGTGGAGGGCCGGTACATCGCCAAGGACACCTGGTACGACCGGGACGGCAAGCAGTTCCAGCCCCAGGTGCACTACTTCGTCGGCGGGCCACCAAGCTGTACGGCGCGGCCCTGTACCGGCTGCGCCCGCAGGACTTCGGCGAGATCAGGCACGCCGACGGGATCTCCCCGGCCTGACCGCTGTCCTACGACGACTTCGAGCCGTGGTACTCCAAGGCCGAGCGGCTGTACCAGGTGCACGGCAACGCGGGGGAGGACCCGACCGAGGGCCCTCACAGCGAGCCGTATCCCTGGCCCGCGGTCT
>Ga0335079_10008411_pt1 | contig 11764 bp, 6 predicted proteins | sample Lox_Sample_33_FD_206719 | JGI IMG/M metagenome (GOLD analysis project Ga0335079, IMG submission 206719) | Soil microbial communities from Loxahatchee National Wildlife Refuge, Florida, United States - Lox_Sample_3.3 | ecosystem: Environmental > Terrestrial > Soil > Wetlands | place: USA: Florida... | reverse complement strand
TTGCCCATCGGGGTGAACGTTGAGTCCATGCTGCGGAAGAGCGTGACCTCGTCGCCGGAGTTGGCGAACAGCGGCTCGACCAGCTCCAGGTTGCGCACGGTGACGGCGTCGAGCACCAGGCAATCCCGGCGCTCGTAGAAGCCGATGCGGTCCACGTGCTCGAGGGTGCCGCGCTGGGTGGAGCGGACGTAGTGTAGAACCGCGCCTGCCGCGGCCGCGGCTGCGGGACGGTTGGCCAGGCCAAAGCCTTCGAGCGAGAGCACGCCAAAGTGGTTCTCGACCAGCGGAACAGCGTAATCGGGGGCGAAGACCCAGTCGTCGAGCGGAGTCTCGGTGAAGCCTGATTCCCTGTGCTCCTGCTGGCGCTCGAACAACGGCAGCGACGAGGCGAACAATAACTCGCGTGGCCGGAGTTGCTGCAGCTCTTCCCAGACGCGGCGGGCGGCGTCGTCACCGCGAAATTCGGTGGCGCGGAAATCGCCGGTCGAGAGATCGAGCGCGGCGAAGCCGGCGCGGTCCTCTCGCGTGGCCACGGCGGCGAGGAAATTGTTCTCCTCCGAGCCCAACATGGAATCGGCAACGGTGCCCGGCGTCATCACGCGCGTGACCTCGCGCCGCACCAGCTTCTTGGCGAGGCGCGGGTCCTCCATCTGCTCGCAGACGGCGACCTTGAATCCCTTGCGGATGAGCTTCAGCAGGTAATTTTCCGCCGAGTGATAAGGCACGCCGCACATGGGGATGGCCGCACCCTTTTCCTTGTTGCGCGAGGTGAGCTGAATCTGCAGTTCGCGCGAGGCGACCACTGCGTCCTCGAAGAACAGCTCGTAGAAATCTCCCAGCCGGAAGAACAGGAGGGTGTTGGGATGCTCTTTCTTGATGGCGGCGTATTGCCGCATCAGCGGCGTGGAGGGCTCATTCATTCGCGCAGCCGTTCCGCGGATTATAACAAAGCATATATGGCAGCCAGTGGTCGGCGGCTAGTGACCTGCCTGTGGGCGGTAGTAGTAACCGATTCGGTGCTCTTTCCCAGATTTGACGCCGACCGGCGTCTGGTGTTTTCCTGTAATATCACTGCATCTGACCGGCCACTTACAACTGACAACCGGGCTACTTTCACTATGGAACTACGCAAAGACCCCATCACACGCTCCTGGGTAATCACCGGCGATGACGCTGCTGCGGAACCGGAGGGACGGGAATCTTGCCCTTACTGCCCCGAGGCTCCACGTGCGCCGCAGGTAATCTCCTCCATGCCCTCGCTGGACGGCGCACCGTGGTCGGCGCGGGCTGTCGTGCATCCGCACGCGCTCTACCACATCGAAGGCGACCCGCTGCGGCAGGGCGACGGCCTCTACGACAAAATGCGTCCCGTGGGTGCCCACGAGGTGCTAGTCGAGAACCCGCGCCACGACGGCCACCTCTGGGTAGTCAGCGACGCCGAGGTGGCGCAGTTCCTGGTGCTCACCGGGCAGCGCATCCAGGACCTCAAGAACGACCGCCGCTTCAAGTACGTTACCGTGTTCAAGAACCACGGGGCGGTGGCCGGGCAGGAGGCCGATCATCCGACCTCGCAGATCACGGCCACTACTTTCGTGCCCCGGCGCGTGCTCTACGAGCTGCGTTCCGGCAAAGACTATTTCACCCAGAAGGAACGCTGCGTTTTCTGCGACATTCTCGCGCAGGAAGAGCAGCAGCAGGTGCGGGTGGTAGAAAGCCGCGGCGACTATATCGCGGTGTGTCCCTATGCGCCGCGCGTGCCCTACGAGACCTGGATCATGCCGCGCAACCACGAGGCGTCGTTTGAGCGCAGCGTGATGCGCCGCAGTTCAGCCGCGGAGCTGGCGGGCCTGCTGCGGCGGACCTTGCAGCGCATCCATGGCATCACCGAGGACTTCCACATGGTGCTGCACAGTTCGCCCAACACCCTGCACCGCTCCGAGATCTTGGATTACTGGAAGACCATCGACGACGATTACCACTGGCACATCGAGATCCTTCCCATCCTGGAGAAGAAGTCGAAGTCATACACGTTCAAAGAGGTGTATTTCACGCCGGTGACTTCGGAGAGCGCGGCCGCGCGACTAAGAGCGGTGAATATTCCCTGAAGCCCCTGCAATGGAGAGCCGGCATTCACCGTCGTTATTTCGACGCAGGGCCCTCCGCGAAGCGCGCCAACTCCGTAAGCGTCTCGTAGGGGATGCCGGTAACGCCCGTGATCTTGCGCCCGTTCAGAAACACGGTGGGCGTTCCAGTGACGCCCACGGCTTTGCCGAGCTCGAACGATTCGCGCACCTGTTTGGCGGCATCAGGGCTGGCGGCGCAAGCGGCCGCCTTGGCGGCATCGGCGCCTGCGGCGCTAGCGTGCTCTTTCAGCTTGGCGTCCGCATTCTGCGCATCGATGTTGAGCTGGTCACCATAAACCCCATTCACGAACTTCCAGAACGCCGCGTTGTTCTCCGGGCCGATGCACTGCGCCCAGGTGGCCGCCTTGAAGGCCCAGGGATGTAGCGCCTCGATGGGAAACTGCTGGAACACGAGGCGTGCCTTGGGAAAGTCGCTCATCAGCTTCTCGACAATGGGCTGCGCCGTCTTGCAGTGCGGACACTCAAGATCGCTGAACTCGACGATGGTCAAACTGGCATTGGCCGGGCCGCGCGCGATGCCGGTGGTGCTCGTGGCCAGCTCTTTGCGAGCGGGGGCAAAGGGGTCGGACCCGAAAGGCAAGACCTCACCGGTAAAAGCGTGCTTCTCATCGGGCGTGACGTAAAGCACCATCGATTGCTGTTGTCCGCCTTTTTCCATCGCAACCACCACTTCGGCGAACCCAGGCACTTCGGCCGGCCGAATCTGCGATACGGTCCAGGTGATGCCGGAATCGTAACCGAACCAGTGCTCCATGAACGAGTCCACAGTGGCCTTCGAAGGAAGGTGCTCGGACGACGGCGCGGCCGGCAGGTTGGACATCGCAGGCTGCTGCGCCCAACTTGCCGCCGCCATCATTACGATCAGCAGAAACAGTCTTTCCCTACCCCGGATTGGCTGCATAGTGTCCTTTCTCACACGTCGGATTTTTGAGCGATGGGGAAACGCCGTCCCATGCCGAAAGCTTTCTGGGTGATCTTGATGCCCGGCGCCGCCTGCTGGCGTTTGTACTCGCTGCGCTCGATCATGCGCGCCACGTTGCGCACCAGCTCCAAGTCGTAATGCCGCTCGGTGGCAATCTGCTCGGGAGTCTTAAGGTCCTCGATGTAATCTTCCAGGATCGTGTCCAGCACTTCGTAGGGCGGCAGCGTGTCCTGGTCGGTTTGATCGGGACGCAGCTCGGCCGAAGGCGGCTTCTCCAGCGTGGATTTGGGAATGACCGGCCGGCGCGAGTTTACGTACTGGGCCAGGGCGTAAACTAGGGTCTTGGGCACGTCGGAGATCACCGCCATGCCGCCTACCATGTCGCCGTAAAGTGTGCAGTAGCCCACCGCCAGCTCCGACTTATTGCCCGTCGAGAGCACCAGCGCCCCGAATTTGTTGGAGAGCGCCATCAGCAACGTACCCCGGATCCGCGCCTGCAGATTCTCTTCCGTTACGTCCTCGGGATGCCCGGCAAAGACGGGCTTGAGCGTCTGGCGGAAATCGTCGAACACCTCGGTGATCCGTAGCACCGTGAAGCGAATGCCGAGATTAGCGGCCAAGCCGCGCGCATCGTCGATGGAACCGCGCGAGGAGTATGGTCCCGGCATGCTCACCCCGGTGACGTTGTCGGGACCGAGGGCGTCGGCAGCAATGCAGGCGGTTAGCGCTGAATCGATGCCTCCGCTCAGTCCGATGATCACCCGCTGGAAGCCGCACTTGCGCACGTAGTCGCGCGTCCCGAGGACCAGTGCAGCGTAAGCGCTGGCCTCGAGGCCTTCAATCTGCGGGTGCACATCGCCGGTCAGGGTTTCGGTATCGAGAAAGATCAAGTCTTCCTCGAAGGACTTGGCCTGCGCCACCACCGCACCGTCCGGCCCGAGCGCCAGGCTGGAGCCGTCGAAGACTAGTTGGTCGTTACCGCCTACCTGGTTCACCATCACCAGCGGCGCTTTGTATTCGCGGGCAATAGCGGCCAGCATGCGCGTGCGGAACTCGCGCTTGCCGAGATGAAAGGGCGATGCCGAAACATTGATCATGAAGTTGCCGCCGGCGGTCATCAGCATTTCCACCGGGTCGATGCCGTAGAGGCGGCGATCCCAGAAGTGCTTGTCATTCCATGCGTCCTCGCAAACGGTCAGCGCCAGCTTGCGGCCGGCGATGGGGATGACCTCCTGCTTCCTGGCGGGTGCGAAGTTGCGCGCCTCGTCGAAGACGTCGTAGGTGGGCAACAGCATCTTGGACTGGATGAACTCGATGCGACCGTCGCGCAGCAGCGCCGCCGAGTTCATGACGGACTTGCCGGTCTCGGCCTGTGCCGGGGTCACTAGCCCAACGATCAGGGCGATGCCGCGCGTGTTCTCTGCAACTTCCGCCACAGCGCGGCAGTTCGCAGCCACAAAGGAAGGCTTTTCCACCAAATCGCGCGGCGGATACCCGCATAGGCACAGTTCGGGAAACGTCACCAGCTCCGCCCCGAGGGCGCGGGCACGCTGGGCGAAATCGATGATTTTGGCGGCGTTGTTCTGGAAATCCCCCACGGTGGGATTGATCTGGCCGAGCGCGATCTTCACGCCCACAGTGTAAAGGGCACCGATACTTCCCGCCAACTCACGCAGGTGCTTTTTTAGCGGCGGAGGCGGCGCTGCTATCCGCCTGATGCTGCGGGATTGCCTTGCCCGGGAGAGTGCGCCGGCGCGGCTGGCGTGGAGCTGGGTGGCGGGTTACGCGGCGGGCCCAGAGTAGGATCGCGCTGGTTGGGATCGCTGGAATCACTGCCGGAAGGCGCAGTTCCGCGCGGCACACTGGGATCGGCCTCTTCGCCCGGACGCCTGAGCGTGGGACGGTTCTTGACCGGCTGCGGCTGGACTGCTTCCTGCTCGCTCTTGCGGGCCGCGGCCTCGCGCACTTCCTTCAGGTCCACTTCCTTTTGCGTACGGACCACCTTCTCGCCGTCTACCTTCATGGTCTCTATCCGCACGACTTCGCCGTTGGCGAAGCGCACGAACTCCACCTCCTGCGGCGGTTCACCGTAGATCCATTCTTCATACGGCTTACCCTGATCATCGTTCTCGCGGATCTTTTTGTCTGGCCGCCCTTTGGCGTAGATCACCATGTCCTGGTCCATACCGACCAGTGCCTGATGATTCTTGATGGCTTCCTTTGCTTTGGGCGGGATGGTGTCCAGGTAGGCCTCGGCGGCGGATTTGCTGCTGAAATCCAGCACCGGGTGCAGCATCTCTTTGAGCGCGTCCGGTGCAATCTCCGGAACGAATCCCTTGAAGGCCAGGATGAGCAGCGTGCCCCGCGGATTGTCGGGAGTTTGCTCCGTTTTAGTCACGGTGGGGGCGCCGGCCATACCCACGTCGATGTGCTGATACCACTTCTTTTTCTTCCTGGGACCGCCATTGAGTTCGAACAGGATGTAGTCCTTGGCAACCCTTACCAGGGTGATGTTGACGCGATCACCAGGACGGACCGCCGGCCCGAGCACCGTCATCTCCTTGGCCAACTCATCCTCGGAGGGCGTGATGGTGCCGTCCTCGTGCAAGGTGAGCCCCTTGGTGCCCATGGGGAACGGCTTGCGCGCAAAGGCGATTTCGGATTGCAGCCCGCGGATAACGTAGAGGCGCGTCTGCTGCGACATCGGCCGGCGCGGAACCGCGGGCCCTGACTTTGAGTCGGCAGGGTCCGAAGAGGCCCACGCGCTCAGGCCGAGAGCCAGCAAGACGAAAACTGCAGAACGGCGACGGGACACGCGATTTCCTGTGAGGCTGGTCCTATGATTCGCCAGCAGCGGCATTTTTGCAACTGCCGGCCGGATTGGTCATTGGATGCTCGTTGCCCGATTCACGCCGGCTTCCCTGCTGTGACGAAGGTCAGGCCTTCGCGCGCCACCCGGAATGCCAGGACATGGCCGCCGCCGGAGCGGACCGCCTCGGTCACACGCACCTTCGCCCCCGGCTCGACCTGGAAGATGACGCACCCTCCGCCGCCGGCTCCGCAGACCTTGGCCGCCAAGCCGCCATTCTTGCGGGCTGCGGCCATTAGCTTGTCGATGAGCGGGCTGGTGATCCTGGGGGCGTTGGTTTTGCGCAGCTTCCATTCCTCCCGCAGCAGACGTGCGACTTCATCCCACTTCGCTGTGGCGAGGGCATCGTGCATGGCGCGGGCCACGGCGACGATCTCCTCGAAGTTGCGAAAGACGCGGCGGTCGCCGTTAACGTGAGCCTCGAAGACTTCCCAATTGTTGATCCCCGATTGCCGCGGCGCCCCGGTATAGACCAGCAGGAAACGCTCGTCGATCTCCTCCGCCGCCACCGGCACGGCCTCGCGATGGATGCCGTCGGGATCGAGATGAATGGCATTCACCCCGCCGTAGAGCGCCGGGTAGTAATCCTGACAGCCGGTGGGAACGCGGATCAGTTGCGCCTCCACATTCTGCGCGAGCACGCGGATCTCTTCATGTGTGAGATTGCGGCCGGTCCAACGGGCCAGGGCTGCCGTGGTGGCGATCATCAGCGCCGAAGAGCCGGAAATGCCCGCCCCGGCCGGCGACTCCGAGTGTGTCTCCAACTCAAGTCCATCCTCAGGGCGAAAGAAACGGACCAGATACGCGGCCAGCGCGTGACGGAACTTCTCCGCCGAACACAGCGCGGCACAGTCAGAAAAATGGTCCTCGGCGCCGGTGTCGATCGATTTGAGATGGATCTTCTTTCCCGCCAGCGGCCGGATGGTGCAGCGTGTCAGCACGCTTACGGAGAAGTTCACGGTCACTGCGCCAGGATGAAAAAGGTAAAGCGGCCAGATGTCCACCGTACCCCCGGCGAGGTCCACCCGGCAAGGGGCGAGAGTGGTTAATGACTCCAGGGCCATAGGCAGAATTTGTATCATCAATCAGCGTTCTGCGCGTAAATCTGTGGCCGGCTCCCTTGCTATCCAATTCGCTGCTGATTCGTCTAAACTTCTCGGTTCGAACTTCGCAGCACGCGCTTCGTAGCCATCTGCGCGCTCATACAACCGAAGAGGAGAACTGGATGCGCTCTGTGTTTTTGTTAGCACTGCTATTCCTGGTGGTTTCGTCCGCGTTGGCCGCGCCGCACGCCGCCGACCTTGATGCGCGCCGCAAGGCACTGAACGACCTGCTCGCGGAGAAATGGGAATACGACTTGAAGACCAATCCCGAGTATGCGTCGATCCTGGGCGACAAGCGCTACAACGACCAGCTCGCGGATGTATCGCTGAAGGCGGTGCTCGCCGACCTGGAGATGAGCCGCAAGTTCCTGGCGCGCTTCGAGGCCATCGACACCACTGGCTTTCCCGAGCAGGAACAGCTCAGCCAAGCCCTGATGGTCCGTGACCTCAAACAGCAGCTCGATTTCTCCCAGTTTAAGGAATGGGAGATGCCGGTAACGCAGATGAATGGGCCACCGGTTGAGGCTCCACAGCTCGTCGCCCTGCTGGCCTTCACCAACGTTAAAGACTATGAGGACTACATCGTCCGCCTGCGGAAGTTGCCCAAGGTGATGAACGATACCATCGACAACATGCGCCAGGGTATGGCCGACCACCTGATGCCGCCGCGCTTACTGCTCGACGAGGTGGCGGCACAATGCGACAGGATCGTGAACGCGGACGTGGAGAAGAGCCCGTTCGCGCAGCCTTTGCAGAAGTTTCCCGCTTCCATCTCCGAGGCCGACCGCAAGCGCCTGCACGATGAAACCGTGGCTGCCATTCGCGAGTCGGTAAAACCAGCGTATGTAAAGTTCGCGAAGTTCGTGCGTGAGGAGTATGCGCCCAAGGGCCGCACCGAGGCCGGCATCTGGTCCCTGCCGGACGGCCCTGCCCGCTATGCCGCCATGGTCAAGCGCAGCACCACCACCGACCTGACGCCGGAAGAAATCCACCAGCTTGGCCTCAAGCAAGTCGCCGAGATCGAAGCGCAGATGCTGGCCATCGCCCAGAAGCTCGGCTACAAGGACTTGAAGACGCTGAATGCCGACATCGATAAAAATCCCACGCTGCACGCCCACTCCCGGCAGCAGATCCTCGATCTTTACCGTACCTACATCGACGCCATGTGGAAGCAGCTCCCCACCGTCTTTGACCGCCTGCCCAAAGCGAAGCTGGAGGTGATGCCCATCGAGCAGTTCGCCGAGAAAGAGGTCTCGACGCATTATAACGAGGGCGCGGCCGATGGTTCGCGGCCCGCTCACGTGATGGTCAATACCGGCGACTTTCAGCATCGCAAGCTGATCAGCATCGAATCCACCGCCTATCACGAGGGCGTGCCTGGGCATCACATGCAGGTTTCCATCGCGCAGGAATTGCCTACTCTCCCACCCTTCCGCCAGCACGCCTTCTACGGCGCGTACATGGAGGGTTGGGCGCTTTACTCGGAGAAGCTGGGCAAGGAGATGGGCTTCTACAAAGACCCCTACAGCGACTACGGCCGCCTGCAGGACGAGATGCTGCGCGCCATCCGGCTTGTCGTGGATACCGGCTTCCACTACAAGCACTGGACCCGGCAGCAGGTGGTTGACTACTTCCACGCGCACTCGGACATCGACGAGCCGGACGTACAGTCGGAAACCGACCGCTACATCGCCTGGCCGGGCCAGGCGCTCAGCTATAAGATCGGCCAGCTCAAGATCCTTGAGCTGCGTGAGCGCGCCCGCAAGCAACTGGGCAGCAAGTTCGACCTGCGCGCCTTCAACGACGAAGTGCTCGGTGCCGGGGCGCTGCCGCTGAGTGTGCTGGAGACCAGAATCGACGAATGGGTAATCGCCCAAAACAGGGGCGGCGGCACGCCGACGGTGGCAAAGTAGACCAGGCCAATTGCCGGGCCGGTCAGTGCATCAGGCGCTTGAGCGCGGCCCGGGCGTCGGCCACCTGCGGCATTTTTGTGCGGGAGCCTTCAAAGTGTGAGAGAAAAGACTGGTATTCATCGATGGCCTGCTGGCTCTTGCCGGTGGCCTCATAGATCTCGCCCAGATAGTAGTGGCACAGCAGCCCGAACAGCGGGACCTGGAGGCGCATGAAATGAAAATTGGAGAAACCTCGGCTTTCCAATAGGGCGGCGCGGAACTCCGGCTCAGCGGCAGTGTAGTCCTTTACCAGTTGGTGCGCGCGGCCACGGGCGAACAACGCCCCGGCATCCTGGAAACCGTACAAACCGGAAATCGCCGTAAGCGCTTCCTGGCCATCGCCGTGGATCAGGGCGGCGCGAATCTCATTCCTTTTTCCCTGGTTTTCAATGAAACGAGGCGATATCCAGGTACGCGCGCTGGCAAACTGCCGCAGGTCGCGCTCCGAGGCGGCGCGGTCTCCCTGAGCCGCTTCCAGCATTGAAAGCGCGGGAAGCTCCTCTCCATGCAGCTTTTGCTGGCGGGCAAAGGCCAGCGCCGCGGACGCATTCCCCGTCAAGAGGGCGGCCCGGGCGAACGAATCCAACGTCTCACCGGCACTCTGCTCCTGTCCGGCACGGGCCAGCGCCAACACCGACTTGCGATAGCTTTCGAGAGCGCCGTCCAGATCACCGCGCACCTGCTGGATTTGCGACTGGAAGATCGGCAGATACAAGCGATAGAGCGGCGAAGTGCGCTGAGCATATTCCTGCAACGCGGTTTCTGCCAGAGCGTACTTGCCCTGGTCTGCGTAGACGGTTGCCAGCTTCACATACTCCGTGTAACCCTGAAAATCGGGCTTGAACTCAAGCGCCTTGCGATACTGGGCGAGCGCGTCATCGTCCTGGCCGAACCAGAACAAGATATCGCCGCGCGTGTCCACCGGGTTGGGGTCGCCGGGACGAAGCGCAATGTACTGGTCGTTGGCCTTGAGCGCCTCGGTTTTGTCTCCTTTGTTTGCGTAGGCGTAGCCCAGGATGTTCCACAGATCATCATCCTTGGGGTCGGATGCCAATCCTTCGCGCAACAGGCTAATAGCCCGATCGGGTTGATTGAGGTTGAGCAGCAGCACTCCCAGCGAGGATCGCGTATCACTCTCTCGCGGAAATTCCGCCAGCACCGCCTCCTCGGCGTGAACCAGGCCTTCCAGATCGCGCGAGCGGCTGGCCTGATTCGCCTGGAACAATAGCTGCTCACGGCGCGGCAAGCGCGATTGCAGTGGTTCGACCTTGCGGCTGGTTTCTTCGGCTTTCCGTAAGTCGCCTTGAAAGCTGTAGTCAAATGCCAGCAGCAGATAGGCCGAGGCGAATTGCGGATCGAGGCGTACCGCTTCCTCCAGTTCGCGAATGGATTCGTCGGTCATGTAGCGGGTCTGGTATTCACGGCCGAGCTGGTAATGGCGCAGCGCGTCGACGTTCGAGGTCAGCGCCTGCTCGATCGCGGGCGCTTTGGCGACACTGCTGGGCAGGAAGTGACCGGCGATATGCGCCGTCAGCGAATCAACCATGCCGAAGATGTCCTGGATGTTCTCCCCTTCGATCTTGTGCGAGTCAAGGACCTGGCCGGACTGCGTGTCCTGCACGCGCACGTCGAGGCGCAGCTTGGTGGGGCCGACTTTCAAAAGCGCGCCGGTGATGAAGGCATCGGCACCGGCATCGCGGGCCACAGCCTGCGCCTGGCTGGGGTCGATACCGCCATCCTTCTTTCCCACGCGCTGCAGCGATCCCTGGATGCGCTCGGTCGAAAGCACGTCGAGCCCTTGCACCTGAGCAAGATTGGTGGTGAGCATCTCGGTCAGGCCGCGGTCGAGCCAGTCGAGCGATTTATCCTGCGAAAGATTGCTGAAGTACAGCACAGCAATGGATTTGTGTTCGCCGTTCGCGACGCCGTGGCTTCCACGTCCGCGCAGGAGCCACCCGCCGAGAAGCGCAACAATCACCACGACCGCAGCGACAGCATACAGCCACAGGGGTTTGCCTGGCGCTGGTCCGGGTGCGACGGCCGGCACTCCCCCGCTCGGCGGCGTTGTTCCGACAGCCGGCGTCCCGGCAGAGATGGGTGCCTCAGCTGCGGGTGTACTGGCGCTGAACGGACGAACGACGCCGCTGGCAGGCGTCACTGCTCCTGTCGGGGCAGATGCCATATCGGGAATTGCTACGGCGGCGGAGGTCATGGCTGACGCCCGCCCGGAGTCGATGTCGCGCTTCAGTCTGGTCAGATCGGCGCGCAGATCGGACGCTGTCTGGTAGCGCAGGCGGCGGTCTTTCTCCAGCGCCTTCTCGATGATTTCCTCCAGCTTCGGCGGTAGTTCGGGGTTCAGGCGCACCGGGGGCGTGGGCAGGCGGTTGAGGATGGAATCGAAGATCACCGCGGAAGTGTCGCCGCGGAAGGGCATCAGCCCAGTTACCATTTCGTAGAGCACGGCGCCAAAAGAGAACAGGTCGGTGCGGGCGTCAAGCTCTTCGCCGCGGGCCTGCTCTGGAGACATGTATGCGACCGTTCCCATGGCGACGCCGGGGCTGGTGAGCAACTCCTGCCCCGCGCTAGTCGGCATGGCGGAAGCGCCCAGGGCTTCCATGCGCCGCGGCGCGACCTTGGCCAGGCCGAAGTCCAGCACCTTGGCCTGCTCACGCGTGGTGACGAAAATGTTGGCAGGCTTGATGTCGCGATGGACGATGCCTTTCTGGTGCGCGGCCTCAAGCGCGTCGGCAATCTGAATGGCCAGCTCCAGCGTT
>Ga0335079_10008410_pt1 | contig 11765 bp, 9 predicted proteins | sample Lox_Sample_33_FD_206719 | JGI IMG/M metagenome (GOLD analysis project Ga0335079, IMG submission 206719) | Soil microbial communities from Loxahatchee National Wildlife Refuge, Florida, United States - Lox_Sample_3.3 | ecosystem: Environmental > Terrestrial > Soil > Wetlands | place: USA: Florida... | reverse complement strand
ATCGCCTCCCGCAGCCTCGCAGGCGCAGTCGTCACGTACCGTCGCGTCGTCTCGTACTGCACGTGACCGAGAATCCGCTGCACCTCGTCAAGCGGCCGCCCACGCTCAACGAGCTGTGTCGCCAGGCCGTGACGGAACTGGTGCGGGGTCACGTGTCGAGCGACGTGCGCCCGACGCGCGAGCCGTGCGACAACCCGGCGAGCACGACCACTCGTCATCGCCGCGCCGATCTCGCCACCCCACAAGTTGACAAGCACGAAGTCGGACCGGTCAGCCGCCGCGATCGCCGAGCGCTCCACCATGTAAGCGCCGTAGACAGCCACCAGATACGGGTTCGCCGGCACCCAGCGCATCCGATCGCCCTTCCCACGAACATGCAGATGCGGGCCAGGCACCGGACACCCAAGCTCGCGTGAACTCTCCATCAGGTGCATCTGGCCGCGCCGCAGCGTCACCGCCTCCTCCACCCGGATCCCCCAAGACCCAGCAAACAGATCAACAGCTTGTCCCGCAACGACCCGGGCGCGGCGAGCATCGCCTCGAACTCACCCAACGAGACATACGAGACCTCGCTCTGCGCCACCCCGCGTCCCCGGTGCAGAGGACGCGCGATCCGCGCCGGCGGATCCTCCATCCACGCCACCCGCGGCCCACCAGCCTCCACAACCTCGTACAGAAGATCGTTGACCGACCCCGCGACCAAGCGCCGGGCGACCGCGTAACGATAAAAGCTGCGGATCGCCGCCAACACGGCGTCGACCCGCTCCGGCGAGCGGACCCGACCGCAGCCACTGCCCGGCCTCGACACCGGACTCGTCATCAAATGAAAGCGGAACGCCCCGAGCCGCTCAGCCCATCGGACCAGGTCGTCGCGCTCGCCGACCGACGCAAGCCAGTTAGCCCACTCCGCGAGCGCCGACGCGTACTGCCGCGTCGTGCTCTCCGCACGCCCGTTCACCAGGCGCAGCCACCGCAAGAACCCATCGAACAACTCGGCGACCTCGAAACACTCGTCGAGCACCGTCCAATACCCCTGACCGCCCGGCAACACCACCCGCTGACGACTGAACGCCACCCCGCAACTGCAGCAAGCCAGGCGGACGGACACCCGGGCAGAGAACGCCTACTCGCCGGAGCAAAATCGCACAACCGAGGGCACTAGCGACGAGCAAGATGGGGGCAGAAAACGATCGCGAACCCGACTCCGGTCGGGGCAATCGCGACGCTGTCGATATCCCCGCGCCCGCGACATTGGAGCGAGTGCCGCAGCCGCCACCCTTCCGACTCAAGCCCGCTGAGCGCGTGACGCACCGCGTCTTCAGACCGCGCCCCGACGCGGCTGCGGGCGGCCAGGCGCACCCAGCGACGAACGTCGAGCAGCAGCGCGGCCATCACCAGCGCCAGCAGCCCGGCCAAAGCGGTCGCGCCGATCCCCGCGGCGGACGCCGCGAACGCGCCGGCGACAATCGCTGCCGAACTGCTCGCGGCGGCCCGGCGCAGTCGCCGGGCCTGCTGACGGCGAGGAAAGCTCGACCAGAACACCCCAAACAAGCTCGCAGCCGCCTCGGACGCACCGCCAGCTGCCTCCTGCGTCAGTTAGCACCTGCTCATGGCGAATCTCATCGCAGGCGCGTGCAGCCACGATTTGGCCGCCGTCCCGTTGGTGCGGGGCGGCCGTGTTTCTGTCTAGCCATGGCGACACGACTGCGAGCCGCGGACCGCTCAAGAGCTGCGAGCTCCTCGGCGGGGGGTCACCCTATGTCTCGGTTGCGACTAGCGCGAAGGGGCGCCGCGCAGCAACGACGCCCACATACCATCCGAGAATGGATAGCGGGGCGTCGGAGCCTTGGCGTCCGTGAGCCATTGGGTTCGCTCAGCGCTGAGTGCCCTCGGCGTGAAGACGAACGCGCCAGGCGGGCCCGGACTCACGCCGCCTTGCTGCATGCCAAACCGCGAAAAGTGGCGGAGGAACCCCGGCCCGCCGCGCTAGGCGAGTCATCGGTCCGCGCAGAGTAGGCTGCCTGGCCGTGCACTACCGGGAGCAGCAGCCGACGTTCATTCCGCCGATGCTGCTCAGCTCGGGCGCGCTGCCCAGCGGCGGCGCGTGGACGTTTGAAGTGAAGTGGGACGGTTGCAGGGCGCAGCTGCGCTACGACGGGCGCTCGGTGACGCTGCGCACGCGCAACGGCCGCGAGTGCGCGGCGGACTTCCCCGAACTGGCGGAGATCGCCCACGCGCTCGGCAAACGTCGGGTCACGCTCGACGGCGAGCTGGTGTGCCTCAGATCGGATGGCCGACCGGACTTCGGCCGGTTGCGTCACCGTCTCACCGGTTCGCCCACGCGCAGGCGTCCCGCGATGCTCCGAGCGTTCGACCTCCTCCATCTCGACGGCAACTCGACGCGCGTCCTCCCGTACGCGGAGCGGCGATCCCTGCTCGAGGAACTCGCCCTCGACGGCCCGGCCTGGCGCACGCCGGCGAGCGTGGAGGTTGAACGGAGCGAGGATTTCGTCGCTCGGGTCGAGGAACTCGGACTGGAGGGCGTCGTCGCCAAGCGCCTCAGTTCGACCTACCTCCCCGGGCGCCGATGCACGGCGTGGGTCAAGCGAAAGCTCCGCCGTGAGGAGCGGCTCGCTGTCACCGGCGTCCGCCGAAACCGAGACGGGCACGTCGACGCGATCTTTGTCGCCCGCCACCAGACCGACGGCTCATTCACGGGTGCCGGCGCCATCGAACTCGGCCTGCGCCGTGAGCTTGTCGACCGCCTCGAGGTCCGCCTCGCCGAGGTGCCGGCGCGTCGGCGAGGGGTGGTCGCGTGGTATCCGGCCGAGGTGTCCGTGGTCGCGTCGGTACACGGATTGCACGACGGGCCGGTGCGCGATGCGATCTTGCGCCAGGTCATTGACGTCTGAGATCGGACACTCGCTGGCAGCCCGCTGGTGCACGGCGTAGGCTCCGCGCGTCATGGCACGACGCCGCAGTCTCACCTCACAGCTCTACCGGGCCGCCAGGATCTCCAACGACATCAGCGCGGTCGCATCGGGCAACCCGCGCCGGGTCGCACGCCGCGCGAAGAACGTAGCCGTCGGCCGGGCCCTCGGCCGCGGTGGGTTCTGGCGCTGGCTCTGGAAGTAGTCCCCCCCGGCGGTCCACCACCGCGTAGCTGACCGTGCGCCCGGTCGCCCCGGGTCCCGAAGCGTTTCCGACGGCAGGCGTGAGAGGCAAGACGGCAAGTCCTGACCTGCAGCGAGATAATTCGCTCGTGTCCGATCGGGATGAGGGAGACGCACTAGGCACCCCTGAGGAACTGGAGAACGGGGCCGGTGGCGAGCAGGTGGTGGCAAGGATCCCCACCGTCCACCGGATCGTCGGAGATGTGCTGCAGACGCTCGCTGATCGAGGCGACTGCGTCGTGTCCGATCTCTCGGCGGCGGTCGCTGATCGTGTCGGCCTCGACGAGGAGGCCCGCAACCTCAAGCTGCGCTCGGGCCGGCTGCTATTCGAGAACAGGATCCGCTGGGCCGGGACCATTCTCACCAAGGCACAGCTAGCCGAGTGGGTCGGACCGTCCACGCTCGGAATCACATCCGACGGACGGATGCTTCTCGAAACGACCGAGGGGCCGATCGACCGTGACTTTTTGATTCGCACGCGCCCGAGCTTCGCGGCCTGGATCGCCGACATGGGCCAGGAAGCTCCGGATTCGGCCAGCGAACCCGGGGTTGGAACGACTGCCTGGATGGTCCGGGCTGGGCGAGGCGGTATCTATGCGCCGCAATTCATCGAGGGGTCGGCCGCGATCATTGGCTGGGGTCCGGTTGGCAACATATCCGGCCTATCGAGGGAGGAGATCGCCGACCGTGTAACCGAGGCATTCCCGCAGGACACCGCTCGTCAGCGAGGACAAGCGACCAACGCCCTCTATCACCTCGCCCAAACGATGAAGGACGGCGATCTGGTGGTGACCCCCGAGCCGGCCACACGCACGATTCTGCTCGGCCGCGTCGCCGGCCCTTACCGGTACCTGGAGGAGCCAATCGCTGCTAGTGCGCCTACGTATCGGCAATGTCGCGAGGTACGTTGGTTCGCGCGCGTGTCACGTGATGAGCTCTCCTATGGCGCGCGGAACAGCACCGGGACGCTCCTCACGTTAAGTAGGCCCGGGCATGAGGCCGAGCTCCTGAGACTCGCAGAATCTCACGCGGGCGATCCACCGCCGGCTCCGGTCGAGCAGGCACGACGCACTCGGTCCGAGCCTGAGCCGGTCGCGCAACCGGTGACGATCCCACCGAACGCATCGATCCCTCGTCGGTCCTCCTTCACGGAGTTCCAGACCAACCCGAGGCGACTGATGCTGATGTTGGAGCAGCTTCATGCCGGCGACATCGCCTTGCCAGATTTCCAGCGAAGCTTCGTGTGGGCCCCTGATGCAACCCGCGAGCTTGTCGTGTCCCTGATCAGGTCGTTCCCCGCGGGCAACCTGCTGTTCCTCCAAGGCGGCGGCGCGAAGTTCAAGGCCAGGAGCGCGGAGGAGGCACCCGAACTGCAGGGACAGCCGTCGTTCCTCGTCCTCGATGGGCAGCAACGCCTGACTTCCCTTTACCAGGCGCTCTTCGGCGTCGGGCAATCAAGGTTCTTCCTGGACATCGGCGCCCTCATTGGTGGTGGTGAGGTAAACGACGCTGTACGCGTGTTCAGCGCCGACCGTGCACCGGCATTCGCATCCGATCAGTCCCAGGCCGACGCGCTCATGATGCCGTTGTCAGCGGTGCGCAACGGCGGGGCCGTTCGCTGGACCGACCGCGTCATCGCACTCAGAGCGGACGAGGACCCGCTGCACGTCCAGTCGCTGCTGCGCGATGTCGAGCAGGCATACGTGGAGCCACTCGTCCAGTACGCCTTCCCCGTGACGGTCCTCCCGGAGTCGACTGGGCTAGAAGCTGTCTGCACGATCTTTGAGACGCTCAACCGGACGGGCAGGCCGCTGACGCCGTTCGAGCTGATCAGCGCGCGGGCTTTCGCTGGCGGCCTGAGCCTTTACGAGCTCTGGTCCAACGCGCGTACCGAGTACCCGGTCCTGGACGACTTCCAGATCGAGCCGTACTACCTGCTGCAGGTGATCGCGCTACGACTCGGACCCTCGGCAAAACGGAGCACGGTGCTCTCGCTCCCGGCGGAGGACATCGAGCGTCACTGGGCTGCCGTGGTTCGGGACATGGCGGCGGCGGTGTCGTTGCTTCGCGATGAATGTGGCGTGCTGGTGGCGAAGTGGCTGCCCTATCGACCGATGCTCATCCCGCTCGCCGTCGCCTGGCGGGAGATCGTCACCGCGACCGGGCCAGGGCAGGCTGCCATGAGAGCCAAGCTCAAGCGATGGTTCTGGTGCGCCTGCTTCACCGGCGAGTACGAGAGTTCGTCCGCGACCCTGGCCGAACGCGACAGCCCGGCTCTACGGTCCTGGCTCAACGACGGCGATGAACCACCGGTCGTTCGTGATTTCGGCTGGGATCTCGAGCGTTGGCGGTCCGTCACAGTCCGCCAGCAGGGTCTCTACCGCGCGACGATCGCGCTCATGCTCAGCCAGCACCCGCGAGACTTCCACACCGCCGCTCCCCTGACCCAGGAACTGATCGAGGCCGAGAAGGTCGACGATCACCATGTCTTCCCCCGCGCCTTCCTCACCGGGCTCGGCCGGACAGGCGAGGTGGACTCAGTGTTGAACCATGCGCTGATCGACCGGACCACCAACATCCGGATCGGCAAGCGCGCGCCTTCGGAGTACCTCGCCGAGATCCGCGGGGCCATTCCCGACGATCTCGACACGGTCCTCAAGAGCCAATCCCTGCCCACGGGCGAAGCCACACCGCTAACGCGCGACGACTTCGATTCCTTCCTCAGCTGGCGCGTCGAGCACCTCGCCGAACTTCTGGCAGAGAGGACCGGCCGGGTAGAACGCCGCACCGGCGCTCCTGCACCACATTTGATCCGCCTCGACCGCCGTGTCGAGGCGATTGAACTCGCGCTTCGCCGTCTGATCTGGGACCGCCTCTCGGCGGACAGCGGATTCTCGCTCCCGCCGCACATCCAACAGAAGGTTCGCGAGCGAGTGACGGCAGCGACGCGTAAGCAGCCGGCACTCGCCCGGGAACCGCGCGACGATCTCGAGGCGCAGCTTGAGTACCTCGACCTTCGTGAGCTGCAAGACACGATCACGAGCAAGCTCTGGCCACAGTTCGCCGACGTGTTCGGGACGAAGGAAGTCCTCGTCATGCGGTTCGCGCAACTTGCGGAGCTGCGAAATGCAATTCGCCACAGCCGATCGATCACCAACGTCGTCGTGAAGGATGGTGAGGCAGCGCTCAGCTGGTTCGGCGATGTTCTTGGGTTGAGCAGCGATCGACAGTCAAACCAGCAGTAACCATGGCTTCGACGGCCATAGATCGCCACACAGCGGCCGGCCGACTCAGCGACGAGCCTGTGCAGGTGCAGTCGCGGCACGGCAGCTTCGACCACGTGATTCCGACCGCACATTCCCGGCAGCAACGAGCGTGGGCTGACGTGCCGTGGCCATGGATCTCGACAGAGCGCGTCGGTTCATCGCCGCCGTGCCCGAAGGATGTTGGACTGCCTACAAGGATGTCGCGATCGCAGCCGGTAACAGTCGCGTAGGAGATCGCGGCAGGAAACCGGGTCGCACGGGCCTCCGGAGAGAGGGCGTCTGGGTCGAGGCCAACGGACGAGTGCGCCAACGCCAACGCTTCACCGCGGACGACTGGGTCGGTTCAGGAGGAGTCGCCTGAGGCAGCCGGCTCTCGTCTGGCCACGACTCACTACAGCTCGGGCGGCTCCCACTCGTCAAGCGCCCGGCAGAGGTCGTTCAGGTGCCGGCGGGTGGCCAGCGCGTGAAGCGCCTCCTGTCCGGCCGCAGGGCAGGGTCCGGCGAGCGCCGAGGCGGCGCTCAGGACGAGATGCGCCTCACGCGCATCGGGCGCCGGCCGAACCTCGGCCACGTACCGCGCCGCCCACCTGACCGCAGCGGTTTCGGTCTGCGGGGCTCGAGCCCGCGCGAAGACGAGCAACACGAGCAGCGCGTCGGCGAGCGACAGCCTCGGAAGCTCAGCCGCCGCGGCCACGACGATGTTGGGATTGCCCGTCTTCACTGCCCTCGCGAACCTGGACACGGCATGGCCCTGAGACGTCATCTGCTGGCCGTGCGTCCGCTCGGTTGCATCGACGCATTCTGACGCACTCAGCCGAACATGTGTTCGCGTCCAATGGTCCGGGCATCGAAGCGTGAGCTCAGAGCACCGCGGGAAAAGATGAGCGGTCGCGCGTTCACCGTCCGTGTGCCGCCGCGTCCGGCCTGCTCATCGTCAAAGCACCCGCGAGGCGGTTTGCACCCGTTGCAGTCAGCTCGATGCCCACCACTGCATCTGAGGGGACCGGGCGTGGACTCTCGCGAGTGGCGAGGCCGAACGTTTCCAGAGCGCCCGGAGGATTCGAACTTCCGACCCTTCGGTTTCCGTAGACCTACGACGACCCGTGCAGGGACAGGGGTTGTCCGGGTTGCGCCACGATGGCGCATGCCACCACGCGCGGCGAAAAGGCAGACGACCCGCGCCGTATGCCTTTTCGCTGGGGAAACGGCCGCAAAGTCCGGGAAAATCCGGACGCACGATTAGTCGCAGAACGGGAAGAAAGCCCTGGAAATCAAGCTGATTCAGGTGCAGGGCCGCACGACTGAAGATCGTGGTGTCCCCAGCTCGAGTCCCACCGTCCCCGAGGCGATCACCGACTCTCTCGCACACCGGCCTGTTCACGTGCGTGCTCGCCGCCGCCTGCACGCACCTCGGCTCGGCCAGTCGCGGCGAAGATCAGCCGTCGGGCAGGACCTAACCCCGCTGGGCGATGTCTACCTCGCCAGGAACGGGGGGCGGCGTGAGGTCCTAGCGCTGGCTCTGAGCGCCGTCGCCGTCGGCCGTTGCCGACAGCGCGCCGACCGCGATCGGTACCGCGCCACTCGCGGCAGCGCGCGCAGGCGCCGGGCCTGCTGGAGGCGGGGGAAGCTCGAGAGAAGCACCGGCACAAACTCGCAGTTGCTTCGGACACGCCCCGCGGGTAACCTCGGTCGTCCCTCGGCACGGCGCGGTTCCGAAGTGCCTCTACACAGCCGGACATAGAGCACCCGGAGCGACGGGGCCATTGGGCTCTCGACCCGCTACCTGATCACCGAGAGCCGGTGATTCGGGCAGAGCGATCAAGATCCATCAGCGTTCGCGCCTCGTCACGTCTCGCGCCTCGGATCGCGAGCGAGATCGTGCTGCTCGCCACACGCCGTGGACGTCTCCTGATCTTCGATATCGACGAGATCGACGCAGTCGCAGAACACCTCGCTGAGGTGGTGTCGCCAGCGCCAGCGAACGTCGGCTTGGTCGATGCGCAGGAACTTGCGGAGCAGCTCGGTGTTGCCCGCGATTGGGTCTACGCGAACGCCACGCGGCTTGGTGGGGTGCGTCTCGGTGATGGCCCCCGGGCCCGATTGCGCTTCGATGCTGAGCGAGCCCGGGAGGCATTGACAGGGAACGCCGGCGGCGGCCAGCCGACGAATGGTGCGGCGTCCCGGCGCCGCCGCGGGCGGCCCCGGCGTAAGACTGCGGCCGCCGTGCCGCTGATTCAAGGAAGGTCAAGCCGGTGAGCACGGACGGGAGACAGGCGATGCTGCGGTCCGCGGTATTGCTCCGTGAATCGCTGACGCTCCTGGATACTCCACGGCACATGGCGCACACGACCGTGCACGCGGACCCGACCACGACTCGCGGCTGATGGCGCGCCCGCGGCGCGGGACGCTGAAGCGTCGGCCGACGAAGCAGGGCACGAGCTACGGCGTCTCGTTCACGTATCGTGGCGAGGAGTTCTACGTGCACTTCGGCGGGGAGTGGGAGGGATGGGACGAGGAGCGCGCGGAGGAGGAGCAGCGCTTCCTCATGGAGAAGGTCAACCGTGGCGAATGGACGCCGGCGCCAGCGCAGTCTGCTTCGACGTCCGCTCAGGCGATTGTGCCGAGCTTTCAGGTCGAGGCGTCGCAATGGCTTCACCGTCGGAAGCTCATCACCGGCGACCTGGACGGGCGCTCCAAGACGATCCGCGACCTGGAGTGGCGGCTCTCGGTGGTGATGGACAAGTTCGGCTCTGAGCCAATCGATCGCGTGGACTTCGCGCTCGCCGACGAGCTCGTCGTCGAGCTCTGCGAGGAGCGAGCGGCGATTGAGCGCGCCGCGGCGGAGGGGGTGCCGCTCACGCGCACGATGCGCGACCCTCGCACGGGCCGTCGCTATGAGGCGCGGCGGCGAGCGGTGAGCAATGGCTCGATCCGCAAGGCGCTTGATGCCGCCGAGCGCGTGCTGCGCGACGCGCGCAAGCGTGGAGCCCTGACAGGCGAGGTCCCCGCGCTCAAGTCGGCGGCGCCGAAGAGCGACCGACCGCGACGCTCGTTCCTCGAGGCCGAGCAGGTCGTTGCGGTGATCCGTGCGGCCGACCTGATCGAGGCCGAGCATCGTGGACTGACCTGGGAGACGGTGGCGCTGATCCGCGCCTCCAACCGCTCCGCGGTCTCGCTGGCGCGCGAGCTCAGGGTCTCTGACACGCTGATCCGCAAGGTTCGCCGCGGCGAGCTGTGGAGCGGGGGGCCGGAGCCGCGCAACCGCAATGACGTGCCCCGCCGGGTGATCATCGAGACGCTGATCCTTGGTGGTTTGCGTGTCTCGGAGCTCTGTGGCCTTGACGGACCGCATCTGGACCTCCCGGGCGGTCGCCTGCGTGTCCCCAGGTCGGCCACGAAGTCCGACGCCGGCGAGCGCGTCGTTCCGATCGTGCCAGCCCTCCAGAGCCGATTGACCGCGCACCGCCAGCAATACCCGACTGGCCACGGACAGCCGGCCTTCCCGACGCGCAACGGCACGCGACAGCAGCCGGACAACATCCGCTCGCGGATCCTCGGCCCGATCCGTGGGCGAGCGAACGAGCAGCTCGAGTCCGAGGGTCGGCCTCGGATCGGGCACATGACGCCGCACACGCTGCGTCGCACCTTCGCGTCGATCCTCGCTGTGTGTGATGTGCCGCCGCGGCGGGCGATGTATCTAATGGGCCACACCGATCCGACACTCACGCTCGCCGTGTATCAGCAGGTGCTGGACATGGGCAAGGGCTCGGTCGGGTTGCTCGAGCAGACGCTCGGATGCACACTGCCCGAGGCTCGCACCATTTATAACGGGGAGGCGACGGCCGGCGAGGTTCTCGGGGCGAAGCTCGGAACCGCCGCGGGAAGGGTCTCGCCGGGCCGATCGAAAGGGCGGGCGCCGAAGAACGGGCGGGCGCGACGGCGGGTTTCCGGAACGAATCCGGAACCAGGCGATCAAAATGCCTCGTCAGGCCGCGAAGAGCCAGCCATCAGGCACAAGAAAACCCCGCCTGAGCGGGGCTTTTTGAGGAGCGGCTGAAGGGACTCGAACCCTCGACCTTCTGCATGGCAAGCAGACGCTCTAGCCAACTGAGCTACAGCCGCGCGAACGACCAATTATAAAGCGGCCAACCGGCCCCGGGGCGGCGGCTCGGCTAACCGCGCTTGGCGTGGAAGCTGACGTCGTCGGGGTCGATCAGATCCGGCACGGTCCAGCCGTCGAGGTCGTACTCGTTCATGCAACGCTCGGCGAAGCCCTTGTAGGCCTCGGTGCGGCCGGTGCCCATGGCCGCGAACAGCACCTCCATCCGGATGTTCTCGTCGGAGCCGCTGTAGTTGCGCTCGTACAGCTCGTGGCGGCCGCCGAACTCGGACCCGAGCGCGTCCCACAGCAGCTTCATCAGCTTCACGCGCTCGACGGCGTCGATGCCGTTCGAGCCGCGGACGTATTGGTCGAGGTAGCGCGCGATGTCGGGGTTGTTGAAGTCGCGAGCGTTCGAGTTGATGTAGATCAGGCCGCTCGCCACGGTGTGCTCGATGATCTCCTTGACGCGGCCGTAGCCGATCGTCGAGAACAGCCGGTAGGCCATCGCGTAATCCATGTTCGGGAGCAGCGCCGACCCCTTCCATGTGTCGGGCTCGCGGGCCATCGCGCTCGCCAGGCCCCACAGCATGTTGCGCCAGGCGAGCACCTCGCCCACCTTGGCCTGCACGCCGCGGAAGTCCTTCGTGCCCGTCGCCTCAACCGCCTTCAGCAGGAGACCGCCGATGAAGTCGAGCTTGACCGCGAGGCGCACGCACCCGTGGAAGCAGAAGCGAGGGATGAATCCGGTCTGGGGGAAGAAGTTGTTGGCCTTCTCGACGTCGCCGTAAACGAACACGTTGTCCCAGGGCACGAGCACCTTGTCGAAGACGAAGATGGCGTCGTTCTCGTCGAGCCGGCTGGAGAGCGGGTAGTCGAACGGGCTACCCATCACGGCCGCGGTCATCTCATACGACGGGCGGCAGATCAGCTTCACCCCGGGCGTGTCCATCGAGACAGCGCAGATGAGCGCGAACTCCTTCTTCTGCACCGGTACCGGTCCGTGGTGGGCGATGAAGTTGAAGTGCGTGAGCGCGGAGCCGGTGGCGACGACCTTCGCGCCGCTCACGATGAGCCCGTCGTCCCGCTCTTCCTCGACGTGCATGAACACATCGTCAACCTCGTGGACGGGGCGGTTGCGATCGACGGGCGGATGGATGATCGCGTGGTTCCAGTAGAGCACCCGCTCCTGGGCTTCGCGGTACCACCGCTTGGCGTTCTCCTGGT
>Ga0335079_10008409_pt1 | contig 11766 bp, 8 predicted proteins | sample Lox_Sample_33_FD_206719 | JGI IMG/M metagenome (GOLD analysis project Ga0335079, IMG submission 206719) | Soil microbial communities from Loxahatchee National Wildlife Refuge, Florida, United States - Lox_Sample_3.3 | ecosystem: Environmental > Terrestrial > Soil > Wetlands | place: USA: Florida... | reverse complement strand
GCTACACATTTCTTGCCGCGTACGCAGCCGGTGCGGCTGTGGCGAAATTGGCATACGCGGCGGGCTTAAAATCCGCTGGGGATTTCCCCGTTGTCGGTTCGACTCCGACCAGCCGCACCATTTCTCAGGCAGTTAAATGCCCGAACCGCTCCGGGACAGATTGTAGTAGTTTCGATTACGCCGCATCGCCAGACGCGTCGCAGCGACGCTGCAGTTCCCGTCCCCACTTTTCCGGCTTCCTGGCTTGCCGAGACTTAGCCGCCGAAATGCTGAGCCGGGTTCGCCTCCCGAGCTCGCGTGCTCCGAGAGGCGGCCGACTTGGTTCACAGACGAATCACTTAGGCGTCTCTTTCTGTTGCGCCTCTTTCTTCAGCACTTCCTGGTTCGCTTGCTGCTTGCGCCACGCGTCGCCCATGCTGTCCAGCATCTTGGGCGGTAGCGCTTGAATTGGGACCACCAGGTCGCCTGACACCGGCCATTCCTGCAGCAGCTCGGGATGGTAGCCCTTCGGGTAGTACAGGTTCGGATCGATCTCGTGCTCGCGCACGAAGGGTTCTTGGATCTCCTTACGCGAGGTGGGCGGATGCGGAACGACAAGCTGTCCTGCGGAGAAGTCGAACTGGGGCGCTCGTGAGTTGGGGTATTGGGGAATGATGCCATCTCGCACCCAGACTTTGTCCTTCGTCACGTTGACGACCACCCCGTCGGGCGCTCCGAAGTGGTATGGGCCCTTCCAGTGTTCGCGCACCTCAGCCACCGTCTCTTCGTTGAGGTAGGGGTCGAAGGGCATGTGCGTTGTCATGAACATCCTGGGTTGGATCTGGTTGGCCAGGTAGCCCGCCGCGTACGCTGGCGTGTGGTGCGTATCGAGTGTGTAACGCCCGAGGAACGGCGGCACGCCCTGCACACCAGAGCTGATCTCGCATAGCTCCGGCTGCGTCTCGGTGACGTAAACGTCTGCGCCCTTCGCGTATTTGATGTCGAGGTCGCTCGGACGGCCGTCACCGGTCCATACGAAGGAGAGACCGTTCCAATCCAGGCGATAGCCCGACGCGCCGTCCTTGGCGTGAGAGCGCTGCCAATGGATTATGCGCACGCCGCCCTTGTCGTAAATGACTCCGCCATTGTCGCGGAAGTCGTACTCGTGGACTTCGATGTCGTGGCCCTTCCCGACCGGGAAGACGCTGAAGGCGTCGTCATGCCACTTGAGCATCTCCTTCATGCCCGCGACCATGGCTTTGGTCCCGTACTCCGGTGTGCGCCCCGACGGGCCATACACCTGGAGCGTTTTGTGCCATCGCCCAGCCCATCCGCCGAATTCATATAAGTACGGCAAAGCGCCGAAGTGGTCGACATGGAGGTGCGTGATGAAGACCTTGTCGAGCTCGTTCAGCGCGAAGCCCGAAGCGATGTAATTCGCGATCGACCCCTCGCCGAGGTCGAAAATGAAGTTCTCACCGTTGCCAAGCTGGACCAAGATCGAAGTGTTCATCTGACCCGGACGCATGAATGGCGCGCTTCCCATGAAGATGATGCGCATCTCGTTGGGTTGGACGTCTTCGGAGCGCGGCAACCAGTTCGCGGCACTCTTCAGCCACGGCTGTGGCGAGATGCCCTCGTACAGCAGCCCTTCCTTCCATCGCCCCATGGGAACACCGCCGAAGAGGGCTGCCTTGATGTCTGCCTCGGAGCTCGGCTTCTCCTGCGCCCACGCGACAGGAATAACAGTGAACGCCACGAGCACGAAAGCGAACGCAGCGAGAAGACCTCGTCTGTGTTTGTTTTCCATCCTCAGGGTTCTCTCTAACACATCAGTTTGCCTCAAAGGCGAAGCAACTGCTGCTGTGCCATTCAGCAATTCGCGTTGGCCCGGACTCGTGTTCTCATCCTTTCCCATCAGTGTTCTCCTTTGTTCGTCCTTTTCTTCTCGTGTCTCCCAAGAAACTTGGTCTCCCGGTGTGTACGGCTCACCAACTAAAAAGAAGACTAAGAACGAACGGCTTCATTCTCTTTGTCATTCCTGGACTCTTTCTCGAGTGCAGCGCCGTCTGAGTCTTTCCAGCGACTCGATCAGCCGGTGATATGCGGAGGCACATTGCACGACCACTTCCGCCTTGCCGTTGACGGTGAGCAGTTCTGGACGACCAGTCCGTTTGAGCCTCTTGAGGTGAGCTTTGGTATTGCGGCTAAAGTGGGTAAGTGACCCAATGTCCTGTGGTCGGATCATTGCTGCTGGCTCCGTCAGACCACTCGCCATTGATTCAGCTGCGAATCAACTGCGAATAATCAAGTGGGCGAAGCGTATGCGGTTTGATTGTGGCTGTCTATTCAAATTCGGCAGAATTGAGCAGACTCAAGTACCGCAGGCTATTGGCGGCGAAGGGTCTCCGAAGGGAGTTCACCAAAGAGGAAGCGATAATCTCGAGCCATCCGCCCAAACTGCCAAACACCAAACCGCGTCGCCACCTCAGCGACAGTCGTCGAAGTAGGGTCGGCGGTTTGCAGCGCCCTCCGAACATGGTGGAGGGTTCTCCGGTTCAGATATTGGACTGGCGGTACGCCGAAATATCTGACAAAGGTGTCACGGAGTGTTCGCTCAGACACACCTGCGGCAGCGGCAAGCTGTTCGACGGACAGGCACTCGCGGTCATGCTGTTCGACGAAATCCATGGCCATCCGAATGATCTGTTCTCGCGGAACCGCGTGGCGGCCAGGCGGGACCTCCACCGCCTCTGGTACAGCGAGCAAATCGCGGACCTCTCGAAGCAGTTTCTGCTCCGACGCCTTCTGGCCCGCGGCTGATTCCAAGACTGCCGGCGCTTCCTGGACGATCGCTTCGAGTTGTCCAACGACCGATCGAAACCTCATAATCCGCTGACGTGACACCCGAAAAAAGCCACGCTTCGAGCCGAGAATGGTTGTTGCATCTCCGTTTGCGGCCGCAAGCACCTGATTCGGAATAAATAGACCACACCAGCTCCTCGGGACGCCTGCAGTGGCTAGGCAGAAATCGGTGCCCGGCACATCGACCATCAGAGAAAGTTCGTCGCACTGATGCCCATTCCACCACCATGCCGTAGGCGTCCGGGTCGGAAGAAAAATCGAGACACCCCCTGCCCGCGGTGCCCCTTCGACCACAGCCTTGGCCTCTGCCTGTCCCCATTGAATGCTTAAATTGTTCAGAACCAGCGTGGTGAGCAACCAATTCTCGCCCGCGGGGCCGAGAACCAGCGGACGCATATTCGCAAACCGGAATGCGTCAAAGAATGCCTCGAACGAAGTGAAGGATTGCTTGGGCATTTTGGGCGGTACTACCGGCGAGGATACGCCAAGGCGCACCTCGTGTCATCGTCGAACGCGAACGGTCAAGAAACCGTAAAGACGACCAGCCGCACCATTTCTCAAGCAGTTAAATTGCCCGAATCGCTCCCGGACAGCCAAGGCCGTCCAGCGCGGCAAAGAACTAGGCCCTCCTGCCGCGACCGCGTCACCCGAAAGCACGATTTCCCTTCCATTTCTGCAAAATCATCCGAAAGGATGACGACATCCGGCCCTGTTATACCGCATCATGACTCCATCCTCATTCGCACAAGGAGCCTCACATGAAGAAAATCGTCCTCACCTTCGGCCTCATCGCCGGCCTCATCATCTCCCTCCTGATGGGTGGCTCGCTTCTCCTCGCCGACAAGATCGGCTCTGGCCACAGCATGGCTCTTGGCTACACCATCATGGTGGCGTCGTTCCTGCTCGTCTACTTCGGCATCCGCAGCTACCGCGACAACACCCTCGCCGGCCAAATCTCCTTCGGCCGCGCCTTCGCCTGCGGCATCCTGATCACTCTCATCACCACCGTCTGCTACGTCGCCATGTGGGAGGTCCTCTACTTCAACTTCATGCCCCACTTCATGGACAGCTACTTCGCCGCGCAGATTCACAAGGTCCAGTCCTCCGGACTTGACCCCGCCACCGCCGCCGCCAAGGTCGCTGCCATACAACGCTCTCAGCAGCTCTACCAAAACCCCTTCGTCAACATGGCCTACACCTTCATGGAGCCCCTGCCTGTTGGCCTTATCATTACTCTCATCTCCGCTGCCATCCTCCGCCGCAAAGCCCCTGTCGAACCCACCGCCGCTCCTGCAATCATGACCACATAAATCAAAAGGCCGGGGCGAGATTCTCCATTTCACCCAGACGCTAGGCATTCGTGAATTCTATAACTAGAGCGGGCGATTGTTCCTTTCCTAGATTGATTTGTCGCCAAGGTCCTGACTAATGCTTACCGGAAATGTAGGTATCAATACCTCGGCTTTCGCTGACCGCCGCAAAGTGTGCAATAGGGAACAGCATCCCACTTCTCTCTATGCTCTATTGAAAAAGCAGACGACCCGCAGCGCGGCATTCTTACACGTGACAAATCTGCGCTAAGAGTTGCATCAGCGGAGGCAAACCTGCTGCCAGTTCCTCAGGTGTCCGCCTGCTCTGGTAGCACGAGCCCCGTGGGCTTGGCTGAGCCTGGCGATATGGCTTGCTCTCTGCCTTGGAAATGCTTTTTGAGAATTGCCCCACGCCCTCATCTCTATGCTGTTCTCTCCTGCGCGTCGCTTCTGCTGTGTCTGGCTTCTACGGGATTGCCCGCTCACCAACGAACTGCCGCGCTTGGGCCTAGCCGGAGTTCCTTCCCGGAAGCACCTTTACCCACGGCACCCGCTGAGGAGGGGCTAGCCAGCGTGGCAGGCACAGTGCTGGACCTGAGCGGTGCCACCGTTTCCGGGGCAGACGTCAATCTGATGCATCGTGATGGAACGCAATCTCATAACATGCTTTCCGATGCCAACGGCGAATTTAGTTTCTTGAGGATTGTTCCCGGTTCCTACCTCGTGGTCGTCAATGCCAAGGGCTTTGCGCCCTTTACGTCTGTCGAGTTCCTCGCCACGGACCAGCACGTCTACAAGCTTCCCGACATTTCATTGTCAGTTGCAACGGCGAGCATCGAGGTGATGGTCCGCCCAACCGACCTGATCGCCGCTGCGCAAATCAGGGCTGCGGAGAAACAGCGTCTGATAGGCGTCATCCCAAACTTCTATACAAGCTACATCTACGACGCCGCCCCGCTCACTGGGAAACAGAAGTTCTCGCTCGCTGTACGCGGCACCTTCGATCCGGTTGCATTTATCGGTGTTGCCTTCGCTGCCGGCGTCGAGCAAGCCAACAACTCCTTCGCCGGGTACGGCCAGGGTGCGTCGGGATACGGCAAGCGTTATGCCGCAAAATTTGTGGACGGGCGGACCAGTGACTTGCTGACTCATGCGGTCTTCCCGACGCTCCTGCACCAAGATCCGCGCTACTGCTACCAGGGCTCCGGCTCCTTTAAGTCCCGCCTCATGCATGCGGTAGGCTCTGCATTTGTCACCCGCAGCGATAGCGGCCGTACTCAGCCCAACTATTCTTATTTCCTTGGCGACGTGTGCTCAGCAGCGCTGTCCAATCTGTACTATCCGGAAGCGAATCGGGGAGCGCATTTGGTCTTCACGAATGCTGCCGTCGGTCTCGCCGGACGAGTCGGTGGCAATCTAATCCGCGAATTCCTCTCGAAGCGCTTGACGACGAACGTGACAGGCGATGGAAGACCACCAGCATTTTAGTTACGCGCCATTCCTCCTGAGTTCGGGTGAACGGTCCGTAGTCCCTGATTAACGCTGCCGGCTCAACCGGTGAAGTGGGTGCTGCCACTCGTTCCTTGCACTTAAAATGTATCGACCTCGAACAGCCGACCATTCATCTCCATTGGAATATTCATTTCGCGTTTCCACAGCAACCTCCCTTTTGCAGTACAATTTCTGCCGAAACCTTTAGCCAGGGGTATGATCTAACCTCTGAATCCCTGCGGGTGCCCCCACCCCCGCGCCGGAGCTACCGTGAACGCGCCAACTCTCGATAAGCGACCCACTCTCGATCAACTGTGCATCAATACCATCCGCACTCTCTCCATCGACGCCGTCCAGCAAGCCAATTCCGGCCATCCCGGCGCGCCCATGGGACTCGCCCCCGTCGTCTACTCCCTGTGGCAATATTTTCTGAACTACGATCCCAACGATCCGCTCTGGCCCAACCGTGATCGCTTCGTCCTCTCCGCCGGACACGCCTCCATGCTGCTCTATTCCACCCTGCATCTCGCCGGCGTCAAAGCCGTCAATGCCAAGGGCGAAGTCCAGAAAGAACTATCCGTCTCCCTCGACGAGATCAAGCGCTTCCGCCAGCTCGGCTCCCGCACCCCTGGCCATCCCGAATCGCATCTCACCACTGGCGTGGAAACCACCACCGGCCCGCTCGGCCAGGGTGTCGGCAACAGTGTCGGCATGGCCATCGCCGGAAAATGGCTCGCCGCAAATTTCAATCAGCCCGGCTTCGATCTTTTCAATTTCCGCGTCTATGCCGTCTGCGGCGATGGCGACATCATGGAAGGTGTTGCCGCAGAGGCCGCTTCCCTCGCTGGTCACCTGAAACTCGGCAATCTGATTTGGATTTACGACAACAACCGCGTCACCCTCGACGGCCCCGCCAGTTGGTCCTTCAGCGAAGATGCCATGACCCGCTTCGTTGGCTGCGGCTGGAACGTCACCCGCGTCTCCGACGCCAACGATCTCCTGCAACTCTCGCGCGGCTACGAATACGCGCTGAAGCACAACGATCAACCCACGCTGATCGTCGTCGATTCCCACATCGGCTACGGCTCACCGCACAAACAGGATTCCTACGAAGCCCACGGCGAGCCGCTTGGCGAAGCCGAAGTCAAACTTGCCAAGAAAAATTACGGCTGGCCCGAAGACGCGAAATTCCTCGTCCCTGACGGTGTCTACGCGCGCTGGCAAGAAGGCATCGGCACGCGCGGCGCCGAGGCCCGCGAAAAGTGGAACGCCCTCTTCGCGCAGTACAAACAGAAATTTCCCGATCTCGCCGAGCGCCTCGCCAAAATGCAGAAACGCGAGCTTCCCGCCGGCTGGGACAAGAACCTCCCCTCCTTCCCGGCCGACCCCAAGGGCATGGCCACTCGCGAGAGTTCCGGCAAAGTCCTCAACGTCCTCGCGCAAAATATTCCCTGGCTCGTCGGCGGTTCCGCGGACCTCGCCAAATCCAACAAGACCAATCTCACCTTCGAAGGCGCGGGCGAATTCTTCACCGACGAGTTCACCGGCCGCAACGTGCACTTCGGCGTGCGCGAACACGGCATGGGTGCCGCCACCAATGGCATGACGCTCACTCTGCTTCGCGGCTTCTGCGCCACCTTCTTCAACTTCAGCGACTACATGCGCGCCAGCATGCGCCTCGCCGCGCTCATGGAGATTCCCGTCCTCTTTATCTTCACCCACGACTCCATCGGCGTCGGCGAAGACGGCCCCACGCACCAGCCCGTGGAACAACTCGCCGCCTTCCGCGCCATGCCCAACATGTTGGTCCTGCGCCCCGGCGACGCCAACGAAGTCACCGAAGCCTACAAAGTCGCGCTCCAGCATTTCCACGGCCCGTCAACGCTGGTCTTCAGCCGCCAGGCCGTGCCCACGCTCGACCGCTCAAAATACGCTCCCGCCTCCGGCGCCGCCAAAGGCGCCTATATCCTTGCCGATGCCGATGGCGGCAAGCCCGAGGTGATTCTTCTCGCCACCGGCACTGAACTGCAGTGGGCCGTAGCCGCTCACGAAAAATTGATAGCGGAAGGTATCAAGTCCCGCGTCGTCAGCATGCCCTGCTGGGAACTCTTTGAAGCGCAAGACGCCGCCTATAAGGAATCCGTCCTGCCCTCCAACGTTACCGCGCGCGTCTCCATCGAAATGGCCGCCACGCTCGGCTGGGACCGCTACGTCGGCCCCAAGGGCAAAATCATCGGCATGCATTCCTTTGGCGCCTCCGCCCCGCTGAAAGATCTGCTGAAAAAATTCGGATTCGACGCCGACGCCGTCGTCACCGCCGCCAGACAACTTCTAGGAAAGTAGCAGCGCTATGAAAATTGTCATTGGCTCCGACCATGCCGGCTTTCAACTCAAGAACGCCATGGGCGACGTCATCCGTTCCCTCGGCCACACCGTTCTTGATGTTGGCGCCTTCAATGAAAATCCCTCAGACTACCCGGACTACGCCGAAGCTGTCGGCCGCGCCGTTCTCGATGGTCGTGCCGAACGCGGCGTGCTCATCTGCGGCAGCGGCGTCGGCGTCAGCGTCGCCGCCAACAAGATTAAAGGCATCCGCGCCGGTGTTTGCCACGATACTTACTCCGGCCATCAGGGCGTCGAGCACGACAACATGAATGTTCTCGTCATGGGCTCCCGTGTCATCGGCGAAAAACTCGCGGAAGACATCGTCCGCGCCTACCTGGCCGCCAAATTCACCAATGAGGAACGCCACGTCCGCCGTCTGGCCAAGGTTCACGCTCTCGAAGAGAAATTCGGCAAGCTATGAGGATTTCAAAACTCGCCCCTCGCCCACAAGGGGCGTAAAATGGGATACTCGAGCCCTCGCTAGATAAAGGAGAAGCATTATGACCACTTCGGTTACCATCCCCATCGCGGCAGGCACCAACCCGCTCAAGGGACTCCTCGAATACGGCCAGTCCCCCTGGATGGACTACATTCGCCGCGACCTGCTCACCGGCGGCGGTCTCAAGAGAATGATCGATAACGATGGATTGCGCGGCATGACCTCCAATCCCTCCATCTTCGAAAAGTCCATCACCGGCAGCCAGCTGTACTCCGATATTCTCAACTCCGCCGAAGCCAAATCACTCGATGCCAAAGGCGTGTACGAAAAAATCGCTATCCGCGATGTTCAGGACGCCTGCGACATCTTTCAGCCCACCTACCAGTCCACGCATCGCCGCGACGGTTACGTCAGTCTCGAAGTCTCTCCCTACCTCGCTAACGACACCAAGGGCACTCTCGAAGAAGCCCGCCGCCTCTGGAAAACCGTCGGCCGCGAGAACCTCATGATCAAAGTTCCCGGCACGCCTGAAGGCGTTCCCGCCATTCGTCAGCTGCTCGAAGACGGCCTGAATATCAACGTTACCCTGCTCTTCGCGCAGTCCGCCTATGAAGCCGTCGCGGAAGCCTTTTTCGCTGCTCTTGAAGCCCGCGCCCTCAAGGGCCTGGAACTCAACCACTCCGCCAGCGTCGCCAGCTTCTTCGTCAGTCGCATCGACACGCTCGTCGATTCCAAGGTGGAAGATCTTCGCAAGTCCGGCAAGGGCGCACCGGGCACTCTCCTCGACAGCATCGAAGGTAAAGTCGCTATCGCCAACGCCAAGCTCACCTACAAGAAGTATCAGGAACTCTATGCCGCACCGCGCTGGAAGGCTCTCGCCGCCAAGGGCGCGCAGCCCCAGCGCCTGCTCTGGGCCAGCACCAGCACCAAAAATCCCAAGTATCGCGACGTTCTCTACGTCGAGGAACTCATCGGAGCCGAAACCGTCGACACCATTCCTCCCGCCACCTTCGACGCTTTCCGCGAGCATGGCAAGTTGCGTAAGAGCCTCACCGAAGACGTTCCGGGCGCCGCCAAGGTCATGGAAAATCTGGCCAAAGCCGGCATCTCCATGAAGGAAGTTACAGACAAGCTTTTAGTTGACGGCGTAAAGTTGTTCGCCGATGCCTTCAAGACCTTGCTCGACGCCACGGGCAAGTCCGCCGGCGTTCGGCAGTAGGTCCGTAGCATAGGCTTTAGCCTGTGCTGCTATCGTCGTTCGGGAAAAGCCACGATTCGTCATTTCGGGCGGCGGATGAGCGATCATCCGTCATTCCGAACGCAGTCTGTGGAGTCAGGAATCTCTCTTGACCGCTCCATCCAGGAGATATTCCTCCCGCGGAACAAAGGCGAAATATCCGTTCTCGTTGGTGGCGCCCCAGAATTTCGAAGCGCTGTAAGAGTCAAAACTTCGCGGAGGATTCTCTCTCATGCAACTCGGCATGATCGGTCTGGGCCGTATGGGCGCGAACATGGTTCGCCGCCTACAAAAAGCGGGGCACAAGTGCGTGGTCTTTGACCGCAGCGCCGATGCCGTCAAGCAACTCGCCGCCGAAGGCGCCACTGGCGCCACCTCCATCGACGATTTCATCTCCAAGCTGCAGCAGCCGCGCGCCGTCTGGCTCATGGTTCCGGCGGCCGTCGTCGATGCCACCATCGCCGACCTCGCCCCCAAACTCTCCAAAGACGACATCCTCATCGACGGCGGCAACTCCTACTACATCGACGATATTCGCCGTGCCAAGGAACTCGCCCCAAAAAGCATTCACTACGTCGACGTCGGCACTAGCGGCGGCGTCTGGGGACTCGAACGGGGCTACTGCCAGATGATCGGTGGCGAAAAAAATATCGTTCAGCACCTCGACCCGATCTTCAAAACCCTCGCTCCCGGCCGCGGCGATATTCCTCGCACTCCGGGCCGCGAAAAAGCCACCGGCACCGCTGAAGAAGGCTATCTCCACTGCGGCCCCTCCGGCGCCGGACACTTCGTAAAAATGGTCCACAACGGTATCGAGTACGGCTTGATGGCCGCTTACGCCGAGGGCCTCAATGTTCTCCATCACGCCAACGTTGGCCATACGCAACGCGAAGCCGACGCCGAAACCACGCCGCTCCGCGATCCTGAGCATTACCAGTACGATTTCAATCTCGCCGATGTCGCCGAAGTCTGGCGCCGCGGCAGTGTGGTCGCCTCCTGGCTGCTCGACCTCACCGCCATTTCCCTGCTCGAACAGCCCAAGCTCGAACGCTACTCCGGCCGCGTATCCGATTCCGGCGAGGGCCGCTGGACCATTCTCGCCGCCATCGAGTCCACCACTCCTGCTCCCGTACTTAGCGCTGCCCTTTATCAGCGGTTCACTTCACGCGGCGAAGATGATTTCGCGGCCAAATTGCTTTCCGCAATGCGTTTCCAGTTTGGCGGCCACGTCGAGAAAAAATCCGGCCACTGAAACCGTTCCGGTTTCTCTGGCTCTCAATAGGAAATCCCCATGAGCAACAATCACAACGAAACTGCACCCGCCGCCGTTCCTTGCGTCATGGTGATCTTCGGAGCCACCGGAGACCTCACCAAGCGCAAACTCATCCCCGCGCTACTGAACCTCGCTCAGGAACAAATCCTTTCCAAGCAGTTCGCCATTGTCGGCGTGGCCGGCAACGATTTCGACACCGAATCCTTCCGCAAATCGCTCGGTGAAGAGATACCCAAGTTCGCGGCCGATCCCATCGACCTGAAAATGTGGGATTGGCTCAGTCAGCGCATCTATTACGTAAAAGGCGATTTTGCCGATAAGGATATGTACCAACGCCTGAAAAAGCAGATTGCCGACGCCGACAAGACCCATAACACTGGCGGCAATAAATTCTTCTATCTCGCCGTCGCCCCTCGCTTCTTTGCGTCCATTGTCGATCAACTCGGCGCTGCCGCCCTGACCGCCGAAGAAAACGGCCACTGGACCCGCGTCATCGTCGAGAAACCTTTCGGCCACGACCTCGAATCCGCCAAGCAGCTCAACGCCGACCTCAAAAAAACCCTCAACGAAAAACAGATCTACCGCATCGATCACTACCTCGGCAAAGAGACGGTCCAGAACGTGATGGTCTTCCGCTTCACCAACAACATCATTGAGCCGCTCTGGAATCGCAATTACGTCGACCATGTCCAGATCACTGCCGCCGAAACCGTGGGCGTCGAGCATCGCGGCGGATTCTACGAAACCGCTGGCGCGCTCCGCGATATGGTTCCCAACCATCTTTTCC
>Ga0335079_10008408_pt1 | contig 11766 bp, 12 predicted proteins | sample Lox_Sample_33_FD_206719 | JGI IMG/M metagenome (GOLD analysis project Ga0335079, IMG submission 206719) | Soil microbial communities from Loxahatchee National Wildlife Refuge, Florida, United States - Lox_Sample_3.3 | ecosystem: Environmental > Terrestrial > Soil > Wetlands | place: USA... | reverse complement strand
TACGGGTCGGGAGGACAGGCACGATTGGAGACCGGGTTTTGCTGGCTGGCTGGCTAGCTGCCTGTCCGCTCGCGGACTTAGCGCGGCAGGGACGGGGGCGCGAGCGGGTGCACAAATTCGCACCCGGATCTCGATCTGAGGTGCGGAAACAAGTGCGGCGGACGATTTGTCGCTCGTCCGCCGCGATGCTGCTCGGGTTCGGAGCCCAGCACATCAACCACCTCGAGTGCATCATACGGGAGGGTTCCAATGGAGGAAAGACGACTCCGGCGAATGGGGGGGTGCTTGCCGCCCGATTGCCGGAGCTGGACTTGGACGCTGTTGCCGATCCACGAGCGCTGCAGGGCCGTTGGTCACTTGCCCAAATTTTGCGGGCAACTCTGATGGGCATCCTGGGGGGTTGCCACAGCCTGTGGGAAACAGAGCAGCGCGCGGAGCGGCTTTCGACCCCGATGCGACGGCAACTGGGTCTGCCCCGGCGCGTTCCCGACGCCAGTGCGCGAGATACGTTGTGCCGAGTGTCGCTCGACGAGATACGGGGGAGGCTGCACCAACAGTATGTTTGTGAGCTTCACGCCCGCAGGCAGCTCTCGGGCCCTCAAGGCTATGCGGCAAGAGACGCGGCGGAGAGGCTTCCGCAATCGGTCCGACCTGAGCTTGGAGGACATCTCCAGGCTGTATAACCCCGTTCTGCGGGGATGGTTGGAGTACTAAGGGGCGATTCTGCCCGTCGGCGATGTATCCGGTTCTGCGCCACTTCAACAAGACGCTTGTGGGGTGGGCAGGGCGGAAGTACAGGCGGCTTCGGTGGCATAAGACTCGAGCTGGCCAATCCGTGGAGAAGATCGCGGAGAGACAGCCACGTCTTTTCGCTCGCTGGGCGCGAGGGATGGTGGGCAGCTTTGCTTGATGGGAGCCGTATGAGCGGGGACGTTCACGTACGGTTCTGAGAGGGGCTGGGGGTGCGAGTCCCCCGGCCTACTCGCTCCGAGAATCACAACACGTTCGACACCGCCTTCAAGGAAGATGACCGACCATGGATTGAGGCGGACGCGAATGGCATGCTCGTGGTGCTTTTGGTCCGGCGCATCGCCTACACGTTCGCGCTTTTTCGCTCCGTGACACTCGGTTCCGAAAGAAATCAGGCCATGCGCTGGAAGGACCTGTTGGCTGGGTCCGCAATACCCTTGTTGGAGCCATGGCCAGTTCGCTCGCTGGCCTACGCCCTCGCGAGGTTGTCGCCGCCACACTCTGAAGACGTGCCGGGCTCCGACCGGCGGCGCTACATCGAAGGGGCGTGAAAAGGCACCAACCATCGCCGGCGCCCAAGTGAAAGCGCCGTCACGGGAAGGCCTTTGGCCTCAGTCGCAGGCGGAAGGTTCTGCTGTGGCGCCGCGGCCAGTCAATGAACAAGCCGTTCTGCGACTACTCGCACCTTTGGGCGAACTTCGTAGCAGACGATAGCGCGACTCGCGCGTAGGACCCTCCTTGCAGAGTCTCGTGTGCCAGTCATGGGGGGTGTCAGGCTCAAGTGGCCGAGGCAACCCGAGCAGGGCCCGCGGTTCTGGCGCCGAGGGACGAGCATCAGAACGATGGCGAACGAGCCCGAAGCATGCTCGCCTTGCTGGCTTTCCGATCTACGGAGGAGAAGGCGCGACGAAGTCCCGCCCTTCTAAGGCGGGAAGGGATTGGCGCTTCCTGGGGATCGGGGCTCGGATGCTCTGTCCCGCCGGTTCTGCTCTGTCATCTCCCCACGATGGATCTGGGGGGGCAAGGTGGAGGCGATGTTCGCGCATCATGTTTCTCGGGAGCCCTCGCCTTGCAGCTGCGACGTCTCCGGCCTGCAGACCAAGCTCGCTCTTCGACGGGCGACCCGGTCCGAGGCCCGAAGCAGCTGGGGATGGGGAAACCCACGCCGCTCGACCGGGCCAGGCTCTCGGGCGGAGCCTCTGCGGGGCCGTCGCCCAAAGTTGCCCGTGTTAGTGACACATCCTCAACGGCGACACACCCGGTCCCGGACTATGTTGCTTCAGTTACCTCTCTGTTCAGGAGATGCCATGAAGCTCTGCACTGCTCTGGCGATCCTTGTGGTCGCTGCATCGGCCCCCATGGGGCCAGCGCGCGCGCAAGAACGACACGAAGAGCGCCGCGGGCCAGGCACTCGCCCTCCGCCTCCTCGGTTTCAGCCGCATCCCCCAGGAATGCATCCGCATGGGCCAATGGTGCGCCAGCACCCCACCCGTGTCCTCGCCCCTCGAGCGGTCGTTCGGGGTGAGCGCGGTCGACCCTGGTCTCACTGGGAACACCCGGCATTCGCGCGCCCAGTTTACTACTGGGACTGGTCGACCATTCACAACGTGACCTGCACGGCGGAAGACTCTTACGGCGACCAGTATCCCGTGACACAGGCGGCGGGGCCTGGCTTCGGCTTGACGGACATGAGCGCGCTCGAGGACGAGGCACTCGACCGTTGCTACGGGGAGTCGGGCCAGGATTCCAGCTGCTTTTTGGCGGCCTGCTCTCACTATTAGACAGATCCAGCCTGTCAAGCCCGCACTTGGTAGAACCGAGTGCGGACGCTTCTTGGCTTGGCGTTTCGGTGCCATGAACTGCGGTGGCTCGAGTGTGGTGCGCGAGGGCCCCGTCTTGTTGAGGGGAACGCGCGGCTCGGGCTGCCGAGAGACATACGAAATGGGGGAAACCATGAGCTTTGGATCGGAATTCAAGGCCTTTGCCGTGAAGGGTAGCGTAATCGATCTCGCCGTGGGCGTGATCATCGGCGGCGCGTTTGGAAAGATTGTCGACTCGATCGTCGGTGATCTAATCATGCCCGTAGTGGGCAGGGTCTTTGGAGGCCTGGACTTTAGCGACTACTTCCTCTCGCTGAAGGAGGTACCAGCGGGGACGGCGAACACGCTGGAGGCGGTGAAGAAGGCTGGCGTTCCCGTCCTCGCGTACGGCAAGTTCATCAGCATCGCCATCAACTTTGTAATTCTCGCCTTCATTGTCTTCATGATGGTGAGGCAATTCAATCGGCTGAAGAAGGAGCAGCCACCGGCAAGTCCGCCAGCGACGCCGGAGGATGTCTTGCTGCTGCGGCAGATCCGGGACTCACTGCAGAGGGACGCGGTCGCCAAGTAGGCCGGTACCGGGAGACCGAAGAAACAGCAGAGTTGCGACCCCGCGCCGCTCTGCTCGCAGCCGGAAGGCGCTTGGTCTTGGTGCGCGGGCCCGGGTTCGCTGACGTTCCGTGCCTGGTCTGCAACTCGGCCATGAGGATTCTCACGTCCCCGGGGCGTTGAATCTTTCGCACGCTCATCCGACCGAAAAAGGGGCTTGCGCGGCACTTCGCCAGAACGGGAGTCGCGTCCGCCGTGGGCGTGGACCTACGGGACCTCGCTGATCGCCACGGACCGGACCGGCGTTGGCGGCGCCGGGTAGGTCACACCGTTCTCAGATCGCAGGCGGATTCAGGAGGGGAAGTGCGCCAGATCGAATACACGTATCGATGAGGGTGGTCGCGCATCGCGAAGGCGGACCACAACGTCCGTCAAGGGCGGCGATGAATAGGCAACTTCGTCGACTCCCAGGGCGTCCAGACCGGCGTTCTTTCGATGCTCGGGGTAGGTGTCCCGCACGGTGAAGCTGTTCGGAATGCGCGTCGTCGTGGCAAGGACGGGGCGACGGCGGCCGTGCAAATGGTCAGTGGCAGCTCGCGCAGGACCGCCGGCTTGAGGATCTCTGTGGCAGACCACTGAGCCATTCCGGCGTGACGTCAGCTACTTCGAGCCGCCGCCGGGCTGGCTGCCTGAGACGTGCACAGGAGTCAGCTGGCCTGTGGTCGATCGAAGTCAGGTACCCTGTGTGGCGACTCTGCGTACGATGAAGAGCCAGCCCTCGACGCCTTTGGGCCCCAGGTTGGTTTCAAGTCGCTCGGGAACGATCCGTTCCACTTGCCAGCCCGCGCGGAAGGAGTCGCGCAGCTCGCGTTCCGTCACGCGGCGCGGACCCCAATCTCCTGGTTCACGTTCGCTGAAGGATAGGATGAAGACGCGGCCACCATCCCGGACCGCGCTCGCGAGGCTCGCGACGTAGCGCACCCGGTCCGCGTCAGAAAAGACATGGAAGAGCCCGGAGTCGATGACCGAGTCGAAGCGCCGCCCCAGTCTATCCAGCTGGAGAGCGTCTGCGACCAGGAACTGCAGCTGGTAGCCGCGCTGCCGCATCTTCGCTCGGGCACGCTCGATGGCGGCCGGTACTGCATCGACCCCGACGACTGCGCAGCCGAGCGAGGCGAGGTGGAGCGCGTTCTCGCCGGTACCACACCCGGCATCGAGTACTTCTCCCTGGAGCGCACCCTGTTCGGCAAGCCGTACGAACGCCTGCTGGGGTCGTCCGATGTCCCATGGCGGCGTGCCCTCGTACATCTGCGCGAAGTGCTCGGGGGTGGGTTCTGTCATGGTTGCTACATGTTCGCACGGCAAGGCAGCGGCGAGCCCAAGACGGGGAGCGCCTGGCTGCAGTGTTTCGCCACAAGCGGGAAGTGAAGCGCTCATGTTGTTCTTCAGCGCCGCCATCGCCTTCGGGATGAGCGCTACGCCTGGAACGATATCGCTTGCCTGTAGCGTGCGGAAATGCTCCGGCACGGACGATCGGAAACGCACCAGCGGCGCACGACAACCCGGTGCCGGTCGGAAGGGGGCGGCCGGATCGCAGACTCTGGTCCCATGTGGGTGAGAATCGTGCCACGCACGGTGGTGCTTTACTTGGCGTGTAACAGCCGCCCCGTCGGGCGCTCGGGCCCACGCCTCCAGAGGATGCCCGCCCGCCAGAGACATGAAGCAAGTATTGGGGGACCGGAGGCCGCGTGTCGCATGCTCGGAGAGCGAGACGCTCGGCTGCACGTCGTTGCGGAGGCGAGAGCGGCGGGCGCGGCGGTATCTCGATGCTCGGCGAGCGGGTGGACTCGTCGGGGTGTGTCGAGGTGCCGGTTGCGGACCGCACTCTCGCACGTGCCGAGAAACCACGCTTGAGCAGTGCGACGGCGCGGTGCACTCCCGGTAGCCGAGGATCTCTCGCAATCTGGGCGCCAGCAGAAGGTCGCACAGAGTCTCGAAGTCAAGCACGCGGTGATCCGTGAGGGGGGGCGGCGGCGGCTTCACGACGTGTTCTTCGACCCCAAAGGAAGAGAAGCGCCAGAAGTCGCACCGAGAGCAGGTCATTGCTGACGTCGAGGCCGAGTTGAGAAGCATGAAGGGCTGCGCAAAGTTCGCGGTGATCTCGAGCGACGACAGCCTAACCGTCGAAGACATGGGCCTGGGGTACGGCAACTGCAGCGAGTGGGAAGGCATGGCGATTGCTGAGGGCGGGATCAAGATCCGAACCCGGCTTAGCAGCGGGGCCTCATCGGATCAGTGGGCGCGTGTCGCGGACCATGCTTGGTCTGCTGCTCAGGTGCATCGCGGAGAACGCGTGCAGCGTCACGTGGCGCAACCGCCGGACGGCCTTCCGGGAGATCGAACTCGCGCAATTTGTTGCCCCCTACGGGGAGATCTGGCAGGTCACTGAACCAAGCCAAGCCGCGCTCAAAGAAGTGGGTAGCACCGTCCCCGTCGTGCACGTGGCCCTACACCCCACGCAGATGACTCTCGACGCACGTGCCGGTGACGGTTCATGGGGACTCATGTTTCCCGCTGGCTGTCAGTAGGACCTGGCAAGGTCGGGCGTTGCGCTCAAGCGTCTCCAGCTTCGATGGAACGGTCGAAGCCGTTCGGAGGCTTCATCCAGAAAGGGAAGAAGCCACGCCCGCTCAGCACGGTTCAGTGCGCCGGGCGTTGAGCCAACGCCGACTTGCAGGTCATAGAGCCCGTCGCGCCGCACTCGCAAAGTTCCGACCCCGCGTCAGGAGCGGAGCCGAACGGTGGAGCTTGTGGGGGCAGGTGCGCAGAGGTGTTTCTCGGCCTTGAACACGGGGGGGCGACTCTTGTCTGGAGCGAGTGGACGAGCAAGTCACGCGGTGAGTCTACGCGTCGCTCTGTTGCGAAGAGCTGGTCCACGGCCTGCGAAGCCGCTGGGTTGTGCCCCATGGCGAACGGGCCCGCGTGGGGGTCGCCATTTATTGCACACTCAGCCCGTAGGGCGCGGCTTGCGGCTGCAGGCACGAGAGGCCGGTACAGAAGCTCGTTGGCGCACGGGTTGACGCACCCTCGTCGGGCGGTTCTCTTGTGCATGCGGTTAACTGTTGGCCGCGCCTGGTGTGTGTGTATTCGGTGAGCCCACGATGAAAGGAAAGACGCATGCTTCGTTCACGTTTGTTGATGTTCGCCTGCGCACTCGTCCCGGCTGGCGCACTGGCACAGTCCACGACTTCGCCGAGTGCGAACCCCGTCCGCGTGCTGCGACAGGAAATGGCTGCACTGCAAATCGACCACGCTTTGAACCTGACCCAACAGCAAGCGCAAACCCTACTCCCGCTGCTCCAGAAGGCGCAGACGGACGTGCAGACCCTGAAGACCCAGTGGACCGACGCACAGCCGGCTCTGGTGGCTGCCCTCACACAGGCTGTCGCTGACCTCAAGGCGAACGGAACCATCTCAGCTTCCACTGCCCAGGCTGTCGAGGCCGCCCGGCCAGCTACGGCTGGGACTGTGCGGCAAGACCTCAAGGCAGTTTGGCAGCAGGCGAAGCAGGTGCTCACGGCAGACCAGCTCCAGGCATTGAGAACCGTGAAGATCGGAATCGGTCAGCCAGAAGGGGAAGGTGCGGATGCCGGCCCGAATTCCACTCCAGGAAAGGCGCACCACCATTTTGGAAGGCGGTTCCGCGTGATGCACATTCTGGCCTCCAATGACTTTGTCTCGCTCGTGCAAGCGCGTGCGAATCCAGGGTAGTTGTTCCCACGGATGAAGGCGGCTGGTCGACGGCTGAGGGGAGATGAAGCCGATGCCGTGACCACGGATGTTCATCGGTGCCCACGGAATGCGATCGCGCCCCTCCCATGACTCGCCTCGGCCGGACCTGCGCATGAGCAAGCTCTTCCCCGCCATGCTGCTGACGCTCGCTTGTGCGCAGGCACGGCAGAGTTCGCCCTCCGTGTCACCGGGTTCTACCCCACTTGCTCCGCCCTCGTCTATCCTCGCCGTTCTTGCGCATCGGGATGCGCTGCGGCTTGACAGCACGCAAGCCACCGAATTGTTGGAAATTCAAAAGCAACTCGAACACGAGAACAACGAGGTGCGCGACAGATTCGCGGCACCGGCGCGAAGCGAGGCGTCTGGACACGACGCGAGCGGTCCTGGCCCGTTGGGACGCCATCGCAGTCTTGGGGAAGGCCACGGGGGCACCGGGTCGCATCCCCAGCCAGTGGATCGAGCGGAGGCCTTCGCCCAAGCTGTTGCCGACAACGATACGCGGGCTTTCTTGCGCACCGAGCCGGTGTTTCACAAGGACCAGTGGGAACGCGCTCGCGAGATTGCGGAACGGTACCGAATGGACTATGCGGACCGCCAAGATTCGCTGAGATGGCAAGGAACCGAGCACGCGAAGTGAGAGGTGCGCTTCGTGCGCGACGACGTTCTTCCGCGATGTCGGCATATTATGATCCGTGGAAAGATGAAATGGGGGCCGTTTCTCGGAGCCATGCGTTCCTTCATCGCTGACCACCTTGCGGCCAGTCTGTATCGCCGCTCGTTCGACTTTCCGCTGTCGCAGCCGCCTGGAGGGCGGATGCACGGCGGGAGTGGATCGCTCGGGGGCGTCGAGGTCGGCGAAGGCGGGGGGAGGTCGTCGAGGCTGCCGCAGACGACGGCGACGTAGTCGGCGCGCGTGAGGTTCCGGGCGAGGACGGCCTCGGGCGGAAGCAGCTCGAAGTCGTCGGCGAGGTTCTTGCGACCGGAGCGGCGCCGCTCACCGTGTTTGATCTCGTGCCAGAAGGCCTCGAGGATAACGTTGGTACGTTCGACGAGGCGAATGCCGCGGCCCAGTTTAGGCGGCAGGTCTATGACGTGGCCCCAGAGGGAGGGGCCGTGGCGTTCGAGGTGTGCGAGCACCAAGTCGATGGCCTGACGCTCGTCCTGGGCGGAGCCGCGTTCGGGACGTCGCTTGGCGAGCGCGCGCGTGAAGGCCGCGACGGCCTGCTCGACGTCGCGAAGCTCGAGGCGTTGCGTCTTGGCGTCGGCCGGCGCGGCGAAGGCGGCGGGCGACGTTGGTCGCAGCCGGAGCGCCGCACGCAGTTCGTCGTGAAGCCGGGCCCGCCGCTCGAGCGTGCGTGCAGGCCGCTGGAAGGGCAACTCGCTGCGCGCCGGCTCGAGGATGCGGTGCAGGCGCTCGAGCGCCGCGTGCGCGCCGGTGTTGTCGTGGGGCTTCCGGAGCAGCGATTCGCTGGCCCGCAGGGCGCGTAGGCAGCGACGGTAGAGGTCGAGGAGCGGTCGGTCGAAAGGGAAGCCGGCATCGGTGCCGTCCTGAGGGTAATCGAGGACCCACTGGCTCATCGCGCGCACGACGGCCAATCCGGTCTTGCCGTCCGGCAGCCGGAGGGCGTCGTCCTCGCCAGCAAGCCAGTCGGCGACGTGACGGCGGCACTGTTCGACGTCGCGGCCAAGGCTCCTGCCCAGATCGCGCGCGAGGGCGCTGAGGCGCGACGGCACGGCGAACCGGCGGAACAATTCGCGCAGCTCGCCGTGCGCCGGGTCGAGGAGATCCTTGCCGATGTCCTTGAAAGAGTGCAGGTGGCAGCTCAGTACCGGCTGACGCGTCAAGCCCTCCACGAGATCGCGCGCCGCCTGGATGACCGCCTTGCCGAGGTCGCGCGCTCGAGACCGACGAACGTCATGACGTCGTAGCCGACGGAGCTGCGGGGGAGCAGGAGCGCGGCGACCTCAGGCTGACGGCGGGTGAGCGCCCGCACGGGCTTGCCGTCGAGGCCGGCCTTCGTGCAGCCCGTGGCGCAGATGTGGATGGTCTCGTTGACCTGGAACGTGCCGTGTGCGAGCGTCCTCCCCTCGTGCAGGGCGGTCTTCTGCACGTGCATAGGGCCGCCGCAGCTGGAGCACGGACCAGCGTCTGCATCCGCATGCACGAGCACGCCCGCGGTGGCGCGAAGCTCAGCGTGATACTGCGCGTCGAGGTCGTGGACCTGCTGCCTCAGCGCGGCAAGCGTCGCGAGCGAGTGCGCGCCTATGTTCGGAGGCCGTACCTGCCGAACACCTCCTCGACCTGCGTGTCGCTCACGGCGCGGCCCCGCTGCCGAAGCTCGGCGCCGACGTCCGCGGCACTCGCGCGGGGCGCGTGGATCACGGCGAGGAGCACATCGATCACACGGGCTGCATCGAGTGGCGGCGACGGTGGCGGCTTGGCCGCCGCCTTGGGCCTGCGTCGCTGCTCAAGCTGAGCGCGCGCCGTGCGCGCGCGTGCGCTGACGTACACGTAGAGCGCCTCGACGCGCTCGCGGCCGAGGCGCTTCGCCTGGACGAGACTCCGCAGCGGGTCGTGGACGCGGAGCCGCAGCAGCCGCGACAGCTCCTCGTGCGTGCAGCCCGCGGCCGACTGCTGGACCAGAGCCTCGACTGTGGTGCGCAAGGTCCCGCGCATCGAGAAGCCGATGTCGTCGTGGAACCAGAGGCCGTCATCGTCGAAGCGGGGGATCCCCTCGATTGTGTAGTAGCGGCCAGCGTGGTTGTAGCTCGAGTGGTAGCCGATGCGGCCAAGAACGCGGAACACCGTCCTGCCCGAGGCGGAGAGCGCGCGGCACAGCTCCGGCAGCTCTGCGACGGGGTGACGCTGAAAGCGCTCTCGCAGCACCGTCGGTGCGTCGGCGGCAGGTCTGTCATATTGACGACTCATGTACTTAGCATCGGTCGTAAGTATGACATTCCTGGCCGACCAGAGGCCAGATCTCCCCGTTTACAAGGGAAATGACTGGTCGTGCTCTGGCAGGATTGCGACTGGAGCGTGAGCGTCGCGCTGGCTATGTCATGAAAATGACTACGGAATATCTAGCGGCAACCGACGACTGACGCCGTAGGAAGAGACAGTGGAGTGGTTGGGCGGGCCGCGGAGGTGGTGAGGGCATCCTCGTGGGTCTGCGGGAGGCAACGGACCAGGCAGGCGAGAACTCAGGGCCGGTACGGGACATCCTCATGTGTCGGAGCCGTGGCCACGCGCAGGCAACAAGCGTTGGGTGGGGGGCGTGGAGGAGATCGCGCAGGCGGTCGCGAGTGACGTGGTTTCGCGCAGCCACTTCGAGAGCGGTGGTCGTGACAGCTCGATTCGGGACGTAACTTCTGCCATGCGCTCGGGTTCTCCAAACCAGATGCATGCGAACAACCCATTTGTCCTCACGATTGTAGTCTGCGCCGCCATTTCCGTGGCTGAGCGAGCCGAGGCCGCGATCGGGCAGTCAGCCGAATCCATCACTGCCGATCGACAGGCGCTCTCGGCCGCGCAGTCGACCAAAGTGACCGGCAACGGGTTCGAGGTGCACGAGTACCAGTCGCACCATACCTCGGTCCGCGAGTATCTTTCGTCGTCTGGCGAAGTCTTCGCGGTTGCGTGGAACGGGTATGTTCATCCGGACCTGCGGGTGTTGCTGGGTGCCTATGCAGGCGAGTATCAGGCTGCGCTGGCTGGCAGGCCGCGCGTGCGGGGCCAAAGACAACGGCACCTGGAGAGTCAACACCTGGTGGTTGAAACGTGGGGGCACATGAGGAACCTGCAAGGCCGGGCCTACGCTCCGGGCCTTCTTCCTCCTGGGGTAAATGTCGATGCAATCAGGTAGCCTGGGTGGTGTTGCCGCAGCCGTGCTGCTCGCTGCCTGCGGGGGAGCCAAGAATTCAGCGGGCTCTTCTTCTGAGCTTCCCCAGGGAGGCAACGTGCTCTCGGTTTCCGTGAACGGCGACTCGGGTGCGCTGTGCTCGCCCGCCACGGGGTACCCCAACGAGCCCTGTGTGAGCCTCGATATCTGCCAGCCCGGTAGCAGCAATTGCGTGACCGTGCCGGATGTGCTGCTCGACACGGGTAGCGTTGGACTCAGGCTCTTCCAACAGGTGCTTGGCAACCTGGCGCTTCCAGCGGTTTCTGTGAATGGCCAACCCCTCGCGGAGTGCGTCCAATACGGGGACGGCAGCGGCGACTGGGGCCCCATCGAGACCGCGGTCGTCCAACTGGGGAACGATTCCGCCGGTTCGATGCCGATCCAGGTCATCGATTCCACGTATACGGGGTCTTCGAATTGCGGCAATAACTCCTCGAATTGCCAGCTCTCTCCGGCGACGCCGGTGTGTCTCGATGTCTCGCCGGAAGGGGTGGGATTCAACGGCATCTTAGGGGTTGGTCTTTGGGAGCAGGATTGCGGCTCAGCCTGTGATTTGGCGCTCGGCACCAATGGCAACAATCCCGGTTGGTACTATACCTGCGAAGGTTCGAGCTGCAGCCAGGCGGTCGTTCCACTTGAGCAGCAAGTCCAGAATCCAGTGCGTCACCTCCAAAGCAATAACAATGGCCTCATCCTGACGTTTGAGAGTGTTCCGGCGGGCGGGCTCGATTCGGCCAGTGGCGTTGTCGTCTTCGGGATCGGCAGCCAGGCCAACAATGGTGCGGGCCCTGCGGTGCAATCCTATGCGCTGGACCAAAACGGCGACTTCAGGACCATCTTCGCTGGCAACACCTATGACGCCATCGTCGACACAGGGTCGAATGGTTTGTTCTTTCCCTCTGCCGGCGTCTCGTCACAAGTTCCTTTCTGCACGGCAAGCCAGGTCACGACGTGGT
>Ga0335079_10008407_pt1 | contig 11766 bp, 11 predicted proteins | sample Lox_Sample_33_FD_206719 | JGI IMG/M metagenome (GOLD analysis project Ga0335079, IMG submission 206719) | Soil microbial communities from Loxahatchee National Wildlife Refuge, Florida, United States - Lox_Sample_3.3 | ecosystem: Environmental > Terrestrial > Soil > Wetlands | place: USA... | reverse complement strand
CATGCCGCAACAACCGGGGGGATAACTGAAGGCGCGGAAATCATCGACCTCGGTCAAGTGCTGCAAGAACAGAGACAGCCACAGCGCATCCTGGTCGCCGAGGACAATGCCACAAACCAGACAATTATCCGCAAGCTCTTGGAGACGGCCGGGCATACGGTCTTGCTTGCGTCCGATGGGGAGGAAGCTCTAGATGTTTACGAAACGGAGCACCCGGAACTCGCCATCCTTGACTTCAATATGCCTGAGCGAAGCGGTGTCGAGGTAGTTACTGCAATTAGGACCATGGAGCCTACTGGCACTCGTTTGCCGGTGATCATTTTGTCCGCGTCGGTAACAAAGGAATCTAGAGAAAAAGCGAGGCAGGCTGGGGCGGATGAGTTCGTCGGCAAGCCCTTCGAGGCGGCGGGCCTTCTGCAGGTGATCGATCGACTAGCGCGTCGGGCAACCAAGGGACAGCAGCAGCGTGCTCGGAGCGGCGCAGCCAGCCGGCCTGCCACTGTTGAGCTGATCGATCACGCGAGAATGCAAGAGGTCGAGCGTATCTCGCGTGACAGTACGTTCCTGCTGGAACTCCTGCGAGGATTCCGAGGTGACGTCGAAAGCTTGCTGAAACGACTAGATGCTGCAATTGTCGCCGAGCAGCGGACCACGCTCACGGACATTACGCACGCGATCCGAGGTGTTGCGCTCGGCATCGGTGCCGAACAACTTGCTGCTCAATGCGTCGAAATAGAGGAAGTTGCAGCGAGTGCCCAGTTCGAGCAACTGCGTCGACTCGCCGCCGAGATGCGCCGATGCTTTGATGCTACTTCGGCGCACCTCACCACGTACACCCAAAAAAGGGGCGCGTCACACTAGCATTGGCGACTAGCCGTTGCCAACCGCGACCATTTCGGCCGGTGCGTAAAGCGTTTCGACTACGGCGTCTTCTGGTGTCGCCGACATTAGCCTGTCTTGCGCTCGAACCAGCCGATGCATCATCCGGAGGTCGCGCGTTTCCAGTCGCATCGCGGCATCGACCCAGACATCAACAATGCCTTTGAGGTCTGATAAGGCCACTGGTTGGTAGTAGCTCTTTGCCCGCTGCATTGCGCTGTATGCGTTCTGGCGACGCTGGCGATTCTGGATTAAGCGCCTAGTCGCCTCAAGCCCAAGGCCGTCTTCGACGACTTCGTTGAAGACCCCAAGCTCCAGCATCTCCCTCGCGCTGAAGATTTGCCCGCTGGCAATGATCTCTTCTGCCTTGTTCAAACCAATGCGCCGCGCAAGGAAACTCAGTGCGCCCATTCCGGGGAAGAGGTTGAACAGGATTTCTGGAAAGGAGACAGAAACACTGCGCTCAGCAACGATGAAGTCGGTTGCCAATGCGGCTTCAAAGCCGCCCCCCAGCGCTTTGCCTTGTAACAACGAAATTGTTGTGATGCTCGCGCCAAAACCAGTCGCGCGACGATATTGGTTATCGATGCAGAGGTGTGCGTAATACACGAGAGTTTCGCGATCCTTGCGCATAATTGCATCGATAAACATACTTAGATCGCCACCAAGATTAAAGACACCCGGGACCTTGCTGCCAAACACGACATAGTTCACCCGAGCGAGGCGCCCCGAGTCGTGGAAGTGGCCTTGGTGGACCTCGATAGCCTGTTCACAATGCTGAATCTCTTCTAGCAGTCCAGGATTAAAACAGGGCCTTGGCTCAGGCTTCATCCAAGAAAAAAGCGTCTTAAGTTCGGAATCAAACTCGAGCTCGATCTGCTCATAGCTATTTAGAGTTGTGAGAGTCGGGAAATCGACTATCGCATTCACAGGGGCCTCCCTACAGGTGGTTAAAGACGGTGGGCTACATTGAGTCGACGAATTCTTTCCCGCTCGCTATTGTGGCGCACAAGCGGCCTTGATGCTAGATACCCCAGTCAACAGTGGGGCGTATCGCTAGCCCGGTGTGCTTAAGTTTTTCCCCCCAGCGATACTGGGATGATAAGTCAATATGTAGCCTACAGTCAATTCTACACATACCTACATATCGCTGCGATGCACACTACCTAATCGGATCAAGCGCCCGCCAGGCCCTGGCTGGCACGGGCCCCTAGGACTGGAATCGAGCACTGCGCCGGCGTGGCGGACGAACCATCAAGCGGTCACATCACCGAATTCCCGGTGTATCTCCCGCACCTTCTCCGCCCCCGCCAGGAACGCCTCAACGCACCTCGGATCGAAATGCTTGCTTTTCTGGGACTCCAGATAAGCGAAGCCTTCCTCGATGCTCCAGGCGTGCTTGTAGGGACGCTCGCTCACCAGGGCGTCGAAGACGTCGGCAACGGCGACGATGCGGGCCACGATCGGGATGTCTTCCCCGTGCAGGCCGTTCGGATAGCCCGAGCCGTCGAATTTCTCGTGATGGCCCAGCGCGATGATGGCGCCCATGCTCAGGTATTTCGAGGGGCTGCCCTTGAGGATGTCGTAGCCTATACGCGGGTGCGTCCGCATGATCTCGTCCTCGGCGGCGGTCAGCGGAGAGTCCTTCAGCAGGATCGCGTCGGGGATGCCGATCTTGCCGATGTCGTGCATCGGCGCAGCGACTTCCAGCACGTGGACTGTCTCCTGCGCAAGCCCGAGGTTCACGCCGATGAGCCCTGAATAGCGCGCCATGCGTGTGAGGTGGTTGCCGGTCGTGCGGTCGCGGAATTCGCCCGCCTTGGCGAGCTTGGAGAGCGTCTCCAGCTCGCGCTCATGGATCTCGGCCACCGACTTGTCGACCTGGTACTGGAGCACTCGCGCCTGGTCGGAAAGCACGATCTTGTGCCGACGCAGTTCCAGCAGGTTGGCGCAGCGCGCTCGCGTTTCATGTTCGTCGAGCGGTTTGATCAGGAAGTCTGTGGCGCCCGCCTCGAGCGCCTGATAGCGCACACGGCGGTCGTCGACCACCGTGATCACCACGATCGGCACATCGACACAGTGCGGCAGTGCCCGTAGCTGTCGCACGAGCTGCACGCCATCGAACTCGGGCAGCTTGTAGTCGGTGAGGATCATGTCGACCCGGTTGCTGCGCGCGTATTCGAGCGCGCGGCTCGGTGTGTCGAACAGTTCCAGGTTGAGCTTGCCGTCGATCTGCCGGACGATCTCGGCCAGCAGCAGTCGGCTGCTGAACAGGTCATCGATGATGACGACGGTGTTGCGCTGGGCCCTGGCGAGCGCCAGTTCCGAAATAACGCCCGGCTTGCCGGGGGCACGCTGCTGTGCCGTGCTCATGTTGAAAGTCCTTGCAAAACAATGCGTGGGCCTGCGCCGAAGCAACTATTATGCCGTGCACGATACACTGTCTCGCTTCGGAGGGCCGGCCGGAGAAGGCTAGGCGCGGCCGATTGCGGGAGCGCCGCCGTTGCCGCGACGGCAGTCGCGTCGCGAGAATCCGCCCGGCGTGCGGCCTTTTCGGCCGCCCGCAGAGGGGGGAAGTGGTCGGGGCGATGTGATTCGAACACACGACCCCCTGCACCCCATGCAGGTGCGCTACCAGGCTGCGCTACGCCCCGACGATTGGTCATGAATTGTACCGTCATTCAGCTATTGGGACCGAGGAGCTCCCGGATCTCCTCGATCGCCTGCCGAAGCTGGGCAGGAGAGAGTGACGCCGCCCGGCCGTCGGACGCGCGGGAGCTGCGCTGTTCCGCGTCCCGGAAAAGAGGCTGGCCCAGCGTCTCCGACTCGAGGCGGTGCCGCGCCCCGTTGATCGTAAAACCCTGTTCGTAGAGGAGGTCGCGGATGCGTCGAATGAGGAGCACCTCGTGGTGCTGGTAATAGCGGCGATTGCCGCGGCGCTTGACCGGCTTGAGTTGCGTGAATTCCTGCTCCCAGTAGCGGAGCACGTGCGGTTTGACTGCGCACAGGTCGCTGACCTCGCCGATGGTGAAGTATCGCTTGGCGGGGATCGGCGGCAGCTCGGCCTTAGTCAGCCTGTGTTCGGCCATGGTTGGCGGCGGCCTCGACCATCGCCTTGAGCTTCTGGCTCGCGTGGAAGGTAACGACGCGCCTCGCGGTGATCGGAATCTCTTCGCCGGTCTTCGGGTTCCGCCCTGGGCGCTGAGGTTTCTCGCGCAGCTGGAAGTTGCCGAAGCCGGAGAGCTTCACGCTGTCACCCGACTCGAGCGCGGTGCGCACTTCCTCGAAGAATCGCTCGACCATGTCCTTTGCTTCGCGTTTGTTCAAGCCAAGCTGCTCGAAGAGCAGATCGGCGAGTTCGGCTTTTGTTAGCGTCATTGGCGATCCCCGGAATCCCTACTGGCGCAACGAGCCACCGAATCGATCTTCGATAATTCGCAACAGATCCGCTACAGCGGCGTCGATTTCGGCGTCCGTTAAAGTACGTGCAGTATCTTGCATAAGCACCAGAATTGCAAGGCTTTTTTTATCTGGGCTAACAGTTTGGCCCCGATACAGGTCGAAAAGGGCCACTTTGTCGACCGGCGGCCGCTTAGCGGCGATGAGCGCGTCGAGCACCGCCTGCACCGGGATGTCCTTGTCGATGACCACCGCGAGATCCCGCCGGGCGACCGGCAGCTTGGGCACGGGCCGCGCCCGAGGTAACGGCAGCATGGCGAGGCACTCCAGGCTGAGCTCGAAGGCAATTGGCGCTGTCGGCAGCTCGAATGCCGGCAGGAGGCGCGGATGCAACTCGCCGATCCAGCCGGCCGCCTCGCCTTCGACTAGCACGCGCGCGGATCGGCCGGGCCGGAGCGCCGGGTGGGGCGCCGCCCCCGTGGTCACCCGCAGCGGCAGCGCCAGCGCTTCGATATCCCCCTTGACGTCGAAGAAATCGACGGCGCGCTTCGCTTCTCCCCACTGCTCCGGCGCGGCCGGGCCGTACGCGAGCCCGCCGATGCGCAGCGGTTGCTCGTAACCATCGGCGGAACGGGTGAAGCAGCGTCCGATCTCGAAGATGCGGATGCGGTCGAGCTTCCGGCTGACGTTCGTGCGCAGCGTGTCGAGCAATCCGCCGAGCAGCGTTGTGCGCATCACGTCGAGGTGACTCGCCATCGGATTGAGCACCTTGACGGGAGGCGGGTCGCTGCCGAGCGCCGTCTCCCAAACGGAGCTCACGAAGCTGAAGGTGATGACCTCCTGATAGTCGCGGTCGACGAGCCGAGCACGCAGCGCTGCGGCCGGGCGAAGCTCCTCGGGCTCGGGCAGAAATTCCTGCGGACGAGAGGGTCGCGCGGCGGGAATGCTCTCGTAGCCGTAGATGCGCGCTACCTCTTCGATGAAATCCTCTTCGATCGCGAGATCGAAGCGGAAAGAAGGGGGCGTGCAGACGAAGTTCGCGCCGGTCTGCTTCGGTTTGAGACCGAGGCGAGTGAAGATCTTCTTTATGGTCGCCGCCGGAATGCGCACGCCGAGCAGCCGTTCGACGCGGCTCGCGCGAACGCGCACCGGCTTGGGCGCGGGGAGCTTGCCGTGCACGTCGACGGGCGGGCCGGCGCGGCCTCCGCAGATCTCGACGATCAGCTGCGAAGCGCGCTCCACCGCGGTCGGCGCATTCGCGAAATCGACGCCTCGCTCGAAGCGATAGCCTGCGTCTGTGACGAAGCCAAGCCGGCGCGCCTTGCCTTGGATAACGGCGGGATTCCAGAACGCGCCCTCGAGGAACACGGTGGTCGTCGTGTCCGCGATGCCGCTGTGCTCGCCGCCCATGATTCCGGCCAGCCCCAGCGGCTTCCTCTCGTCCGCGACGAGCAGGAGATCTGGATCGAGGGTCAGAGTCTGACCGTTGAGCAGCGTGAGCTTCTCGCCCTTGTGCGGAAAACGCACGACGATGTCGCCCTCGAGGCGCGCATCGTCGTACGCGTGGAGCGGTTGTCCCAATTCGAGCATCACGTAGTTGGTCGCGTCGACCACCGCCGAGATGCAGCGAATGCCTGACCGTTCGATGCGCCGGCGCATCCACTCCGGTGTTGGCGCCTGCGGGTCGATGCCCTCGATCACGCGGGCGCAGAAGCGCGGGCAGGCCGTGCTGTCCTCCACGCGCACGCGCCGCAGGCGTTTGCTCGTTGTCGGCACCCTCGCAAGCGGCGGAGGCGTGAGCTTCGCGCCCGTGACCGCGGCGACCTCGCGCGCCACTCCAAGGATCGACAAGCAGTCCGCGCGGTTGGGCGTGAGCTTCAGCGTGAGCAGGGCGTCGTCGAGGTCGAGCGCCGCGCGCAGCTCCTTGCCGGGCTTGAGTGCCGAGTCCAGTGCGAGCAGCCCCGATGCATCCTCCGAGAGCCCGAGCTCCTTCGCCGAGCAAAGCATCCCCTGCGAAGCGACGCCGCGTACGCTCGCCGCCTTGATCTCGACTGCGTCGGGAAGCTTCGCGCCCACGAGAGCGCAGGCGGTGGTCATGCCGGCAACGACGTTGGGCGCCCCGCAGACGACAGCGAGCGGAGATCGCTGACCGGCGTCGACGGTGCACACGGTGAGCCGGTCGGCGTTCGGGTGACGTGCGACCTCGAGCACACGTGCAACGACCACACCCGAGAACGGCGGGGCGGCCGGCGTGCGCTCCTCGACTTCGAGACCAGCCATAGTGAGACGGTGCGCGAGCGCAGCGCTGTCGAGCGGCGGGTCGACAAGCGTGCGCAGCCAGTGCTCGGAGAATTTCATTCCTAGGCGAACTGGCGCAGGAAGCGCAGATCGTTTTCGAAGAACAGGCGCAGGTCGTCCACGCCGTAGCGAAGCATCGCCAGACGGTCGATTCCCGTGCCAAAGGCGAAGCCCTGGTAGCGCTCGGGATCGATGCCCACTGCGCGCAGCACGTTCGGGTGCACCTGGCCGGCACCCGAGATCTCTAGCCAGCCGTCGCCGAAGCCCATGTCGATCTCGGCCGACGGCTCCGTGAACGGGAAGAACGAAGGCCGGAAGCGCACCTGGAGATCGTCGCGCTCGAAGAAGCGGCGCAGGAAGTCGGTGAACACGCCCTTGAGGTCGGCGAAGCTCACCCGCTCGTCGATCCACAAGCCTTCAACCTGGTGAAACATGGGCGAGTGCGTCGCATCGCTGTCGACGCGATAGACACGTCCCGGCGCGATGATCTTGATCGGCGGCGTGTGCGTTTCCATGTAGCGCACCTGGATCGGAGAGGTGTGGGTGCGCAGGACCATTCCGCCGTCCACGTAGAACGTGTCGTGCATCGAGCGTGCGGGATGGTCTTCCGGCGTGTTCAGGGCCGTGAAATTGTGGAAATCGTCCTCGATCTCAGGGCCGTCGGCCACGGCGAACCCCATCGAGTGAAAGATCGCCTCTATCCGCTGCTGCGTGCGCGTGATCGGATGCAAACCTCCCACGGCGCTGCCGCGACCCGGCAGCGACACGTCGAGTGCGTCCGCCGCGAGCTGTTGCTCGAGCTTCGCGGCAGCGACCTCGCCCCGCCGCCGCTCGAGCGCGGCCTCGAGTCGCGCCTTGGCTTCGTTGATCCGTGCCCCGGCGGCCGGGCGCTCGGCCGCCGGAAGCCGCCCCAGCGACTTCAGCAGCTCGCCGAGGCTCCCGCTCTTCCCGAGGTATCTCGCTTTGGCGTTCTCGAGAGCCGCCGCGTCAGGGCACGCGTTGAACTCGGCGATCGCTGTGGACACGATGGAGTCGAGCTGTTCCATGAGGCGGGCAGCTAGAGTGACGGACAAAGAAAAAAGGGAGGCGCTAATGGCCTCCCTCGTTGCTTTCCCCAGCTCAGGCCAGAGAGGCTTTGGCCTGCTCTGCGATCTTGCTAAACGCCGGCTTGTCGTTGACGGCCAGGTCCGCCAGCACCTTGCGATCGATGTCGATCGATGCCTTCTTCAGGCCGTTCATGAAGGCGCTGTAGCTCATTCCCATCTCGCGCACCGCGGCGTTGATGCGTGCAATCCACAGCGCGCGGAACTCGCGCTTCTTGGTGCGGCGGTCGCGATACTGGTACTGGCCCGCCTTCATCACCGCCTGTTTGGCAATCTTGTAGACGTTGCGACGCCGGCCGCGATATCCCTTCGACTTGGCGAGAACCTTCTTGTGTCGCGCCCTGGCGGTCACGCCTCGTTTTACTCTCGGCATGGCGATTCCCCGTCAGGCGTACGGCAGCATGGCCTTGACCGAGTCCGCATTGGTGCGGTGAACGCCGGTCGCGCCGCGCAGCTGTCGCTTGTTCTTGGTGGTCTTCTTGGTGAGGATGTGGCGCTTGAACGCCTGCGAGCGCTTGACGCTGCCGCTTCCGCGTACGCGGAAGCGCTTCTTCGCGCCGCTCTTGGTTTTCATCTTCGGCATGACTTCCCGTTTCCTATTTGCTGCCCACGGTGGTGCTCTCTGGAGGAGAGGCTTTCTGCGCCTTCTTGGCTGACGCCTGACCGGCCTCGGGCTTGTTCGGGTGATGCTTCCCTGCAACCTTCTTCGGGGCAAGCAGCATCACCATTTGCCGGCCCTCGAGTTTCGGAAACTGTTCGACGATGCTGTGAGGCTCGAGATCACCGCGAATGCGTTCGAGCAGCCTGACGCCGAATTCCTGGTGCGCCATCTCGCGGCCCCGAAAGCGTAGCGTGACCTTTGCCTTGTCTCCCTCGCCGAGGAAGCGGATCAGGTTCCGCAGCTTGATCTTGTAGTCACCCTCGTCGGTTCCCGGGCGAAACTTCACTTCCTTGACCTGAATCTGCTTCAGCTTGAGCTTCGCTTCGTGCGCGCGCTTCGCTTCCCGGTATTTGAACTTGCCGAAATCCATGATCCGGCAAACCGGCGGCTTCGCGAGCGGCGCGATTTCTACTAGATCCAGCTCCGCCGCTTCCGCGCGCGCCAGCGCGTCCGCAATCGACACGATGCCAAGCTGCTCACCTTCCTGACCAACCAGGCGAACCTCCGGAGAGTTGATCTCGCCGTTGATTCGCTGCGCTCGTTCCTGGGCTATTGTGCTCTCCTGCAGTTGAGAAAAAACCGGCCGTGCCCCGCCGCTCTCGCCGGGGCGCTGACACTCGTCAGCGCTTCGCTGCCACCTCGGAACGGAGGCGGGAAACGAAAGCATCCAGGGGCATCGCCCCCAGATCCTCGCCGGTGCGGGTACGCACGGCCACCTGTCGCGCCTGCAGTTCCTTGTCGCCCAGAATCAGCTGGTACGGCAGCTTCTGCAGGCTATGTTCTCGAATCTTATAGGTTATTTTCTCGTTGCGCAAATCGGTCACGACCCGAAATCCCGCCTGTCGGAGCTGTAGCGCCACGCCTTCCGCGTAGGCTGCCTGCCTGTCGGTGATCGTCAGCACAGCGACCTGGAGCGGGGATAGCCAAAGCGGCAGCGCGCCCGCGTAGTGCTCGATCAGGATGCCGATGAAGCGTTCCAGCGATCCGACGATCGCCCGATGGAGCATCACAGGAATCTTCCGCGTGTTGTCCTCGGCGACGTACTCGGCGCCCAGTCGCTCCGGCATCATGAAGTCGACCTGCATGGTGCCGCAGGTCCAGACACGCCCGAGCGAGTCCTTGAAGTTGTAGTCGATCTTCGGTCCGTAGAAGGCCCCGTCGCCCGGCAGTTCGGTCCAATCCTTGCCGGAGGCCCTGAGCGCGCCGCGCAGCGCTGCCTCGGCCCGGTCCCAGACCTCGTCCGAGCCTATCCGCTTCTTGGGCCGCAGTGCGAGCCGCAGCGATATGTCCTCGAAGCCGAAGTCCTTGTAGACCGACAGCGCGAGCTTGTTGAACGCGGTGACTTCGGACTCGATCTGCTCTGGCGTGCAGAAAATGTGTCCGTCGTCCTGCACGAAGGCGCGCACGCGCATGATCCCGTGCAGTGCGCCGGAGGCTTCATTGCGATGGCAGAAGCCGAATTCGCCATAGCGCAGCGGCAGGTCTCGGTAGCTGCGCAGGTCCGAGTTGAATATCTGGACGTGCCCCGGGCAGTTCATCGGCTTGACCGCGTAGAGGCGCTTCTCCGACTCGGTCGTGAACATGTTCTCTTTGTAGTTCTCCCAGTGACCGGAGCGCTCCCACAGCGAACGGTCGAGGATCATCGGGCCGCGCACTTCCTGGTAGCCGTTGTTTTGGTAGACCCTGCGCATGTACTGCTCGACCTGCTGCCAGAGCGTCCAGCCCTTCGGGTGCCAGAAGATCATCCCGGGCGCCTCGTCTTGCTGGTGGAAGAGGTCGAGCTGGCGTCCCAGCTTGCGGTGGTCGCGCTTCTCGGCTTCCTCGAGGCGATGCAGGTACTGCTCGAGGTCTTCCTTCTTCGCCCAGGCGGTGCCGTAGATCCGCTGCAGCATCTCGTTGCGGGAATCGCCGCGCCAGTAGGCGCCGGCGAGCTTGGTGAGCTTGAACACCTTGAGCTTGCCGGTCGAGGGGACGTGCGGACCGCGGCAGAGATCGGTGAACTTGCCCTCGCTGTAGAGCGAGATCGACTCGTTCGCGGGAATCGACGCGATGATCTCGGCCTTGTAGTGCTCGCCGATCGATTCGAAGTATTTCACCGCGTCGTCGCGTGCCATGAGCTTGCGCAGGACTGGCTCATCGAGCTTTGCGAGCTCGGCCATCTTCTGCTCGATCGCGGCGAGGTCCTCGGGCGTGAACGGCCGCTTGTACGAGAAGTCGTAATAGAAGCCGTCCTCGATCACCGGGCCGATGGTGACCTGGGTTTCGGGGAAAAGCTCCTTCACCGCGTAGGCGAGCAGGTGCGCCGTCGAGTGGCGCAGGACGTCGAGCCCCTCGGGACTCTTGTCGGTGACGATCGCGACCTCGGCGTCGTGATCGACAGTGTATGACGTATCGACGAGCTTGCCGTCGACCTTTCCGGCAAGCGCAGCCTTGGCGAGACCGGGGCCGATCGCGGAGGCGATCGCGGCCACGGAGACCGGCGCGTCGAAGTGCTTGACGGCGCCGTCGGGCAAACGAATATCGGGCATGACGGGCTCCTGAAACAAAAAAGTGCGGACGAGCCGCACTTTTCCGCTAAGACAGCGTGCGCGCTCGCGCTCCGATCAGTCGGTGCCCCTACGCGTTCGCGGTGTCATAACGCTGCCTTTCCCTGCCGACCGTTGCGCCTTCGTGTCGCTGGTAGGCGCGATTGGACTCGAACCAACGACCCCCACCATGTCAAGGTGGTGCTCTAACCAGCTGAGCTACGCGCCTTTCGAAGCTAACTGTGCGGGCCGGCTGCTTCGCGTCCTCGCTCGGCGCTCGCCGTACCTCATCGGCGCCTCGCTGCGGGACGCCACGCAGCTGATCCTGCTCGCGACTGTTCTCATTATAACCCAGCGACCTTCTAGACGACCACGCGGAGAATGCCGACGAGCACGGGTTGATGCACCATGTACACCAGCAAGCTGTGGCGCCCGAGCCAGGCGAGCCAGCCTGGGGCGCGCTGTCCAAGCCATCCCAATGGTGCGCGGTCGCGCGCGGTCAGCCAGGCGCCGAGGCCCACACCCACGAGGACGACGCCGAGCCACGGAAAAAGTGGGACGTAGTCCTCTGTCGGCGGCCGGTGCGTCATCATGCCGACCCAGTTCAAGAGCGGCAAGTCGAAGACAGGGAAACGCAGCGTGGCTCCCGCCGCGATGATCGCAGCGCCAAGAGCGAAGGAGGCGCGTGGTAAGCCGACGAGCGGTCGCGCGAGCACCGAGGCGACGGCGATGCTGTGCAGGACCCCGAAAGTGATGAAGGTCTTCGGAAAGATCACGTAGCTCGCGGCGGTAACCAGCGCCGCGCAGCCAACGATCAGCCCGATGCGGCGCCAGAACGCACGCGCGCTCTGGCCGGCACGCTGCGCGAGCACGAGGCTCACTCCGACGAGGAGAAGGAACG
>Ga0335079_10008404_pt1 | contig 11768 bp, 11 predicted proteins | sample Lox_Sample_33_FD_206719 | JGI IMG/M metagenome (GOLD analysis project Ga0335079, IMG submission 206719) | Soil microbial communities from Loxahatchee National Wildlife Refuge, Florida, United States - Lox_Sample_3.3 | ecosystem: Environmental > Terrestrial > Soil > Wetlands | place: USA... | reverse complement strand
ACGACCACGTACTCGCCGGGCCCGTCGACCAGGTGGTTGAGGTACAGCTCCACCGCGCCGGTCTTGGAGTGATAGCACGAAACGCCGAGGTCGTCTTCGCCGAACGGGCCGGTGGCCAGCAGCCGGGCGCCGCACGGAGTATCCGTGCCCAGCGCGTGGACCGGGTCCGGGCCGCCGGGCCGGAGCAGCCGGGATCCGCGCCCGGGCGGGGTCGTCTTGACCATGGCGCCGGCCGAACGGATCCTGGCGTTGGTTCCGCGCAGGTACTCCTTAATCTCCTGCAGGTGCGCGCCCATCGGCTGCGGGTCGGCGGCACCGAGGGCTTCGGCCAGGTGCTGGTTGATGTCCGCGTCGATGGCCACCACCGGCAGGCGCTGCGCGGCCAGGTGCCGCACGAACAGCGATGAGAGCGTGGTCTTCCCGCTGCCGCCCTTCCCGGCAAAGGCGATCTTCACTGATCCTCCATCACGCTCCGGGCCCGCGGCGGGCCTGTCTGTAACCTCAGTCGGCTAGCATACTGGAATGGTTTTCATTCTCATGTGAGGATGGGAGAGGTAAGCACGCCTGACGGAGAAAGGACATCGCGATGTCGCTAGCGGTACCCGCGGAGCTGCTCGAGCAGGCACGCCAGGGTGATGTCGAGGAGGCCGCGTTCCTGGACTGCGTCCGCGCCTCGCTGCCGTACGCCTGGGACGTGATCAGCGGCCTGATCACCGAGCTGGAAGCGGGCGGGGGTGAGTTCGCCGACAACCAGGTTCCCCCGCCCGACGAGTCAGCCCGCGGGCAGTTGCTGCGGCTGATGGCCAGTGACGCGATGCGGGCTGCGATCGAACGGCACTTCGGCGTCCGGCTGGCGTTCCAGAACTGCCACCGGGTCGCGGTGTTCCGCCCGGACGCGGCCGCCGCGCTGGCGCAGTTCACCTCCGCCCGCTCACAGCTCCTTAACCAGCGGCCGGAACTCGTCGACTGCTGATCATCGGGCGGCGGCCAGCCCTGGCCGAGCGGGAAGAATCCGGCGGCGATGACGCCGGCGAAGAAGCCAGGCGGCCGGTTGGCCCGGTCGGAGGCTGCGATGCCTGCCCAGGCGGTGACCAGCGCGATGGCGGTGGCCGAGGCGATGGCGTGCCCGGGCCGCCTGGTGAAAGACCGCGCCGCGGCCGGCGGCCCGATCAGCCCGGCTTGCCCGGCCATCACAGGTGTTCGGTCGAGACCTTGGCGGTCACGGCCTTGTCCAGGTCGTTTACCTCGGCGAGCATCCAGGACTGGTAGTCGTACCCGGGGGCCGGCATGGTCTCGTAGACGCCGACGACCGGGATGCCGCTGGCGTGCGCCAGGGTGATGAACGACTCGGTCAGCGTGTCGGTGACCTGCTGGTTGTACAGGAACACCTTGACCTTGTGCTGGGTGAACAGGGATTTCTCGATCGCTACGCCCTGGGCCGAGGGGTCGGTGCCGTTCATGATGGCGGCCTGGAACGCCCAGGGCGTGAGGTTGTCCGCGCCGACGGCTTGCAGCATGTAGTCGGCCACCGGCTCGGTCGTCGCCACCGGGGTGCCCGGGTAGGCGGCCTTGAACTTGGCGATGGCCTGGTTCCACGCGGCCAGGCTGGCGGTGAACGCGGTCGCGTTGGCCTTGAAGTAGGCCGCGTGCGCGGGCTGGATCGCGGCCAGGCCGGCGGCGATCGCGTCGGCCACCGCGGGCATCGTGGCCGGGTTGTACCACAGGTGCGGGTTGGGGGTGCTGTCCGGCAGGCCGAGCAGGTGCTGCACGTCGATGACCTTGCGGCCGGGGTCCGGGGCGGCGTTCTCGATCGTGGTCGCCCAGGTGTCGTAGCCGACGCCGTTCTGCACGACGAGCCCGGCACCGCTGATCTCCCGCGCGACGGCCGGGCTGGCCTCGTAGGTATGCGGGTCGGTGTTCGGGTTGCTCTCGATCGCCGTGACATTGACGTACTTGCCGCCGACCTGCGCGATCACGTTCGCGTACTCGTTCTCGGCGCCGATGGCCGTGATGGTGGCGGTGGACGTGGCGGCCGTCTGGCCGGACGCGGATGGCGTGGACGACGAGCATGCACTCGCCAGCAGCACTGCTGCCACCGCCAGGGCGGCGGCAAGAACACCAGAGCGGGTTCGCATGACCTTGGACTCCCGGGAGGAAGCGCCGTGAAGCGGCGGGGTTGAGGGAAATGAACATAGTTATGATAATCATTCTCATTAGGCTGGGACAAGTGCTTAGGCGCGGATCACCGGGCCCGGGCCGCCGCCGGCGTGTCGCGGGCGCGGTCCGCTGACGCCACGCTCCGGCCCGCCGGTCGTGGGCCGCGTCCGCGAGCGCGTGCCCGGCTCGCGTCGTGGACTGCCCGGTAAGCCCCCCGAGGGAACGGCAACCGCGCCCGCGATGGTCACCCGCCCGCGGGCGAGGTTCCCGCCCCAGCGCCCAGGGCCGGCGGCCTGCCGTCCCGTCCGGGCAGGCGGGGCAGGACCTCGGCGCCGAGGCGGGCGATGTTCTCCTGGACGGCGGCGGGGTCGCCGCTGCCCTCCACCATGCAGATCAGGTGCTCGATCCCGGTGCGGCGGGCGGTCGCGGCCATCGTTTCGGCGCAGTCGGCGGCGGTGCCGACCGGGTGGATGCGGCACAGCAGCTCCGCGTAGGCATCAGGGTCGCGGGCCGGGCGCGGCCGGCCGTCCACCGGCACGTAGCCAGCCAGCCCCGGCCCTAGCCAGCGGGGAAGTTGCCTGCGCAGCAGCCGCCGGGCTTCGGCGCGGGTGTCGGCGACCTGCGCGACCACCGCAGCGACGTGCCCGCCGGTCGGCGCGATCCCGTGCCGGGCGGCGCCGACCGCGTAGCGGCCCATCAGCTCCTGCTTGCCCCCGTCATCGGTATGCAGGCCGAGCAGAACCGGCAGGCCCCGGGCCGCGGCGAACTCCGCCGTGGCCGGCGTCGTGGCCGCCACCACGACCGGCGGATGCGGGCGGGTGCGAGGACGGGGCACGACGGGCACCTCGCGGAACCGGAAGAACTCCCCCGCTGCGCCCACCCGGTCCCGGGACAGCGCGGCCAGCAGCAGGTCCAGGCTCTCGGCAAACCCCCGCTCGTACCGGTCCAGCCCGGTGCCGAAAACCTCAAGCTCCAGCCACGGGCCGCCGCGTCCCACGCCCAGCCGGAACCGCCCGGCCGACACCTGGTCCAGCAGTGCCGCCTGCTCGGCCAGCGCGACCGGATGCCACGCCGACAGAACGCTCACCGCAGTGCCCACGGCCACCCGTTGCGTCCGGCCCAGCAGGTAGCCGGCCAGCGTCACCGCGGACGGACAGATGCCGTAGCACATGAAGTGATGCTCGGCCAGCCACACGTCGTCAAAACCCGCCCGCTCGGCCGCGACTGCCGCCTGCACCGTCGCCGCCAGCACCTCGTCATCCGACTGGCCGGGAAACCTGGCCGCTAGCAGGAACACGCCAATCCGCATCCCCCTACTGTCGCAGCAACCGTGCCCCGGGATCGGCAGCCCCGCGCGCTTGCCCGGCCTGGGCGGCAGGCACCGCTGCGTCCAGCGCGGCGACGGCAGCGCGATGATCCCGGTTCCGGCTGCGGGGAACCACAGCCCGTTCCGCTCGATGTCTTCATCCCAGACGGACGGTGGCTCCTGTTTCCAGCTCAGTATTACTACCCCGCGGGCCGTCACGAGGTAGCAACCGGTCAGCGGGAGCTCACATGTCACGCGCCAGTCGGTTCCGCTTCACTGAGGCGTTCGACGCGGCGCTTTCGGCGGCGGGATCGATCATGTCGCCGATGACCAGCTCGATCTGGATCCCTTGGGTGGTTCTCGGGAGCGGCGGTGGCCGTCCTGCTGGTCGCGGTATCCGGTGCGGCTAGGGCGTGCCCGGGGCGGTGACGGGCGCGTCGATGGTGACGGTGCCGGAGTGGCGGAAGGTCAGGGTGAGGGGCACGGCGGACCGGGTCTCGTACGGGGACGGCTGCTGGAGCACCAGGTCGTCGCCGAACGGGGTCAGCGTGAGGGTGCCGTGCGCGGGGATGACTAGCGGGCCGGCCTGCGCCGGGCTGCCGCGATGCCGCAGCACGACGCTTCGGGCGAGCGTGCTGCTCGCGGCGACAAGCTCCTCGGGGGTGCCGCTGAGGTTCGTGATCGTCAGGAACGTGGACGCGGCGGGCACCGAGGCCGCCGACTGAGGGGTGAACGCGCGCATCGGGACCGCGGCCAGGGTGACCTGGAGCCTGACCCGGGTCAGGGTGCCGCCCCCGCCGGTGCCGGCCCAGGCGGCCAGCAGGCCGGTCACGACGACGGCGCAGATCACCGGTCCGGCGACCGCCCGGAGCAGGTCACGCACGGCTCTGCTCCCCGGCTGCGGTGGGCTCCCTGGCCGTGCGGGGGCTGAAGCGGCGCAGCCGCAGGCTGTTGCCGACGACGATCAGCGAACTGGCTGACATGGCGACACCGGCGAACAGGGGGTTGAGGTAGCCGAGCGCCGCCAGCGGGATCGCGACCAGGTTGTAGCCGGACGCCCAGGCCAGGTTGGCGCGGATCACGGACATGGTGGCCCGGGCCAGCTCGACGGCCGCCACGATGCTCAGCGGGTCGCCGCCGGCCAGGGTCAGGTCGGCGGCGCCGATGGCCGCGTCGGTGCCGGTCCCGACGGCCATGCCCAGGTCCGCCTGGGCCAGCGCGGCGGCGTCGTTGACCCCGTCGCCGACCAGGGCGACCGCCGTCCCGTCCGCCTGCAGCTTCCGGACGGTCTCCACCTTGCCCTCGGGCTTGACTCCGGCGAAGACATCAGGGGCCGGGATGCCGAGCCCGGCGGCCGCCGAACGGGCGGCGCGGGAGTTGTCGCCGGTCACCAGGAGCGGCCGGATGCCCAGCCGCCGGATCCGGGCCACCGCCTCGGCGGCGTGCGGCCTGATCTGGTCGGCGACCACGAACGCGGCCCGGACCTGGCCGTCCCAGCCGGCCAGCACAGCGGTCCGGCCGCTCTCCTCGGCGGCCTCGGCGGCCTGACCGAGCGAGGCGGGGACGGCCAGGGAGAGCCAGGCGAACAGGCCTGGACTACCCACGGTGATCTCACGGCCCCCGACAGTGCCGCTCACTCCGGCACCGGGAAGCGCGGTGAAGCTTTCGGCTCGCGGCAAGGCGCCCAGGCGGGCGGCGGCGAACCTGGCCACGGCCTGGCCGACCGGGTGCTCGGAGGCGTCCTCCACCGCTCCGGCCAGCCGCAGGGCCTCCTCGTCGCCGGTTCCGTCGGTGACCACGTCCAGCACGGTCATCGTGCCGGTGGTGAGGGTGCCGGTCTTGTCCAGCGCCACGGTCCGGATCCGGCCGGCCGTCTCGATGGCCTGCGCGCTGGAGACCAGGATGCCGAGCTCGGCGCCACGCCCCACCGCGGCCAGCAGGGCGGTCGGGGTGGCCAGGCCGAGCGCGCACGGGCAGGCGACGACTAGGACCGCGACCGCGGCGCTCCACGCGGACGCCGCGGGCAGCCCCGCGCCCAGCCAGAAACCCAGCGTCGCGACGGCGACGGCGATCACGCACGGGACGAACACTGCGGCGATCCGGTCGGCCAGCCGCTGCGCGGTGGCCTTGGTGGCCTGCGCCTGGCTGACCAGGCGGGTGATCTGCGCCAGCAGGGTGCCGGAGCCGACGTGGGTGGCCCGCACCACCAGCCGGCCGCTCATGTTCACCGTGGCCCCGGTCACCGGGTCGCCCGGTCCGACCTCGGCCGGCATCGACTCGCCGGTGACAAGCGACGCGTCCACGGCCGAGCGGCCCTCGGTCACGATCCCGTCGGTGGCGATCTTCTCTCCGGGCCGGACCACGAACAGGTCCCCGGCGGCCAGCTCCGCCACCGGCACCCGCCGTTCGGACCCGTCGCGCACGACGGCGACGGTCTTGGCCCCCAGGGCGGCCAGCGCGCTCAGCGCCAGGCCGGACCGGGCCCGCGCCCGGGCCTCCAGGAAGCGCCCGGCCAGCACCGCCGCGGTCACCCCGGCGGCGGCCTCCAGGTACAGCGTGTTCCCGCTGGCCTGGCCGAAGGTGAACGCGAACGACATCTTCATCCCGGTCATGCCCGCCCCGCCGAACAGCAGGGCGTACACCGACCAGCAGAACGACGCGCCGACCCCGGCGCTGACCAGGGTGTCCATGGTGGCGGCGCCGTGTCCCAGGCCGTACCAGGCGGCCCGGTGCAGCGGCCAGGCGCCCCAGGTCGCGACCGGCGCGGCCAGCAGCAGGCTCACCCACTGCCAGCCGGGGAACTGCGCGGCCGGCACCATCGACAGCACGATGACCGCCGCGGCCAGCGGGACGCATACCACGAGCCGCCGGGCCAGGGCCCTGGTCTCGGGGTCCGGCTGCTGGCCGTCCGGGGGCGCCGGCGCCGGCGCGGTGGCGGTGTAGCCGGCGGACTCGATCACGCCGATGAGCTCGGCCGGCTCACGCCCGCCGGTGCTGGCGAAGTAGGCCCGCCTGGTGGCGTAGTTGACGGTGGCCGCCACCCCGTCCAGCCGGTTCAGCCGCCGCTCGATCCGGGCGGCGCAGGCGCCGCAGGTCATCCCGCCCACCACGAGCTCGGCCTGGACGGTGTCCGGGAGGCTGGTCTTGGTGCCGCTCACGGGCGTCCGCCGCGCAGCCTCACCGCGGGCGCGGTGCCCTGGTCCTGGCCGGACCCGCCGCCCATGGTCATGCCGCCCGTGCCGCCGCCCTGGCCGGGGTAACTGACCTGGGAATGGGAGGTCGTCACCGGGCCGAGATGAGACCCCGCCAGGTGGGCACCGAGGAAGATGGCCGCGAGCAGCATCACGAACCCGATGAGCTTGGCCTCGCGGATCACCGGATCACCTCGCCGGCCCGCTGGGTAACCACGATGACGCGATGGTACCGAGGTGACGCCGGAGCCCGCGAGGCTGCCGACCGGAACATGAGACAAATGTCATCTCGCCTCCCGACGAGGACCGACGGGTCATCAGGTGCCCACCGTACTTCAGTACTACTACACGACGTAGAAGCGGCCGGGCCCCGGGAGCTACGATGGGGGCGTGTCCACTCGATCCATAGCGGTTGCCGGCATGACCTGCGACCACTGCGCCAGCGCCGTCCGGGCCGAGATCGGCAAGCTGCCCGGCGTCACCGGCATTGATGTCGACGTCGCGGCCGGCACCGTCCGCGTCACCGGCGACCCGCTGCCCGGCGACGCCCACCTGCGCGAGGCGGTCGAGGAAGCCGGCTACGAGTTCGTCGGCTAGCGCACCGGGACCCTGCAGCTAATACCCCCCGGGCGTCTTGGCGACCGCGGTGCGCTGAGTCACTGTAGGAGGGTCAGCTCGTCACCCGTCACGCCGTGGAGTCCCCGTGCCAGGGCCGTCCCATCGCCCGGAGGCGATCCCGGCGCTGGCGCGGGAGCAGTTCCCGGCGCTGACGGCCGACCCCGGGGTCGTCTACCTGGACAGCGCCGCCACGACGCAGAAGCCGCGGCCGGTCATCGACGCGGTCACCGCCGCGCTGTCCGGCCAGACGGCCAACCCCGGGCGGGGCTCCTACCCGTGGTCGGCCCGCGGGGCACGGCGGATCGCCGAGGTCCGCGAGCAGGCGGCCCGGTTCATCGGCGCCGCGGGCGCGGACGAGATCGTGTTCACGCCCGGCGCCACCGCCGGGCTGAACGCGGTGGCGCTGTCCTGGGGCCTGGCCAACCTGGCCGACGGGGACGAGATCCTGTACGGCCCGCACGACCACACCTCCAACGTCTACCCCTGGGTGCGGCTGCGGCAGCTGCTGGCCCGGTCCGGCCGGCGCGTCAGCCTGGTCCCGTACGCGGTGACCGCGGCCGGGGAGGCCGACACCGCCGATATCGCGGCCAAGGTGTCCCCGCGGACCCGTCTGATCACCGTGGCCCACGTGCACCACGTCTTCGGCGGCCTGACCACGCTGGAGGAGCTGCGCGGGCGGCTCGGCCCGGCGGTCCGGGTGGTCTTCGACTGCACCCAGAGCGCCGGGCACGTCCCGCTCGACGTGGCGCGGCTCGGCTGTGACTTCGCGGTGCTGTCCGGGCACAAGATGTTCGGGGTCCCGGGTACCGGGGTGCTGTACGCGCGGCGGCGGGTGCACCACGAGCTGACCCCGTTCCTGCCCGGCGGCGGCAGCGGCGTCCGGCTGGCCGCCGACGGCCCGGGCGGCCCGTGCCTGGGCGGCCTGCGCATGCCGGACGGCCTGGAAGGCGGGACGCCCGACCTGTCCGGGATCAGCGCGCGGGGGGCCGCGATGGAGTTCATCGACGGCGTCGGCCTTGAGCCGATCGCCGCGCACAACCAGGCGCTGACCCGGTTCCTGGTCGAGCGGCTGGCCGGGCTGCCCGGGGGTGTCGCTGCTGCCCGGCCCGGCCTGGGCCGCGTGCCCGGTCGGCTACGGGATCGTCTCGTTCCGGGTCGACGGGGTGCGCAGCGACGACGTCGGGTTCGCGCTGAGCTCCCGGGGGTTCTACGTGCGTACCGGGAGTCACTGCATGGCCGGCGGTGAGTACGACGACTCGGTCCGGGTGAGTGTGCACGCCTACAACGCCGGGTATGAACTGGAGCGCTTCACCGCATTCCTTGCCCTCATCGCGGAAGGAACGCTCTAGTGCCGAGGTCTGGCCCTGCGTCCTCCCGGGTTGACGGCTACGACCGGACCGCCGCGTCCCGGATCCTGGCGGGGCTGGCGTTCCCCGGGCTGTTCGGCTCCGGCGGCCCCGTCGCCGTGGAGTTCCCCGGCGGCGAGCGGGACATCGGCTACCGTCTCGCGCCGCTGACGCCCGCGCCGGGCAGCCACCTGACCGCGTCCCAGCAGCGGTATCTCACGTCGTTCATGCGGCCCTGCCCCGAGGCGCTCGTGACCTCGGCCACCCACCGGGTGACCTGGCATGACAGCGACGGCGTCCCGAACGTGGCGCACTGCGGGCCCAGCCCGCTCGGCCCGGTCGTGCCGATCGCGGCCCGGGAGACCACGCTCGCGCTGTGGCGGGCCCTGGCCGCCGACGCCGGGCTGGCCGCCCGGATCGCCCGGCTGAGCGATGGTGACCGGGCCGTGCTTGAGGCCACCACCACCGACGTAGAGGCGCTGGAGATCTTCCGGATCGGGGTCGAGGCGACCGCGCGCACCCTCGTCCAGCACGCCTATATCGCCGGCCAGACGCCGTACCGCACGCCCGCGGAGTTCGCCCGCGGCCTGCGCGACTCCGGCGTTTTCGCCGTGGTCGCGGGCACTGGTACTGGGAGCTCCAGGCCTCCACGTTCCGCCGCGGGATGATCCCGGTGACATTCGTGCCCGGGCCGGGCGGGACGGTGCGGTACCCGGCCGAGGCGGTGGCGATGCTGCGGGCCATGAAGGAGGCCACCATCGCCGAGGCGCACGCCGTGATGGCCCGGGCGGCCCGGTTGGTCAGCGCCCGCAGCCGCAGGCCGTGCACGGCCGCCAGCACCTGCAGCGCCTTGGCCGTGTTCCCGCTGGACGCCTCGATCAGGGTCTGCCCCCGGGCGGTGATCTCGCCGAGGTCGTCGCGGATCATGCCCCAGGCGATCCGGTCTTTCACCGAGCCGAACGGGTTGCAGTACTCCAGCTTGGCGTACAGGTCGATCGGTGATGTGCTGGTAGAGCATGCCCCCGCCCCCTCGTGGTCGGCGTGCGCGGCCCACCCGCCGGCGGCGTCCGCGCGGACGACCGCCCGACCCGCCCGGCGCTGCATGAGGGCAGCGGACGCGGACAGGTCCATCTGGTAGGCCGCGGTGTTGATGAACGCGACGATGTCCCCGGGCCCGGGGAGCCGGTCGATGAACGTCAGGCGGTTGAAGATCATGTCTCGTTCCAGGCAGAGGTTGCCGGCGAAGAAGACGCCGGTCCGGACGCCGCCCGGCTCCGGGCCAGGCGGGGCGGGCGACCGGTAAAGGAGCACCGGGTCGAGCATCACTTCCTGCCCGGCCGGGCAGATCTTGTCCCGGCTGATGTCCAGGTTCACCAGCACGCTGCCGTCGGCGGCCTCCTTGGTGAACTCGACGCTGGCCAGCGTGAGGCCCGCGTGGTCGGCCAGCGCCTTGCCCGGCTCCAGCCACAGCTCCAGCATGTTCTCGCGCAGCACCCGGGCGACTGTCCGGCCGCCCTGGCCCGGCAGCGGGCTGGCCGCCAGCTCGCGCAGCATGTCGCGGCCGCCGGCCGTGCCTGCGTACTTGCCGGACACCAGCGCGCCGCGGACCCCGGCGTCCTCGAACCGGAATCCCAGTGTGGCGCCGCCCCAGGTGAGCGGCGGACCGTGGCCGGCCAGGCCGCGCCTGACCGCCTGGCCGTACTTCCCGAACGGCTCCGGGGAGTCGGCGAAGGCCTGGCGGAAGCCGCCGCCGACGTCCAGGATCCGCGGGCTGAGCCCGGCGCCCAGGCCCGCTCGAGCAGCCGCAGGCACTCGTCCACGGCCCGTGCCCGGTCGCCCGTCTCGCTGGAGTCCAGGTGGAACGACAGGCCGAGGAAGTCCACCGCGTCCCGGGCCGCGGCCAGCAGGTCCGTGACGGCCCCGAAACGGGCGGCCGGCACGCCGAACCGGCTCGGCCGCCCGCGGTCCTCGGGTCCGAGCCCGCACATCCGGACCAGCACCGGCACCCGGCACCCGGCCGCCCGGCCGAGCCGGGCGAGCTCGCCCAGCTCCCACAGGTTGTCGACGTTGACGGTGACGCCTGAGCCGGCCAGCACGCCGAGGAAGTCCCGCCCCTTCGGGCCGGTCGCCTCGATCAGGCTGGGCGGGAAGCCCGCGGCGAGCGCGCTGTCCAGCTCGCCCGGCGAGGCCACGTCGATGCCGATGCCCGCGGCCCGCGCGGCGCGCACGAACGCCCGGCCCTGGTTCGCCTTGTGCGCGTAGCAGATCCGGTACCGCAGCCCGGCAGCGTCCAGCTCGTCCCGGAAGCCGGCCACGTTGGCCGTGAAGATCTCCGGGAACAGCACGTTCAGCGGCGAGCCGAACCGGTCGAGCAGCCCGGCCGGGCCGGCCTGGTCGGCGAGGAAGGACCGGACCAGCGGGTGGATGCGCGGCGGCAGCCCGGTCATCGGGGCGGGACGACCGTGTAGCCCGCGTCCCGGATCGCGTCGAACGCGCGCTCGCGCGCCGCGACCGTCCGGAAGCCCGCCACCACGCGCTTGGTCACCGGGTCGATCTCGGCCACCGGGGCCTGCATCGACTCCAGCAGCGCGGTGATCGTGGCCCGGCAGTGCTTGCAGTTCATGTCCGGGATGTGGAAGGTCCGCTCTTCCGGGTCGGTGATCTCCTCCTCGGGCAGGCCCGGCAGCAAGGTGATGCGGATCCGGCCCGCGAGCCGGGCGAACGTCTCGACGTACGAGGCGACCACCCCCGGCTGCACGATGAACCGCTGCCCGCCCACCTCGTGGCTCATCAGGGCCAGGCACCGGGGCTGCTCGCCGTCGGGGAGCAGCGCGTACTGCTTGGCGATCTGGTCCAGGTCGTGGTAGTACTTCTGGACCGCCCCGGCCACCGTGAGCTTCTCCTCGGTGACCGCCCGGGCCATCACGGCGTGCGCCTCGGCGATGGTGGCCTCCTTCATGGCCCGCAGCATCGCCACCGCCTCGGCCGGGTACCGCACCGTCCCGCCCGGCCCGGGCACGAATGTCACCGGGATCATCCCGCGGCGGAACGTGGAGGCCTGGAGCTCCCAGTACCAGGTGCCCGCGACCACGGCGAAAACGCCGGAGTCGCGCAGGCCGCGGGCGAACTCCGCGGGCGTGCGGTACGGCG